>ENA-ORFA01000494-ORFA01000494.1-marine-metagenome-genome-assembly--contig:-NODE-494-length-16768-cov-2.781080_pt1 | contig 16768 bp, 14 predicted proteins | sample MGYA00248621_ERZ508587 | MGnify/ENA primary metagenome ERZ508587 (study PRJEB26250, sample SAMN06266239) | marine metagenome | isolation source: Columbia River Estuary | place: USA:Columbia River Estuary... | reverse complement strand
CCCAAAAGCTAACGGCATCTTCGTGTTTAAAATATCGACCGGTTTGTACCACGGGTACGAAGCGCATGCATTTGAAGGTTCCTTTACGAAGGTTGATTTCTTCATCGCCTTTATACTTGATTTTTAAGGTAAAGAGTTCATCATCCATGAAACATGGAATTGAGAACACCTTTCCTTTCTTTATGTTGTTAAAATCTAGGGTACGGGCATAGTAAAAACATGAAATCATATCTTGCACACCCATGGGGGTTTTAAAGCTTTTTCCTTTGCCATTATCCACTTTCTCTATGTTGTGTTTAAATGTGTAATCTTGTTTTATTTTATATCCACCTTCATCCACACGCCGTACAAAATACCAAGGCATAATGCTTTTTTTGTCGATGTAAGATTCATACCGGTCATCTACTTTGAAAACGGAATTAAATGCGCCTAAGGTTTTTCCAATGCCCACCACATGATATAAACTTCGATTATCCCCCTTCTTGTCGGTATATTTCGTTTCAAGCGTAGCTTCGCCTGCATCAATAAAACCATAACTAATTCGATACCTTAACTTTTCTCCAATCTTGAACGATTCATTTTCAATTTCAGGATATTCCGGGGTGTTACTCGCCGAAAGTAATAAGATACAAGAGCATGCAAGCCCAATAAAATAACGTGTTGTTTTCATGGCAATGATTTTCGATTGTTAAATCAATGATTGTGCCACGAAATGGTTACTGGCACCGTAGAATAAAGTTGGTTTTTTTTCCTTTACCGAGCAAGATGAATTGATTATTTAACAAATGACTTTCATTTAAAACGAATGAATCATCTACTTTTTCCTTGTTCACTGAAATTGCATTGGCTTTTAATTCCCGACGAGCTTCTCCATTTGATGCGAGGAAATTTGATTCCTTAACTAGGGCATCAACAATAGATAACCCTTCAGAAATCAAGGATTTTGAAATGATTGCCTGTGGAACCCCTTCAAAAACCGCCAAGAAATCGTCAGTAGAAAGCTGTTGTAAGCTCTCCTTGGTAGCTTTTCCAAAGAGGATTTCAGATGCATTAATTGCTGCTTCAAGTTCTTTTTCCCCATGAACACGTTTTGTAATGTCTTCAGCGAGTGCTTTTTGTAAAATACGTAAATGAGGTGCTTCTTGATGTTGCACTTCTAGGTGTTCAATTTCTGATTTAGACAGTAAGGTAAATATGCGAATGTAATTTTGTGCGTCTGCATCACTTGTATTTAGCCAATATTGGTAAAATTTATAAGGGCTAGTACGTTCTTTCGATAACCAAACATTCCCGCCTTCGGTTTTCCCGAATTTACTACCATCCGCTTTTTTAATAAGTGGCGTGGTTACGGCATATGCCTCTCCTCCTGATTTTCTTCGAATGAGTTCTGTGCCAGTGACAATATTTCCCCACTGGTCAGATCCTCCGAGCTGAACAATACAGTTTTTATGTTGGTTCAAATAATAGAAATCATATCCCTGAACCAATTGATAAGAAAACTCAGTAAACGACATGCCAGTTTCTAAACGGGATTTTACCGAATCTTTGGCCATCATGTAATTTACACTTATATGTTTTCCTACATCTCGAATAAAATCTAAAAATGACATGTTTTGAAACCAGTCATAATTGTTTACTAATTCAGCTGCATTTGGTCCATCGAAATCTAAAAAGTGTGTAAGTTGTTCCCTTACCCCGTTAATGTTATGGTCAAGCGTTTCTTTGTCTAATAAATTTCGCTCTTGAGATTTCCCTGATGGATCACCTACCATTCCTGTTGCACCTCCTACTAAGGCGATAGGCTTATGTCCTGCACGCTGAAAATGTACAAGTGTCATGATTTGCACTAAACTCCCAATATGAAGAGAATCTGCCGTTGGGTCGAAGCCGATGTATCCGCTGCACATTCCTTTGGATAATGCTTCTTCAGTGCCGGGCATGATATCGTGAATCATACCTCGCCATGTCATTTCTTCAATAAAATTCATGCTAGTTTTTTGTTAATTCCTTGAATACAGATTCTAAGCTCTTTTTCTCGAGTTTTAAGGTCATGATTAACCACCCCGATTCTTGCGCTTTCATCGAAACATTTTTACGTAAGTCTTGATTGGTATTTCCTTCGATTAGCCAGCCATTCCCTAAGGCCTTAACCGTTGTGACTCCAACAATTTTAGCAAGGGCTTGGCTACTCACATTACCTTCAAATTCAATGTATATGGTCTGTACCTCTGGGGTGGAATTTAATGCTTGTTGGTTATTATTAGCAACAATTTTTCCTTTATTAATTATAATTACACGATCACAAATGGCCTCAACCTCTTGCATAATGTGCGTCGATAACATGATGGTTTTTTCTTTTCCAATGGTTTTGATTAGTTCTCTAATTTCCACAAGTTGGTTTGGATCTAGTCCTGAGGTTGGCTCATCCAAAATCAATACTTCTGGGTCGTGTATGAATGCTTGTGCGAGTCCTACCCGTTGCTTATACCCTTTAGAAAGTGCCCCAATCTTTTTATGTTGTTCTAATTCCAAACCAACCATTTGAATCATTTCATTCACTCGGTTTTTCAGGTCTTTTATTTTATAAATAGACCCCACAAAATGAAGGTATTCTTTGACGTACATGTCAAGATATAAGGGGTTGTTTTCTGGAAGATAGCCTATGATTTTTCGCGTTTCAAGGTCGTCGACATCAACGGGTATCCCGTTCACTTTTATTGAACCTGAACTTGCAGGGATGTACCCTGTAATCATCTTCATTGTAGTGGATTTTCCTGCACCATTTGGCCCCAGAAAGGCCACGATTTCTCCTTTACCGATTTCAAACGAAATATCGTTTACTGCGGCTTGTTCTCCAAAAAACTTAGTTAAGTGCTTAACTTCAATTGACATACCTGCGAAATTAGTAATTTTTAGTGGTCCACGCGGTTCTTGCGTGTTGTCCGCATAAAATCGCAATAAAAAACCCAATGAATGATGCTCCAGCTTGTGTTTCAAGACTATCCTCTAAACACATGGTGAAAAATACAATTACACTAAAGGCTAAGAGAACAAGGTGCTGTTCTTTGAATCCAATCCATCCGAAATAACAGATACCCCATAACAAAAGCAATACCCCCATGACCCCAACACCCATCCAAGTGGTTAAATACATGTTGTGACTGCGGTTTCGGTTTTCGGGTTTAAGTGTCGAGCCTGTTTCGTTGTATTTATTTTCCATTTCACGGTTGATGTCTCCGATGCCAACCCCAAGCCACGGATGGTCATTAATTACCGCCCATGCCGTTTTCCAATAGGCGAAGCGTTGCAGCAGCGAATGTCCATTTGGGTCTGTGGCTTCATGCAGTTCAAATTTTAATTCTTCAAGGCGACTCCAGATCCCTCCATTAGCCGAATGCCGGCTGGTAAAGCCATTTTCAATATTTAATACGTCTTTTTTACTTAGTTTTTGAATAGATGTTGCCGTAAGTGCTACTTCGTTAGCACATAAATACCGTTCTGCCGTGCGTGTTAGTCCCTGTCCTTTTCGGTCTAAACTATCTAAGGGAAAATCAGAGCGTAAGGCCCATGCCTTAATTGCCTCATCGTTGGATTCAAAGGTTCCACACGTAGGATTAGGGGTAGCAATAAGATTAATTGAAATGGCTCCACCCACACCAACAACAAGTACGAAACCGATACCAATGATACGTGAAAAACGCGTCAACCGTAATAAATCATACCCAATGATAAGGATCACAATAGAAGCACTAAGGATAGCGCTAAAGGTTTGACTGTAAAGGGTATATATCCCGATAAGAAATAAGTATGCAACGAACAATAGCGTCGGTAAAAACTTCTTTTTCCAAAGGTAAAAAGCAAGTATACCAGAGAACGAAACTAAAATCCCAAATCGAATGTGTGACCCAAACCAACTGAGTTGACGGATATCCAAGGCTAAATTATTTTGAATCAATACGACATAATGAGCCACATTTAAACAAATTACAACAACGATTGCAAGCATAAGTACTCTCGCATATGTTATGATTTGTTGTTGCTTGAATGAAAGTGTACCGATATAAAGGAAGGGCAAAGAAACAATGGAAATTCTCACACGAATGGCGTCCCAACCTTCGTTGAGGTCGGTGCTCCAGAAAAGGCTCAATGCGTGCAAACACCAAAAAGCCAAAAGGAGTAGAAGCCATTTATTTGCTATTAGGCGCTGCCAAAACGCTTTATAATTTCCCGCAACGAGAAATAAAAGTGCATGTAAAATAAGCGAGGCCGACATTAAAAACTTGCTACAGGTCAAACCTACTAAGAAGCTAAGACTTAAATAGAAGTATATCGAATCTAAGTGTTTCTTTAAAAACCGCAAGGCCCTGGTTATTTGATATGTAAGGTTGATTTGTAAAGCATATCATTGCTTAAAATCTCAACACTTTTCGTTACTACTTCATCGGATTTAAACGCATAGATGTTCTGCCCTTTTTGAAAATAGTAACGTCCAATGATTTCATGTTCTAATAAGCCTTTGATTTCGGATTTATTAAGATCAAAGTATGTGCTGGTGGCATTTGTTAATTTGTCGTTTAATGCATTGAATTCTGAGGAAACCGATTGGAATTGTTGCTTTTTTTCTAATTCTAATTTAATGCGTTCAAGGGCTCTTAATTCTGGGGATGTGTAAACAAATCCTTTGGTTTTAAGGTAGGTTCGAAATTCCTCTATTTCGTTCGATGACAATTCAAATGATTCAGCAGAAGCAATCGATGGATGCGCATTGTGAAACATGGTAGCAAAGTGAAAAATATAATGTTTATTCATTAGACTTCGGGTATAATCACTGTAAACTGAGTCTTCGATTTTAATATCCGGTTCAATCCCTCTTCCATCAATAACTTCACGGCCATTTTTGGTGCTGAATTTTTGCAAAAGGCTATCGGCAATTTCAGTAGGTTTCCCCCCGTTGGCATCATCATAATATTCTAATCGCTGGACACAACGGCCTGAAGGTGTGTAGTACTTAGCGATGGTAAGTTTCATTTTTGAGCCGTATTTAAGGTCGAAGGTGCGTTGAACCAATCCCTTTCCATAACTTGTATTTCCTACCACAACGGCACGGTCTAAATCTTGTAATGCACCCGCTACAATTTCACTGGCTGACGCGCTCCCTTCGTCAATCAATATAACCAATGGTAATTTTTCTGCAATCGGGGCTTCTAAGGTTTTGTATACCATGTTTTCTTGCTTTGACCGCCCTTTGGTTGTAACTACGACTTGGCCTTTTGGAACAAAAAAACCAACGATTTTTACCGCTTCCATCAATAGTCCTCCACCATTTCCTCTTAAGTCAAGAATCATCTTTGTCATGCCTTTTGATTGAAGATCCAAGATGTTTTTTTTAACCTCTTCCCCGGCAGTTTGTGTAAAACTGCTTAAGGATATATAGCCTGTTTTTTCAGAGAGCATCCCAGCATAGGGTATATCTGGAATTTTAATCTCATCGCGTATGACATCAACGATCATGGTTTTTCCATTTCGCTCAACTTCCAGGCTTACCTGTGTTCCTTTCGGGCCTTTTAACGCATTGGAAGCTTCTTCCACGGTTTTACCTACAACTGATTTTTTATCGATGCGTAAAATTTTATCTCCTGCTTGCAATCCCGCTTTTTGTGCTGGATTTCCTTCATAGGGATCTGTAATGTAAATTTCATTATCCATTGTTCCAATTAAAGCCCCGATTCCTCCATATTGACCTGTAGTCATTAATCGATAGTCTTCAATATTCGCTTCATGATAATATACGGTATACGGATCTAATTCTTTGAGCATGGCATCGATTGCCGTTTTCGATAATTTTCCATGGGCAACTTCATCTACAAAATACATATCAAGATGCTCATAGATTTGGTCCATTAATTCCAAACTTTTGAGTTCTTCAAAAGATTCGGATTGTGCATAGTTATCGAAGGATAAAAGAAGTAGAAAGATGAGTATCTTACGATTTAGGAAAGTTCGCATATACGTGATATTAATTTTTTAATTTTTTGGTCGATGAGGTCATCTACAGGGATTTCTTCCCAAAGATAAACGATACTGAATAGAATTTTATGATTTTTACTTGCTGCAAACGCTAGTAATGGAGCTTTTTGTTTTCGTATGCTTTCACGGATTAATCGTTTGATTCGATTTCGATCGTGCGCCTTTTTAATTCTCTTTTTAGGCACTGTGATTAGTACGGCAAAACTTGGTTTATCCGACGGTTCTGAAGAAATATGAGATAAAAAAGGAAAAACATGCACTTTTTCTTTCATGGTAAAGACATGGTCAATTTCCTTTTTCAAAAAAATCCGATGCTCCTTACCAAAGGTTTCGTCCATAATGCAAAGGTAGGTAAATCCTAGGTTGATTTTACTTCTGCTTCAGCAGTTCCATCACTCAGTTCAATTAGTATCATGGATCCTGGGTGTAATTCAGTTTTACTAAGTATGGCTTTTCCGTTACTTCGAGCGATTGCAAATCCTCTTGCTAAAACAGCCGAAGGGCTCATTAGATGAATTTGCTTCTCCAGAGATTCAATAATAGCCGCATTTTTATCAACCATTCGATTCATGGTAAAGGTAAGTTGTTGCTGTAGCATTGTTCTTCGATGATGTTCAATTTGGTGTGATTTTTTTACAAGTGTTTGAATGGCTATTGGACTAGAAGAAATGTATTGTTTATGAAATAATAAGAGGTGTTTGGTTTCTTGAATACTTCGTTGTTCTATTGCATTCAACTGATTATTAATGCGTTCAAAACGCCACTTGGTAACCCCGTTAATTTTAGAAACGGCTTGGTTAAATGTGCTTTTTGTGTTTGTAATCAGGTTGGATTGAACATGGTTTAATTTGGCACATATAGCATGAAGTTCGAGAAGTTTTAGTTCAAATTCTTGTAATAAGTCAGAAGCCAATACGGACGGTGTAATGGCATGGGAATATGCTACCATTTCTGCCACCGTTAGGTTGGTTGAATGACCAATACCGCATAAAACAGGCAATGGAAATTCAGCGATTCGTTTACACAGGTTGAAATCATCGTAGCATGACATCCCAACTTCCGCGCCTCCACCCCTAACAATCACCACTGCATCAAAATGTTGCCGAACCAGCTCTATTTTATTAAAAGCCTTTAAGATGGATTCTATCGCTTGATCTCCTTGAACAGTCGCATTAAAAAGAAAGGTAGCTATGCCAAATGATGATCCCGACAATACTTGCATAAAGTCCGAAAGCCCTTTGCTTGATTCGGCAGAGATAACCGCAATTCGTTTCGGCAAGGATAAACGAAGTGATTGATTTTTTTGAAGAATGCCTAGTTTATTGAGCGCATCGATCGTTTCAAGTTTTAACTTATGCAGCGCCCCAAGGGAGTAACTCGGATCAATATCCGTTACATGAAGGCTTAGTCCATACACTTCACTAAACGTGATTTTCACTAACATTAACACCTCTTTCCCCTCACTAAATGGTTCTTTTACGGTGGCTTCGAATTGTTTTGATATCCGACCATAATTGGTTTTCCAAATAACCCCACTCAGGTTAGCCACGATTTTACCATCCGTCCGCTGAACGAGCTCAGGAAACGCATGACCACTTGGGAATAGGTTCATTTTGTAGATTTCAGCCTTTACCCAATACACACGTTCATACCTTGATTCAAGCGTTTTACGAATAGATTGAGCAACTTGTTTAAGCGTGAAAACTTCTTTGGACATGGGTTAAAAATAAACAAATTGAAGCAGGTAAGTATTTTGTTCAACCGATTAATTGTCTTAACTTTGCCTCCCTCAAACATACGTATTATGGGAGTAAAAATTTTTGCAGGAAGAGCCACACAGACCTTAGGTGCGAATATAGCCGCATGTTATGGTGCTAAATTAGGGGATGTAAAAGTCACCACATTTAGCGATGGTGAATTCCAGCCAAGTTTTGAAGAAACAGTTCGAGGACAGGATGTTTTCATCATACAATCAACCGTTCCGCCACAAGATAATCTGTTTGAGTTGCTGTTATTAATGGACGCAGCTCGTCGTGCCTCTGCACGAAAAATCATTGCGGTAATTCCCTATTTTGGATTTGCTAGACAAGACCGAAAAGATCAGCCAAGGGTTGCCATTGGTGCTAAATTAGTAGCCAATATGCTAATGGCTGCGGGGGCAGACCGAATTATGACCATGGATTTACATGCGGATCAAATTCAAGGATTTTTTGAAGTGCCCGTTGATCACTTGTTTGGTTCAACCATATTTATTCCTGAAATTCAGAAATTGAATTTAGATAATTTAGTTGTGGCAGCGCCTGATGCAGGTGGTGCTAAGCGCGCGAATTCCTATGCTAAGATGCTCAATTGCGGACTAGCATTATGTCATAAAAACCGAAAGAAAGCAAATGAAATTGCTGAAATGACAGTGATTGGTGAGGTGGAAGGAAAGGATGTTATTATCATTGATGACATGTGTGATACGGCAGGAACACTCACTACCGCAGCAGATTTGTTAATTGAACGCGGAGCTAACACAGTGCGTGCATTTTGTACCCATGCTGTTTTGTCTGGCCCAGCCTATGAGCGCATAGAAAAATCGCATTTAACGGAACTTATTGTAACCGATACCGTTCCATTGCGTCAAGCATCAGGAAAAATAAAAGTAGTTTCAGTTGACCATTTATTTGCTGATGTAATCAAGCGAATGGTTAATAATGAATCAATTAGTTCACATTTTGTAATACCTTAAATTAATAATAAATGAAAACAGCACAGTTGAGCGGTTCGCTTCGAGCGAACGTAGGGAAAAAGGATGCTAAAGCGCTTCGAAATGAAGGATTAGTTCCTTGCGTGCTTTATGGCCAAGGCGAACAAACGCATTTTGCAGTAAAGCGAGTACCACTTGAGAAATTAGTTTTTTCTCCAGATGTATATCAAATAGAATTGGATGTCAACGGAAAAAAGACAAAAGCAATTATTCGTGAATTACAACAGCATCCTACTAAGGATACGGTTCAGCACGTGGATTTCTTAGAGTTAAACGACACTAAAGAAGTACGAGTAAAACTACCAGTGCGCTTAACGGGTTCTTCTCGTGGTGTAATGGCCGGAGGTAAATTGATGCAAGTGTTCCGACACATGCGTTGTCAAGGATTACCATCTGCGTTACCTGAAGAAATTAAAATTGATATTTCTCCAATGCGAATTGGTCATTCATACCGAGTTTCTAACATTGAGATTCCTGGGGTTAAAATTTTAGATCCTGCGAATGCAGTTGTTGTTTCTGTGAAAATGGCGAGAGGAGCTGTTAAAGGTTCTGATGCTGACCCAGATGAGGATGAAGAAGCATAGTAACTTTTTAAACCGCTTCGGCGGTTTTTTTTTGCTTTGTGATTTAGGTTGATTACTTATCTAAACTACTCCGTTATCTTTGTAAAAAAATACTTCATGCAAATTCACGAAATTTTAGCCCAATTTGAAATAAAAGCGACAAACCCTGGTGGGTATATTGGTGCAGAATCCCTTGGTTCTGATGCTCAAACAATTGTTTCTGTGTCTCCGGTTGATGGGGCAACAATCGCTTCTGTAACTCCGGTAACTCCTGCGGAATATGATCGCATTATACAAAAATCTCAAGAGGCATTTACTTCTTGGCGTTTGGTTCCTGCTCCTAAACGAGGAGAAATCGTTCGTCAATTAGGCGATCAATTACGCGTTCATAAAGAAGCCTTAGGTATTTTGGTTTCCTATGAAATGGGTAAGTCCTTGCAAGAAGGTCTTGGTGAAGTTCAAGAAATGATTGATATCTGTGATTTTGCTGTTGGACTATCCCGGCAATTATACGGGCTCACCATGCATTCTGAACGTCCAGGACATCGGATGTATGAGCAATACCACCCCTTAGGAGTTGTAGGAATAATTTCTGCATTTAATTTTCCAGTAGCCGTTTGGAGTTGGAATTCTGCCTTAGCTTGGGTTTGCGGCGACGTTTGTGTGTGGAAACCATCTGAGAAAACACCAATTACTGCCTTAGCATGTCAATACATCACCAACCAAGTTTTCAAAGCGAATAACGTTCCGGATGGGGTTTCTTCGTTAGTGATTGGCGGACCAGAAATTGGCAAGCTGATGGCTGAGGATGTACGGGTTCCACTTGTTTCAGCTACTGGTTCTACGCGTATGGGTAAATCCGTGGGCGCAGCGGTGGGTGCTAGGTTAGGACGTTCATTATTGGAGTTAGGAGGAAACAATGCCATTATCATTACACCAACTGCGGATTTGAAAATGGTGGTTCCAGGTGCCGTGTTTGGCGCGGTAGGTACCGCAGGTCAACGCTGTACATCGACACGCAGGTTGATTATTCATGAGTCGGTTTACGATAAGGTAAAAGAAGCCTTAATAAATGCCTATGGGCAATTAAAGATTGGCAATCCATTAGATCAATCTAACCATGTTGGACCCTTAATCGATACAGCAGCTGTTGCGGCGTATGAAGCGGCAATTTCAAAAGCGATTCAAGAAGGTGGAAAGGTATTGGTTGAAGGAGGCGTGCTTTCTGGTGCTGGGTATGAAACGGGATGTTATGTAAAGCCATGTATTATTGAAGCGGAGAATCATTACGCGATTGTTCAGCATGAAACTTTTGCACCAATCTTATATGTAATGAAATACAGCGGCGATGTGCACCAAGCAATTGCGATTCAAAACGGGGTTCCTCAAGGATTGTCTTCTGCGATTATGTCCAATGATTTGAAAGAGGCTGAAGCCTTTTTATCGCAAGCGGGTTCGGATTGTGGTATTGCCAATGTGAACATTGGTACTTCTGGAGCTGAAATCGGAGGAGCTTTTGGTGGGGAGAAAGAAACTGGCGGTGGAAGAGAGTCGGGTTCTGATTCTTGGAAAATATACATGCGCCGTCAAACAAATACAATCAATTATTCTGATAGTTTACCCTTAGCACAAGGGATTAAATTTGATTTATAATTTAAGCGAATCCTGTTCCCATTCCCACTTTGCTTTCCTATCTTTGTAAAAAGATTTGTATGCAATTATTAACTGTGGGAAGTGTGGCGTTTGATGCCATTGAAACTCCGTTTGGAAAATCGGACAAAATAGTTGGAGGAGCAGGGACATATATATCCCTTGCCGCTTCATTTTTTAATAGAAATCAAGCGTTAGTTTCTGTAGTGGGAGAAGATTTTCCTACCGATGTTCTTGACGGAATGGTCAATAGGGGAATTGATATTCGTGGGATTCAAATACCTGAGGGAGGAAAAACATTTTTCTGGGCAGGTAAATACCACAATGACATGAATAGTCGGGACACCTTGGTGACCGAATTAAACGTTCTTGGAACCTTTGACCCTGTTGTTCCCATGGAGTTTAGAAATGCACCCTTCTTAATGTTGGGGAATTTAAGTCCGGACGTACAGCGAAAAGTGGTTGAACAAATGGAAGTTCGGCCTAAATTAATCGCCATGGATACCATGAATTTCTGGATGGATATCGCATTAGATGAACTTCACAAAACCCTTAAATTGGTGGATTTATTGATTGTCAACGATGAAGAAGCACGTCAATTAACCGGAGAATATGCACTTAAAACGGCGGCCAAACGCATCATGGACTTAGGTCCTCGCTTAGTAATTATTAAAAAAGGAGAACACGGGGCCTTGCTCTTTAGTGCGGATGAAGTGTTTTATGCGCCGGCATTACCTCTCGAGGAAGTATTTGATCCAACCGGAGCAGGAGATACCTTTGCTGGCGGCTTGATGGGATACCTTTCCATACAAGAGGATGTAACCTTTGATTCGTTGAAAAAAGCAGTTATCGCGGGTTCCGCCTTAGCTTCTTTTTGTGTTGAGAAGTTTGGTACACAGCGCTTGGAAGAATTAACGAAGAATGAACTTGATGAACGTATCAAAGAATTTTATACCCTTTCTCAATTTGAATTAGCGTAAGATGGAACAACTACGTCTTTTACTAGAACAATTAATTGCCTTTGAATCACAAGAGGATTTAATTGCAATTGGTAGAGAAATTAACGAAGTGAAGATTAATTTCGAAGATCACTTAATTGAAGCGGAGCGGGTTCAACAAATCGCTATGCTCGATGCTGCAGAAAAAGGAGAATCGATTGACTCCATTGACTTTGCCGATATTAAAAATGAATTCATCACACGCTATAAAGCCATTCAAGAGAAGCGAAAACAGCAAATCTCCTTGAAAGATACCTTGGAACGTGAAAATCTGAAATTAAAAAAAGGATTATTGGATGAATTGAAGCGTATTATCGAGTCGGAAGAGCACATTGCTTCGGCGTTTCAATCGTATAAGAATATCCATGAAACGTGGAAAAAAATCGGAGATATTCCGAGAGATCAGCGGGATGGAATTCAAAAAGAATATGCACGTTTATTAGAGATTTTCTTTTATACCATGCGAATTTATCGCGAAATAAAAGACCATGATTATAAGCGGAATTTACAATTAAAACAAAAGGTTCTTCACAAGCTGCAACAACTCCGTAACGAGGAAGAAGACATCAAATCGGTGGAGCAACAGTTGCGCGTGTTGCAGGATGAATGGGAAGACATCGGCCCAGTTCAAAATGAAGAATGGGAATTGATTAAACCAAAATATTGGGAAACTGTTCGTCAGATTTATGAGAAAATCAATGTACATTATGAGGCGCAACGCCAGGTATATGTGCAGAATATCGCAGCAAAACGTGCCTTGGTAGAAGAAATCCTTGGTTTACACACTTCAGCAGGTGAAGCTAAGTCCAATAAGGATTGGGAAAAACTTGTGGAACAACTGAAGGCGGTACAGGAGTCGTATAAAAAAATAGGCCCAGGATCAAGAAAAGAAAACGACGAGGTTTGGAAAGCGTTTCGGGCAGCATGTGACGGCTTTTTCGAATTGAAGAAATCATATAGTAAAGCACAGCACGAGGCCTATTCCGGGCTTATTGAAAAGAAAAAAGCATTAATTGATGCAGTGAATGCACTGAAAGATTCTACTGATTGGAAGACCAGCTCTCACAAAATCATCGGCTATCAAAAAGATTGGAAAGCAATCGGAAATACTGGAAAGGCTGAAAACCGCCTGTGGGCAGAATTTAGAGGGGCATGTGATGCCTTTTTTAATTCCCGTGATGAAGCCAATCAGTCTGCGGAAAAAGACCGTGAGCAGAACCTAATCTTAAAATTAGAATTAGTACAAAGAATTCAGGCGTTAGATACCTCTGACCGTTCAGAAGCCTTAAAATCTTTACGAAGTCTGGCGGCTGAATTTTCAGAAATAGGTCAGGTGCCTCATGCCAAGAAGGATGAAGTGTATGCCGCATATAAAGGAGCACTTGATGCGCGCTACGGGTCGTTGGCAGTCAGTGCAAAGGAAAAAGAGGAAATGGCGTTTACTGCAAAATTGGACAGCATTCAAGCATCGCCAGACCGTTCAAAGCTGCTGCAAAAGGAGCGGTTCGACATCCGCAAGCAGATGGAGCGCTTAGAACAAGAAGCCAACCGAATGGAAACCAACTTATCCTTTTTTGCACGCTCAAAAGGCGCAGACTCCTTGCGCGCTGAGGTTGACAAAAAAATCAAGGATATTCAGCAACAAGTTTCGAAATTAAAAACGAGGTTGAAACAATTGCCAAATGAATAGACTCACCAATTCATTTTTATTGGTTTTATTTTTTCCAACCCTGGCCTTAGCCATTTTTGTGGGATTCGATTTCCCCCTTGAATTTATTCGAACTTCTGGCGCAAATTTACCCTACAAAGATTATATGTTTGGAGGCTTGGCCTTGTTGATGGCTATTCTTTCGGCTAATCGCAGCATTCGCAGGTGGGTTGCGCTCTTTACCATCCGACAAACCGACCGCTTTGTATTTCATGCTAAGGTAAGTAATGAACGTAGAAAACGGGTTATCGTCTACACCTTATTAGAGGCAGGAATATTAACCGCAGTGGGTATTGCGCTGTATGTCCTTTCAAAAGATGCCATCCTCTGTTCGGTAGTGTTCTTAGCCTCGTCTATAGATAATTTACTCTTCTTAATCATAGGCCTGCCTCGATTTGGTGTAGGCTTGAGTAAAAAAGCCATTATTGTTGCGGACAGGGAAGTGGTTGTATTATATTTTTCGGGATTACGAAAAGTTAGTTTATCGCAACAAACCTTATTTTTTGATTACATTCAGTCGCTTCAACTCACCTTCCCAGTGGACTGTATTCCGGAGGAAGATCGAAACGAATTTCTTCATAACTTAGAAGCAGTTACGGATAAAGATCGCGTCTTTATCCAGAATTTAGGGGAATGGAAAATGTAAATATTTTAATCGTAGAAGATGATCTTTCTTTTGCGAGCCTGCTTCAAGAGCGCTTAGTTCTTTTGGGTTATAGTTCATATGACATCGTGTCTATTGATGCCATAGCCGATGCCATGGAAGTTAAAGAAGAGTTTACGCCGGATGTAATTCTTTTGGATTTGAACATCCGTGATTCCTCCGGTATTGCCACCTATGACCGTATCCAAGCAATTTTTGATGAAGCAACGATTATCGTGCTATCCGGTATGGATAACCGCGCACTTTCCTTAGAAATTGTTTCAAAAGGAGCACAAGATTATTTGCTTAAAAATGAAATTAATGCGGGAGTTCTTGATAAAACCATTAAATACGGGATCCTTCGTCGAACATTTCAAGTTCAACTTACCGAATCAGAAAAAAAGTATAAAGACCTCTTTTATAATTCGCCACTGCCGATGTTGAAATTATCAGTGAGCACGTATGAAATTTTATTTTGTAATCAAGCGGCACTTACCTTATTTGATGCGTCAGCGGCTAATGAAATCGTTGGAAAATCCTTGAATGATTTTATTATTTCAGAACAAAATCTATCAGCTGAAGATAATAGTCCACGATGGATGGGGTATTACAAGCAACGTACGTTAACTGAGCAAGAGATATCTACTCAAATTATTTTGAATCAGTTAACCGAGGACAAAGAAGCCTATATTGCCTTGGTGGTTGACAAAACGGATGAGTTACTTTTTGAACAGCGTAAGTATGACATCATTGCACAAGCAGAAGAAGGAGAAAAAAAGAAAATTGCGAGGGAACTTCATGATGGAATTGGTCAGCAGTTAGTGTTGTTAAACTTATTGCTTCAGAATATAACACCCGTTCCAGCGGAAGAGGGCGCCTTGGACCAAATTAAGCAGTTATTGCAAGGTTCTATTCAAGAATTGAGGGAAATGGCGTATAATTTATTACCCCCCGCTTTAGATAAAGGATTTTTAAATGCCTTAGAGCGTTTTGCTCATCGGATAAACGCTACCGGTAAAGTGACACTTACCTTACGTATTGATGATCAAATTAATGAAGATAGTTTTGTAAATGTAGATCGATTCAATTTGTATCGAATAGTTCAGGAGGTATTAAACAATGCATTAAAGCATTCTAAAGCATCTGAAATCACCATAGAAATCAATCCAATAAAGGGTTCGAAAATAAATTTAAAGGTGGTAGATAATGGAATTGGTTTTGATACGGATAGAATGAGTGAAGGCTTAGGAATGCAAAACATGAAACACCGCATGGATATGGCCGGAATTAAGGGGAGTATATCCAGTGAAAAAGGACGTGGAGTGATTGTTGAATTGACGTTTAAAGGGTGAAAATATTAGTTATACGGTTTAGCGCGATTGGAGATATTTTACTAACGTTCCCGGTAGTAGAGGCCTTGGTGGATAAATATCCATCGGCCGAAATACATTTCTTGACCAAACCAAGCAATGAGCCCGTATTGGATTTATTATCCAACAAGGTACAGCCGCGTTTTTTGCAAGAATCACTCGTTCAAACAGCGAAGCAATTAAGAGGGGAGCGTTATGACCTAGTAATTGATTTACACAATAATTTACGCACCTTTTTACTCCAAGTACTTTTGATGAAAGGGTCTTGGCATAGGTTTCGAAAATTAAATCTCCAAAAGTGGTTATTTACTTCATTTAAATGGAATACCTTGCCCAAGGTTCATGTAGTTGAACGTTATGCTCAAGCAGCCAAAGTCAATCCTGCGTTAGTTACGCTAGCTGTCAATAATCCGGCCTTAGATTCCTTACCCTCAAATTATGTCGCTTGGGTACTGGGTGCTACTTTCTCAACCAAACAATATCCATTAAGTAAGTTAATCGAAACCATCGAACGCCTTGATATGCCTATTATACTCTTGGGCGGCGAAAAGGAAAACGCATTGGCTAGCTCGCTGCAAGCGCATTTTTCATCAATTATTTCATTGGTAGGAAAAACAAGCCTTGCGGAAGCTGCCTTGGTTTTATCGAAGGCTAAGGTTGTGGTAACGAATGATACGGGACTGATGCACTTGGCGGCTTTTTATGAAAAACCTATGGTGTGTATTTGGGGGAATACAGTTCCAGAATTCGGTATGTACCCCTTTCAAAACCGACCCGTTTTTAATGCCCAAGTAGCAGATTTATCTTGTCGGCCTTGCTCTAAGATTGGACATAACACCTGTCCTAAAGGACATTTCGATTGTATGCTCAAACAACAGTCGGTAGGGATTTCCGAACAAATTACTTCGTTATTTTATCAAGAAAATTAAGAATTTCTTGAATTGCTTTGTTATCAAAAGTAATTTCATTTGATCCATATTCGTTAGGACTTCCTGTGGCGGAAGGTTGGAACATGTGATTTAATCCATCAAGCGCTTTGATTTCTTTGATTTTCCCT
>ENA-ORFA01000493-ORFA01000493.1-marine-metagenome-genome-assembly--contig:-NODE-493-length-16774-cov-2.254237_pt1 | contig 16774 bp, 13 predicted proteins | sample MGYA00248621_ERZ508587 | MGnify/ENA primary metagenome ERZ508587 (study PRJEB26250, sample SAMN06266239) | marine metagenome | isolation source: Columbia River Estuary | place: USA:Columbia River Estuary... | reverse complement strand
CGCCGGATGTCATGACCATGATTCCGAATGATGCCGGCGCGGTGGTCTGGGCACGGCGACTGGCAGGTGTTCATTTCGACGGCCCTGTTGAGGATATGCTGGAAGAAGCATTTGCCGACGCGCGCATTCCACGCGCGACATTGCAGGCGGTTATTGAGGCGAACCTTTTGTGGGGCAAGAACAAGGCAGATAGCCGCGGCGGCAAGCGTGCGGCAGTTCTTCAGGATTGGCTCTCACGCACACCAACCGAACGCGCGGAGCTCTTGCTTGATCTGCATCGCTGTTGGTCAACGGCCAAGGGGGACCCCCAGATTTCGACGAGCGGACATACGCCGACAACGGAGGTCTATGCCGAACACGCGCTTGAGATGTTCAACTGGACAGAACAACTATTGGGCGAAGTGACGCGTGCGCAATATGCCGACAGGCTGGCGCGCGCATTGTGCATCGGCAAGGAATTTGCGGCGCAATATAGCCGCGCCAAACATGCCATCGGCGCGGTGGATTTCGACGATATGATCCGGCGCACCGCCGAACTTTTGCAGCATGGCCAAATGGCGCAATGGGTGCGGTTTAAACTCGACAAGCAGATCGACCATATCTTGGTGGATGAGGCGCAGGACACCAACAAAGCGCAATGGGATATCATCAGCGCGCTGAGCGACGATTTTTACAGCGGCATGGGTGCCAACCCCGAAAAGAACCGCACGCTGTTTTCCGTCGGCGATTTCAAACAAGCGATATACGGATTTCAGGGGACCGCGCCCGAACGATATGAGGAAGCGGGCCGCTATTTTGCCGAACGCATTGATGCCGCCGGTAGCGAACTGAAACGGCTCACCTTGTCGCGCAGTTTCCGTTCGACCGCGCCGATACTCGATTTTGTAAACGCGGTGATCGATGGGTCTGGCCCTGCCGATTTTGGCATCAACGATATCATTGACCCGCATTACAGCGAAAAACCGCATTTTGGCATGGTTGAGCTTTTGCAGCCCATATCCGCAAAGCCGAACGCAGCGGACGATAGCGATGCGTCGGAAGATGAAGAAGACTGGTTCAGCGACGAAAAACGCGCGCTGGCGGAACGATTGGCCGATCATGCCAAAGCGCTCATTGACGAGAAGCCTTGGCTTGAAAGCCAGGGGCGTCATTTGGAGCCGGGCGACATCATGTTCCTGCTGCGCAGCCGCGGTGACATGGCGTCGCTGCTGGTCGCGCAATTGCATGAACGCAACGTCGCGGTCGCGGGCATCGACAGGTTGAAGCTCTTGCAGCCGTTGGTGGTGCAAGACCTGCTGGCGGCCATCAAATTTGTGCTTCAGCCAAATGACGACTTGAGCCTTGCGTGCTTACTCGTGTCGCCCATCATCGGGTGGTCTCAGGAACAGTTACTGGCGCATGGCTATGTCGGTGATCGCGAAAGCAGCCTGTGGCAGCATATCCGCGTGAAGCCCGAACTCGCCGATGACCTTGCGCCTTTGCGTGATATGTTAGCCGCAGCTGATTTCACGACGGTGTATCATTTCCTCGAACAGATTTTGTCCGGACCCATTGGCGCGCGGCGCAAATTTACCGCGCGTTTGGGACGCGAGGTTTTGGTTCCTATCGAGGAAATGCTGAATTCGGCGCTGCAATTCGAACAACAGCATGGCGGTGGCCTGCAAAAGTTCATGGCGTGGTTCGACCGCGGCGAAATTGAAATCAAACGCGAAAGCGACAGCGGCACCAAAGAAGTCCGTGTCATGACCGTCCATGGTGCCAAGGGCTTGCAAGCGCCCGTGGTCATTTTGGCGGATATTACGTCTGATCCCACCAAAAAGCCCGATCAGTCGGTTGAATTGTTAATGGATGAGGGGCAACGCACGCCTTTGCTGCCCATTCGCAAAAGTGAGCAGTCAGGGCGTTTGCAAGACATTGTCGAGATGCAGAAAACCCGCGAGCTGCAGGAGCATAAGCGGTTATTATATGTGGCCATCACGCGCGCGGAAGAGCGGCTGATTATGGCGGGGTCGTTGGGCATTAGCCGCAAGGGCGAGGCACCTGCCGAAAGTTGGTGTGCCGCGATTGAAAAAGGCATGACGGCGCTCGGCTGCAGTTGGGAAGATGACGCGCGCTGGGGCAGGGTGATGCGCCATGTGGGCGCGGAAGGCGCGTCGATGGTGGCGCCGGTGACTTCTGCCAAAAAGCAGTCGGCGGTAGTGCCTTCGCCAGCCAGCCCTGATTGGCTATTCGCGCCAGCGCCAATTGAGCAGCGCCCACCGCGTCCGTTGGTGCCATCGCGGCTTGACGATGACGATTATGGCGATGCACCCGCAAACGCAGCGATGCGCAAAGCCGCCAACCGCGGGAAGCTGATCCACGCTTTGTTTGAGCGCATCACGGATAGCGAGTCGTTCACAACGGCGGCGCAATGGCTGGCGGTCCAGGCTCGAAACGAGGATATCGACACCGGCCAGCTATTGGCTGAAGTGAACGCCGTTATCATCGATCCGGCCTGTGCGCCTTTATTCGGTCCGCTGGCGCGCGCCGAGGTTCCGCTTGTGGCTGTTGTGGGCGAAACCGTGATCAATGGCCGTATTGACCGGCTGCTCGTTGAACCGGGATTGGTGCGCGCGGTCGATTTCAAAACCGGACGGAGCATTCCGAGCGATGAAAACGGCGTCCCCGTTCCGCATTTGCGCCAAATGGCGCATTATCGCGCGGCGCTGCAGACGATTTTCCCGGATTGCAAGATTGAGGTCGCTTTGCTTTTTACGCACGCACCGCGGTTTATCACGCTTTCGGACGAGATGTTGGTGCCTTATTATCCTGCCTCTTGATGGCAGAACAAAAACTATCTGCCTTCGTCCTTGTCAGCATTTGGCAGTGGGCATACAGGGGTGGCAACAAAGGAGACAAACATGGCTACCAAATCCGTAGGCGATAATGATTTCGCATCAGAAGTACTGGCATCGGGCAAACCCGTATTGGTCGATTTTTGGGCCGAATGGTGTGGCCCATGCAAAATGATTGGCCCAAGCCTTGAAGAAATCAGCGAAGAGCTGGAAGGGCAGGTCGAGATCGTCAAGCTGAACATCGACGATCATCCCGATACGCCAGCAAAATATGGCGTGCGCGGCATCCCAACGATGATCCTGTTCAAAGGCGGCGAAATTGCGGACACGAAAGTCGGCGCTGCGCCAAAGGCTCAGCTGAAAAGCTGGTTGGAAGCCGCGCTTTAACTGCGATAATCGGCGTTGATGCTGATGTAGCCGTGGGTTAGGTCGCAGGTCCAGACCGTTGCACGCCCGGCCCCGATGCCAAGATCAACGCCGATTTGAATTTCATTTTGCTTAAGATGTTGCGCCACCGGCGCTTCATCATATCCGGCGACCGCTAGGCCATATCGCGCCACTTGCGTTGCCCCGAAACTGATGGATAGGCTGTCGCGGTTTGCAGGCTCTCCCGCTTTGCCAACGGCCATCACGACGCGGCCCCAATTGGCATCTTCGCCTGCAATCGCGGTTTTCACCAACGGTGAATTCGCAATCGCCAAGCCGATCCGCCGCGCGCTGTCATCATTCGCAGCGCCGGACACGTTGATTTCAATAAACTTCTGCGCGCCTTCGCCATCGCGGACAACGAGATGCGCGAGCTGACGGCAGATATCGTTGAGCGCCGCAGCAAACGCGTCCGCGCCAGCATCGTCATAGGACGTAAGCGGCGTATTGCCTGCTTTGCCCGTTGCAAATGCCAACACAGTATCGCTGGTCGATGTGTCGCTATCGACGGTGATACAGCTGAAACTGCTTTTGTTGGAAGCGGATAACATCTGCTGAAGGAAAGCCGCGTCGACAGCGGCGTCGGTGAAAATATAACCCAGCATGGTGGCCATGTCGGGGGCGATCATGCCTGAACCCTTGATGATGCCGACGAGCTGTACCTTGCGGCCATCGACCATGGCACTCGCGGTTGCGCCTTTGGCAAAGGTGTCGGTGGTGCCGATCGTGTGTGTAACGTCTTCCCAACTGCACGGTGCGGCATCAAAGACAGCGCGCAATCCGGCCTGTGCTTTGTCGATGGGCAGGGGAACGCCAATAACACCGGTGGATGAAACGAAAACTTCCGAAGCATCGCAGTTCAAATGGCCTGCAACTTGCGCGGTAATTGCATCCACTGCATCCTTGCCGCGCTGTCCGGTAAAGGCATTGCTGTTCCCGGCATTCACCACCAAAGCGCGCGCGCGGCCATGCGCCAAATTCGCACGGCAAAGGTCGACCTCGGCAGAGCAGCATATATTTTGTGTTGTGACGCCAGCGACCGTTGTGCCTTCGTCCAGTGCGATATAGCTTAAATCGCAGCGGCCCCAATCCTTATACCCAGCACGCGCCACACGGGGCGTCGCACCCGCGATTTCGGGCATTATGGGAAATGGTTTTGCGAGCGGTGATTTTACTAACACTTAAGAAACCTTTTGCTAAACCCCCGACAGATCAGGGAGAACAAAGACATGCTTTTTTATTCGGTGTTGGCGCTAGCATCAATTGTGGCCGAAACAAACGCCGAAAAACCTGCGCCGCCTCCGCCGGTTTCATTGGCTTACACGGGAAGTGGCAAGCGTGATGTCGACCCGTTTCTGGATAGTGAGGGCAAGCCATGGGCCAAGCGCATCCAGTAAGTAGGCAGCGCGCCTTCGCTGTGGACTTTGCTATCATGCCTAACTATATCCGCAAAAGCACCTAACAGGGCCATATATGCGCATATTGATTTACTTACTGGCGATGTTGAGCGGTTTTTCCGCGGCGGAGGCTGCGCGCCCCGTTTCTTCATCGTCCATGTCAGTGGATTCGGCCGCAGTTCAGGCTTATGCCATCGCCTCGGCTCAGGAAGCCGATAAAGCGTTTGAGCAGCCGGTGCATGTGACGCCGACTGCGCGCGTGCATCTTATGCCAGTCGAAGGCAGCATCGCGTTCGTTGCATTGGCACCCGACACACCCGTTTATCGGCACGATATTATTTTAGGGTAGGGCTTTTGCACCCGCTGCGGTGCACCTTTTTTATACCCTATTTCGCGCCAACTTGCGCGCGTCTCCCACATGATTTTAAAGGAATTAGTTATGCTCGGCGGAATTGCCAAAGCCATTTTCGGTTCGTCCAACGACCGTTACGTCAAATCGATCATGAAGATCGTCGACAAAATCAACGCGCTCGAAGCCGAAATTTCAGCCATGGATGACGAGCGGTTGAAGGGGCAGACCCAGATTTTCCGTGACCGCCTGACTGCTGGTGAAACGCTGGATGATATTTTGCCTGAGGCATTTGCGACGGTACGTGAAGCGTCGAAGCGTGTCATGGGTATGCGCCATTTCGATGTGCAGATGGTCGGCGGCATAGTTTTGCATCGCGGCGAAATCGCCGAAATGCGCACCGGTGAAGGTAAAACCTTAACCGAAACATTGGCCTGCTATCTCAACGCGATTGAAGGCAAGGGCGTCCATGTTGTGACCGTCAACGACTATCTGGCCCGCCGTGATGCCGAATGGATGGGTAAGATTTACGGTTTTCTTGGCCTGACCACGGGTGTTGTCGTGCCAAACATCGCGGAACATGAACGCCGCGAAGCGTATGCGTGCGACATTACCTATGCGACGAACAACGAACTTGGTTTCGATTATCTGCGCGACAATATGAAATATGAGCGCGCGCAAATGGTGCAGCGCCCATTCAACTTCGCCATTGTCGATGAAGTCGATTCAATTTTGGTCGATGAAGCACGGACGCCCTTGATTATTTCGGGCCCGACCGACGATAAATCGGAACTCTATATGCAGGTCCACGCCATCGTGCTTCAGTTGGACGAGGGCGATTATGACAAGGACGAAAAAAGCCGCAATGTCACGCTGACCGAAGATGGTACCGAGAAGGTGGAACGCCTGCTTGAGGGCGCTGGCTTGCTGACCGGTTCTAATCTGTATGATTATGAGAATACCTTGGTCGTGCACCATCTTGATCAGGCGCTCAAAGCCAATGTGATGTTCAAGCGCGACATTGATTACATCGTCAAAGATGGCAAGGTCATCATCATCGACGAATTTACAGGACGCATGATGGACGGGCGTCGCTGGTCCAACGGCTTGCACCAAGCCGTCGAAGCCAAAGAAGGCGTGGATATTGAGCCTGAAAACCAGACGCTGGCGACCATCACTTTCCAAAATTATTTCCGCATGTACCCCAAATTGTCGGGGATGACGGGCACCGCAGCGACCGAAGCCGGTGAGTTTCATGAAATCTACAAGCTCAATGTCGTTGAGATACCAACCAATTTGCCCGTTCAGCGCGTGGATGAGAACGATCAATTCTACAAAAACACGCAGGATAAATTCAGTGCGATCGCCAAGACCATCAAAGAGGCCAATGACCGCGGTCAGCCCGTTCTGGTCGGCACGGTGTCGATTGAAAAATCCGAATTATTGGCCGAATTCTTAGAAAAAGAAGGCGTAAAGCATAGCGTTTTGAACGCCCGCTTCCACGAAAGCGAGGCGCATATTGTTGCGCAGGCCGGACGTTTAGGCAGCGTTACCATCGCCACCAACATGGCGGGTCGCGGAACCGATATTCAGCTCGGCGGTAACTTTGAATTCCGGTTGCATGATGAATTGGGCGACATGCCTGAGGGGAAAGAACGCGATGCTGCGATCGCGGCATTGCAGGCCGAAATTGCTGCCGAAAAAGCGAAAGTTATCGAAGCGGGCGGATTGTTCGTTCTTGCGACCGAACGGCATGAAAGCCGCCGCATTGATAACCAGCTGCGCGGCCGTTCGGGGCGTCAGGGCGATCCGGGTCTTTCCCGTTTCTATCTGTCGCTCGACGATGATCTGTTGCGTATCTTTGGGTCCGAAACTCTGTTCTCCAAAATGATGAATTCCAGCCTTGAAGACGGTGAGGCGATTGGCGGCAAATGGCTGTCGAAAGCCATCGAAACCGCGCAGAAAAAGGTGGAAGCGCGCAACTATGATATCCGCAAGCAGTTGGTCGAATATGACAATGTCATGAATGATCAGCGCAAGGTTATTTATGACCAACGCAGCGACATCATGGATGCAGAAGCCGTCGATGACATCATTGAAGATATGCTCAACGATACGGTAAACAATATTGTCAGCGACCATTGCCCCGAAGGCACTTATCCCGAGCAATGGGATGTGGAGGGCCTGAAGCTAAAATGCGCTATGGTGCTGGGCCTTGCGCCCGATATCGATAGCTGGCTGCAGGAAGACGGCCTGGGACCCGAAATGATCGAAGACCGCATAGCCGAATTGGCTAGCGCCCGATTTGCGGAGAAAGGCGCCAAGCTGGACGAATCCATCTGGCGTCAGGTCGAAAAGAGCATCTTGCTGCAAACGCTCGACCATCATTGGAAAGAGCATTTGTCGACGCTCGATGCCCTGCGTCAGGTGATTTACCTGCGCGCTTATGCGCAGAAAAATCCGGTCAACGAATATAAGCAAGAGGCCTTTGGCCTGTTTGAACGCATGCTGTCGGCCATTCGCGAAGGTGTAACTAGGACCATCGCCACCAATGATTTCCGCGCTGAGGAAGAATTGGTCCCGCAAGATTTGCCTGAATTACCCGATTTTCTGACGACGCATATCGACCCGTTTACCGGCGAAGATAATAGTGCCGACAGCGATGCTGCAGCTCTTGGCTTGGTCACAACCAAAATCCCGCGGCCAGCTGCGGGCCCTGGTGGCAGCGACCCGTTTGCAGGAAACCCCGATCTGCGCCGCAACGACCCATGCCCATGCGGTTCAGGGCAGAAATATAAGCATTGCCATGGCGCATTTTGATACTGAGATGAAGGAGGGGCGAAGATGATCTGGCTGGCCAGCCTCTTCGCTCTTGTGGCGTTTGTTTACGCGTCCGTCGGCTTTGGCGGCGGGTCGACTTACACGGCGCTTCTTGCCTTATGGGGCGTGGATTATCGCTTGATCCCGGTGATTGCGCTTGTGTGCAATATCATCGTCGTTACCGGCGGCAGCATTCGCTTTGTGCGTGCGGGCTTGGTGTCATGGCCGCAAGTTCTGCCTTTGCTGATGGTATCTGCGCCGCTGGCCTTTGCAGGCGGGCTGGTGCCGCTGAAACAAGTCGTGTTTCTGACGATTTTGGGGGGCACTTTGTTGGCGTCGGCCATCGCCCTCTTTCTCCAAGCGGATAAGATGACACCGCGTGCAGTTTCAAAGCCAGTGTTGCTCACGCTTTCGGGCGGGGTGGGCTTGCTCGCGGGTCTGTCGGGCATTGGCGGGGGCATATTCATGGCGCCCGTGCTACACCTGATCCGCTGGGCAGAAGCGCGCCGTATCGCCGCCTTCGCGTCGCTGTATATATTGATCAACTCGGCCGCGGGCTTGCTGGGTCAAATATTGAAATCAGGTGTACATTCGCTAGCCGAGCCTGCGTTGCAATATGGCCTGCTGCTTGGCGCTGTTTTGGTGGGCGGCCAATTCGGCAGCCTGTTTGGCATGCGTTATTTGTCACCGCATCTATTGCGGGTGCTGACGGCGTTGTTGGTTGGCTATGCCGCGCTACGGCTACTCTGGCAGGCGCATGGGCCGCTTTAGCATTTACTGAGCCAGAAAAATGGCTCCCCGGGAGGCGCCAAATATCGCGTCATATATCATTAACTTACTGTCATTATAAATATAACACACAACGTGTTATAAATACATTTGTAGATGGGGGCCTTAGCATCCCCAACCGCAAATGAGAGACGAACCCCCTGGAATTTTCCGTATAGACATCCCACCGCCACAGCTATTGTATGTATCGGACAGCTCAGAATAGTCAGGGTCCAACGGAGCATTGAACCCCAATCTGGTTAGCACATTCTGTAATTCTTGGGGTGATTGCAGGAAGTTTATCGTTCTAGAATAGCTGGAGTCTGTATCTGGCGGCAAAAACCACTCTGTTGTGATGCGTGATAGCTTCAAGCCGTGCCAAGTTGTTCCTGTTGGCAGCATAACCGAAGCGGACCTACTTTCAATTCCCTCGCTGTCTTTTTTGACGCTTGCGTACACCGGTAAAGTCTCGTCGTACTCGTCGAGTTTAACAGTGTAACTGCCGCCGCCATTCTCCATTGCCTTGTCAAGCTTAAGGTAGACTTTTTCCAAAGTTCCTTCAGCTACACACTCAGTTGGGTCGGCAAATTTCAAAGTGCTATCGAGTGCAACGGTTATAGGTTCAGGCGGATTTTCAACCACCTTGGCCGGTATGGCCTCGACCTCCAGCAGATTTCTTCCCCAGACGAACCTTCCACCTTCTTGTAATTCTAGCCATCGTTCGGAAGGATCTAAATTACCTGGCACCCAACGACCACGTAACGTTGTTCCTGGAGGATATTCTCCTAACACCGTTGAACCAGAAGAGGTTGGCGCATCTCGCACATTGGCCGTTCCAGTGACAGTGACCGTAACAATTGCATTCGGGTCTGCGGAATTTTGCCCCTGTATTATTTGATAGATCAGAAAAAAACCGAGTAAGAGTACAGGCAACAACCATATTTTTGTGTTCCACCGAGAAGGTTGTTGCTCGGTAAAAGCGTTGGCGCTTGGGTAAACAAAGACTTCCTCCTCTTCTACTGCCACTGGTATTTTGGGCGTGGGAGGGGGGACGTCTTGTGGCTTAGCCTTGGCAAGGGATGCATCATATTCCCGTCGAGCGTCGGGATCGATCAATACTTCATGCGCCTTCAATACGGCATAAACGTCGTTAAATTCTTTTGTGTTACCTTTTGCAGCAGCGGCTGAATCCGTGCCGGAATCAAGCTTTTGCATAAGCGCCTTGAATGCCGCAGTGATTGTCTCTGCGTCAGACGTCTGCGCAACCCCGAGAATTTCATAATAGTTCTTCATAGGCATTAAAGCGCCCTCTCCCGACCGGTTTTTGAATGACCCTTGCCGGTCACAATAATTTTATCACATTTCTCTGGAGGAGTGATTGTGACTGTTTAAGACCCACATCAGATCGGGAGAGGAGCAATAAGTCGATACTTCACTTATGAACCTACACCTGACTAGGCCCAGTACTATCACAAGTTGATTAGATCTCATCTTGGCGGCCAGATTGTCTCGTTTTGCTTTGGCATCTTCATCTCTAGAAACCGCGCTCTGATTATACCGTTAGTTCACCCTGCAGTTACGCTGGCGCTCCTTACGTCTAATTGCTTCAATCGTTAATTGTTCTGCGCGTGAGAAGCGGGGAGCGCGCGTGTAGCAACCACCATTCCCAAAGGTTTCCAAAGCAAGGCGGGTCTGAAAGCAATAGCCATTGCGTTTGTAAATCTCGTTTCGCGCATACCATAGGTCGTAGCAGTCATCTCCTCTGGAGTTATCTCCTGCGACGCTTATTTGTGGCACTATCATAAGTGCAACTACTGCGCAGATCTTAAAGGCCGTTTGAACTTTCATACCATCTCTACTCCCCTGTGCTTCGATGCGGATTACTTAAGTTTAAGTGGTTAGCCCCAACATTACGCACGATACTACATCAAAACATTTAATTTCGAAGACCATTGACCTCGAGCGTTCCATCAACAGACCTATGTGGCGGAAGCACCTAATTTTAATATGAACCCCGTCAGCATTCAATAGACAAAGAACCTCGAGGATCAATGTTTTGCTTTAAGGTGCGGCTCGCTTTTACAGGCGATGGCTTAGCTGCGGATATTCTTTCTGCCGAGCTGTTCACGATGAAACACAAACTCCAAGGAATAAGGAACTAATGTTCTAGAATTAGTACGTTACGTTCGTTATCTATTTTCCATTTCTTTAGACGCCTTAAGACGCTTTGCCCCAGGAGTGCTGGTGCACCGGCGGGCGCCACTGACCCTTGGACATTTTCGATCTGAAAACTCCCTATAACAATTTGGCGCAGGACGAAGGTTCGTGCTTTGATGGTTCGACCGTCTGCTAGCGTATAAGTTTCGTACCCAGTGTAGTCATTTTCAGTCAACAGACCTAATTTAGAAAGTTCGTCGACGAAGTTAATAGGTAGGGTTAAATGACTAGCGCCGCTGTCGAGCACAAATGGATATGGCCCACTGCCATTAATCATGGCGCCTAATGTATACGTCCCCCCCACCTCACTAAGCGGTACCTCAATCATACGCTCAGAGCGCGCGCGCTCCTCTATATCGGCTTCAAAGTTGCTCGTGGTAGGGACTGTTTTTTGACGTTGGTTGCTGACGCCCGCATCGAGATGTGTCGTAAAAAGCGCAAGATAAACCAGCCCCAGGATCGCGAGACCCAAACCAAAAGTTATGAGGGGGTCATTACGCATTCTAATCCCGGCAACGGTCGAGCGTCTCTGGCTTGTTAGCCTCACCAGCAGACATAATATTTTCCAATTCAACCTTGATTTTATTATCGGGTAATGGCGAAATTTTTAATGTTTTGCCAGTTGTCCCCCAAGTCTCGGCTTTATCAGATCCGTTTTTTGAATTTTTTGAAAATTTTGTAGCTTCGTATGTTAGCCGATCACCATCAAGCTCCAGCCTGGGCTCCCGATCGCCGCATTTATAATAATATTTACCATTGGCTAATTTGGCGGGCGTTTCCTGTTTAATTGGTGGGGTAACGCTGTCTAAAGCAACTTCATCATTGCTATCCAAAACACCTATGCCCTGTGCAGTAATTACCGAATCCTGCGCGGCGATTTTTCTTAAATTGTTGAAATTTAAAACACTAAATGTAAAAATACATAAGAAAACAAGTAGCAAAACTAAAAAATATACGAAAATTCTTTTTTCCAGCGAATTTACATAATTCCCTACATGAACAGTATTTTGATTAACTTTCCTTAAATCATTTTTAAAGATTTCAATTTTAGTCGCCAACACAGCCTCTGCCCCGAAGTCCGTGATGTGATTGTCAAAATCATCATTTTTATCAATGATATTTTGATTAATTTTTTCTGTTTTTTTATTAGGAGGCGCAACATCCGTGCTTGGTATTTTTTCAATTTTATTATTTTTATGAGCCAAATCCAAAATCATCTTAACCTTTTCCTCATTCAAATCATAGGTAAAAGGTTTTAAAGTATTGGAGAATTCTACAGAACCGTATGCAGACACGGAATTTTTACTGACTACCGCAAAAAATTTACTAAAATCTGCAAAGTTATGGTTAATCAGTTGGAAAAGGCTTATCAAGCTTCCAACCTGCGTGTGAAACTCAAGATCATAGTTATCAACTTCGACGTGCCAAAGTGCGGCTTTATTAAAGTGACCCTGGCCAAAGCTGAGGCCGTCCCGCCCCTCTTTGAATTCAGCCGGTAGGTCGCGAAGCCCCGCCAGCTTAATGTGATTAACGGCTTTTTCGACTGCCGCCCCCATGCTCTTCCAGTCTTTAACACTCGACCGATGAATTAGAAGCTTTTGTATAATTTCAGCAAAATCCTCTGAGTTGAGGACCAACGAATCTCTCAGCCAGATGCCTATACCGTGATAGTTTCCGCCGCGGTCGCCATATACTTGATCAATTGATTTTTCTGAGAGGCCCACCCAAAAAATGGTTTCTTCATTATGCTTGAAGCGCGCCAACCCAAGCACATAGTCGCCTTCTTGAATTGAGATGCCTGTGTCTTGACTGATTATAATGGTATCCGCCGCAGGAACCCAAGATGGTCTATCACCAAAGGGAATGAACTTAAGGCCACTGGAATAATAATGAGCCTCAAACATGAAGTCTTTCGTCATGGCTAACCTACCACCTTATTCATCAACTTCTGTAACACGCTGGCAAAAATGTTGCGCTCTTTTACTTTGGGGAATGGATTAGATTGCTCTATTCCACAGGCGCCAGAGTACAGCCATTTCCAAAGCTCTACGGGGAAGCTATTGATCGATTCATAGTGATCGTGGTCGCGGGTCGGCCAATCTATCGCTTTCCCTCTAATACGCCCAGAACAATAGTTCCGTACATTTTTTACCTTTACATCGGCTATGCTCTGGAAAGCGACCACAGCTGTTCTGTAATGGGCATTATTCTCTAAATAGACTTTTACATCATCTACCGATTGCTTTAAGACATCATGCAGATCATCGCCCTCTACGTTCCTCGGATCGAAGCGGGCATCCCATTTGGTTACTAACATCATATGTCGATCATCAGATGTCTTTCCGCCGCGGACATCACGATACTGCTCAATGACACCCTTTATAGCAAGGCCTGCATCCCTTCTGGATATGTCTTCATCAAGCGAATATCCATCAGACTGGCCACTTTCGCGCTGCGTAAAAGGCAGTACGTAAATAAAGCTTATCCCTGACTGGAAACTTTGAATAAATAACTCAATTGCTGGGTTCAGATCAGAAGTGAAAATGGATCCATCTTCTCCTCGTTTTGGCTGAAACCATTCACCATTTCCCTCCATAAAAGCAATTTTTACGGTTTCGCCATTACTAGATGTGAAATCTATTGGGACAAAGAATGGGAATTTGATCAGAGTATTTTGCGCAGCCTTGCCTTCGATAAAATTTGTCAATTGGCTTTGGAAAAAATTTCTCGACGAATTCCGTAAATACTCCCCGTAGGTTGAATTTGCCGAGATAATACTATCATTGAGGTGCACCCCCACTTGGAGTTCTACTTGCGTCGTTGCCGCTGCAAACAACGACAGTAACATGGATGTCTTGCCGCTGTTAGAACTTCCGAAAAGAATGACAGGGTGATAGCCCCTCTCATTCATCTGCTCCGCTAGCAATTTGATTGCAGCCTGTTCAGAAATCAAAAGTCCATCTTCTTTATGCGAGCTAACGCTTTCGGAAGGCGAAGAAGATTTTTTGGGCCGCGCTGATGCTTTTGAAGTAACGTCAATTTGGGGAGCTACGACATCTTGCTCCGGTTCACCGCCATCAACCGCATTATCTAAAGTAAACTTGCCACCCATAATTTATCCCTCACCAGCCACCATTTGCGGCCATTTTTCCCTTACTATTTTTCACATTGTTTTTCAGAACGTTTGCGAAAAAATAAACCATCAGAAAATCAAAACCGATGGCGAGTAAAAGATATAGATACGTAGTGATGCGATCAGCTCGCGCGATTATCAGGTTGAGAATTTGGGACACTTCACCAATGCCGCGAAGTTCATCGAGCTCTAGGTCAGGCTTTATCGATGCCGGCATAGTCTTTGCAGTCTTCTCATAAATTTCTACATTCCGAGAATATTCGCCCTCTAGTTCTTCCATCCTGGGTGTAACAATGCGCATTAAATCTGGAATTCCCGACGTATTAACATTTACGTCCTGAAGCAGCGCTGCATAATTGCTGAGGTTTGCGGTCCCGCCATAATTAGTCGTATCAGTAGAAGAGCAGCCGTTTTTTAGGCATGCTAATTTTGCCCTACCATCTCGGGTTGACGAAATGATTGCTGTTAGGTCTTTGTTATTCCAATCTTGGTTGTCCAAAACAACGTCGATCATTTGTGTGTAGGCGTCGACATATTGCTTGACGCTAGAAGGATTATTGCAATCGACTTTTCCCGAGGGAAGAGAGAGATCTACTAATAGCCTTTTGAGCTGCATTATTAAGCGCTTTGCTTCCTGACCATTACCGCAGTTTCCGGGGGACTGGATTTCAGCCATCAAAGCTTCTTTGGCGGAATTCACTTCCTTTATTTTGCTTTCAATGCCCTGCATTTTTTGTTCTTTTAGGGCAGCCACTTCAAGAACGTTGAAACGTTCTTGCGCTACTTCTATGCGGTCAGAAAAAATTCTCCTGCCCTCAAGGTTCAGCATAAGCGAGTTAAAAATACCAACGCCGCTGATGATCAACATTAAAACAAACGCAGGGAAATTGCCCCGAATGCCGTTTCCATCATAGCCAATAAAGCGAGCAATGGACCAGGCAAATATTGCAAGAATCGTACTGACTAGTACGGCTAGATATGGTCCGAGCGCCCCGAGGAGGTTAAAGTAACCCCAAAAAATAATTCCTACGAAAACAATGGAGTACAGTAATGCTATCACTTGAGCATTCTGATATTTTGTTTTCCCGAGCTCTTTTTTATCCACGGAACATGCCCTCTTCCTCAATCCATTATTATTGTGGTCTTAGTTTCAAATTTGGCAAAATCAATAACCCAGAGCCTGAATGACAATTGTGACATTTAACATCATGATTTTGTAATGCGTTGAGCAAGCGTTTGTACCGAGGCCAAGAACAACCATGCCGCTGCCTATGCGATGGTTTGTGCGAAATTCTTGGCAACGCATCTGCTTCGGCCAGCCAAGTGTTAGTGCGAGCGCAAAAACATATGGGCATTTTACAAAAACCTGATAGCCAATAAAGTGAGAAGGGGAGCATAATGGTACAATCGGCAACAAAGAATTTTGATATCAGAAAACTAGTGTTTTCCTGCTTGCTCGCTACAACCGCTGTTTTGTCGGGCTGCGGCGGTTCATCAGAATCCGAGTTTGAGCAGATTGTTAGGCAGTCAAACTGCGTGACAGCAGATCAAGTATATTCCGATTACCAAAACAACGAAGTGGCTGCGCAGCAAAAATACGAAGGTAGGATCAATCGTATTTGCGGTGTCGTTGATGAGATCGAATTAAACTTGTTCAATCAACCCGTTATTTCGCTTGATGCATCCTTACTCGGCTCCGTCAGCATTGAAGGCATCGATACTGCATCGGCAGCGAATATATCAAAGGGTTCGGTTGCTGTCTTTGAGTGCAACAAGATTAACGAATTGCTTGGAAACCCAGTTCTAACCGAATGTAGCATTGTTCCAATCCGGAATGAGGTCACTCAGCAGCAATCAACTATCGAAACCGCTGTACTTAATACTGAAGCTGTTTCTAGTTGTTATAACCTTGACAAGTCGGAACCAGCAGAACTTTCAGGTACACTTGAATATGTAATGTTTGCAGGACCTCCCAATTATGAGGATGTTCAAAAAGGGGATATGCCCGAGCCAAGCTTTATTCTGCGGATGAACAAACAAATTTGCATTGCAGATTATGATGGTTTTGCTGACCCAAGCGATTTGTTCGATCAAGTTCAGGTTGTGCCAGGGCAGGTTGGGCCGGAGGAACTTAGAAAGATGGTGGGGCAGTATGTGACCGTTGGATTGTATGACCAGATGGCAGCTCATACCGCTCACCATCGCAGACCATTGGTTGCTTGGGTGTCGAAGATTTCAGCAGCTCCTATATCATCCAGGTACTTGTCTAATGGAGAGAATTCGACCGCAGATTACGGCACCGCTGCAACGACAATCAGGGCGTTTTATTCGGCTCTTGGATCGGGCCAAGGTGGCGTTGCTGCCAGTATGGTTGTTCCTGAAAAAACAGCAAATGGTCCTTTTTCAGCAAAAGAACTCACACGTTATTATGGTAATATGCGGTCAGCAATAGAACTTCTTAGCGTGTCCCCCCGAGGGGCTAATGCCTACACCGTACGTTACAAATACGGAGTAGCAAAAACATTATGTAATGGTCGAGCTGTCGTCGAAATGACAAAACGAAACGGCAGAGATTATATTGCTCGGATCAGAGCGCTTGATGGCTGTTAGGACGCCCGAGGCTATCTAAACTTGTACCCCCGTCAACACCAATGGCACAGATTTGATGTCGCCGTTTAACGAACTTGATGTTGGAAGAGTGTATAGGCTATTCAAAGCTCATTCAAAAACCGGTCGGGAGAGGGCGCTTTAAGGCCTATGAAGAACTATTATGAAATTCTCGGGGTTGCGCAGACGTCTGACGCAGAGACAATCACTGCGGCATTCAAGG
>ENA-ORFA01000492-ORFA01000492.1-marine-metagenome-genome-assembly--contig:-NODE-492-length-16804-cov-2.819752_pt1 | contig 16804 bp, 13 predicted proteins | sample MGYA00248621_ERZ508587 | MGnify/ENA primary metagenome ERZ508587 (study PRJEB26250, sample SAMN06266239) | marine metagenome | isolation source: Columbia River Estuary | place: USA:Columbia River Estuary... | reverse complement strand
TCATGATTGCCAAAGCCATGCCTGGCAAGCCTGTCAAAATGTTGTGGTCTCGTGAAGAGGAAATTCAACATGGCCTTTATCGCCCTGCCAGCCTGATGCGTTTCAAGGGTGGCTTGAATGCCAATGGCAAAGTTGAGGCACTTCACATTCGGGTTAGCGCGCCTTCCATTTTGGCAACGCTTTTAAAACTGCCATTGCCCAAAGGTGTTGACGGCCAAGCGGTGGCCTGTTTCAACGATCACCCTTATGCCATCCCCAACACCTTGGTCGATTATGCCCAGCGCAATACCAATGTGCCCGTGGGTTTTTGGCGCACAGTGGGCCACTCACAAAACCCATTTGGTCGTGAGTGCTTTATCGATGAATGCGCACTGGCTGCTGGCAAAGATCCGGTTGCGTACCGTTTGGACATGTTGCCCAACAACGAAACATCCAAACGCGACCGCGCTATTTTGGAAGCGGTGACCAAGGCCGCAGGCTGGGGCAGTCAATTGCCAGCGGGCGTGTTCCGCGGCGTGGCCGAGACAGAAGGCTATGGCAGCTGGACGGCTTGCGTTTGCGAAGTGTCAGTCAATGCGCGCAATGAAGTCAAAATTCACCGCGTCGTCATTGGCATCGATCCTGGCTATGCCGTCAACCCCGACAACATCGTGGCCCAATTCCAAGGCAGCGTGGTGCACGGTTTAACGGCCATCTTCTGGGGTGAAAACACCATCAAGGAAGGCCGTGTGGAGCAATCCAACTTCCACGATTACCGCATGATGCGCCTCAATGAGATGCCCAAAGTGGAAGTGGTCATTGCACCTACCGGTGGTTTCTGGGGTGGTGTGGGCGAGCCTGCACAAGCACCATTGGCGCCTGCGTTGGCCAACGCCATCTCTGCAGCCATGGGCAAGCGCATTCGCTCACTGCCGCTCAAAAATCACGGCCTGACGCTCAAGGCTTGATCAAAATCAAGTTATTGATGGCATGAACGCTGATGGCTGGTTAAGACGCAAGGGGCTGCAAAGCCTCTTGCTCTCAGGCCTTGTCTGGCCTGGCTTGGGTGCGCGCGTGGCTTACGCACAGCGAATGAATTCGGGCCGCTTGCAAACTTTTGAAGACATGGTGCAACCCATTGTTAAGGGTGCACCCATTTTCAAAAAAGATGTCAACCTAGAAGCCCCCATCTTGGCCGACAACGGCTCTTTGGTGCCCGTTCAAATACAAGTGCAAAGCCCCATGTCTGCCCAAGACCATGTGACGCACATTTACTTGTTGTCGCAACGCAATCCGGTGACGCAAATGGCGCTCTTTCAATTGGGTCCATGGAATGGTCGCGCTGAAGTCAGTACGCGTGTGCGCCTAGCAGGTACCCAAGATGTGGTGGCATTGGCGCGCTTGTCCAATGGCGAGTTTCGTTACAGCCAAATGGAAATTGTGGTCACTGAATCTGCTTGTGTGGACGCGTCATGACCAGGGTACGCGTTCAGTGGCCTGACAAAATCAGTGCAGGCGATGTGGTCAAAGTCAGAATGCTCATTCAGCATCCCATGGACACCGGCTATTTGCAAGACTTCTCGGGCAAGTTGGTCCCAAGAAATGTCATTCAATCTTTGACCTGCACCTTGGGCGGTCAAGAAGTGTTTCGCGTTGTGCCTTCATCAGGCGTCTCTGCCAATCCCTATTTTGAATTCTTTGTGCGAGCCACCAACACGGCCGAGTTCAAAATTGAGTGGACTGACGACAAAGGCGCAAAGGGTCAGCACCTTCAGATTTTTAATGTGACCAGTTAGACTAGCTAGGGGGCTAGGGCCGCAAGCAGCCTAAAGACATGGCCACCAAGCTGTCCAATGCTGCATTTGATTCAAGCTGCTCTGGCATGTCTTCCAACATAGATCGAATGACGCTTCGCAAACCTTGGCCCAACAGGTAGGCTGCCAATTCTGGGTGCGGCGTGGTTATTTCAGCTTCATAAATTTTGAGCAAGGGCAGCCAAGTTGCCTCAATGAATTCGGCGGGCGATTGATACGGGCCACGCCACGCAGCCAACCGCTCATTGCCGACAAAGGAACTTGTGATGTTGACAAAAAGATCGTAAAGAAAATTGCGAACTGAGTAAGTGTCGCTGCTCCAAGATTGCGCATACGGAACGTGAGGCCAAGTGCAAAGCCGGCGGCAACAACTGCGATCGCAACAGATGCAATGGCAACACACACGATCGCCATTGGCCCGCCTGGTGTATTCATGCCGCCGAGGTATCCAACAATCACGACGAATGTGATCGGCACGAAACAACGGACCACGGCAGAAACAAGGGACGAGATGACAGTGACCCAACGTTGAGCTGGAGCCATCAAAATTCGGTCGAAGAACCCGGTCTGCATGTCATTGATGAGTCCGAAACTGACACCTAGCGCACCAAAGCTCGCTCCTTGCATGGCATTGAGAGGCACGTACCAGTCAAGTGCGTTCTTGATTCCAAGACTGGTGACGGCAAACCCGAAGGCGCCACTAAATGCGATGAGTTGAAAAACAGGCATGATGAGCGAGGGAATGAAAGCTGATGGCATGCGTCGCACTCGAATCATTGAGCGCTTCACCAAAATGGCGTCCACTTCCATGGGGCGCGCGCCATCAGAAATTGTGCGCACGTTCACGGTCTTTTCTGCAGTGATGTTGCTCATGATGCAGCCAATCGGTTGCTGAGTGCACGAAGCGAAAACGCAATACTGATGATCGCAATGACCAGCGGCAGTAACCAACTCTTGGCGAACTGCGAAGCGCTCAGATCGTGATTCATGAAACCCTGCATACCTTCAACAATGTGTGAGAGCGGATTCCAGTCGGCGACCGTGCGATACCAGCCCTTCATGTAGTGACGGGGGAAAAATGCCGATGACAGAAACATCAACACAAAGACCAATGGGAAAGCGCCTTGAACAACTTCGGGACTTCCTGATTTGATCGCGAGCCCAGCCATGAGGCCACTCATGGCGAGTGCGAGAAATGCCCCTCCACCAATGAGGCCTATGTAACCGATCGGACCACTCTCGACACGAGCGCCAGCAACCAAGAAGATGGTTAAGAAAATCACTACTTGGACAACTGCGACGACCATGCTGCCGGCCAAGCGTCCTAAGACAATCGCAGTGCGGCTGATGGGCGAAGCGAGTAACCGTTCAAAGAAACCTTGTTCGATATCGGTGGCTAAGTCGCCTGCGGCTGACGTTGAACCGAACAACACTCCTTGCAGTACTGCTCCCGCGACTGCATAGTTCAAAAAGGATTTGGCGATGTTGTCAGTGAAGTATGGATCGCCAGCAAGTTTGTTGAAACTCGCTGAACCGAGTGCGGCAAAAAACAGCGGGAAGATGAAGGCTGGAGCAAGAACGGCTGGCTGACGCAAACGGCCAACAACACTGCGGCGCGTCAACGCAAATGTATGACGAAAGAGCGAACGACCAGAACTTGATGAAGTCATCATTTTTGAATCGGCGATAGCGATACTCATTTGCGACCTCGGCGCGACTTCTTTGCTTCTGGAACGACTTCAGTTTCTGCTGGTTTGTTGGCTGCGTCGGCTCCTTCAAGTCGATAGCCCGTTGCTTCGGCAAAAACGTCGTCAAGACTTGGCTCATCTAACTCGAGGTGACGAACTTTGAGTCCAGCTTCATCTAGGGCACGGATGACTGATGCGACGTCTTCGGCTCCGCGGGCTAGTCCAACGCCGAGTGTTCCTTCGGAAGTCGGTCGCAAATCACCAAAGCGTGCCAAGATCGCCCGAGCTTCATCGGTTTCGCTACTTGCGACGCTGATGCTTAACGTTGGCGAACCAACCATGGCCTTCAGTTCACGTGGTGCACCCTGGCGGACAATGCGTCCGTGATCGATGATGGCGATGCGATCAGCAAGTTGATCGGCTTCTTCGAGATATTGAGTGGTCAACAACACCGTGGTTCCGCCAGCGTTGAGTCGCTTCACTTCTTCCCACAATGTGAGGCGACTCATGGGGTCGAGGCCAGTCGTGGGTTCGTCTAAGAACAACACGGTTGGTTCGTGCACGAGTGACAGTGCAAGATCAAGTCGACGACGCATGCCACCTGAATATGTGCCAACTCGTCGATCGGATGCTGCAGTGAGACCAACTCGCTCGAGCAGTTCTTCACCGCGGTTTTTGCCGGCAACTTTTGACAAGCCGTACAACACTGCTTGCAGCGTCAGAAGTTCGCGACCAGTCATCAGTGGGTCAATCGCTGCGTCTTGAAGTGCGACGCCTATGGAACGACGAACTTTGTCGGCATCTTTGACGACGTCATAGCCAGCGACGAATGCAGTTCCAGCTGTTGGCTTCAGAAGTGTTGTGAGCATGCGCACGGTCGTGCTCTTGCCGGCACCGTTGGGACCGAGGAATCCGAAAATCTCGCCTTGCTGCACTTCGAGATCGACGCCGTCGACGGCTTTGATGGCATTGTCGCCAGTTCCGAAATAGCGGGAGAGTCCTGTCGCAATAATGGGGGCTTGAGTCACAAGGTTGCACTCTACAAGTTCTCGCTGTCGATATATGAAAAGACCCCGCTGATCAACGTGACCGTTGACGAGCGGGGTCTTGACGAGTTCTGAACTGAATGACTGAATTGAATTACTGAGCGGCCTGAATTGCTCGCCACACACGTTCGGCGGTGCAGGGCATTTCAATGTGCTTCACACCAAGGTGCGACACTGCATCAACAACCGCCGACTGAATAGCTGGCGTTGATCCGATTGTGCCTGATTCGCCAATTCCCTTAGCGCCGATGGCGTTGACGGGTGTTGGCGTTTCCATGTGAATGACTTCAACATTGGGTAATTCGGCGGCGGAGATGAATCCGTAGTCGGCCAGGTTTGAGGTAGTCGGGTTGCCGTCGGCGTCGTACAGAACTTCTTCAAGAAGCGCTTGGGCAACACCTTGAGCAATGCCACCGTGAATCTGGCCGTCGAGCAACATTGGGTTGAGAACCTTGCCGGCATCGTCGCATGCAACTTGACGCAAGTGCTTCACGCGGCCAGTTTCGGTATCGACTTCAACGACTGCAACGTGTGCACCGAAGGGGAAGGTGGCGCCTGAAACGTTGATCACTTCGTCATGCAGAAGTCCACCAGTGCTCTTCTCGGCAACGGCGAGATCGGCCCAAGTCTTGGTGACTGCGGGAGTTCCGACAACATGGAAAGCGCCACGATCTTTGTCGAGAACAACGTCGGCTTCACTGACTTCGAGCAAACGAGCCGCAACCGACTTGGCTTTTTCGGCCAATGTGCCGGCGACTTGGAAAACCGCGTTGCCACCCTGTTGCAATGAACGCGAACCCATGGTTCCGGTTCCGACTGGAACGAGATCGGTGTCTCCCCAGACCAATTCAATGCGGTCCATCGGGATGCCAGTTTGTTCTTGCACGAGCATTGACCATGCGGTGTCGTGACCCTGGCCATGAGGAGATGTACCGGTGTAGACAACAGCGCGACCGTCTTCAAGAACTTCAACCTTGGCTGATTCGCCGTTGCCAACGCCACCGGTGATTTCGACGTACACGCTGACGCCGATTCCGAGTTGCTTGGCATCGCCACTGGCACGACGCTTGGCCTGTTCGGCGCGGAGTGCTTTGTAATCGGCAGCATCAAGAGCTTTGTCGAGTGCGGTTTCGTAATCGCCAACGTCGTAGGTCTGGCCGACAACAGTGGTGTGCGGTTCGAGGAACTTCGGAATGAGATTCATGCGACGAACTTCAGCAGCATCCTTGCCAATTTCAAGTGCGAACAAGTCCATAGCGCGCTCGATAGCTGCAGTTGCTTCGGGGCGACCAGCACCGCGATACGCAACGATTGGTGTGGTGTTAGTGACGACTGAAGTGGTGCGGCATTCAATGTTTGGGATGGCGTACACGCCACTTGACATTGGGCGAGTCATGAATGGAGCCAAGATGGTGCCCATGTCGGCGAAGCCACCAGAGTCTTGAATGGCGTGCAACTGGTAGTGAGTCACTTTGCCAGCCTTGGTGCCACCGATGGTGACGTACTGCAACTGTGCACGACCATGGCCAAGAGCCATCATTGATTCGGTGCGGGTTTCGCGCCACTTCACGGCACGACCAATTTTCTTAGCGATGACACCGAGCAACAACTCTTCGGGGTATGCGCCGATCTTGGCACCAAATCCGCCGCCAACATCAGGAGTCAAAATGTGCACGAGTTCTTTGTCGACGCCATTTGCTGCAGCGATCGGCTCAACGCCACCTTGTGCGTGCTGAGTTGATAACCACTGAGTCAGGCGTCCATCGGTACCCCATACGGCAGCGGCTCCACGAACTTCGAGCGGGCAAGGAGCCACGCGCTGGTTCATGAAGCGACCCTTGACAACGACTTCGCAACCTTCAAAGTATGCGTCGCCAGTGTTTTCAGGGATTCCGAGAACTGTTGTGTCAAACACAACGTTGCTGCCAGCTGATTCGTAAATGAGTGTTGTGCTGACCATTGCTGCTTCAACATCAACGAATGCTTCGAGGTAGTCATAATCGATGATGATCGCTTCAGCAGCGTCTTCACCTTGTTCGCGGGTTTCGGTCACGATGGCAACAACGGGCTCGCCAACATAACGAACTTTGTCGCTTGCCAAGAGTGTGCGGGCCACCATCGGGTTGAAAGCTGCCGGGACTGGCTGAAGTGCAAGTGATTCTGCAGTGAAGACCGCGATGACACCAGGCATTGATTCGGCCTCGGATGTGTCAATTGAATTGATACGAGCATGTGCGGCTGATGAGCGCGCATACGTCACATGGACGGCGCCAACAAGACGCTCTTCTTCAAACAAATCGTCGACATATTTGCCGCCAGTCGTCAAGAACTTTGGATCTTCTTTGCGAAGAACTCGTGTACCAAGAATGCTGCTACCGGTCACGTCTAAACCCCCGTGTACATCAACTGAGAACTTCTCTCAGCACCTGCGACCTTACTCTGAGCAGGTTGACCGTGTCACGGTCGAAACCAGGTTTAGGGCGTGCTGATTGTGGTCACGATGGCAACGGGGGCCTCGGTCGCAGCGGGGGCCGGCGTCGTATCGGGCGCGTTTTTGGCTGCTTCCTCGGCGGCCTTGATAGCTGCCTCGTTGACCTTGACCGAGATGATCTGGGTCACGAGGTCGTAGGGCCAGCCCATCGGGAGTTCAATGGGGGAGTTGGCTTCACCCACGATTTGTTGGCGGGCTTCGCCAGCGAACACAAAACCCAATTCGTCACGAGCGGCGTCTTGGATGCCTTCGGGGGTGTTGAGTCGGTCGACTTCGGTCTGGAGTTCGTCGGTGGCTTTTTTGATGGTGTCGAGTTCGGACTGGCGACTGTCAATTTCGGTGCGCTGGCCAAACCACGAGGTCAAAGGCAAAACCAAGAACGAGTTGCCAAACGAAAAGACCACGACGGCAAAGCCGATGAGTAAAGCGACTCGGCCGAGAACTTTCGGGACAATGCGTTCAGATCGCGGTGTTGGGCGGGTGAGATCAGAGACTGCGGACAATTTCGCGCGGGCAGTTTTTCCGGCGCCCTTCTTCGTCGTTTTCTTCACACGACCAGGCGGGCGCGGAATACTTGACGTCTTGTTTCCACGGGCCATCCCTACATTCTGCCCGTTTTGGCCGTCCGAGTGGGATCATCCCTACGGGGGAAGTGGGTTCATCCCCAAAACGGCGAGTTGATGAGGGGATCAGGCAAGAGGAGCTAATGCAGACCGACCGCGGAATGCCGCAGTTTCGCCCAACTGTTCTTCAATGCGTAACAACTGGTTGTACTTCGCGACGCGATCGCTGCGAGCTGGTGCTCCAGTCTTGATCTGGCCACAATTGGTAGCCACGGCAAGATCGGCGATTGTTGCATCTTCTGTTTCTCCGCTGCGGTGACTCATCACGCTGGTGTAGCGATGGCGTGAAGCAAGTTCAATTGTTTCAAGAGTCTCAGTCAAGGTTCCGATTTGATTGAACTTGATGAGAACACTGTTGCCAACTTTGCGTTCAATACCCATCGCGAGTCGGGCGGCGTTGGTCACGAAAAGATCGTCGCCAACAAGTTGAACTTTGTTGCCGAGTTCTTTGGTGAGAGCACCCCAGCCGTCCCAATCGTCTTCGGCCATTCCGTCTTCGATCGACACGATGGGGTAGGTGTTCACCAGGCGCGCCCAGTATGCGACAAGTTCATCGCTTGACAAGACTTTGCCTTCGCCGGCCAAGTGGTAGCGCCCATCTTTGTACAGTTCGCTCATCGCTGGATCGAGAGCAATTGCAATGTCGGTACCAGGAGTAAAGCCAGACGCAGTAATTGCTTCAACCAAAATCTTGATGGCATCTTCATTGGTTGACAAGTTGGGTGCAAAGCCACCTTCGTCGCCAACTGCGGTTGACAAACTCTTGCCGTGCAAAATCTTTTTGAGTTGGTGGTACGTCTCGGCGCCCCAACGAAGTGCTTCTCGAAAGCTAGGTGCACCAATTGGCATGATCATGAACTCTTGAAGGTCGATGGTGTTGTCGGCGTGAGCACCACCATTGATGACGTTCATCATCGGGACAGGGAGTACATGCGAGTTGGGGCCACCGACATAACGCCACAACGGAAGGCCGAGTGAATTTGCGGCTGCTTTGGCAACCGCCAAACTTGTACCCAAAATCGCATTGGCGCCGAGGCGGGCCTTGTTGGGTGTGTCATCAAGATCTTTGAGCACGATGTCGACCATGCGCTGTTCAAGTGCATCGCAACCAACGAGTGCACTTTCGATTTCGCCGTTGACAAAACCGACTGCGGTGAGAACGCCTTTGCCGCCATAGCGACGACCGCCATCACGCAGTTCAGCAGCTTCATGTTCACCGGTGCTTGCACCTGACGGGACCATGGCGCGGCCTCGTGCACCTGAATCGAGTTCGACCTCTACTTCAACTGTGGGATTGCCGCGAGAGTCGAGAACTTCCCGTCCAAAAATGCTGATGATTTCGGTCATGCCCACAAACTAGTGAAGCCAAGCCCCAAACTCATCAGGCGTCAGTGTGTCGTTCAGCATTTTGTCGGTGAATATTGCTGACTTTTCGTAAGGCGACCTCGGGATCAACCCCGCGGCGGCGACATTCGGCCACAACTTCTAACAAATGCATTCCGAGATCGGCGATATCGCCAAGTTCTTGTGGACCGTGACTGGGTAGTTCGAGGGGGATGCCAGCTTTGGCGGCCCGCTTCAGAATTGCCGAGGCATAGGCCAACGAACCGCTTGCTTGAACGATGCCATCAAATGGCCCATCGGCGATTCCCTTGGCGGCTTTTTCAGCCTTTTTGATCTCGTCCCATGACTTCACGAGAGCCTCTGCTCCGACTGTAGAGTTCTCGTTTGGTGCAAAGACGTGCGGATGGCGTCGGACCAATTTGTCATGGATGCCACGAGCGACATCGCCCATGGTGAATCGACCTTCTTGTTCGGCGATCGCGGCATGAAATTCAATTTGGTACAGCAAGTCGCCGAGCTCTTCAATCAAATGCTCATCAGTTTGAGCATCATCAATGTTTAGGGCAGCAATGGCATCAACAACTTCGTACGTCTCTTCCAACAAATAAGTTGTGAGAGTTTGATGAGTTTGTTCACGATCCCATGGGCATTCGCGGCGCAGTGTGCGTGCCAGTTCGTGAAATGCGATGAGTTCTCGTCCGACTGGCGCGCGTAACTCTGGAATATAAATTGAAGTCAAATGATCGGCTTCAATGCTGTGATCAAGTTCGCTCCAGGGAACCGTCATCACTACTTCATCGGGTAAACCAAGATGGTGCAAGATAATGACGGGCATATCGTCATTGCTCAAACTGTCGCTATCTTCGGCAGCAAGTTTGATATCTGACAAAACCCAGTTGGCATGGCAGTGCGCAACGAGAAGCGGACCGGTCAAGCCGGCTGCGGCCGTAGCAAATTGATGACCGTCAATCAGGCGCACGCTGTTTTCGACAGGATCGATTCCGAGACGGGCCCATGCAATTTCTAAAAAGCCCATTGCTGGATTGATGACGCATTCAATTCGGTCATCATTTTTTAGTATCCGCACCGTACGTTCAAGAATTAATGGTGAACCCGGAACTGCATACAAAATTTCGCCATGTTGGATGGCGGCGGCGATCAGGTCTTCGGCGATACCGAGGTATACATCGTCAAATGTTCCGGCCGTCTCGTAGCGCTGATCAAAAGTAATTGCATCAACAACTAAGTGTGCGCTCGGATGTTGAGCGGTTCGTAAGTAGCGATGTTGATGTGCGGCAATGCGTTGACGCGTGTGATCGGTGATGTACTCATCGGCCGATGGACCAAGCCCGATGATTTCAACGCGGGGCTTGTTGGATTGGGGCATCAGCCGACAGGGACGATGCTGAGAGTCGTGGGATCCCAGCGACCGTATTCGGGGCTCACCCAAACCTTGGCGGAGCTAAGAACTGAGCGGCCGGCCTCGATTGCACCATTGCCAGAAATGAGTGCGGCAACATCGTCGGCAACTTCGTCAAACGGACGAACGAGTAAGACGACCCAGCCGACGGTGGGGATTTCGAATGAAGCAGTAACTTGGCCAACTTTTGCGTCGGTGAGCGCAGTTAAGAATTCGGGAGTGACTTGACTTTCAAACGTGGCTTGCTCGAGGCATCCACTTCCTGAAGTTCGGTCTTGCAAAGCACCACCGTTCTCTGCCGAAGAATCAATCGATACTTCTTGGGCGATTGTTGCGAAATCTTCACCTGCATCAATTCGGGCCGTGACCGCGTCAATTTCTTCTTGTGTTGCCACCAAAATTGCTCGCAAGCAGACGGCACCAGATTGGGTGCTTCGGTCTTCGTATAACGCCTTGAGATCATCAGAGTTGACTTCAAATTCTCGGTTGGCAACCGACTGAGAAGCGCTGGCGAGAACATAAAAGTCTTGAACGACTTGCGGAGCGTCGTTAAAGCCGGCCTCGGCTTGCAGTGCAGTGAGTGCTGCGTTGCGGTCTTCGTCGGTGATTGAAATTCCGGCTTTGTCTAGTGCTGCAATGACTGCTTTGGTTGAAATCCAATTCTGCACAATGGCCTGTGCGACTGTGATATCTAGATTGCCACTCGTCAAAAAGGCCTCGGGCACAGCAGCGGCGTATCCGAGAAGAAGATCGTCGAATTCGCTATTAGAAAGCGACTCGCCATTGAATCGAGCGGCGTCTTTGGTGACGGACGAGCACGAAGTTGCTGTCGTCAGCACGGTGAGGGCGAGAACGGAAATTGAGATAAGTCGGCGAGGAGTAAGCACGATCATCAAAACTACCCTGCGGGCTGGGCAGGAAAGAGTTCGCGCAAGAAATTGACTAAGAAGAAAGCTGGTTCTTGGCCACGGGGGATGGGGACGACCAATTGCCTGACTGCTTCTTTGTGGAGCGCCTCTCGTGAAAGCCGACGCAGGCGAGCGGTTTCGCTGACTTTGAGGTCGATTGGTCCGAGGCGCGCCTGATGGCTTGCAATATTGAGTTCATTGAGGCCAAGGCGATGGCACTCGGCGCGAAGCAGGCCAACTGACAAAAGCGTTTCGGCCGGAGTCGGAACTGGGCCGTAGCGGTCGATCCATTCGTTGCGAATGTCGTCGACTTCTTCGGGCTTCGTCACGAGCGCGAGGCGGCGGTATGCCTCGAGACGTAGCTCTTCTTTGGTGACGTAATCTTTGGGCAAGAAAGCGTCAGTAGGTACATCGATACGAATTTCAGAAGGTTGGCTGATGGGCTCACCCTTCATTTCGCCGACTGCTTCAGTCACCATCTGGCAATAAAGGTCGTAGCCGACTGCGGCGATATGTCCACTTTGCGACTCGCCAAGCAGGTTGCCAGCACCGCGGATTTCGAGGTCACGCATCGCAATCTTGAAGCCACTTCCAAGTTCGGTGGACTCGCCAATTGTGCGCAAACGTTCGTAGGCGTCTTCGGTGAGCACTTTGTCCTTTGGATAAAACAAATAGGCATAGGCGCGTTGTCCACTTCGCCCGACACGGCCACGAAGTTGGTGCATTTGTCCAAGACCTAAGAGGTCAGATCGTTCAACGACCAAAGTGTTCACCGTCGGCATGTCGATTCCGCTTTCGATGATGGTCGTGCACACGAGAACATCAAAGTTGCCTTCCCAAAAATCGACGACGACTTGTTCGAGGGTTCCTTCATCCATTTGACCGTGGGCAATAGCAATACGTGCTTCGGGAACAAGTTCGCGCAGTCGCTCGGCGCATTCTTCAATTGATTGCACGCGATTGTGTACCCAAAAAACTTGGCCTTCGCGGAGTAGTTCGCGCCGGATTGACTCAACAGCGACGCGTTCGTCATATTCGCCGACGAAAGTAAGAATCGGCTGGCGATCGGCCGGGGGAGTTTGCAACAGACTCAGGTCACGAATGCCGACCAAACTCATTTCGAGTGTTCGAGGAATAGGTGTGGCGGTAAGAGTGAGTACATCAACATCGGCTTTGAGATGCTTCATGGCCTCTTTGTGTTGCACTCCAAAGCGTTGTTCTTCGTCAACGATTAAAAGTCCGAGATTCTTGAACTTGACATTGTTTGATAAGAGACGATGGGTTCCAATCACACAGTCGATATCACCAGATTCGAGACCTTTGATGACTTTTGTTGCCTCGGCGTTGGTGAGAAAACGTGATAGGACTTCGACGCGAATGGGGTAACCCGCAAAGCGATCTGAAAAAGTATTGCCATGTTGTGATGCAAGCAGTGTCGTGGGCACCAATATTGCGACCTGCATGCCGTCTTGGATGGCTTTGAATGCGGCACGTACTGCGACTTCAGTTTTGCCGAAACCGACATCGCCACAAACCAAACGGTCCATGGGGAATGCTCGTTCCATGTCGGCCTTTGTGTCATCGATTGCTTTTTTCTGATCGGGGGTTTCGACGTAGGGAAATGAATCCTCCATTTCGAATTGCCATGGAGTATCAATGCTGAACGCGTGGCCTTGTGCGCTGACGCGTTTTTGGTACAACACCACTAGCTCTTGGGCGATCTCGCGAACTGCGCTACGCACCTTCGATTTTGATCTTGCAAAATCACTTCCACCTAAGCGATGTAGAACGGGCGTTTCGCCGCCGACGTAATGACGCACGGTGTCAATCTGGTCGGAGGGAACGTACAGTTTGTCGCCACCCTTGTAGGCGAGTAACAGATAGTCGCGCTCGATGCCGCCGACTGTTCGCTTCACCATGCCTTCGTACTTGGCGACTCCGTGAATGTAATGAACGACATAGTTGCCGGTCTTGAGATCTTCGAAGACCGTGCCACCTTCGCGCTTTTTCGGTCGGGGTTGACGGTGCGATCGGCGCCGACCAGTGATATCGGCTTCGGTAATGACTGCAACTTTTGCCGACGGAATACTGAAGCCACGATGTAACGAGGTGACGACAATGGCGCCACCTTTGCTGGCCAGGTTGGGGGCTTTGCCATCAGTGAGTTCGTGGTAGATGTCGAGTTGTAGTCCGGCATTGCTGAATATTTCGCTCAGTCGTTGGGCCGAACCTTCACCATCAGCAGCGACAACAACTCGGTATCCCTGCGACAACAAAGTGCGCATTCGTTCGGCGATTCCGTCACCACTTCCGCCCATCGCACCCCAACCGCTTGCTTCCATAAGCGGCATATCTGGACCATCGGCAACAGGAATGAGATTCCATGAGCCACGGGTTTCACTGAGCAGTCGATCGGGTGGTGAATAGAGACGTGGGAAATCATGTTCAGCATCGCGGGCCCACGACGATGCCAGTGCTTTTGCCAGATCGGCTTCTTCGGCTAGTAGATCGGCGGCTCGATCGCGCATTCGCCGAGGTTCGATGAGCAGCATTTTTGAACCGCGCGGCAAAACATCGCTCAACAAAGTTGGTGACTCGGTGAGCCAGGGAAGCCAACTTTCCATGCCATCAAATAGAGCACCTTCACTTAATCGTTCCCAATGTTCGCGACCCCAAGGTTCGGCACCCACCATCGCGGCGGCTCGTTCACGAACTGCGTCATTGAGAATTAACTCACGCGCCGGGAAGATTGCAACTTCGTCGAGATCGTTATCGCTGCGCTGATCGTGGACCGAGAAGTTCGTGAGGCGGTCAACTTCGTCACCCCAAAGATCGATACGAATTGGTGCGTCGGCAGTTGAGGGGAAAACGTCAATGATTGCGCCACGTCGAGCGACTTCGCCTCGATGCTCAACAAGATCTTCGCGTCGATAGCCGCCATTGACGAGCGTGCGCATCAATTCATCGGGGTCGAGTGACATGCCTTGACGAATGATGACTGGTTGATTCGTTGCAGTGTCGGGGCCCAACTGTTGCAGGAGTGCGCGCATGCTGGCCACGATGATTTGTGGAGTGCGATCTTCTGACTGCAGTCGCCATAAAACTTCGAGTCGTCGTCCCATCGTTTCGACGCTTGGGCTGACACGTTCAAAGGGCAGTGTTTCCCAAGCCGGGAATAACATCACGTCGCCTGCTGGCATGAACGCCTTGATGTCATCGGCAAGTTGAGCCGCCATTGTGCTGGTGGGGCAGGCGACGACAACTGGACGCCGACCAGAAAGTTGCGCGAGGGCAGCAATTGCAATGCTGCGAGCGGTGTCAGGAACTGCAACGGTTCCATCGGGCGAACCAATGAGCGACATTAAAGCTTTGTCGTCGCGCAACAAAGTCGCGAGTGAGTGAAGAGCTCCCGTTTGCGTCGTGATCATGTGGGGCAACTCACAACGCGTTGTACATATTCATCGCGGCGTCGACGCCATCGGCGATGATTTTCAAAACTGCATCTGCGGCGACGTTCACTGCGACATCAAGTACCTGCCGTTCAGCGGCAGGAACTTTTGACAACACGTGATTTGCACCTTGTTCTTTATTGCTGGGCTTACCGACGCCTAAGCGAACACGAATGAACTCTTGGGTGCCGACATGCGATGTGATACTTCGCAGTCCGTTGTGGCCACCAAGACCGCCACCTTTTTTGATGCGAACGACGCCCGGTTCGAGATCGAGTTCGTCTTGGATCACGATGAGAGCATCAACTGATTTAAATCCGTAGCGGCGCATCAACTTGCTGACTGCTTGGCCAGATTCGTTCATAAACGTTGTAGGAAATGCGAGAACTGCACGTGTGCCACCCGCTAGGCGAACTTCGGCAACAAGAGCAGAATCGCGACCAGCACGAAGTGTTTCATTGCTTCGGCGAGCAAGTTCAACGACGACGTCTTCGCCAACGTTGTGGCGCGAGCGAGCATATTGTTTTCCGGGATTGCCAAGACCAACGACGAGAGCGTTAAAAGTTGACACGCCTGAACCCGATCGGGTCGATTCTTTTCCAGAGCGGCCGAAGAGGCCCACGGACTATCTCAGGACTTGGACTTGTCGTCACCAGCAGCCGGGGCAGCGCCTTCGGCAGCGGCGGGGGCGGCAGTGGCGACCTCGGCCTTGGATCCAGCGATTGCGGTGACAATTGCCAAATCAGGATCACCAAGTGCACGTGTGCCCTTAGGCAAGGCGATTGCGCCCAAGCGGATGACATCGCCAGGCTTCATGTTGGTGATGTCAACAGTGATCTCGCTGGGCATATTGGCCGGAGTGGTGACGATGTCGATGGTGTCTGATGATGCATCGACAAGTCCGCCATCGGCCAAGACGGCCTTTGCTTCGCCAGCCAAAACGACGGGCACAGAGATGGTGAGTTCTTCGCTCATGTTGATGCGCAAGAAATCGACGTGCGCAACGGTGCGGCGAACGGGGTGACGCTGCATGTCCTTGACAACTGCTGGGTAAACGTTGCCGTCAACGCTGATTTCAAGAATCGTGTTTGAACCAGCAGCACCTGACAACGCATTGCGAAGATCGCGACGTTCGATGAGAACCGAGATCGGGTCCATGCCCTGGCCGTAGATGACGGCAGGAATCTTCTCTTCGCGACGGAGGCGACGTGAAGCCGCACTTCCGGTGTTACGACCAGATGTTGCTACGAGGGTGGTGGACATGGCGAGACCTTTCAAACTGGACCAGACGATCCAGACGCTCAGAGACAGATGCCAAGGCTAGAGGCAAAAAAGCGGTTTCTCCACCCTGCCGAGCACGAGGAACCGAGATATTGATCGGGTTTAGGCTTGGTTTTCCCCACCGAAGATTTCGCTGACGCTGGTGTCGTCAAAGACAGCTTCGAGGGCGTCGGCAATGATTTTGCCCACTGAGAGCACATGAATCTTGTCAATCTTGGCTTCGGGGCTCAGTGGAAGGGTGTTGGTCAGAACCACTCGATCGATCCGCGAGTTCGCCAAACGCTCAACAGCAGGTCCCGAGAGAACGCCGTGGGTGGCCATGGCCCAGACTTCTGTGGCTCCTTTGTCGAGTAACAGATGTGCCGCGGAAACAATGGTTCCACCAGTATCAATCATGTCATCGGTCAAGATGCAGAGCCGTCCTTCGACGTCACCGATCACATCAAGGGCTTGGGCGACGTTTGTGCTGCCCTTCGGGCGACGCTTGTACACGAATGCCAGATCGGCGCCGAGATCGGCTCCCAAGTGTTGTTGCATTCTTTCGGCAACCTTGATTCGTCCAGCATCTGGAGAGACGATTACTGGATTTTTGGCGTTTTCTCGAATGTATTTTTCAATCACTGGGATAGCGGTGAGGTGGTCAACTGGACCATCAAAGAAACCTTGGATCTGGCCACTGTGAAGGTCAATGGAAACCATGCGCTTCGCCCCGGCGGCTTTGAAAAGATCAGCGATTAAACGGGCCGTGATCGGCTCACGAC
>ENA-ORFA01000487-ORFA01000487.1-marine-metagenome-genome-assembly--contig:-NODE-487-length-16855-cov-4.051913_pt1 | contig 16855 bp, 14 predicted proteins | sample MGYA00248621_ERZ508587 | MGnify/ENA primary metagenome ERZ508587 (study PRJEB26250, sample SAMN06266239) | marine metagenome | isolation source: Columbia River Estuary | place: USA:Columbia River Estuary... | reverse complement strand
CTCTCTCTCTCTCTCTCTCTCTCTCTCTCTTCCATTCTTTTCTTTACCCATACAGCTCTTTTCATCCAACACGGCTCGGTTTTACAATGGTTAATCAATCATGCATGCGTGCATGCATGTACACTCATTGTCAACACAGCGATCGTTCGGTTGAAAAAAAACCCTTTGATAATTCAACAGCCAATTCTTGATATATGATATCATATGAATTTCCCTGAAAACTATATTATTATAATAATTTAATTTTAACATGAGGTGTTTATCATTTTTGAAAATTATCAATAAGTAGGAGTGAATTATTTAAAGTCAAGTTTCATCCTGATTAAAATATCGTGGTGTGACTGTAATTATGGGGTTAGGGTACAAATTGCAAGTTTTCAAATCCTGGATATGTAGTTTAACCATATATGCGAGCATAGTATGATCGTACGTACGTACTTGAATATACAGAGTGGATTAAAAGTTTGAAAAAATAATGGCATCCAAACAAAGGAACAAGAAGCCAAGAAAAGACGATGCTGGTGGTCGTGAGGACCAACAACAACAGACTGTCGAAGCAGAAGCGGCGACTCCATCGGTCTCTTCGAAAAGCAGTCGTTTCACATGTACACAGTGTCTATCAAAATTCAAAACAATCAAAACCCTAAATGATCATATCAGAAGGTTACATATGGAATTTAGCTTTTATCTCCCTTGTCATATATGTACAGAGGAATTCAAGAACCAACGTGAATATTCTAATCATATGGCGTTATGCGGAGTAGACAGATTTACGAGGATAAGAACCGCTTTTGATTCTAGAATAGTTCATTATTCAAGATCATCAGGTGAAAACAAGCCTGTGACATTGCAAGAACTGGTTAAAGTCCACGAAAAGGCTATTTCGAAACTGATCATGCGTTTTTCAAAGACTCATGGTTCCACTACTTTCAATATTATACTTTTTGCCCAGTTAAGTCGTAATATTCCAGCAATGGGCAGTGCACAAGATACACATCAAGTGATACAGATGCCACTTAGAAGTTCACAATGTAGATACGCTTCTTTTCTGAATGAGTCGCCTGACGTATTAAGGAACATTGTTCGAGAAAAGTTTAGACAATGCTTATCTAGGGTGTCAGACTTAGAAACAGCCGAATCAGGATGGGCTTTAGATTTTGTATCTCATGTTGATCTTGAGGTTTTGAAGACCAATCTTAGCTCAGGTGGATGTACCTTATCTGAATCAGGGTTTTGGACTGATCCTGTAAATGATAACGGCTTGTTATATATACCACAACCTGCAAGTGACACTTTCCTGTGTTTTTTCTATTCATTAAGTGCTGCATTAATTGGAGAACAAGACAGCAGCTCTCTCCGCCAATGGTTTCTCAAGAATTTTAACAGGAAATATTTAGTCAAAGCTCAAAAATCAGAGGGCTTTAACTTGGAAGATATTGAAGAATTTGTTTATGATCATAAAGAGATGAATCTTTGTATCCATTTAATCACCGCTACTTCCATTCAAGATCGCCGTTGTCTCGACCATGAAGAGGTCAATTCGTTTAACCCTGATTATCATACAAATGAACGGGTCGAATTTGAAATCATAGATAGTTTTAACAATATAACAAGCTTATACACAAGTGAATGGACTGAGGACGCCCTCTTGAAACACATAGTGTTATTATACAAAGAAGAAGAAGAAGTAATGAATGCATCTAATTCAGGACATTACATTCTAGTAAATGACCTGGTAAAATTTCTTGGCCATTATAAATTTACAAACCAGCGTTTTTACCATGGCGCTAATGGAATTAAGATCTGCTTATATTGTTTATTTACCGCCTATGGACCTCAATTAATGACAAAACATGAGAAGACATGTCAACGACGTTTAGACGTCATAAGACGTAATATGGTGAAGTCTCGTGACAAAGCCGATGAACAAAGTAATGTTGATGATGATGGTATGCACACGAACGCGGAGGTTGGCATGGAAGAAAACAATGATGATGATGATGACTGCTGCTGTCAACGCAACGAAACTACAGCTCAAAGGAAGAACATGACCTTTTCAAATCAAAGACACATGTCAAATTTATTGGAAATCATGATTCAACGTCAATTCAGACCAGAAATTACCGATAATGTCGATGATGATGCCTTCGAACATGGCCCAGATGATGATGATGAAGCTATTGCTGATTTATTTATGCCGGAATTAATTTTTCCGGACGACGGTGAATTTTTCGAATTCAATCGTCCGGATACAAGAGTGTTGAGACACTATGTAGGAGCACTTGATTTCGAGAGTGTGGCATTACCGGACGGACGGTTTCAAGCAATATCGTATTCAATAGCGTTTATTAAAAATGGGTCTTTCTTATGCAAGGATTTTTACGCGTCAGATGACGAGAAGGATCTTATAAATAACTTATTATCATATCTTGACAACCTTCACCCTGTATTAATGACGATGGTTCCTGCAAAATTACCTATGGATCGGTGGACAAAAAGTTTACCGACGAAACATGCCGATATGAGTTCATTTTCTAATGAGGACAACGAAATAATCTGTCATATTTGTCTTAAACCGATTTTAACACACCAAAAAATAGCTAGAGATCATGACCCCTTTAAAAGACTTTCAAGAGAAGAAGAAGTCGACGCTGACGACGTAACTGATGATGATGATCCAGCTGCTGTATCCTCTTTTCGTGGTTATTCACATGGAAGGTGTAACATTTTGATGCAAGATTTAGAGAGGAAAATCGTATTGTTTTGCCACAATGGTAAGTATTGAATAGTTAAATGAAATATTATTTATAACACGACTAACTAATCGATGAAAAACGAAGGCGATACTGAGAGCTGGTATCGCTTTCACATGCGCAGCAAGTCAGTATCGCTTTCACATGTGCAGCAAGTCAGTATCGCTATCACTTGCCCTTGTCCCGGCGGCCATCTTGGTAAAATGGCGGACATCTTGTTTATACTACTAATAACAAATTCCTTTTTGATATTTCCACAGGATCGAACTTCGATTTTAATTTCTTACTACCATACTTACACGGTCGGAAAAGAAGAGTAAACCTTATTCCTGGGGAGGGTTATAAGATCAAAACACTCACATATGGAAACTACAAGTTTATAGATAGTCTATCGTTTATTGGAGGAAGTTTGGAATCGACCGTCCGTGAACTACAACGATCGAATCACCAATTTGAAATTTTAAAGAATAGCAAATTGACTGAAAATGATGAACAACTCTCTTTGTTATTACAGAAAGGGTAAGAATGCATGTACTATAGTGTTATTCATTAAAAATAGTTATCATTTAATTTCTTTATTATGTTTTAGATATTTCCCTTATGAAAGATATGGTTCGCTAGAAGAAATGAAAGCTGCAACAACCATGTGTCCGCAAGAAGACTTTTATACTAGCCTATCACAAAAAGGGATTGACGACAACGCATACCAACATGCACTGAATGTATTCAAAGCCTTCTCTTGTCCTGACATGTCTTTTTATTTAAAAATTTACAACGAAAGTGACACTCTTTTACTCCTTGAATGCATTCAAACCTTCAGAATGGAGCTTTGGGACGTTTCAAAGTTGGATATGACGTCATTTATCAGTGCACCATCATATGCCATTCAAGGAGCACTGTTCATGTCTAATGCAAAAATTGATTACATTCGATGCCCAAAGCAACTCTTATTTATATCTAGAGGTCTTCGGGGTGGATTTTGCTGTTTAACCAAGAAATATGTTAATTTTGAACACAATAATTCTTATTTCGTCTACGACGATTGCAATAGCCTTTATAGTTTTTGTTTAAAAGAACCCACGCCTATTGGCGCATATCGATTTCTGACCAATACTGAAGTGGCAAATTTTGACATCAGCCAGACTGGACCTAATGATCCTAAAGGATTTATTCTAGAAGTTTGCATTGAGTACCCGAGTTCTCTCGAAGTTGACCACGATTTGCTGCCCTTGTTAATCACTAGAGAAAGGTCAGACAAAGACAAGTTATCTGCTGCAAGTCTTTCTCAAATGTTTGCAGATAATTATAATAATGTAGGTGAGAAATTATTGGCTACAACAGATGATAAGCATAAATACATAATTCATTATGAAATGTTAAGATATGTTTTGTCAAAGGGTCTTAAAATTAGGAAAATTCATAAAATTCTCGAATTTGACCAAGCAAGGATTTTTGATGATTTTATTAATGGTATCGTCGAACGACGGCGTCAAGCTCATTCACATGCTAAGAAAACTGTACTAAAACTATTTCTGAATGCATGTTATGGGAAATTATGTGAAAACCCATTACGTTATAGGTCAGTTACTATTGTGAAACAACCACGTGTTTTTGAAAGATATTTCAGGTCGAGTACATATATATCTCACATGATTCTGAATGAATCCTCATTGTTAGTATTCAGTAGACCGAGTAAAATTCTATTTAAATCACCAATTGCCTCATCGCTTACGGTTTTGGACAGAGCTAAATTGACCCAATGTAGATATTATTATGATGTAATGTTGCCGAGTTTTGGAAAAGGAACAAAATTAATATACACAGACACTGATTCAATAATCTGTGAAACTCCAAATGGAGACCTTTCTCTTGTTAGAGAGAAGATGAGAGATGTTTTTGATTTTTCAAATATGCCAATTGACCACAAGAGTTTTACAAATGACACTCGTAATGTACCTGGCTTATACAAAAATGAAAATCCATATGTAGATTCTAATAGTAGAGATTCTGATGACTTCATAATTGAATGGTTTGGACTTGCCCCAAAACTTTATTGTATTGTTCAAAGAGGAGGGGCAATTGACTCGAAGGCAAAAGGAATACCGTATTCTGTCAGGTCGAGACAATTGACAAGAGAGGCTTATGCAAACGCACTTTTCAATGGCGCCATAAAAAAGGCTAATTATACCCGTATTGGCGTATCTTTGGACCATAACATAAAACGTCAAATTGGTTTAAGACACGAATCAAAATATCTGCTTTCTTTAAATGATACGAAACGGTACTGGGTTTCAGCTTGCAATGGATTTTGTTCAGTTAATCTTGGGCGGAAGGATAAAGAAGAAATTGAAAGATCACACAATTGTGAGTTTATGCAGACAGGTTTTAAAGAGGCCATGTATTCAAGGGTTGCATATCTCAATGATGACCAAGGGAGAGGTGGTACTCTATTGACTGACTGACTGTCTGGCTGATTTCACTCACTTCAAAATAAAATTGTCAATTACATCTTGTGTCCTTTATTTTTTTATCATGGTTAGTTAGACCTATGATTTTTTATTTTTCATTTTGATCACTTTTTTCCGATTATTTCTTTTTAAATACTGTATGCATTTAACAATAAATTTGCCGATGATAATGTCATTTTGATCAAGATTATTACCTCGATTAAAAATTGAAATAAAATCATTGAATGTTATTTTCAATCGTTTTGATAAAATATAGCCGATGCAGAATAAACCACAACTTATTGACGAATCAGATTGAATAACATGTTTGGAATGTAAAAATTTCAATTTTGCCGGGAAATGGTTTAAAATTATGGGATTCATCATTGGTTGACCGTATGGGTCAAATATAAAAACCTTATTTTTAGAAATTGACATTGCGATGAAATGGGTTCCAGCTTCATGTTTCTTACTATAATTTGAAATTAAATGTTTATTTATACATAGTTTATAATTCGGGAGAGTATCAGCACTAAAAGTACCTAAGAAAAGTCGCTCATCGCAGAATTTAAATAATATAGAATCAAGAAAAATATTACTTGTCATTTTTCTTTTAGAACTTTGTCAGTACAAGGTTGAAATGTTGTTGATAATGTTGATGAACTAAATGTTAAACACCTTTTTCAAAACACTGAGTCTGTTTATTCATATACAATTGAGTTCTTCAACACCCACCCTGAATGTAAATGGTCGAATTTGTCTCCATCATCATGTTTCCAAATAACTAAGACATGAGGTTTGCCTCCAATCTTTTTTGTTCTTCCTGGTACTATTCTTTTGATTTCAAACTCGTCTTTATTATACAGACAAAGTTCATGGGCATAAAATTGTCCTGCAACGTCCTGATTCGAATCAAACTCTTTAACACTAAATGAAGGAATATGTAGTTTTGTGTCTACTTTTGTAATTACATATAAATTTGAACTTGTCGATCCGTCATGTTCCTTTTGAAAAGCACGTCTTGCTTGACTTAGAAACACCTTATCTCCAATTTTAAACTTGGGTTCTTGCTTTTTCAAGTTATGATACAAGGTTGATTCATTCCACTCACGAATTTTCGTTGAATTAGCCTTGTTCTCTGCCTCAAAGGGTGTCATACCTGGTGGTAATGAACGTCGAGGGTATCCATTGAGTAATTGCTCGATTCTTCCAAGATCATGAATATAAGTTCTTGTTTTATTCAATTTTAAAAAAAGATATAAAACCCGTTTCAAGTGTCTTAAATATCTTTCTGCTACGAATGCATGTAATCCTGCTGAGGGGTGACGTAATGTAATACCATTTAAGTCAGCAAGTACTTTTTTGAATTTTTTATTCTTAAAATAGGATGCTTTGTCACTCGTAACTGCACGCATTTGTTTTCTCCCTGGCATACGATGATAAATATCCGTAAAAGAACGCGCTGTTTCTTCAGTACTCAAGGTTTTCTGCGGTGATAACCACACGTATTTTGAGAAACAATCAACTAGGATTAAAATATATCTATACCCTAGATTTTCATGTTTCAGTGCTTCAAAATAGCCATGGTCCATTTGCATATTCTGTCTTAAGCAATAGCTAAAAATCACATTCATATGTTTGCTTCGACGGAAAAGGTATGACTGGACATAACCATAGACCCCATGTAAAAAATTGGTAACATCCTTTTTGTTTAAAAGTCCCTTGTAATAATTTAGAATTGGTCCCTGTCCTGTTAAAGCAAAATTAAAATCAGGATTCCCATAATTTTTTGCTAAATGAATTAGTGCTTGTTGTTTAGTCCTCAATCTGTCTGGCAGGTCACTGTCTGACAATGATGGGCTTTTATTGTTTTTTGACCTACCACGAGTAGGCATTGTGAGTCTTTGCAGTTATGTTTTCAAAAAGACATTACATTTAAGTCGCCATTTTACCAAGATGGCCGCCGGGACAAGGGCAAGTGATAGCGATACTGACTTGCTGCACATGTGAAAGCGATACTGACTTGCTGCACATGTGAAAGCGATACCAGCTCTCAGTATCGCCTTCGTTTTTCATCGATTAGTTAGTCATAAATATGTTTTATTTTACGGTTTCATGTTTGTTGGCTTAAAAGATATGCTTTTGGAGGTCGGTGTACGTCAAATAATGACGATCTTACTCTTGTAGTATAACAGCCGTCTGGATGGTGATCTAAACAGAGATATCCGTACTTTGTCGACTTAGCAATATGTCGATAAATTTGTTCTAATTGCTTTCTTTCCGCAGCTGAAAAGTTTTGAGAAAAATATGTCTTTGCCTGATTAAACCCACGGTGAGTCGTAAAAATAACGCAATAATTGATATTGGCCAGACTTTGACGTAATTCTGACGACGAACTGTCATAAAGCGTTTGCCCAATGATAATAAAGGAAGCCCCAAGATGACGACCGATTGAACAACAAAGGTTTATTTCCTAAAAAAGGGAAAGCAATATGTAAATTCTCATTTTTTGTCGGTAGCTTGCATACACGTATGCATGCACACACACGCACGCACGCATTCACGAACCTTAGCCATGGATTTTAGTAAATCATCTATAATAATAACGCGATGTACACAAGAGGATCCTCCTCTGTTTTTTTCAACGTTGCGTTTTATTGTCGAATTAGGTGTTTCACGGGCAAATGAGCCATTCATACCATCGTCGTCACCCGTTGTGTCGGAATAACCGCATATACGTTGAATTTGCTCATAAGTAACCGGTCCGTGAATGAGTCTGTGAATCAAGCCGGCTTCCAGCAACCGTTCTAACTCTGGGGATTTGTACTTGCAGATCCAGATCACCTCCCGCGGTTTAACTGTAAATACAGTCGAGGCGTTTCTTATAATATCACCTACAAAGGTACTCTTACCGCACTGAGAACTACCTACGCAGTATATTGAACATGGTGTTCTAAACTGAATAGATGTCATGACCGATAATATATATATGTACAGTCGACGTCAAATATTTAACAACACTTAAAACAACGTACAGTCGGCGTCAAAAAGATAGTAACACCTGACAATTCACACTAGTTATTCACTTATAATGAAAAATGTACAGGGTACACCAAAGTTTGGTTACATAATTCGAAACTAAGAAAAGTTCACTTTATTTTCATGTAAAAAATCAAAAATTGAACAATTATGTGTTAAAAAATTTGATGGTCAATGGTACGGTCCAAAGCTATCGACACATAAGCATTGTAAGAGGCAAAAGCTAATACAGATAAATTTGATGGAAGCGGTTTACCCCATTTTAAGCTGAAAGCCAGTTCGCCATATTCGACAGGACATACTTGTTTAAAGTTTTCCAAGCCATGATGAAGTGAAAAACTTACAAGAAAGCAATTTTCACAGAATAACTCATAGCTGATTCCATGACTCAACATGCTGTCTGTAAAACCAGTGGTTTTATGCAAACTACTATACAGACGTTCATAATTTTTCCTTTGTAGATCTATATCAAATATATGGTCGTTGCTCAAAACCATGCCATTTTTCCTCATAGCAACATGGGTCAGGTCGTAGTGTTTAAAATTAAAAGGATTTAATTGGTATGAATCCTTGCCATACTGATTTAAACGGTCAGTATCAAGAAAAGCCAAAATAATTGTTTTTGGAAGTCGATTGACAAATGCATTATTGAGTTCAGCTGATTTTGAACCAACTGGTACATTAAATACTTTTGCTCTTGTTTCTATAAAATTCAGATAGATAGGTTGCGTGACATGAAGGCTTTTATGTTGGGACAAAATCGAGTCATTTACATGTACAAATCTGGCCATTATCTTGAGATCTGTCAAGGCAATGGAGTAGGTCGCTGGATCATTTTTATTTCCCATGATCAGAAATTCATCGTTTGTCCGATTAAACTTCAAATCGATTTGAACACCATTTGGAATTAGCTTTCCTGACCGAAACACATCGAGGGCTATTGGTATATCAAAATCTACAAGATTTGACTTTTCAAATAAAGCTTTCCTTGTTTTATACCCTGAATTTGCTGAAGCATCATATTTTCCTATCTCATCCTTAAAATACAATCCACTTCTTAATATATCACGTCTAAATTCTTCAGTGTAGCTTAACATTATTTCTAAGTAATTTCTGAAAGCTATTGAGACCGGACCACTGTGGGTAATCATTGTAGAATTAAAATAACAATCAATACTTGAAAATAAGGCAAAAGGAAGCAAATTAATCGGTGCACATTCTGCGGTAGGTGGTAAATCTCCTCCATTCAACAGCTGAAGCTTCACAGTACCGACCAATCTCGTATTTAACATATCCAAATATCTACCATTTTGTTCTGCAATCAAAAAACACAGTAAAAGTTAATGTAGATGATTTTTGACCATGAGTGTACATCAAAATAAGTGAGGCTATCCTTTTGACCGTGAGTGTACTTTCACGCGACCCTGTAGCAAGCAAGCAAGCGGTAGAGCGAATTCATCCATTATACCGAAGCCGCTCCGGCGGTGTGGAGGGGTCAAAAAATAATGTTTTATACTTTGTAAGAGAAATATGGTCGGCGTTAGTTTAATGTAACATTACATACCGTTTGTAAGGCTGATTAAGATGTTTGATTTACTACTCTCTATCGCTGTAAGAGGTGCGAAACTCGCGTAGTAACCTTAAAGAGAAGAAAAGTATTATTACTTCTAGTCTTTATCCCTTCTAGTCGTTGAAGCCTCACCATCTGTAAAATTATTGCTGATGGGCAGCGCTGAAAATAAATCGAGAGAATGTTGTTCGAAGACCTTGGCCCCACCCGCGTACCCATCGGGGATAGAACCCGTCGCATTTCCTCCGCCATATTGCGTTCCATTAATATCTTGTGTGTCGCCGCCGCCGCCGCATTCATCAACCGACGACATTTTTCATAAAACAAGCTTGTTTTTAAAAATCTGAACTAACTACTACAGCGTAGTATATAGCTACAATCATGAACGAATTATGACTGATGTCATATCACAATTGTATAGACTTTATAAGGGCAGATGCCCAGAGTTGACCGGCCGGCCGGCACTGTTAATACGCTGGTGCCTCGTCGGCAGGTAATAAAAGAATATTCAGCTGTCGTGCTTGCGGGCAGGCTGGTCTGCCGACTGCCCACAAGCAGACATGCTGTGTAAATACAGCTTTAGAGTGGCAATGATTAAGAAAGTGCTTAGTCCGTATCTTGATTTATTCAGTACACACACACTCACAGAAAAAGTCAATTTTTTATTTACAAATTTATATCTGGGTATAATGATTCCACTTTGGGAAGCCAGTTTTCATTATCATCGTCGGTAGTACGTTCTTCTTCAACCGATTCTTCTATATTAATTTCATTTGGCGACTTTATTATCGGCAAGGTTGGATCGTGTTGACCCGTAGCGAAGTGCGACGACGGTAATGGTGCCCACGTCCTCATGAGCTGTAATTCAGGTGGCTTACTACATGCTTTTTTACACGTTTCTAATCTGACGGCATGCTTCATGTTCAGGAGCGCCGTTGCCGCCGCATCTGCCATTTTTAAATCGAGGCATTCCTCGTCGGCTTCAGCAGCAGCGGTGGCCGCGGTGAAGACCGTGTCTTTGGATAACCGTGTAGTACTTGCCCCTCCAAACGTGATAAGACTTGTTTTGCGGTCCGCATCTGTCCGTCCGCTCTCCTTCCAATTACTAAGGATGGCAAGGGTTGCAATTTCTAGTTCATGTTGTTCTCCGTGCGTTAATAAGCGTAATCCCTTTGGACATAGCCGACTCGCTGAGACATGGTTTGAAGATTTGCCTCGTTCGAAATTCGTACCTAGGCTGTCCACATTGGGTTTGAAGCTACTGCCAACGTCTTCTTCAACTTCTTCTTGACGAGCCTCATCAATGTCAGTAATATATCGTGGTGGCGGCATCAGAGCAAACAAAGGGTTACGAGACATGAGCCTTTTTACTCCTTCAACACAGCAAATTATTCCTGAAGTAGAGAACGCACACACACAGCAAGTGTGTTCAGGACGTATTCCATAATAAAGGGTACAATATTGGCAGTTGCTACAAATAATACAACGAATCATGTTGGTAGCGTAGCAACGTCGATGCTGGTAAAAGAGGCTTTGCTGAAAAACTAACTATACGAGTCGATAGACAAATGTATATATATGGGTATAGCATGTACCACACACCATAGGCTTCATTTATGTGTACGTACACGAGAGAGAGCAACGGGCACTTCTGCTTTCAAAAAACTTGTCCAGTTCATTGACAGCTAAAAAGTTCAATTCCTATCGAAGAAGCACTCAGTGTTTTCTCAATTGGAAATCAAAGTTTAGCTTTCAATGAACCGTGCTCTAGGGAAATGCACAAAGTCGCTAACACAGGCGAACGACCAGTAGCTGCATTGTCTAACATGCGACCATCCAAACCGATGGAGTCATGCCGCGCATGACTCCGACGACGTCGTCGGTTAAGCCATGTATACATGGGTGAATATGCTTCGGGAATATTCTATAGCATATGAATAACCTATGTAGTAAAATGTGTTACAACAAACACCAGACTGAATGTTTTACTTCGTAGAATATTTCATATTCTGTGGAATATTCTAGAAGTATATTCCAGGTGTATACACACCTTTAGTCACGTCCTTTCTCTCACAGGATGGGATTTTTTCATGTTCTGACACCCTAACACTCGAGTACGGAATATTACATCATGTTTTCAAAGGAGACATAGTTCTCTAGCGGCGGGCCATATATCACTATTACAGGTTGTGTAAATAAAAATAGATATTATCACACATGAGACAATTACAAACAGCACGGCAATAATCCATTGGGTTTTTTTATCATGTCGGCTAAATTCAACCTCTGAGTCATAACCATCACAGGTTCGCCCCATTATTCTATATATAATAATTTATCTATGACAGTTTTAGCACGTTTAACCGAAATTTGACTTATATTGAATAACTTACATAACTGACTCATAACAAGCACAGGTGAGGTTTCATGTTGGGTTGAAATTTCACGGACATGATGTAATAAACACACAATAATGATAGTAGGTAATCTGTAACTGGTTCTATCACGGATTTTTAAAATTTCTTTTGAAATACTTATTCTGTCTTTACTTTTTTCAACGCCAGCGATGTAGAGTAATCTATCGATGAGCGCGTTACTCCTCGAAAAAGTGGCTTCAGAAATATTAAATAAAGAATAGTTCCAGTCATTGTCTACATAGATATCTTGTGTACATCTAGATATTAAGCTAGTTTCCCTTTTTTCCAAAAACTTCTTTAATATGAATTTAAATTTTCGTTGACTTTCAATAGGAATAAACTGTCTAAATGTGTGTACTGGATGTCCGTAAAATCGGAGTACCCAGTCGATACTAAAATAAAGACCATGCCGCTTTAATGACGAGCATATAAACGTACTGAGCCTGTCATGGAAAGAAATTATTTCATGTATGCATGAGCGACTGGCGTGTATGACAGAGGTTATGCCGCTGACAATTTGAAACCGCTCATCGTCAGCAGGGGTCATGTTCATGCATCTGCTTTGTCGAGACGGTATTACGGTAGTAGCTGCGGTGTAAACTGACTCCTATTAAATCATCGATTTCGTCTTCCGCTCTAAAGTAATTAGATAAATGAACGTACGAACGAGCCGTTCCGATTGCCCGACCTCCTGCGTGCCTACGACTATTGCACTACACGTTGAGAGAAATAAAGTCATGTGCCCGCGAGCTTTGTCATATAAATCGTTAAAGACAGAACAGCTTGCAATAGGGTGGCAAACAGCAGCTTGATGACACATCCGTGTTGAGGGCGAAACTTTGCAGCTGTCATTTTCTGGACAATGCTCACGTCGGTGGGGCCGTTTAGACAAAAATAACCCGGGAAAGTTTTCAAGATTCCCACGAATGTTAAAATAGTTGTTTAAATAGACGCTGCGTAATATTTCGTTTAAAGTAATACAAGGGTGAATTAAATGTTGATACACAATGCAAAAATTGTCGGTACATAACGTGTCCCAAAAAATTTTACTTATAAAATTAACACTCGATAATTCTTGTTTTAAGAAAGAATAGTTATCGCAGCGGCATTTCAATCCCGTGATATTTAAATGCACACGATTCAACCTCGTTTTTCGTTTCTTGAGGGTATGCCGCACAGTATTGGTTGCTGCAACAGCTGTATTAGAGCGTCGTCGTCGTGAAGTTTTGCACAGTGGTCCAATGACCGCCGTTAAAGACTTTCTGATAAAAATACAACCAGTTAAATTATTTTTCGTTTTAAAGCTAAATATATTATTAGTAATTTTACAAGTATTAATTTTTTCATTTATATTTATTTTAATTGATAATTTTATGTTTTTAACAGTAGAATTCACTGAGTGCAAAGTGGAAATATCCTTTGTATGGTCAGCAGCTGCAACAACAAAACAATTATTTTGACACATACAGCTCGACATATTGTATATGACTGTATACTTAAGTCTCATACTATGCCTTTTTAAGCTTAATTTAAAGCTGTACATAGACCAGGTACGAGTGTATGCAAGTGCTTGTACCTTTGTGAGTGAGTGAGTGAGTGAGTGGGTACCTTCATATACACAAATCTTTTCCCACAAATCATGCATTTAGCAAGAATTATCCCCTCAAACCATAAACAGATAGGGCTTGGTTTCGGCAGCTTTCTAGCAAAAGCAGCATCATATATCCCAAAGATCTTTGGAGCTGTACTGAACTCGTCGCCTATTCAGAGAGGTTTGACATCATTGAAGGAGACAGGTTTGAAAAAGGCTTCACAGTTTGCCTCAGATGTGTTTAGCGGGAAAAATATTAAGGAAAGTGCGAAATCACGTCTTGCCGAGACAAAAGACGCTGTTTTGAAGAGTGTTTTTGATAATGAAAACACACCTTCAGAGGCAACAGTTGACTCCACTAATGAAGACAGTGCCATCAGTCGTCCTCCAACTCGCACTGTTAAACAGTCAGGACGTAGACCGCCATCAGCTGCTGTGATGCCTGCCAAACGTGGTAGACCGTCTTTTAAAACCAAAATGCCTAATAGATTAGATGCACAAAGAATTAACAGATTCTTTAGTAAAAATAATAATTAGTTTTAATTGTCACTCAACCTTACTCAACCGTTATGAAATTCTATACGTCTTGGCATTCTGTTGACATTGATTATGACAGACAAGATGGCGGTGTTGGTCCAGCCAGTCACAATGACGGACCCACTGTGCAGTCGTCCGCAGAACATATTTTCACGATGAAATTACCGCACAAAATAATCAATACTAAGGGTCGAGGCTTGCTTCGGCTATTACGATTGGATCTTAACTTTGCGAAATTCAACATTGAATCATTTTTATCTGAATTTGAAAGAGAATGCTTATTTATTTCGTGTCATAATATTGACGCTTCTATGGACCACGGTCAACGTCATGAAAACCCCAATTTGAGCGAAGCTTTAGCCAGGAATCTAGCCATTGGCTTTATACCTTCAACTTTGAGTAAGACCGATGGGATTAACCGGTTTGCATCACATTATTCCGTATGTTTCAAAATGCCTAATGTATTTTGTAGGCTACAAAATTGTTATCTAAGCGAGGTGTCCTTGTCTTTGTCCACTGTAGAAAAATTGATTTGTAGACAATTCATTCGACATATTTTCGCGGAATTTGAATGTGTAACGGATAGCCTAATCCCGACACACATTCGCTCAAATTTAATCGGAATGAAAATTTTACGTGTTCTACAGAATAACGGAAGCTCAACAGACCTTAAAGTAAGCTATCATTTCAAATTAAACATCGACGTTATGTAACAAACTTTATCCGTAAATTTTTAACGTGCTATACCTGATTATTTTTACAGTTAGAATTCGCTCATAGGGTAATTTTACATGAAAAAACGTTAAGCGTACTTGCACTGGAACAATTACGAGGAGAAATTTTCAATTTACCGCAATGTGTTGACCGTACGATTCAAGTGGAGCTACAAAACGGGATGGTTCTTAATAAAACGCTCGAACATGGAATTTATAAGTCGGTAGAAGACCTACAAAACTCATTTAATACACTTTTTGTACAAGAAACTATGCTGCAATTAAGAATGTTTACTGTAGGTGACAGAATATTCATTTCTGCCAGTCCTTCCATTAAGACACTACGCGCACATTTACATTTACTACTGTTCCTCGGAATAGAATCTCGTTGGGCTGTGAGTTCATTATTCGACATTCAGACAATTCCAGTCCACAGCGAGCAATTGTCAGGTTTGAACGTGAAACGAGCTGTCGAGCCTATACCGTCAAATGGGGGTGATTTGTCTGTGACGACCAATCACGAGCAGGATTTATCTGTAATCAGGCGACCTCTATTTACCGACCAACCTCAGTTTAACCCACTAATACCAATGGGTAATATTATCGGAGATTTAGCAGCCAATAACAGTTTAATTTTGTCAGCTGCTACTACCTTGACTAGTGGAGAGGTAAGGAGTAACACCGTTAATAGCGTGGGAAACGGAAGCACGGGTCAACAATCCGACACTCAATCCGTAGGTAGAGAAGTCGAATTTTTACAGCAAAATATCTTTCTTCCTTGTTCGCCAATTTTGGACATATATGTTGGAGATAAGGGTTTTATAACATGTAGGGAATTAAGTGGTAATGTATCCATGTCCGAAGATTATTTGTATAAGGCATTAAGTTGTCATCTTACAATACGGAAATCGTCTGACACGTCGGACAATAAAGGGTTAAGATTACAGAAAACGATCGATCCTTTTTATCATTTTAATGCTAACAGTTCAAAAAATAATCTAATCAGTGGTGCATACGAAACATTACATTTTAATTTTATTTCCATATATGGCTTTCATTTAGAGTTTACCAAAGACTCAATTTTTTTGATTGATTTATTTATAAATTAAATATATGATGTGTGTGACCGGTGAACAGTTTATAAGCCTTGTGTTTCCCTTATTTACAAACAGACAAACAGAGTTTGTCGTCGGGTTAAAATCATAGGTTACTAAACCAATAGCATTAGTTACCATAGCCATGGGTTTTAAACCAAAAAAGAAAAAACGCCGTGGGAAAAAAACCCGTAAAAATCCTGGTAAAATTAACCGTAAAAGCCTTAAGAAAAATGTTGCAAGGCTTTTCTCGGTATTAAATCAAGACGTGAAAAATGGAAGTAGACAAACGGTATCCCGAATACCAAAAAGTGGACAGATTGGGTTTGGAAAGCAAAAACCTAGTTTAAGAGCGAAATTACTTACCGGTAAAAAGTTATTAAACCGATATAAATGTCTTACGACGCATTTACAATTTTTAAAGTACATTTCTCGTTGTAAAAAGGAAACATGTGTGAAATTATTATTACAAAGCAAGCCGGTAATTTTAAACCTTGTAAAAAAAATGGCAAGTGACTTTTTACGTGGTGTTTTCCCTCATCGTGACGTGATGGCTTTTAGAACTAAACTGCGACCGTATAAAAACGAGTTAGTTAAACTATTATCTGCAAAAAGCTTCAGAGCACTTTTCGGGGATGCTTCGAATATTCAGTATGGCGGATTTTTGGGTAATTATTCCATTTTATTCTCGTGC
>ENA-ORFA01000483-ORFA01000483.1-marine-metagenome-genome-assembly--contig:-NODE-483-length-16933-cov-3.013882_pt1 | contig 16933 bp, 15 predicted proteins | sample MGYA00248621_ERZ508587 | MGnify/ENA primary metagenome ERZ508587 (study PRJEB26250, sample SAMN06266239) | marine metagenome | isolation source: Columbia River Estuary | place: USA:Columbia River Estuary... | reverse complement strand
TCAAACTGCACGACGGGGGAAAGCGCCACCCAGTCCTTCGGTTTCGCGTCGAATTCATCGACGGAGTAGGTCTTCGCGTCACGGACGACGGCTCCGGCATCAACCACGACGCCGTTGCGGTCGCCCCGGAGATCGCCGGCGGCGAAGCTGCCCACCACGATCGCCATGACGTCCTGGGCGGAAGCGCCAGATTGGCCTACACGAACTGTGGCGACCGCGGTCTGGGATGAATCGGGCTGTCCGTCGCCGTTGAAGTCGCCGCCGCCGCCGACCGCGGAACCGGTGAAATCGGACGCCGCGAGGCCGTCGAGGCGGAAGCCCGTCGTACCAGTCAGGGTCGATGCCGACTGGCTGGCCGACCAACCGGAAGCCTTGCCGAACAGCACGAAGGCCACGCCGGCGTTGTCGAATCACGGTCATACTTCGGTCACGACGGAACCCTAGGAATCAGGCTCGCCACTGGCGAAATCGTGACTGCTCGATTGCCGATCTCCGACTTAGCCGATATCGGATCAACCGTCTTTGTCGCATCAATTGACACAGCAACAATTCTCGAGAATTAACCCGATCCGTTTGGGCTGTCGCAAGGTTTATTTGCGACCAAAGCCAAAGAGATGCTGGCCGACCTTACGCATCTGGATTTCTTCGGCACCTTCGGTGATTCGGTAGCGGCGGTGGTGTCGATAGATGTGCTCGAAAGGCATATGTCGGCTGTAGCCGACTCCCCCGCACGTCTGCATTGCTCGATCGGCCGCATCGCATACCAAACGGTTAGCACGGTAATTGCACATCGCCACGAGGTGAGTGAACTCCATGAAGCCTTCAACGTCAGGTCGATCGCTCTTCACCGAATTGTCCATCAATGAAGCGGTGTAACGAATGAGTTGACGCAACATGGCAGCTTCAGTGTGTAGCTCAATCAATGGGAATTGGATTCCTTGATTACTCGACAACTTCTTACCCCACGTGACGCGCGAGTTGGCATAGGCCACCGCCTCATTAACGCAGTACTGCGCGGCACCTAATGACGATGCCGCCTGGCGAATACGATTTTCGTGCACGAAATGCTGCGCGAGATCAAGACCATGATCTAATCGCCCGAACAACGCAGTACTTGAGACCCGAACATCTTTCAAGCTCACTTCAGCATGATCGGTTGGCATGTTGAATGTCCACCAAAAGAAATCAACGTTGAAGCCGGGGAGATCAGTCGGAACGAGGAACGCCGAAATTCCAACTGGGCTTCCAGGGTCTCCTGACGTGCGAGCGAAAATAATGTCGTGCGTCGCATGATGCAATCCACTGTTCCAGCGCTTCATTCCGTTGATGACCCATTCATCACCATCACGTACAGCAGTCGTCTCAAGGTACGTCGCGTCGCTTCCGTGATTGGGTTCGGTCAAGCCAAAAGCCAAACGCTTGGTGCCATTCAAGAACCCCGGCATCCACTCTTCCTTTTGTTCTTCGGTGCCAAAATCACGCATCATCAAAACTGTTGGGAAGTTGCCCACGACTGATGATTCATTTTGCAAGTCGTTGAAAAGTCCGAGACCTTTTGTTGCGAGATGCTCGCGAATGATCGCCATCTCAAGATTGCTTGCGCTGCGCCCGCCAAACTCGGGTGGCAAAGCCAGTCGCAACCATCCAGCGGCATCGGCTCGACGTCGCATTTCGCGCAGCAACTCTTCCCAATCGGCACGCGGCACACCGTCGTTGTCATAGTCGGTGCGGGCCCATTCTCGACGATGGTCGAAGAATCGCTCATTGTCATCTTGCGCCTGAAGTGGCTTGATCTCGCGTTCGATGAAAGCGTCAAGGTCACGCAAGGTCTGTTGGATCGATTCGGGAATGGTGAAGTCCATGACCTGACCGTAATCCCCTCGGTCTTCGCCTCTGCACCCCGACGAGATCAGGGGTAAACTTTCTGACGGTTCGTCAGAAACCGACTCAATCAAAGACCCCACCATGACCACTCTTCCCCCACTCCCCCAAGACCCCGTTCAATTCCGTGAACTTGTTCGCACCTGGCTCCATGACAACGTGGTTGGCGACTATGCAACCTTGCGCGGACGCGGTGGTCCCGGAGACGAAGACATCGGCTTCGAAATTCGCGTCGAATGGGAAAAAGTTTTAGGTCGCGCCGGATGGATCGGTCTGGGCTGGCCCACCGAATACGGCGGTCGCGGCGCAACTGTTGATCAACAGATCATCTGGGCCGAAGAATATGTGCGTGCCGAGGCTCCCGCGCGAACGAACCACATGGGCGAAAATCTGCTCGCGCCGACCATCATTGAATACGGCACTCGCGAACAATGTGATTTGTTCTTGCCCGGAATCTTGCGCGGCGAAGAACGCTGGTGCCAGGGTTACAGCGAACCCAATGCCGGAAGCGATCTTGCCAATGTGCAAACCAAAGCCCATCTTGACGGCAACCAATGGGTCATCAACGGTCAAAAAGTTTGGACATCGCTCGCCCACGTGAGTCATTGGTGCTTCGCCGTGGCTCGAACCGAACCGGGCTCACAACGCCATGCCGGACTGACGTTTTTGTTGATTCCCATGGATCAGCCCGGGGTTGAGGTTCGCCCAATTCTGCAACTCACCAAAGGTGGCGAGTTCAATGAAACATTCTTTACCGATGCCACAACATCAGCCGACATGGTCGTTGGCACACCTGGTAATGGTTGGGGTATCTCGATGGCGTTACTCGGTTACGAGCGTGGCATCTCGACATTGGCACAACAAGTCGGTTTCGAGCGCGAACTTGATGCCACTGTGCAACTCGCTCGTGAGTACAACAAGATCAATGATCCCACTATTCGTCAAAAACTTGCCAAGGCTCACACCGGACTTCGACTCCTCAAGCTCAATGCTTTGCGCAGTATGTCGGCCAAGGGTGTCCCCGGGCCCGAGGCGAGTATCTCAAAGTTGTTTTGGGGTTCTTGGCACCGCGATCTTGGCGAGCTCATGATCGACATCATGGGTCCTGCGGGTTTGATTGCCGAAGGATTCCCCTACGAGTTGACCCTGGAACAGAAACTCTTCCTGTTTACGCGGTCCGACACCATCTACGGTGGGTCAAACGAAATTCAACGAAACGTATTGGGCGAGCGTGTGCTCGGCCTTCCGCGCTAACCCGTTGCAACAACCAGCACCACGAGGGAAATCATGCCTGATATCGCCACCAAGAATCCGCAATATGTTCCCGGTCATGGTTTGCTCGCCGGCAAAGGTGTGCTGATCACAGCCGCCGCCGGAAGTGGCATTGGCTCATCAACAGCGCGTAAGTGCATTGAAGAGGGCGCCCGGGTTGTTATCTCCGATAAACACGAACGACGATTGGCCGAGACAGCGGCCGAACTCGGTGTCGTGGGCATCCAGTGTGACGTCACCAATGAAGAGAGCGTACAAAATCTCATTGCTCAAGCTGCAAAAGAACTTGGCGCCATTGATGTCTTGGTGAATAATGCCGGGCTTGGTGGAACCGCACAACTCCACGAGATGACCGACGAGCAGTGGTCAATCGTTCTTGACGTCACGCTCAACGGAACCATGCGCTGCACCCGCGCTGCACTCAACCACATGTACCCACGTGGCACTGGTGTCATTGTGAACAATGCCAGTGTTCTCGGCTGGAGAGCGCAAGAAGGCCAAGCGCACTATGCCGCCGCCAAAGCTGGCGTCATGGCATTAACTCGTTGCGCGGCGATTGAAGCTGGTCCGCGCGGAGTACGTATCAACGCCGTTTCTCCCAGTATCGCCATGCACGCCAACTTGGCCAAGGTGACAAGCGATGAACTACTTGCCGAACTCACGCAACGCGAAGCTTTCGGGCGCTTTGCCGAACCTTGGGAAATAGCCAACGTCATCGTGTTTCTTGCAAGTGACTATTCGAGTTACATGACCGGCGAAGTTCTTTCTGTCAGCAGCCAGCACGCATGAGTGTCGATCTCGAAATCAACGATGGCGTTGCGGTCATCACCATGAATCGCCCCGAGCGCAAAAATGCTTTTACTCGCGAGCAATATGAATTGCTCGCCGATGCACTCAAGAATGCCGATACGAACGACGAAGTCCGCGTCGTTGTGCTCACCGGGGCTGGCGCTGCGTTTAGTTCGGGACAAGACCTCAAAGAAATGATGGAACTTGCATCTGGAGTAGCAAGTGGCGCTCCGACGACTTCCAAAGCCGGCGGATTCACCGTGCTGCTTGATGCACTAGAAGTTTTCTCCAAGCCACTCATTGCCGCAGTTAACGGAGTCGCCGTTGGCATCGGCATGACGCTGCTTCCATTTTGCGACATCGTGCTCATTGATGAAACAGCCCGCATGCGCGTTCCCTTTAGCGAACTTGGCGTGCCACCAGAAGCCGCAAGCAGTGTTCTCTTCGCCGATCGCATTGGTTGGCAGCGTGCCGCCGAACTATTGCTCACAGCCCGCTGGGTTGAAGCGACCGAGGCCGTTGCGATTGGTCTCGCGCTTCGCACGACACCAGCAGGTGAGGCACTTTCGCAATCTCGTGAACTTGCCACGACCATTGCCAGTAAGTCGGCGTACTCGACCCGTGTCATCAAGCAACTCATGGTGGCTGGGCGAGGCACCCGCACACAAGAGGCTCGCGCCCGCGAAGAAGCCCTGTTCGCTGACCTATTTCGTTCAGGTGGCTTTGGAGGCTGAGCCCGCCGATAGCGTTTGCCCTATGTCTGCCGACAAAACAATCGACGCCGAAATCACACATACGGCCGAACGCAATGTTGATCATGCCCGTGCCGAACGTGCCGTCCGCGAACTCCTTGAAGCGATTGGCGAAGACCCATCACGTGATGGATTGCTCGAGACTCCGGGTCGCGTCGCTCGCATGTGGGCCGAAGTTTTGTCGGGTACTAATAACGACCCCGACCATCACCTGTCAAAAACATTTGATATCGAACACGATGAAATGGTTCTCGTCCGCGACATTCCCTTCACCTCAGTCTGCGAACATCACATGTTGCCGTTCAATGGCACCGCCCACATTGCTTACTTGCCGGGTTCAACTGGCCGTTTCACTGGTCTGTCAAAGTTGGCACGCTTAGTCGAGGGCTACTCGCGCCGTTTGCAAGTTCAAGAACGACTCACCAGCCAAGTGGCCGACGCCATGCAGTCAATGCTCGAACCCGTTGGTGTTTTAGTCGTCATTGAAGCTGAACATAGTTGCATGTCGATTCGTGGCGTACGTAAGCCCGGAACCAAAACAGTCACGACTGCAGCCCGCGGTATTTATCGCACTGATTCATCTGCGCGTGCCGAAGTTATGGCTTTCATTCAGGGTCGCTGATTCTCTGCGATGGGTTTCCCACACCCCACCATTGACATTCCTGGGTCGTGGCCGACAATTGCTCAAGAACTTGAAAAATTGCATTTCAGAAACGAATACTCAGCACAACTACTGCAGGGTCTGAGCGACGACACATCAATCACGACTGGTCACGTATGCGCAACGACTTGGATCTTTTCACCAGATGCCAACTTCACATTGCTCGTTCAACATAAGGCCCTGCAGTGGTCAACTCCTGGCGGACATATTGAACAACATGAAACAAGTCGTATCGGTGGGTTGCGCGAACTCGAAGAAGAGACTGGTCTCACGCAATTTGATGTCAGGGCAGTCCTTGATGGGCCAGCGTTTGTGCACATCACCGATCGCGACGGAGAACGACCACATCGTCACTGGAATATCGGTTGGCTATATGTCGCCGACATGGACGCACCACTATCAAAAGTTGAAGGCGCCCGATGGTTCAGTTGCCATGAGTTGCCCGAGGGACCAAGCGATCTGCAAAGTTCGATCGCGCTCCTCCGTCCTCTTGTGACTCCTTAACGCGAACGAACTAAACGACCAGGACGCTCACCAGTGTCGACACCGTGACGACGAGTCACGACACCATTCACGATGGTTGCGACGTAGCCCGTTGCGGTTTGCAACAAACGACGACCACCAGCGGGCAAATCATCTTCGGCATGCGGGAATCCGAGTGCCAAATTCTCCATATCGATGACGTTGATGTCGGCCTTTTTGCCAACAGCCAATTGGCCACGATCATTGAAGCCCATGACATTGGCCGTATCGAGTGTCTGAACCTTGACCGCCTCTTCGATGGTGAGTTTTGGCCCACGATGACGATCACGCGCCCAATGTGACAACACGTATGTCGGAATGGATGCATCACAAATCATTCGCACGTGTGCGCCACCATCGGATAGACCCGAAACGGTTGCTGGATGCTTGAGCATTTCGTAAATCGCATCTTGAGTTCCGCCCACATAGTTGAAGAACGGCAACATCAAGAATGAACGACCTGCGTCTTTATTCAAAAGGTCATAAGCAAAACTTACGGGGTCTACTCCCGCGGCTTCGGCCATGTTGGTCACCAACTGCTGCGGGCCTGGTTCGTAGTCGGGCGTGTCGCCCATTGAGTACATCTTGTCGAGCATGCTCAACAAGAAGGCGCCAATGCTGTCGAACTGCTTTGATGCATCAGGAGCAGAATCTTCTTCAGAAAGAATCAGTGCTTTAACTTCGGGCTTCGCGAGTTCACGGCGCAATTCTTCGGAAGACAACTTTTCAGATAACGCAATAAAGGTCGGGCGCTTCTGGAAGAAGTGATAGCCATCCCAGCCAATCATCATTCCGAATGGACGAGCGGCAATCTGTGGATGCATACGACCACCTTGGCCATTCACCCGATCAACTACTTCAAGTGCCTCGCGCCAAGAATCGGCGTTGAGTTCGTTCTGCAACATCGCGAACGAAACCGGAAGACCGGTGCGTTCAGCCAACGATGCCATCCATTCGACCTCTGACAAGAAGACTGGTCGATCAAATTCAAGACCTTGGGGCGCGACTTCAAATAGACCGCCACCTGCAGCGACAAGCCCGTCGGCTATACCGTTCAATTCATCAAGCGCGGCAAATGTTCCGGGGACTGGTTCGCCGTCGCGTGCTTTGTGATTCAACGTACGAGACGTCGAGAACCCGACAGCACCTGCTTCACGAGCCTCGCGCACGATCTGTGCCATCTCGGCAATGTCTTGTGCAGTTGCTGGTTCATTCTTGGCACCACGATCACCCATGACATACGCACGCACTGACGCGTGTGGAACATAGGCCGAAATATCAATCGCGTAGTTGCGCTTTTCAATGACATCGAGATATTCGGGGAAGGTTTCCCAGCCCCAAGTAATTCCTTCATGAAGTGCGGTGCCCGGAATATCTTCAACACCTTCCATGAGCTGCACGAGCCACTCTTCGCTGCCTGGACGCACCGGAGCAAAACCGACTCCGCAGTTACCCATGACCACTGTGGTCACGCCATGCCCACTCGTTGGCTCAAGCAGATCATCCCACGTGACTTGACCATCAAAGTGGGTATGAATATCAACGAACCCTGGGGTCACGACGAAACCAGTTGCGTCAATGACTTCACGAGCCTCTGCCACGATGCGAGTCGCGATCTCGGCGATTCGTCCGTCCTGGACAGCAAGGTCGGCCACGTATTGCTTAGCGCCAGTGCCATCGACAATGGTGCCGTTACGAATAATCAAATCGAACATGTTTCCCCCTGAGTTCGACCCCCAAAGGGTCTGGTCAAAATCTAACCCACCCAACCAATTTCGTGCTATCTCCACAGTCGATCGTGCCCGCTTAGTTTCTTGCCTCTAACCTGCAGATGTGTCCTCAGCAGCCATTGACCTGTCATCTGTCGAAGCAGTCTCTCGATCCCTCGGCGCCCACAATTACCTCGCCGATCAGGGTCTGGCGACCTCAGTCTTTTTGGCTTTGACCCTGAAGCGCCCCCTACTTCTTGAAGGCGAAGCCGGAGTCGGCAAAACCGAACTCGCGAAAGTATTGGCCTCATTGACGGGTGGCGAACTCATTCGTCTGCAGTGCTACGAGGGCATCGATGCCACCCAAGCCGTGTACGACTGGGACTACTCGCGTCAGTTGCTACACCTCCGAGCCGCCGAAGCCAGCGGTGAGGCCGCCAACCGTGGCGCCGATGCGCTCGAGAACGAGTTGTACCAAGAGCGTTTCTTGTTGCGGCGAGCAGTGTTGCGAGCCCTTGAACCAGCTCCCGCTCCCCCAGTACTTTTGATCGATGAAATCGATCGTGCCGATGATGAGTTCGAGGCGTATCTGCTCGAAGTCTTATCGGATTTTCAGGTCACGATTCCCGAACTCGGAACTTTTAAGGCACCGACGCCACCCATCGTGATCCTCACATCAAACCGCACGCGAGATGTTCACGACGCCCTGAAGCGTCGATGCCTGTATCACTGGATTGAGCACCCAACGTTTGATCGTGAAGTGGCCATTGTCCGTTTACGTGTTCCTCAAGTCGCCATCTCATTGGCGCGACAAGTGGCTGCTGCTACTGAAGCGATGCGTGGCATGCAGTTGTACAAGCCACCTGGCGTTGCCGAGACCATCGACTGGGCGACAGCGCTCGGCAGTTTGGGTATTGCCAATCTTGATGAGGACAGCGTTCGTTCGACACTTGGCGCAGTGCTCAAATACCGCGAAGATCAAGAGCGAGTCGAAACAAGCGGTATGACCGATCTCATTAAGTCGGCGGTTCAGCGCGCGCTTGGCACCTGAGTAGCATCAAAATGTCTGACGTACTCGAAGACAATGCCCATGCCGAACGCATTGCCGTTGCATTTAGCCGCGTCTTGAGAAGTGCAGGCATCACCACTCCAATCGGAAATGTGTTGACCTTTGTCGAGGCACTCGGAAAAGTCGGAATCAACGACCGCGACAACGTCTATTGGGCCGGACGATCAACTTTGCTGCGTCGCCCCGAAGATATCGCGCTGTACAACAAAGCATTCGCAGTTTTCTGGGAGCGTCGCGTATCTAACGTTGCCGAACCCGACGAGCAACTCATTCGCTTGACGATTGAAATTGATGACGAAACCGAAGGCGCCGATGATGGCTCTTCTCAAGACGCTGATGACGATGGCGAATCGATCACCATCCGATTTTCGTCGGTTGAAACGTTACGCACGAAGGACTTCGCCACATATTCTGACGACGAGTTGCACCTCGCTCAAGATCTCATGAGCAAGTTACGTCTTGTCGGCTCGCCGCGAAATTCATTTCGTATGCGTTCAACCGCGAAAGGTTCGCGGCCCGATCTACGCCAGACCGTTCGTTCAAGTCTTCGTTCGGGCGGAGAACCGATTCGTCGGCACTGGCAAGAGAACGACGAACGCCTTCGCAGGTTGATCTTGTTGCTCGATGTCAGCGGCTCAATGGAGCCCTACGCCCGTGCACTGTTGCGATTTGTTCAAGCAGCTGTTGCTGGCCGGCAAAAAGTAGAGGCGTTCGCGATCGGCACACGCCTCACACGCGTCACGCGCGAACTCGGATCACGCGATCCCGACAAAGCCCTCAAACTTGCCGCCGACCGCGTTGTCGACTGGAGTGGCGGAACACGTTTAGGCGAATGCATACGTAACTTCAACGACGAATGGGGTGTACGTGGGATGGCTCGGGGCGCCATTGTGGTGGTGCTCAGTGACGGCTGGGATCGCGGCGACCCCGAATTGTTGTCTCAGCAGATGCAACGCCTACATCGCGTCAGCCACAGCCTGATTTGGGTTAATCCATTGAAGGTTTCGCCCGGGTACGCCCCACTTGCTCGAGGCATGGCTGCCGCCCTGCCCCATGTTGACCATTTCGTCGAAGGTCATTCCATCGAGGCCATGGAAGAACTCACGCGGGTGATTGGACTATGACGCGCCTGACCGCAAACCAGCATCGCAACAACCCGTCTTCCACGGCAGACTGTGGTCATCATGCGTGAGATCCTTGACGACATTGACCGCTGGCGTTCAGATGGCAAGAAAGTTGCGGTCGCGCGCGTTGTCAAGATTGAAGGCTCTGGCCCCCGCGACCCCGGCGCCGCAATGGCCGTCAACGAAGACGGCGAAGTTGCTGGTTCGGTCAGTGGCGGATGCGTTGAAGGTGCCGTCGTCAGCGAGGCCCTCGCCATCATCGGAGAAAATGCCCCTGGCCGTATGGTCACGTTCGGATACAGCGACGACGAAGCGTTTGCCGTTGGATTGACATGTGGCGGAATCATTCGCCTCTATATCGAACAACTTGATTGGTGATCGCGCCATGACGACAACGATCTATCAACAATTCACCGAATTCATCAGAACCGAAACACCCGTTGCGCTTGCGACGATTATCGAGGGTCCAGGAACTGGTGCAAAGTTGTTGGTCGCTCGAGTTGCCGGAGTCGAAACAACTTCTGGATCACTCGGACACCCCGAACTTGATCGAGTTGTCGCCCGGGATACCGCTGGCGAACTTGAAGCAGGCCGCACCGGAGTTCGCCACTACGGACCAGAAGGTCAAGCAACTCCCGAAGACCTCATTGATACGCCAACCGTCGTTGTTTTTATTGAAAGCTTCTCCCCTGCTCCACAAATGTGGATATTCGGTGCAGTTGATTTCACCGCGGCGCTTGGTCGAGTCGCCAAAGTTCTTGGCTATCGAGTGACCGTGTGCGATGCTCGTGAAATCTTCGCAACCAAACGTCGCTTCCCCATGGCCGACGAAGTCATGGTGACATGGCCGACCCCAATGTTTGAAAAGCGTGGCAGCACGCTCGGCCCGCGAGATGCGGTATGCATCTTGACTCACGATCCGAAGTTTGATGTGCCCGCAGTTCAAGGTGCTCTTTCAACATCGGTTGGATACATCGGTGTGATGGGAAGTCGCAAGACTCATAACAAACGACTTGAACGACTCGCCGAAGTCGGCGTGAATTCACCCGATCAATTGAGTCGCCTGATGTCACCAATCGGACTCGATCTTGGTGGCCGCACACCTGAAGAAACTGCGATTGCGATTTGCGCTGAAATCATTGCTCGCCGAACTGGTCACTCAGCAACCAGTCTCAAGAACACCGATGGCGCTATTCACTCTTAGCGTTTGTTTTAGGCGTCGACCGCAATCAAGTTGTGGTCGACATGATTCATTGAATCTGGTCCATCGATCGTTGCCACGACAATGTCCTCAAGGCGCATTCCCCACTTACCTGGCAAGTAGATACCAGGCTCGATACTGAAAGCGTGGCCGGCTTCTAACGGTAGAGAGTTTCCGCTGACGATGTACGGGTCTTCGTGGGCATCAAGGCCAATGCCGTGGCCCGTGCGGTGAATGAAATAGTCGCCAAAGCCCGCAGCAGTAATGATGCGTCGCGCGACTGCGTCGACTTCTTCGCACGGAGTTCCGATTGTTGCCGCTTTTACCGCTGCGGCTTCTGCTTCAAATAGCACCGCATAAGCCTCGGCGACATCGGATGCAATTTCGCCCGTAAACACGCAGCGCGTGATGTCACTGCAATAACCATTCATCGTGCCACCAAAATCACACAGCACAATTTCGTTCTTCTGAATAACTCGCGAACCCGGATGGTGGTGTGGGCTTGCGGCATTTTCGCCAGCAGCAACGATCGCAAAGTTCACAACATCATGACCTTCGGCCAAAATGCGTGCTGAAAGATCGGCCGACACTTGCGCTTCAGTACGACCTACCAACGGAATGCGCCCAGCATGCAATTCACCAGCGATCCGGTCAACTGCAGCGCCAGCGGCTCGCAATGCATCAATTTCGGCTTGGTCTTTGCGCATGCGCAATGAACCAATCACATCGACCGATCGCCGGTACTGAGTAGACGGAAGCATCGGCATGAGGTCAACCAAGAAGCGAGCCCACATCTGGTCACCTACTGCGACAACTCGCGATTCAGGAGTTGATTCTTTGACGAGCCGTGCGGTAATTGCTACGGGGTCTTCGGTCTCGCTCCAAGGCAGCAGGGTGAATACTCCTGACATCAAAGTGACCCGTGGAGCTTCAAGTCCTGGAACAACAATTGTGGCATCACCATTTGCGGGCAAGACGAGCATTGTCAAACGTTCAAGAGGCATTGCGTTGTAACCAGTGAGATATGGCATATCAAGACCGAGCGACAACAAAGCCACGTCGACACCTTGAGCGCGCATTGATTGGCGAGCGCGCTCTAAACGATCAGCAAAAACCTTGGCATCATTTGCCGGCGACGAAACAATCGAATGACCACTCATTATTTTGCAACTCTACTCAACGTCACGGATACTGCTTCGCCCGCAGCATCCGCCGATTGCTTGGCGTGATAACTCGAACGTGTTAACGGGCTCGACTCCACATGGCCAATACCCAAAGACTCTCCTGCTTGCTTCCAACGTGTGAACTCATCAGGATGAATCCAACGGGCAACGGGCGTGTGGTGAGTCGTTGGCCGCAGGTACTGACCAATCGTCACAATGTTGACGCCAATTCCCGCAAGATCGGCCAAACATCCATCGACTTCTTCGGTGGTTTCACCCATTCCCAAAACCAGACCAGACTTCACAACAAGTCCTGCGGCCTTCGCTGCCGATAAAACTCCGAGCGACCGCGCGTAACCAGCAGAGGGTCGAACCGCTCGTTGTAGCCGTGCCACTGTTTCAATGTTGTGATTAAAAACATCGGGTCGAGCATCAAACAACAATTGCAACGAGGCAACTTCACCCTTGGCATCTGACACCAATGTTTCGATGCGTGTTAACGGATTGCGTTCACGAATTGCCCGCACACATTCGGCAACATGCGCAAATCCCCCATCAGCCAAATCGTCGCGTGCAACCATGGTGAGAACCGCATGAGTCAGTCCCATTGATGCAACGGCCTCGGCAACTCGTTGCGGCTCGTCTGCTTCGGGCAATTCTGGTTTACGTGTATCAACGAGACAAAAACCGCATGCTCGCGTGCAACGTTCGCCCAACACCATGAATGTCGCAGTGCCGTCTTTCCAACATTCAGACAAGTTTGGGCAACCGGCCTCTTCGCACACCGTCACCAATTTCAGTTCACTCAATGTGCGCTTGATCTTCAGTACCTCGGGACCAATTTGCACCTTGGGTCGTAGCCATTCGGGCTTGCGTTCAGACAGATCAACACCACCGTCAACACCAGCATCAGCGAGTCGACCGAGCATGCGCACCGGCTCGCCTGGTCCTTCACCGCGCGAAAAACGCGACAGGTCTTCTGGTCGGTGAACCCAAGCAACTTCTTGTTGCTCGGCTTCTCCCCCGCCCCAGCGCTCAATTGCCAAGCGACTCACAATCTTTACGACATCTTGCATCGAAACATTGATGCCTTCTTCTTTGAGTGATGTCACTGGATACTCGGCGACGCCGCACGGCACAATATGTTGACGCATGTAGGTCATGTCGGGATCAACATTGAGAGCGAGCCCATGCATCGTTCGACCGTGCGCCAAACGAACACCGATCGCACTAATTTTGCGGCGACGATCGTTGTCGGCGTCAAGCCATACGCCAGCAAATCCTGTCAAGCGACCAGCATTCTTCACACCAAGTTCGGCCAAAGCATCAATAACCAGTTGCTCAACGCTGCACACATGCGCTGTTGCCCCGATCGCATTCTCGAGATTCAAAATTGGATAGCCAACAAGCTGTCCCGGTCCGTGATATGTGATGTCGCCACCACGTTTCACCGCAACGAAATCGGCTCCGACTTCGGAAGGATCACATTTCAGATTCTTATCTAACTCGGCCCGCGGACCGTAGGTAAAAACATGTGGATGTTCAAGCAACAACAAATGTTGTTCTTGACCATGCTCAAAGAGAGCGGTTTGTAACGCCAGAACCTCGCGATACGCGACCCTGCCAATCCAGCGGACGCGCAACATGATTTAGAACTCGCTCGACCAATCGCGGGTCTCGAGAATTTCTTTCACTCGCACCAAGAATCCGGCGGCGTATGCACCGTCGAATGCACGGTGGTCCCAGCTCATTGCCAAATGCCCCACCGGATGAATCGCGATACTTTCGCCACCACCAGGAACATTCACAACGACTGGCTTACGCACAATTGCATCAGTTGACAAAATCGCGACCTGAGGCTGATTGATGATTGCCATCGTGAGCACTGAACCAGCAGACCCATTATTCGAGATAGTGAACGTGCCACCCTGAATCTCGTCAGGGCTGAGCTTGCGAGTCTTCGCACGCGTTGCCAAGTCGCTGATCTCACGAGCGATCGCGCGCAGGCGCTTTCCTTCGGCACTGCGCACTACTGGCACCAAAAGACCGAGACCTTCGATGTCAACTGCGATACCGAGATCGACATAACGGTGCACGATCAGATCGGTGCCCGAAATACTCGCGTTCATATGCGGGAAATCAGCCAACGCATCAACAACTGCTCGCGAGATGAACGGAAGGTACGTCAAGCTAAAGCCTTCGGCTGACTTGAATTCTTCTTTGGTCTTGGCTCGCGTGTTATCAACATTGGCGTAATCAACTTCGACCACGCTCAATGCATGTGGACTGACGCTCAACGACATCGTCATATGTGCGCCAGTGAGTTGACGAATTTTCGACAACGCAACGACATCATCTCGCTCACCGACCCGCACAACAGGGGCCGCGACGCGGGGAGCAGATGCTGCGGGCGCAGATGCCGTGGGTACAGGTGCAGCAACAAGGGGCTTGGGCGCTGGTGCTGCCGCCGGTGCAGCAGGAGTTGCGCCTGTTGCGATCTTGTCGATGTGATCAAGCACATCTTCACGCGTGATGCGTCCGCCAGGGCCCGTTCCGGCAATGGAGTCGACAGAGAGGTTGTGCTCATTCACCAAACGGCGAACCACTGGCGACAACAAACGATTGTCATTGCCCGTTGCTGGAGCAGATACTGGAGCGGCAACAACAGGAGCTGCAGCTGGAGCAACTACAGGTGTCGGAGCGGCGGCCACTGGAGCAGGCGCAGCTTCAACAACAGGCGCGGGCGCGGCGGCGACTGGGGCAGCAACTACTGCGCCGGCATCTCCAACCACTCCGATAACCGCACCGACAGGAACGGTCTCGCCTTCTGGTACACGAATTTCAGTCAAGACTCCGGCAATTGGCGACGGAACTTCGGTGTCAACTTTGTCAGTTGATACTTCGAACAAAGGTTCATCAAGTGCAACGGTGTCGCCGACCTTTTTGAACCAACGCGTGATGGTTCCTTCGGTAACGGTTTCTCCAAGTTGCGGAAGGGTTACTTCTGCCATGACTTTCCTGCTTTCGACTGTGCTTGCGTTATGCGTTCAAACTACGACCGGTGAGCGATAACACAGTCTCACCGAATAGTTCGGACAAACTCGGGTGTGGCTGAATGAATTCGGCCACTTCATCAACTGTGGCTTCCCAGTTCACTGCCAAGTAACCACCCGACAACTGCTCGGTCACCCACGGGCCAACCATGTGCACACCAAGGATCTGTCCAGCAGTTCCATCGGCATTGCGTTTGGCAACGATCTTGACTAAACCATCAATTTCACCCAAGATCATCGCTCGGCTATTCGAGCGGAACTGATGCTTGGCCACGACAACATCAAGACCTGCAGCTTTGCATGCGTCTTCGCCCGGACCAGCCCATGCCACTTCGGGGTGACAATAAATTGCCCACGGCACTCGGTCGTACGCAATCGGAATCGGACCTTCGCCCAACATGTGCTTGACCGACAAAATTGCTTCGGCGTAAGCAACGTGAGCGAGTTGCGGAGTGTTGATGAGGTCACCAATTGCATACACGCCCGGCTCTGATGTTTGACACCACGGATCGACCTCAATGAATCCACGGTCGCTGACTTTGACCGCAGTTCCTTGCAATCCAAGAAGGTCGGCAAACGGACGTCGACCAACCGAAACGATGACAGCATCGACTTCAAGTTGTTCGCCTTCACCGAACGTCACAACAGTGCCGCCCGATGCCGTCGGCGCGTGGCTCTTCACTGCAACGCCAGTTCGGATATCGATGTTCTTTTTCTTGAACGACTTCACCACGACATTGGCAACGTCGGTGTCGAGGCCGGGAAGAATTTTCGGAAGACCTTCGAGAATCGTGACGGCTGCGCCAAGGTCGGCAAACGTTGATGCGAACTCACAACCAATCGCTCCACCACCAATGACTGCAACACGTGCGGGCACATGATCAAGCATCAACACTTCGTCACTCGTCATGATTGGTCCACCACGGTCGAAACCAGGGATCGTGCGCGGAACCGAACCGGCCGCCAAGATCACGCTGGCACCTTGTGCAGTTGCCGTTGAACCATCGGCCATCGTGATATTCACGGTGCGATTGGCACCAAGCGAACCAGTTCCGTTAAACACAGTCACTTTGCGCGACTTACACAATCCACCGATGCCCTTGACGAGGCCGTCGACAATCTTGGCCTTGCGGGCTTGGGTGGTCGCAAAATGAGGGTCGGGATTGGACATTGCAGGTTGGGGGATGCTGGGGTTAATTTCGCCCGCAACAGATGGTCCGTGCATTGATTTCAAAAGGATGGCTGCTCGCTAGCCTGTGGCTTGTTTCGGCGGCGCATGCCGAAACGGAAACCAGCACGGCGGCTGAGATTGGGGCGGTGCCGAAGGGGCCTTCCGATGGTGCGATCATGACTCGCAAGGATGCCCGGGCAATCACGCTCAAGATTCCCGCGCCGCGGGGCATGATCGTCGACCGCAATGGCGAACCGCTGGCGCAGAATGTCGTTGCCTACCAGATTGCGCTGCAATTTCGTCAGTTTGAAAAAGCCGATCGCGCGTTTGTCATCGACTGGGCGCGGACGCGATTGAATACCTTGGCGGAGACGCGCAAGGATCTCGAGTCCAAGACTGATGATGAAATTTACGATCATTATGTTCACCGGCGTTGGTTGCCTTTGTTGGTGAGCGGGCAGATTGCCTAGAAGGATGCTTTGGCGTTGGAGGGCAAACTGCCGAGTGGGGTGGTGCTCAATCCCTTGTATCGCCGGCATTACCCCGAGGGTGAGTTGGCGGCGCAT
>ENA-ORFA01000475-ORFA01000475.1-marine-metagenome-genome-assembly--contig:-NODE-475-length-17048-cov-2.996877_pt1 | contig 17048 bp, 15 predicted proteins | sample MGYA00248621_ERZ508587 | MGnify/ENA primary metagenome ERZ508587 (study PRJEB26250, sample SAMN06266239) | marine metagenome | isolation source: Columbia River Estuary | place: USA:Columbia River Estuary... | reverse complement strand
CATGGCAGATCGTGTCTTTGAACGCAACGATACTCCACACTACCTACTAAGACTCAAAAACGATAGGTTGCGAAACTTCTCGATAGATGCTGAGTGCTTGGATGTGTGGATCGCCAAAGGACGTCTTGACTTTCTTTGCTTGACAGGTGAAGTAACAGATGATGTCGTACAGGATCTGGTTGAAAAGACCTCTTCTTTAAGCGATCTTGTCATGGCACTTAATCTAGCAGCAAAGCCCTCTTACGTAGACATAATGGTTGAAAAGATGGTTGCTCTTGGAGGACTAGACCGCTCCGACTCTAGAGCTAGCTACTGGAGAAGGTCAATCTCTGTGTCGCTGTTTAACTCTCAGTCTTTAACTAAGAGAGAGACAGTTCGAAACATCTGTGCGTTACTAGAGCCTAGAAACATAGCTGACGCTCTGTCAGATAGTACTTCTGCTGTGATTCTCGGCTCTGATGACATAGATTTTGTGGCAAGTGCTCTGGGTTACAAGTTTTCCTCAGACGCTCTCTTCCACATGTCGCGTTCATCTAAAGCAACAGAGCACCAGACGATGTTCCTAGAGGCCGTGACGGCTCTGCCTGGTTCATCTAGGCTCGCCAAGAACCGATATCGCTACGCAAGCTCTGACTGGATATTTTCTAGTCTCGCAGCCCGTCTCGTTGAAACTTTCGGTTCAAACACGTCAGCTTGGGATTCGTTCTGGACTGTGTATGACCAGACCTCTGAAGCATCTTTTGATGAACTTGTTGAGTTGGCTCTGACCCTCAGCTAACCTACGGGCAGCTACAGCTGCCCGATTTATCCCTCTGGTGTTTCCGGGTTTAAACGGACAGTGTTTCTCATGCGTGAAGTTTTGCTCCCTGTCCTTGGTGAATCAGTCCTAGAAGCCACCGTCACTCGATGGCTTAAATCTGTAGGAGAAACAGTCTCTCTAGATGAGCCGTTACTTGAGGTCTCAACCGACAAAGTAGACACCGAAGTACCGGCTCCGGCATCCGGTGTCATCTCACAAATATTAGCTCAGGAGGGAGATACAGTCCCTAACGGTGCTGTGCTGTGTTTCATTGATGATTCACAAACAAGCAACACACCTCAGCCTTTAGCCACACCAACACCAGCTCCTGCGCCAACACCAGCTCCTGCGCCAACACCGGCTCCAGCTCCAGCTCCTGCGCCAACACCAGCACCAGCACCAGCTCCTGCGCCAGCACCAGCACCAACACCAACACCAACACCAACACCGGCTCCAGCTCCAGCTCCTGCGCCAACACCAGCACTAGCACCAGCACCAGCTCCTGCGCCAGCACCAGCACCAACACCAACACCAGCTCCGGTACCAGCTCCTGCGCCTGAGCCCAAGCCAGCTCCTCAGACCGCAGCTCAGACAGCGTCTGTACATCACCAGACAAGCACGTCCTCAACGACAACTAGCTTCACTCAGACACTCCTTTCAAGACAACCGCAAGAAGACGGTTTTCTAGTTTTCAAAACCCTCACCCCTACAGACGACGTATTATCTGACGTCGTTTTCCATCTGTGCTCTGCAGCAGACACTGTGACAGGAGTTAAGCCTGGTAGAACGGTCTCTCTGTTACGTTCAGAGAGCGGTAAAGTCGTGTCAGTTCCTCTCACGAAAGTAGGAGATCTCTTGCCAGATGCCACGTCTAAGGCCGTACAGGCTGCACTCTCTGTAGATCCGCGTTCTCTCCCGCCAGAGTCGCTAATGCCCTCGTTTTTTGGAGTATACCAAGAGTCAGCTCCGGTTGATTTCTCTTTCGCTCCTCTGTACGGTCACCAAGCAGTGTTTAGTGTATCACCACCACGACAAGTTCTACACATTGGTTCTGTACGCAACGAGGTAACTATCACTATGCGCTACGATTCACGCGAACTACACATCACGCAGGCCACAGGTATAGTGTCTGAGCTCTGCGCTCGGTTATCTAAGTTCTAGAAATCTTTGTTTCTCAAGTAACCAGGCTGAGAGTCTCTCACCGGGTTAGAGGCTGCAGCACCAGACGATCTCGCGGCCTCTCCGGTGTCTATAAACTTAGTCGTTGGTCCGTCATAGTCCAAAGGCACAGTCACACCCGCTACACCATTGCGCTGCTTTAAGATCATAAGCTCAGCAGCTCGTGGGTTTGATAAGTTTGTCTTGTCTCGATACAACATCAAAACCAAAGAAGCATCTTGTTCAATAGAACCGCTCTCGCGTAGGTCTGATAGTAGAGGTCTCTTATTCTCGCGGTTCTCAACTCCTCTGTTTAGCTGAGATAAAGCCAGAACAGGTACAGAGAGCTCCACGGCCAGCCTCTTGAGACCTCTTGATATCTCAGACACCTCCTCGGCTCTTGACATGTCAGTCTTGTTTCGTCTCTCAGACTCTAGAAGTTGTAGGTAATCAACAACAACCATAGAGAGCTCGGTTCTTCTAGCGAGCCTGCGCATAGCGCTTCTAACTCCCGCTATCGTCTGCGGAGGCGTGTCGTCTATGTAAAGAGGGGTCTCAGACAACTCGAGTGCTGCTTTCATGAGTTTCTCATCCTCACCAGGTTCAAGAGCACCGCCGCTACCCATCATTCTACCTAATGGAAAGTCAGCCCTCGCAGCCAGTAGTCTAGTTGTGAGCTCTGTCTTACTCATCTCGTAAGAGAGAAACGCAACTGGAGCGCCGCCGGTTTTGGCTACATGATGTGCTATCTGGAGAGCCATGGCTGATTTACCGATACCTGGTCGCGCTGCTAACACCACAAGCTGCCCAGATTGGAAGCCTTTAGTGAGTCTATCTAGTTCTTTAAATCCTGTCGAGCAGCCAAGCAAGCCTCTCGTTCTGTTCCGGGCTATCTCTTCTAAAGTTTCAGTCACCGCTTCACCTAGCAGTGTCAAAGACGATCTGCGTCCTCGCTCACCGATGGCAAATATTCTCTCCTCTGCCCTCTGTTGTATGTCGTCAGCCATGTCTGTCTCTGAAGTCACATCCCCAGCCATGTCTTTTGCTGTAGATAGAATAGCACGTAGCTTGGATTTGTCTGCAATGATCTTACAATGAGCTTCTACGTTACCTATCGCAAAACCGTACTCCTCAACAAGCTTAGATACAGCCCCATCTCCTGCTTCTCGCTTGAGCGCTTTACGACGTTTCATCTCGTCAGTGACTGTAACGATGTCGATAGGTTCCCCGTTAGCCTCGCAAGCCATGGCGGCCTCTATGATGCCTCTCGCCAATGGGTCTATTATGTCATTAGGTGAGAGAAGCTCTACTACGTCGTCTAGTGCCCCTGCACTCAGCAAAACCGCAGCTGCCACTGCTCTCTCGGCTGCTACGTCAGATGGTGTCCACTTCATTTAAGACACACTTCCAAAAAGCCCAACCTGATTTAAGACAATCCACGATGCAAGCCAACCGACACACAGATAGGGACCTAAAGCAAACGCAGCTCGAGCACCCTCTTTTTTATACACGGCCATCGGAATCTGAACCAGGCCGGCTATAATAAAACCGCAAACTACGCCGAAAAATCCAACCATAAAATCGCCAGTAACAGCAGACGGGACTCCAGCCGTCGCTGCTATTATAACCGCGTCACCAAAACCAAGTCCGTCTGTTTTTCTCAGAATCTTATATATGAAGTTAACTGTCTCTAAGGCGATAACCCACACTACTACTACGCACAGCCCCATCAGTAAGTCGCGTGGTCGTTCATTATTCACAACAAACAACGCACCGCACCCCCAGCTACCGAGTCCCATGAAAATCATTGCTGGAAGATCAAGATAGAGTGTATCTACGTCAACAACCGCGATAACAACGCCACCGCACACTAAAAGCATTAAAGATAGCAGACCGAAAACTCTCATAGAGTCACCATCTACGCGCTCAAAGAGTCTAAACACTGTAGCAAAACCGACACAACCAGCCAAAGCTCCAGCTACTTGGCGCAAGACACTTGGCCTCACAACTTCTCTTTTAAAAGGAGGCTCGCTCGCTACTTGCTTATAACCAAGTTTTCCTGGCATCTCAATGCGTTCTCTCGAGTCTTGCAGTACGTGCTCTGCTGCTTTTTTAATATCTCTAGTTACAGCTGAACTCTCGTCTGTAGAGACTTCCTCTCTACACTTACCTCTTCGTTCTAAAGACAGAAAGTCGTCAGGCTTAACACCAACATCAGATAGTAAACCGCCCTCTAGATGCCAAGCAAGCAGCGTCTCTTCTGCGTCCTTGTTGTACGGAAGTGGCTGTTTAGAGCTTCTCTTAGCGGCCAGGAACACACACATCAGCCCAGATAGAGACCCAATTAGCATGATGATTGTTTCTCTCACGAGGACAATTGTGCCTGACAAGGAAATGGTTACCACAAACCGCACCTCCGTGACCTCACACGTGTGTTCTGTACTGTCGCTCTAGTGAATAAGTCGGTACCGCAGGAAGACCCAGCAACTACTGTGGTTTACAACCCTCAGCCACGGTTTCATCGCCCTTATCTCTCTAATCCCGAGAAAGGTCCTTTAATCGTCGTCGGTATCGACGGCACTTTAGCTCCTTTAAGACTCCCTACAGACGACAGCTGGGGCGACTGGGCTCCTTTACCGGGCGCTCAAGTGTCAGTACCGTTCTCGCTCGGTTTAGGAGCTGCCCTAAGAGATCTCCCGGGTGAGGTCGTGTTCTGTTCAGATTGGGGTACGCGCTCTGACTTGTTTACAGACGCATACAACTGGGGTGATGTCTGGTCTCTTCGTCGCCAATCACCATCGCGCTGGTGGTGGAAGCTGGAGGCTGTTCGCATGTTTCTAGGTTCGCGCCCCCGCCGCCCCGTTGTTTGGTTTGACGATGAGTTTCACAGGTTCCCTGAGGCCTCGTCGTGGTCTACGCGTTCGGCTTTTCCTGTGTTACTTATAGAGACAGATCCTAGGTCTGGTATCCAGCCAGATATGATCAAAGAGGCAGAGGCATTCTGTAAAGCTAACGCTTCTTACCACGTAGATGCCGTAGCTCAGGCTGCCTCAAAGTCTCTCGCGGCTATGCTGTTTCAGGGTTCGCAAGACAGTAACACAGAACCCGCTACGAGCGATGACGTCACACCTCCTGACTTTTTATAAAAATTTTTTATAAAAACGGTGGTCTCCCACCGTTAGAGCGTAGCTCTAGTTCTCTGCTGAAATTTATTCCGAGAGTTCGATCTCTATTCCCCAGTCGCTGCGGAGCTGTTCGATAGCTGATATCTCAGCTCGTCGTGCAGCTTCTCTTGAGATGTCCAGGAGTTCGCCGATCTCAGCGTGTGCCTGGTCAGATGCTCCGTCAAGTCCGAACCTGCGGATCATGACAGCAGCCAGCTGTGGCTCCATACCAGATATGGCTTGAAGCCACTGGTTGTCTTCCTCGCGCATCTCGTAAGCGTCACCTATCGGGTTGTCAGAACCGTCCTCGCCTGCATCATCTGCTACGAGGTCCATTCTGGTTCCTCCTTCAGAGTCACCAACAGGAGCGTCAAGAGACACTGGTCTTACAGAGAGCGCTCGCCGAGCAACACCGACAGATATGCCAGCTTCCTCTGCGATCTCTTCAAAAGTAGGACCTCGTCCAAGAGTTTCTCGTAGCTTTGCCTCAGCTGCTCGCGCAGCAGGTGTTGCAGTATGATCGCCGTAAGTAATGCCTGGCCTCTCGTAAGAAGCTACAGCTCTACGAACTAGACCCTCTGCGTACATACGAGAGAAAGTTGCGAAAGTTCCACGGTCGGGATCCCAGTCTGGGAAAGCCTTGAGCATGGCAACAACAGCCTCTTGGATGTAGTCCTCCCAGTTAGACTGGGCCTGCTTAGAGAGGTGCTTGCGAGCTGCCGCGTAGGCTAGACCGCTGTTTGCACGGAAGAAGTTCTCTTTGACTCTCTCAGCTTGGCGCATGTGACGCTTCCTGCTGGATTCGTCTCCGGTCTCCTCTGCCTCTCGGGCGGATTCCATATGAGAGTCCCACTCAAGCTTCCAAGCTCTGTTTCTCTCGTGAATCTCGTTGTTCCCGTCATTTGTTTCGGCCATGTATTCCTCCTTATGGAAAGTAGGCCTAAAACACAGTCGGCGCAGCAACTAATGCTGCAAACCACTCAGTCTCTTCCGTAGCGATGTATTTTACGCAGGATGACCGGGTGTTGAATCTTTGCTAGAGCCTTTGACTCCACCTGTCTCACAGCTTCTCTAGAGAGTCCGAGAACCTCGCCTATCGACGCGAGCTTCTGCTCTGGTTCGCAATCTAGACCGAATCTACGTACTAAAACAAGTAGCTCTCTCTTATCTAGCGCTTTTAGACCGTAATCCTCAAGAGCAGTTAGGGTCATTGACGCAATGACTGAACCCTCAATGTCGCCCTCGTCTGACGGTATCAGATCTCCAAGCTCAGTGTCCCCGTCTCCGCCGACCATCTGGTGGATACTGTCTAGGTGCGGTGCTTCTAAGACTCTACGGACTTGATCTACAGTGACACCAGCCTCTTTGGCTATCTCCTCGTTTGTGACAATCTTTCCTTCCTCGCCGGCCTTTAGTTTAGCCTCCGCCCGGAGGATGTCTGGTCTTCTCTCAAAGTCGCCTGGGTTCATGGATTTAAAATCTGCGTCTCTCACTGCACGTAGAACTTCACGCTGGATGGGCTTGTAAGCCCACTGTCCAAATCTACCTTTTGTCGGGTCAAACGTCTCAATTGCGCGCATCAAACCAACGATAGCTGATGCCTCAAAGTCAGCAGAGTCTTCTCTTGATGAGTTAGATGTAAACTTCTTAGTGTAAGATCTAACCAAGCCGTAGTTAAACTGTATAATCTTTGTTGTTACTTCGTCTAACTCTCTAGTTAAAACTGATATTGTCTTTTTGTCACGTGTAGTCAACCTCTTTGGGTTTTTTGTGCGGAGTTTATCCAGACGTGACTTTATATCAAGACGCTTTGTAAACATGATGATGTTCTCATCGTTGTAGTCTACAGCCTCGCCTTCTACGACGCGCTTCTCGCTCATTGGTGCTATTCTGTTGGAGATCATCTGGTGCTGCTTTCTGTGTTTGACGCCCCGGGGCGGTTCTTGGTTGCTTCCGCCTCACAGTGGTTTGTTCCCCTGTTTGGTTTATTCAGGCTATCTAGCCGTACTGAGGGTGCTTTCACGCAGTTTGTACTGCACATCGACTCACCAAGCATCGGAACGGTGCTAGATAGACTGTTTAATTGCTTCATTTATCCCCGTCGTACTGCTTAGACCACTCATCCATAGCGCTCTCAAACACATTCTTCCCGCCTCGTCCTGTAGTTGCACGCCGCCCACCACTCTCGCCTAAAACGGCGTCTTGTAAGTCCGCTTTGTGCTCAATCATTCGGAGTATTCCCTCCTCAATTGTGCCCCTTACCACTAAGTTTACGACAAGAAATGAAGTCGCCGTCGAGTCGATTCTGCGCACTCGTGCGTTTCTCTGCCCCAACCTACCGGGTGTCCAGGGTATGTCTACGTTTACTAAAGTTGAGCACTGCTTACCGAGGTTTAGCCCCTCAGCTCCTGCGTCCGTTGAGACAAAGACCGTAGGACCAGAGTTCTCCTCGCTCGAGGGACTTGTGAAAGACTTCACTGCATCGTCACGCTCTTTAGAGCCTGTGTCTCCGGTGTAGAGCACGTACCTAACTCCGTCTTCCTCTAGACGTTCTGCTATCAAGTTAGCCATACGCTTAGATCCGGTGAAAACCACCATACGCTCCCCGTTAACTTGCATCTCTGCAGCCATCGTACGAAGCTCGTCTAGCTTTGGTCCGTCCTCGTCTGGTAAAAGACCGCTGTCTTTTAATGCCTGAGCGGATGGACTCTCGCTGTTTGCAACCACTCTAGGGCTTGAGCATAGAAGTTTGAGCATACCTACAGCCGTCATCTCCGCTCCTCCCTCTATCTCGTCGCGCTCATAACCGTCAAGTACTCCAGCACCTTTTTTAGCTAGCTGCTCAACTCTATTTATTCGTATCTCGTCGCGCGCTTCTCTGTGGGCCCGCTTTAAAGCTGCAGCGTACTCTGGTTTAGGGTCCAGCTGTATCGTTTGCACGCGTTGCGGCGGCAGGTGTGAAGCTACTTCGTTAAAGGTGTGACGCACATAGAGAGGCTTTGATCGGGCTCTAAGCTCTGGTATGTTTCTGGCACCCTCAAACCCGCCGAACTTTCCTGGATAACAATAGCGGTTCAGAAAGTCCATAGGGCTACCAAACACACCGGGCAACAAAAGACCAGACAGTATGTTATACCACTCACCAGGGTTGTTCTCAATCGGCGTTCCAGACAACCCCATTCTTCGTGCGGCTTTCTTTGACATGCTCTGTGCGACCTTGGTTGTCTTTGCTTGCTGGTTTTTAAGTCTGTGACACTCGTCAAAAATTAAGAACGCCCCAGATGAGAGCTTGTCTAGTCGCTTGCTGTCTTCCTGCAGTATGATGGCCTGGTAATGGACGATGAGCCACTTAGCCTCGCCGCTCTCCATCTTGTCGTATGCTGCCATACGTTGTTTTTTATCGCCATCTACTACTGATACTGCGTCTCGATCACACCCTGTAAATCGGCATATCTCTTCTCGCCACTGGGTTCTAATAGACGGCGGAACTACGACTATAACTCTCGGCACTTCGTGCCTGTTGTTCATTAGCTCGTGTCCTGAGGCGATGCCTAGAATTGTTTTTCCAACTCCCATGCTAGAGAATATGCCTATCCCGCTCCGCTCTAAAGCAACTGCTAGGTCTGTGCGTTGGTACGGATAGAGATCTACAAGCATGCCTTCAGGCTGTACGCCTTCACTCAGCCGAGCCAGCTCTCCTTGGTACATCTCTTTAGAGAAACTATCTGCAAAATCAACGTCCAGACCGCGCTCTCTCCACACGTTCATTACGTCGTGCTTTGGGAAGTTCTTGTCAAAAGCCGATTGTGCTCTCGCGTCGCCTCGTACTTTAAAAGCACCTGTACGTGGGTCATACATCACAACAACATCCGCTGGAGACAGTAGGCTGTGCGTGTCGTCAAGCAATCCTGCATCTACTAGATCAGCTAGCGCGCCAGCCGCACCAGGAGGGTAAGAGACACCGCTTGCTGCCTTCTCCCATCTCGCTCCAGGAATAGCAGTGAGTTTTGTGTAAGTCTCGTCATCACGTATGGCTATAAAGGCTATAAAGGGTCTCCGGACAGTGCCGGTTCTAAGCTCAGCTGGCTTCACTGTTTTTATCACTTCTCCAGGAGGAACGAGCGTGTCAGGGTCGCTGCTTAAAAACCCCTCCCAACGCCACTGACGCAGTCTCTCTAAAGACTGAGTACAAACAGAGGTAGTCCATGTTTTTGTCTCAGGATCAAAGCTGGCGTGAGGTAGTCTCTTGACCATCTCGACTGTTTTTGGATCGTACTTAAACGAGAGCCTAAAGAAGCCTCCCTCGCGACTCAAGCCTATCTGACTCTCTGAGAATTCCACTTTTATATTATGCCACTCATCGCATAATGAGCACGTCGTCACACTCTCTAGATAGTCGCTACTTGAGAAGTCCTGTTTTTGTGACGAAACTCTACTTATGAGCAGCATCACTAAATTCGGCGCCCCGTGGCGACCACCTAGAGCTGCTTCTAATGTTCTAAGGGCCCGCGCCTCTCGTTTCGGCCTCACGCTCTGCGGACCGCTTGACGATGTAGAGGCCTTGGCGTCTGCGGTTGGTGCCGATTTGTGGATGACTGCCCTCTCGGCTAGAACCCTAGATAACCCTTCACGGTACGGGACCCCCGCAGTTGTCGCCCTCAGTGCTGTTCTATCGAGAGCATCCGGAACTCCACGCACTCATATCCAAGCCCCGTCTGACTCTCTACTCTGGGCACCAGATGACGTGGTTTTAAGACTAGACACCTATCTAGACGTGATATACAGCCTCAACATGTCACCAGAGTCGGTTCTCTCGAAGGTGTCATCCGATCTAGCTTACGGGGCTTCTGACCATCGGTTAGCGACTGCAGCCACCGCGGCTTGGGATGTTTTTTAAACTTTTTTAACGCCACTCGCCAAGAGCTATAGCTAACGACTCTTTAGAGCGGTTCCATCTCTGCCGTATCTGACGAGGAGAGACGCCGGTGCGCTCGCGAGCCTCTGCTGGACTAAGACCTTCTAACAAAAGAAGTCTAGCTATCTCAGCATCGGTGCTCGGTAGGTTGTTAATAGCAGCAATTATCGCTGCTCTCTGGGCTGCTGCTATAGCCCTGTCTGCTGGGTCGTCGCTCTCTACAAGGTCGTCTACTAAGACTTTACCCTCGCTCCAAGTCATCTCCTCGATAGACGCGGCATTGTTTAATCTAGGTAGTATAGCTAACGTCTCTACGTCCTCGCCCATCTTGTCTGCGATCTCTTGCATCGTCGGCGCTCTCCCAAGCTCGCAAGACAGCGTCTCTTCTGTCTTCATCACTTTTCTGTGGAAAGTCAAAAGTCTCTTTGGTACCGGATTCTCGCTACGCACCCCGTCTCTAATCGCGCCAGATATTCTCTGACATGCGTAGGTGGAGAATCTGAAACCCCTCAACGGATCAAAGTTTCTTAGAGCTACGTGGAGACCCTGCCAACCCCAGCCTAGCAAGTCTGAGCTGTTTCTGTCTGGGAAAACTCTCACCAGTTTATTTGCTTCGTGCCATATAAGTCTCACGTGCCACTGGGCTTCGTAGCCTATGACGTTCCAGCACAGCTCCTCAGAATCCACCTCCATTTTACGCAGCGCAGCTAGTGCCTGATTTAAAGGCATGCTCTTTGTCTTGCTGCCAGCCTTTTTGAGGTTCTCTGCAAACTCTCCGCTGTTTACGATAGCGTCTAACTTTCTAGCCTCGCTTTTTAATCCTGTCTTAGTCCTACCTGTAGCCGATAGCACCTCAAAACACCAATCACCTGCTCGCTTAGCTATAACGGCGATGATCATCTGCTCAATACCCACGCTAGGCGCCCTGCCGGTGGTCTGCAGAGACAGCTCTTTAGAGACGTGTCTGCACAAGTCATGGGCACTCAACCAATCTGCGCAGTTTGTCGCTTCTTTAGCACACAGCGCTGCAAACATCAGCACTCGTGGTATGTCGGGTTGATGTGCTTCTGAGGTTGTCTCATGCAGGTGACGCATGTAGAAACACCGTCCGAGGAGACACCGCGTCTGCAACTCTCAGAGTACACCGGTACACGCGCGTCTTATGCGTTACATATTTACACAAAAAGAGGTCACCTATGGCCCGTGCCTGGTCATTTAATGCCTGACACCTGGCCTGCTCACTGCACCCTTGGTATGGTGGAAAAAACAACCAAAAACAGGTTGCTCACCGCAGCTATAGCTACATCTCTAGCTTCGCTCTCTCTGGTGTGGCAGACAACCTCTGTCGCCGCATCTCGCCAGGATGCTAAAAGGGAGCTTTTAGAGCACGTCTCTAAGATAACAGCAGACAGAGTTCGCTTGTCTGACGTATCAATCGACCTTCAAAACGCCCTGGCGATAAAAAAAGAAGTGCAGCAGCGGCTAGACCCTCTCGTGACTGATATTAAAAAAGAACGGGAAGAGTCGGCACAGATGGCAGTAGATCTTTATGTAGTCGGCGATGACCACGTAGTCTCAGGAGTCTTGGCATCCTCAAAAGACCCGCTCTCTATCGTTTCTAATCTCGTGATGCTCGAACCTGTGGGCTTGAGCCGTAATCAACTCTCAGAGGGCTTAACCTCCACCTCTGACGCGTTATCTGCGAAACTAGATGAGTTGAACACGCTTATACCTATGCTCTCTAAAGAGCGACAATATCTAGTCGCTTCTGAGTCTAAAAATTCTAAAAAACTAGATGTCCTCGCAAGAGCGACGGTTCGGCAGCACGGCGACATACCACTTCTTGGAAACCCTCAGGTAAAAGCGACAACTCTAGCAGCCTACGCAGAGTTAGTGTCGCCAAAGTGGGTGATGCCAGTCAGCCGTCTGCAGCTAGCGACTTGGTACATAGAGGAGGGCCGAGCCGAGTCGGTGCGTGGTGACGTCGCGTTCCTTCAGGCCGCCAGAGAGACGGGCTGGTTTAAATTTGAAGGTTCTAAAGTATCCATATCACAAAACAACTTCGCCGGCATAGGAGCTTGCGATTCTTGTAAGTCTGGTGAGAGTTTCCCATCTGTTCAAGAAGGCGTCAGAGCTCAAATACAGATGATAAGAACCTACGCAGATCCTAACTACTCCTCGAAAACAACAGCCCGTCCTGCTATCGGTAGGATAGACACAAACCCTGTCCGTGGCTGCTGTAGCACCTGGTACGAGTTAGGAGAGTACTGGGCTTCTGCCACCGATTACGCCAAACGAGTAGTTCGTATGTTTAACGCCGTCACATACACAGCGCGTCAAGAGGGCTGGTAGCTCATCTCTCCCGAGTCTACCCACAGTGTATCACACACTGCGCAGACATCTACTCTCTCACCTCTCCATCTAATGTTACCCCCGAGAGAGGCTCTAGTCGGGAGCGGTGTCACTACCATATCTTTTTTACAAACAGGACAGAGTCGTCCATAGATCGGATCCATGTATGGTTGTATCTGCTCGATGATGTAAGACATAAGAACGTCACCGAACAAACGCTTCACTGTTAGAAAGCTGACAATCCTGCCGCTACAAGCGACGCAAGTCCACTCGCCTTCACGCACCTGTAAGACGTTCTGACACGAGGGACACCACCTACTGTCTCGCGCCACAACCTCTTTGGTAACGGCCTGCTCAACTGCCTTGCGGCAAAGCGCCTTCATCACGTATAACCGTTCTAGGCGTCTCTTCTTTAGCCGCTAACTCTCTATTAAACCTATATCGGCTATCAGTAAAACTCTAGCGGCTTCCTCTCCGGTACCGTCTTTACATCTAATCTCACCTAAAGCCACCGCGTCAAGAGCTTCGTAGAGCTTGACGATACCGAGCCTGTTTGAACGCTCTAGAGCTTTGCGAGCCTGAAAAGGAGTACACCCTAGGCTCTCCTGTATCTCCTCGGTTGTTTTTAAACCCTCTTCACAGACTCTAGCTGCTCTTGAATATTCGTTATAAAGGTAGGACACAAGTGGAAAAATCTCCACCTCAGACTCCAAAGCAGCCTTGATGTCTTTTTTATCCAACGCGTCAGTAACCCCCCAGGGCACTCCCTCAAGTCGCACGTCACCAATTAGCGTAGAGACCTGTCTGACGCTTGGCTTGTTTATACCAACCACAGAGAGCTGCCAGCACACGTTTCTCACTCTAGCTAGACCCTCTACCCCGAGAGACGCCAGGAGGCCGACTGAGTCTCTCTCAAGACGTATCCCGTACTCACGCGCTATAGTGGCTATACGTCCTGTCAGGGTTGTCTTTGAGGTGGTTGCCTCATGTTTCATTGATGTCTTTGAGAGTATCTTCCACAGAGAAGTTGGCACTTTGTTACAAAACCCAACAACAAAAGCGTTAGACTCCACTTCTGTTATTTTGCGCGCCCACAATTCAGATATGTTCTCCAGCCCCGAGACTGAGACGACGCGCCGATCGCTGAACATAGGAATGCTAGACACAGCCTCAAAGAGAGAGGCCCCCTCGTCTCCGCTGCAATCGATCTCCTCAATAGTGTCAAACCCGCTCAACAGAGTCTTCTTTTTCTCACGCGCTATGTCTGCGTCATTACCTTCTATAATGTGAAACTCTGCCATCACTGCTCCACTGTCACTATCTGGGCAGGGTAAGAGACGACGGCGCCATTTTTTTCAACTAAAACTCTTCCGTTCTCAGCTTTAATCAGCACGCCTAGATCTCTCCCTGAGAGTCCTCTCACTCTCTTTCGGCCACCTCCCCACTCGGTGTTATCATCAATTCCTGAAACGCGCTCACTCACGCTCTCCCAGCTCGGTAATCCAGCAGAACTAGGCTCTCTATCTTTAATCTCAACGCGTACTCCCCAAGTCTCTCCTCGTAAAACCTCACTCACGCGCGCAGACCAGCTTTTGCGTCGACTCTCTACTAAGCGCTTGGCCAGCTCTCTCGGTACAAAACCTATCTGTTCTCCACCGAGTGTCTCTACTACGCATGCGTTAGGGTCGTGCGGGTTCTCCTCGTCTCGTCTAACAACCAGCGCTTGTTCCTCAACTAAAACTCTAACTGAGGTCTGTCTGAAACTGACTCCGGCTACTGGAACCACACAAGGCAGAGGTAATGAACTCACATCTCTATTCTGCTCGCTACAAAAAGAGAGGCACGCGTAGCTCTCTTATTGTGTTTTATATTTAATAACTTTGTATATCTAGCCGGGGTTTCCCCCGACTGTCAAGAGCGCGCTCTGTATGATTTGCAAGCTCTGCATCCGCAAGTACTAGATTTAGTAGCGAGATGCTCTGCCAAGACGTCTGCAACGTCTCGTCCTGCTGGCGGCCGTTTTCTGTAGCACTTCAGACCTCTCTCTGCGCGGTAATCCCGCGTAGCTTCAGCCCAAGGGTGGGCGTCTTCTGGTAACTCAGCGCCGTCAGCTAATATGCCGTGACGCGCAAGTGACCTAGAGAGGAACTCTCCACCTTTGTCTCCACCTTCGTCAGCGTCAAAAGACAACGCTAGGTTGAAACGAGCAAGTATTCGCGCAGGCTCCTTAGGAGGAGCTGCACCTGCTCCAGGTAGGGCGTAAGACTCAAAGCCAAGCGTGCGCATAGCAAGCATGTCTTTAAAACCCTCCACTACATAGACCGTCTCTCCGGGTGTGATCTCTCCTACTCTAGGGAGACCCATACCTACTAGATGGTCGCTTCCTGAGCCGCCTTTTAGGCTCATAAATTTAGGCACGTATCGCTCGTCTTGACGCATGGCTCGATATGTCTCGCCACGTGCTTCAGAGGCTTTACGTGCTTCAGAGTAGCTCTTGTGTGCCATGTAGCGCTTCTCTTGCGCTTGAGACATACGAAACTGCATCCCGAGTATCTGACCTTTGACGTGTCTGTGAACTTCAGCGACTGCGTACCGATCTGAGAACATCCAAGCATCCTCACGACCATCTACGCCGGCAACCATCAGTCCGCAAGCTATCAGTCGGTCCCTGCCGAACTCTTTAAGGAGTTTGTTCTGGGTCTCTCTAGCGTTTATTATGTAAAACGCTCCAGATTCCAAAACCGCGTCTCTGTCAATTCCGAATCTCTCGTAGTAAGAGACAGCTTCATCGACAGACCCGAGCTCTGATAACCTAGCGTAAACAGTGGAATCCACTGCTGCTTTGAAATCGTCAGCTTCGGTTTTGACAACCACGGGTGCAGGTAGTGCTTTGGTCTTTCTAGTTCTCTCCGATACTTCGCGACCTAGCAAGACGCCGGTCGCATCTTTAAAACTCAGACCAGTTCTGTCTACTATCAAGCTGATAGCTCCACCTTTATTCCCATGACAGTTATCAAGGGAGAAGCAGTGCCATCCGCCGTCGGGGTAGAACTTGATTCGATTAGGTCCTGTCTTGCCGCACTTTGGGCAAACCGGGTATCCATTCTCGTCAGCAAGTCCGCAGAACTCGAAAGCACGTTTGATCTCAAGGCGCGCAGATTCTATCTCAGATTCTGAGAAGCGTTCCTCTTGTGTTTTTTGATGGCGCTCTTTGTCGCCATGGTGCGTTTTGTCCACCATAAACCAAAACCTTCGGCGCCGGGCCATCTCTAAGAAGTGTCACCCATAAAGTGCTTCAAGACACAACTAAAGCACGAGAAATATCTCTACGTCTCTTTGCTAAAAAGAGTTTTTCCACGCCTAGTGCCTGCACCGCAAAGGCTTCATCACGTCTATGGTACGATAACTATAATATGAAACCAGCGACCAAAGTAGGCAAGGTTGCAGCCTTCTCCCTAGCTGCCGCGCTCTCACTTTTTGTCGTAACTCCTCCGATATCAGCCGAACCTCCTCCGGTCACTACTCCTTCTCTAGATACTATAGAGCTCATACCTCCTATATCCACAGTTTACCAGGACCAGACAGATCTCATACACAATTACGAGAGCGCCTGGTCTCTCTGGGATGATGCCGTGAGGCAGGAGTCCTCAGCAAAGACGGCCCTGGCTGACTCCGTTTCTAAACGCGACACTGCTCTCGCTGAGTCTTTAAAAGCATCAAAAGACCTCGGTGAATTACTGTCGCTCTCTAGGCACAGGGCAGCTGCAAGCTACGTTTTCTCGCCCTCCTCGCAGTCCTCACCTCTAGCGGCTCCCTCCTCTAATGACGCCATACTCTCTAGTATGGTCAGAGAGGACTCAGACAACTACGACAAGCTGCACGGCCTAGCGACCAAGGCAGAATCAGATTACATAGAGGCTCAACGTCTCTTATCAGACGCAACTCAAGCACACGCTACAGCCCTAGATACGCTAGCTCTTCGCAAGTCACATCTAGACCTAGCAAAAGATGCTCTTCTCTCATTTCAGAGAAACATAGAACTCGCCGCCGATGGTTGCCCGATGTCATCTCCGCCAGGCACGCTCTCGCCTACAGCTGAGATTATAGGAATCTACCAGCTCTGTCTCGATTCAGTGCTCTCTGCCCCATCAAGAGAGGCTGCTGGTGCTATAAAATACGCATTAGCCCAACTAGGTGCGCCATACACGAAAGTAGCCAGGATGCAAGATGGAATGTTCGACTGCTCTAGCCTAGTTATGAGATCGTATGAGGCTTCTGGAGCATTGACCGTGTCACGTGGCGGTAGAGGCTGGGCTCCCACAACCTGGGTTATAAGACAGGCTCCATGGGCTGTGACGGTGAGCGCTTTAGATGCCAGGCCCGGAGACCTTCTATTCCCCTCCCCCGGTCACGTCTCTATGCTTCTAGCACACGGCCAGATGGTCCACACCTCTACCTTATCCAAGCCGGCTCGCGTGCAAGACGCGTACAGAACAACGCACGTTATAAAGCGTATCCTCCCTTGGTACTTGCAAGACCCCGCGTCACAAGTACCTAATCCATGGTCAACTTGGTCCCCTCCAGAGACTCTAGAGAACCCTGTCGCTGCTCCGTCTGATGACCCTACAGCTGACTTCATCGAACCCATAGTAATAGATTC
>ENA-ORFA01000470-ORFA01000470.1-marine-metagenome-genome-assembly--contig:-NODE-470-length-17154-cov-6.197459_pt1 | contig 17154 bp, 16 predicted proteins | sample MGYA00248621_ERZ508587 | MGnify/ENA primary metagenome ERZ508587 (study PRJEB26250, sample SAMN06266239) | marine metagenome | isolation source: Columbia River Estuary | place: USA:Columbia River Estuary... | reverse complement strand
AGTTGATTTTAAAAACACCTTAGTAATTGCCTTGAGTCAGAGCGGAAGATCTCCAGACCTAATAACTTTTGCCAGCGCTGCTAAAGAAGGTAAAGCGCTTTTAATCACCATGACTAATAATTCAGATTCTCCTCTGGCAAATGTTGGCGACTTGCATATTGATCTCTCTGCTGGTCTTGAAGTTGCAGTCGCCGCGACAAAGAGTTATTCAGCCGAACTCTTAGCATCCTTACTATTGGTTGATAGCTGGATCGGCAATATGAGTGCAGGAAGGTCACATCTAGTTGATTCATCGAGAGAGTGCATAGCCAACTTAGGAGAGGTAGATAGTTTTGCCAATTCCCTCGATGCTAAGAGAGAAATTGTTGTTATTGGGCGGGGCTATGCATATGCCAATGCCAAAGAGCTTGCCCTAAAAATTCAAGAAACTAGCTACATTCCAGTTCAAGGGATGTCTAGCGCTGATTATCAGCATGGACCAATTGCAACCCTTAATAGTGATAGCCAAGTAATTGCGCTCTCTCCTTCGGGAATGCCTAAGCAAGCCCTTGAAGATTCAATGGTTCGTATTCGCCAGAGTGAGCCAGAAATAATTTGGCTGGGAAGTAATGAACTTGCGCTTAATAAAGAGCGAGTAATAAAAGGTTCTAACCAAGCAAAAGAAGAAGAGTCAACAATAATTGATGCTGCGCTAATTCAGTACCTGACTTTAGGATTTGCAGTTAAGAATGGCTTTAATCCAGATTCACCAGCAGGTCTAAGTAAGGTAACTAAGACCCTTTAATTCGCTCTCTATAATAATAAGCACTCGACTTAGGAATACGTTTCTGGGTTTGGTAATCAACATAGATGATTCCAAATCTCTTGGCATATCCATAGGCCCATTCAAAGTTATCAATTAAGCTCCAAGCAAAGTAGCCACTAATTGGCACTCCATTATCTCTTGCGGCAAACATGGCATCAAGATGTCTCTCTAGATAACTCACTCGCTTAGGATCATCAACTTTCCCATCTATAACTTCATCATCCCAAGCAGAGCCATTTTCAGTAATGAATATTTCCTTTGGTTTATATTCCTTACTTACTCGCTCAAGGAGCTCAGTAAAGCTTTGAGCATGAACTTCCCAGCCCATCCCGGTTCGCTCAACGTTGGGCGCGGTGACTTGTTTATAAGGTAATGGCTTAGCAGTTACGTCATATGCCACAGTCTGTCTGAAGTAATAATTTAATCCTAAATAATCTAATGGGGTCGAGATAATCTCCATATCACCCGGGTTTATGGGGACTTCCTTGCCAAATGCTTGAAGAATATCTTCTGGGTATTTTGCTTTAAATACTGGATCGCCAAACCAGCGATTATCAAAGCCATCTGCTAGCTCAACAGCCAACTTATCCTCACTTGATTCACCAAGAGTTATTGCTGGAGTGAAATTAAGAGTAATACCAACTTTTAGCTCGCTAGAAACTTCTCTAATCGCTTTTGTGGCAAGGCCATGGCCAAGAAGTAAATGATGCGAGGCATTAATTCCAGTTTGAAGATCTTTAATACCAGGGGCCATTACGCCATAGAGATGTCCTAACCATGCGCTGCAAAAAGGCTCATTAATTGTTATCCAGTTTTTTAACCGATCTGAGAAGGCCTCTGCCATCTTCTGGCTATATTCAGCAAACCAATAAGCACAATCACGATTATTCCAACCACCTTTATCCTGCAGACTTTGCGGGAGATCCCAGTGATAAAGAGTTGGCCAGGGAGTAATTCCTCGCTCGAGTGCGCCATCAATTAATCTGTCGTAAAAATCCATTCCCTCTTTATTTAGCGCTCCATAACCAGAGGGAATAACCCTGGGCCAAGCAATAGAGAAGTGATAGGCGCCAACGCCTAACCACTTCATCAAATCAAGATCTTCGTTATAACGATGGTAGTGATCACAGGCAACATCACCATTATCGCCATTGGCAACCGCTCCTGGTATTTTTGAAAAAGTATCCCAGATAGATGGCCCGCGACCACCTTGATTAGCTGCTCCCTCAATTTGATATGACGATGTTGAGACGCCCCAAGTGAACATATCGCCCCGTTTCTTCAAGGTTTCCTAAATCTTTATGGAGATTCTAGAGGTGTTGTGGATACAGTGTCCTTTATGTTCTCACTTAAGGGCAAGAGCGCTCTAGTAACCGGAGCTGGCGATGCTTCAGGAATAGGTTTTGCAGCAGCCAAAGCTCTGAAAGAACTTGGGGCAGAAGTTTTTATAACTTCAACTTCAGATCGCATCTACACAAGAGCTGAAGAGCTCGGAGTAAAGGGATTTATAGCTGACTTAACTAAGGAGTCAGATGTGCAGGCTCTGGAATCAAAGATTTCAAACCTAGATATCTTGGTTAATAATGCTGGGATGACAAGTGTGACCTCTCCTGCAAGCGAGGCTGAAGCAACTGATATCTCTCAACTTTCCTTAGAGGCCCTTCGAGTTGGCATGTCACGAAATCTTGAGACAGCTTTTCTTGCAACCAAGTACTTTCTACCAAAAATTCGCCAATCAAAGAGCGGCAGAATCATCATGATTAGTAGCCTAACTGGCCATGTAATGGCAATGAAAAATCAGCCTGTTTATGCAACAGCAAAAGCAGCCCTTGTTGGATTAACTAAATCAATAGCTCTTGATGAAGCAAAGTATGGAATTACCTGCAACGCGATACTTCCAGGATGGATAGCAACAGATTCAATAAGTGAGAGTGAAAAATCTCATGGCGCATCTGTTCCCCTTGGACGAGGAGGAAGGGCTGATGAAATTGCATCGGCAATTACTTGGCTTGCAACTCCAGGGGCTTCATATATAACAGGCCAGGCAATTATTGTTGATGGCGGTAATTCCATTAAGGAGGAGCGAGCTTGAAGATTCGTCCAGCAAAGAGGGAGGAAGTTGGTGAGGTATTACAACTAATCCAAGATCTCGCTACTTATGAAAAAGCCCCAGATCAAGTTGAGGCAAGCAAAGATGATCTACTAAATACAATCTTTGCCAAAGAGCCAAGAGTCTTCTGTGATTTAGTTGAGGTTGATGGCCAGATAGCGGGTATGGCAATTTGGTTTCTCAATTACTCAACCTGGCAGGCAAAACATGGAATCTACCTAGAAGATCTTTATATCAAGCCAGAATTTCGAGCAAGGGGTTATGGCAAAGCTCTACTAAAACACCTAGCTCAAATCTGCGATAAAGAAGGTTATGGTCGCTTGCAATGGTGGGTCCTTGATTGGAATTCACCAGCAATAGAGTTTTATAAAAGCTTTGGAGCTGAAGCTATGGATGAATGGACCGTCTATCGAACTTCAGGTCAGGCTCTTAAAAATCTAGGAAACTAATTCGCCTTCAAAGTAGACCTCATTTAGGTTCCACTTCTCATCAAAGGTGAGAAAGTTTGCCTTCTTACCAACGGCAATATCACCAACAAGATCTTCTCCTAGCAATTTAGCTGGATTTGTTGAGAAGATATTAACTGCATTAACTAAGTCAAGGCCAAGGTTATCCATTGCATTCTTAAAGGCCTTGTCCATAGTCAACATACTTCCAGCAAGAGCGCCATTACTACTTAATCGAGCAACTCCATCTGAAACCTCTACAGGTAGTTCACCTAATTGATAGCCACCATCAGGGTTTCCAGCAAATGGAGCTGCATCGGTAATGGCAATAATCCGATCTGGAGCTCGCTTTATTACCTCTTTAATAAGATCAAAGGGAAGATGAACTCCATCCATGATTAATTCCAAGTAGAGCGAGCTTTGATTAAGACTATATCCCGCAAGGCAATCTTGATTATCTAATTCTTTTTTCATGCCATTATAAAAATGGGTGATACTAATTACGCCATTTGCTATTGCTTGTTTGATATCTACTGATGTTGCTGCGCTATGTCCGATAGCAACCTTTATATTATTTCTAGCAAGGTATGAAATTGCCTCAAGTGCACCATCTATCTCTGGAGCAATAGTTATATAGCAAACCTTGCCGCTAGCGACATACTCTTTTATGTCATCCATCTCTGGTGAGATTAAATACTCTTTCTTATGTGCTCCGCAGTGATTATGAGAAAGATAAGGCCCTTCAAGATGGATGCCGATCAGATTTCTGCCAAGCTTTAATCTAGAGATTTTTTCTCTTATCAAAGTAACTGGCTCTGAGATAAAACTTGCAAGCAAAGTTGTACTTCCATGCCTTAGATGAAACTCAGCTCCCCTAGGATCTAGAGATAGGTCATAGCCGCCTCCGCCATGACAATGGATATCAACAAAGCCTGGAATTACTACCCCGCTTAGTGGTCTAGCTCCAGCTGCTTGGCCACTCTCTATCTGAGTAATCAAGCCATTTTCAACGTTTAGAGTTACCCCCTCATAAGTTCTCATGGATGTAGCGAGATGTGAGGCAGAGAACTTCATAGGGCTCATAATGGCAGTTTTTCGCCCTTTTTCACCAAAGTGTTATCAATCTGAGGCTGAAAACGCCTTCTCTCAAGCGTTCAAGGCCGATACGGTAGGGCTCTTCTCTCACCCTCGAGAGAAAAAAATTAGGAGAACTAATGTCTTTGAAAAAAACACTCACTGCTACAGCAGTAGCACTGACTTCTTTTGCGCTAGTTATGTCTGGGACAACTTCAGCAAGTGCTGTGAAGGTTCCTTCATTAAAGGCAAAAGCTGGAGATGAATGCGGACGCGCTGGCATGGTTGCCAAGGGTCGCGGTGTAGAAGGATCAAATCTCACCTGCACCAAAGTTAGCGTTGGCACAGCCGCTGGCAGCCTTCGCTGGTGGTATCCAGATCTAAAACCACTAACCACAATTGATTGGACAGTACCTGCAGGCCCTGGAGGATATTCAGCAACCACTGATGCGATTTCAAAAACCCTCATAGCTGAAGGATTACTAACTTCTACTACAACTGACTTTAAGCCTGGCGCTGGTGGAACAACTGGTCTTGCTCACTTCCAGACTATTAAGGGTAAGCAGAATTCAGCCCTAATTATTGGTATCGCCCTAACAGGTGGAATGGCTCAGGTAGCAAACAAGAACACATCTGATCTTCTTGCATCTGTTCCAATCGCACGAGTAATGCGCGAATACAACGCAATCTTCGTTCCAGCTAATTCGAAGTACAAGACTTTGAATCAGTTTGTTAATGACGTTAACACCAATGGACGCGCTATTGCTGTCTCTGGTGGAAATGTCGGCGGCGTCGATCATCAAGTAATTGGTGCCCTGCTTAAGACAGCAAACGTTCCAATTTCTAAACTCAACTACGTTGTTGGTACCGGTTCTGAACCACTCACTAAGGTTCTAAGCGGAGCAGCACCGGTTGGAGTAATCGGGATTGTTGATGTTCTGCCATATGTGGCTGATAACAGACTCCGTATTCTTGGTATTTCCTCACCTAAACCAATTGCTGGCGTAAAGGGCAAAACCTTTGTGCAGCAAGGCTATAACTTGGTTTATGGAAACTGGCGCGGGGTTATGGCGCCAGCTGATATAACTGAAGCTAATCGCCTTAACTTTGTAAAGGTTATGGATGTCATGCGTTCTACCGATACTTGGAAGCAAACCCTTGTGACCAATAAGTGGTATGACGAATTCGCTGGTGGCAAGGACTTTGCTGCCTTCTTAAAGACTCATATCCCAGAGATAAAGGCTTTCATCGCTGATATTGGTCTATAAAAAAACTAAATAAGTAGATGACTAAAGTAACCCGAGCGGTACTTGCTGAAGCGATATTTGCTTTCGCATTCCTACTGCTCGGGTTATTTGTTTTATATGATGCCTTCACCTTGGAAGAGCCAGGGGTTTACTCGGTTGTCAGCCCAAAGACCTTTGAATTAATCATTGGCTTCTTTACAACATTTGTGGCTCTACTGCTTGTGATTCAAGTTCTCCAAGGAAAATTAGGAGTAGCTGAAGGAACAGAACCAGGCAGCTCTCATCTTCGCCCAGATATAAGAACAATGTCCATACTCTTGGCTTCTATCTTGCTTCATATAATACTTCTGGAGCCTGCAGGGTATATCGCAACTGCATCTCTAACATTCTTTGGAGTTGCATATGCTTTTGGCTCTAGGAAGTTCCTTAAAGACATTCTTATTGCTTTTGCATTTGCAGTAATTGTCTATTTTACTTTCTCAAGAGGTTTAAGAATATTTCTTCCTGATGGTATTTTTGAAAATCTATTAGGCCTTGCAAGAAAAGTTGAAGGGTAAGTAGATGGGTAACTTAGATCTACTCCTTGAGGGATTTGCCAGCGCTCTAACGGCTCAGAACCTTCTCTACGGCCTGCTTGGAACATTTCTAGGTACCCTTGTAGGAGTTCTTCCTGGAATTGGCCCTGCCCTTGCAATCGCACTACTGCTTCCAGTAACTCTCTCCGTAAATCCCACCTCTGCTCTAATTATGTTTGCCGCTGTCTTTTATGGTGCTATGTATGGTGGATCAACTACCTCTATCTTGCTTAATACTCCAGGTGAAGCTGGATCGGTTATCACCTCTGTTGAAGGCCATAAGATGGCAAAACAAGGACGCGCTGGAGCTGCGCTAACAACAGCAGCACTTGGTTCTTTTGTTGCTGGATTGATTGCCACAATAATGCTTGCCGCAGCAGCCCCTGCCTTGGCAGAGTTAGCTCTTAAAGTACAACCAGCAGGCTATGTTGCTTTAATTATTTTTGCTTTTGCAACAGTTGGCACACTCCTTGGTTCGTCAAGAGTCCGCGGATTAACTTCGCTCTCGGTAGGCCTAATTTTTGGATTAGTTGGAGCTGATCAACAGACTGGAATAAACCGACTCTCATTTGGTATTCAAGAAGCAACTGATGGGCTTGAAGTAATTGTTGTGATCATCTCCTTCTTTGCTCTTGGAGAAGTCATCTATTACGCCTCTCGCTTTCAAGATAAAGGCTGGCAAGTTCTACCCGTAAAGGGAAAAGTTTGGATGAGTCGAGATGACTTCCGCAGATCATGGAAGCCCTGGCTAAGGGGAACTGCGATCGGATTTCCAATGGGAATAATTCCAGCTGGAGGCTCAGAAATTCCTACTTTTATTAGTTACTCAGTTGAGAAGAAATTATCAAAGAATAAAGATGAATTTGGAAATGGGGCGATAGAGGGAGTGGCAGGACCTGAGGCAGCAAATAATGCCAACGCTGCTGGAGTCCTAGTTCCATTATTAGCTTTGGGCCTTCCAACTTCAGCCACTGCAGCAATCATGTTAGTGGCAATAAGAAACTTTAATATCCAGCCAGGTCCAATGCTCTTTGAAATGAATGCGCCACTTGTATGGACATTAATTGCAAGTCTATTTATTGGAAATACCTTACTTCTGCTGATAAATCTCCCCTTGATCCGTATCTGGATTCAGTTATTGCAGATTCCTAGACATTATCTATACGCCGGCATAACAACCTTTGGCTTATTAGGAGCGTATAGTCTTAATAACTCAACATTTGATCTTCGTTTAGCTTTTGTTCTGGGCTTTGTTGGCTATCTCTTCCGTAGATTTGGAATACCAAATACCCCACTAGTTCTGGGAGTAATTTTGGGCCCTATTGTAGAGATTCAATTCCGCCAAGCGGTTCAGTTAAGTAATGGCGACTATTCAATTCTAGTTAGTGGGTTACTACCTAAAGTTATTTACTTGACTCTTATTCTGGTTCTATTTGCTCCTGCTCTACTGAAGTTAGTTAAAGGCAAGGCGGGTCTAGGCTTAAGAAAATGATCGGCCGATCTGCAAATTCTTGGTTATGGGCCCTGCTAGTAAATGTTGCCTTGGCCCAAGCCAGCATCTATGTAATGCGCCCGATGATTACCTATCGCGCGCTGGAAAATGGAGCATCTGGATATGAGATTGGTCTAATTGCCTCCATTTATGCCCTGCTGCCTCTACTGATAGCAGTTCCGATGGGTAGATGGGTTGGAAAATTTGGTGAAATACCTCTGCTCTTTATCGGTTGTTTCTCATTCATAATTCTTGGAGTTGCCTTTGCTTTTCTAAATAATGTTATTGCCATTGCTGCAGCGACATCACTTGCTGGCGTTGCTCACCTTTCAAATGTGGCAGCAAGTCAAGCGATGGTTGCTAATAAGAGCGCAATGAACCTGCAAGATCAGAACTTTGGATATTTTTCCTTTGCAACATCACTTGGCCATAGCGTTGGACCAATTCTTGGAGGTTTGATTGCTGGATCTGCAGGAGTTTTGCCACGCTCTTCAACTTCAGCTTTTATATTTGCAGCGCTCCTTGCCCTCTTATCGCTAGTTCCCTTCTTTCTCTTTAAATCAATAAAGGAGATTAGAACTCAGCAGGAGCGAGATGCAGCAGGAGCAATTAAAGCCAGAGATGTTTTATCCCGCCCTGGAATCAAACCTGCAATCTGGACTTCGCTATCGGTAGCTGCAGCAAATGATGTATTAGTAGTGATTTTGCCTCTAGTTGGAACAGAGAAAGGCATTAGCCCAGTTGTAATTGGAGCAATTCTCTCGATTCGCTCAGCATCAGCGATGATTTCAAGATTTCTACTTGGTCGATTAACAAGGAGTTATGGATCTGCAAGAACTATGAACTACAGTATTTTCCTATCAGCTTTATTCTTATTTGCTTCAATCTACGCCAATAGTTTTATTGCCCTCGGATTATCTATGGCCATAGTTGGATTTCTATTAGGAATTGGCCAGCCGTTAACTATGTCGATAGTTTCTAAAAAGACCCCAGTCCAAGAGCGAGCTATGGCAATATCAATTCGATTATTTGGTAATCGAGTGGGTCAGTTCCTAGTTCCGCTTGGAGCAGGAGCCCTTGCTGCCCCATTTGGAGCAAGCTCAGTATTTATCGGCCTTGGAGTATTAGTGGCATCTGCTGGAGCTGTCTCTGCTGCAACTCTTAATGATCAAACTGCTTAATTTCTAGTGGAGTATCCCCAAGCAAGGCTTGCAGCAATAGCAACCCATATTTGATAAGGAATGAGAAGAAGTCCCATCAGTATTGATGCCTTAAGTGTTAAATAGAGAACTGGAAGAGTTAGAAGAGCGCATAGAGTTAAAGCAATTGGAGCAAGAGTGAGATTATGAGGAACATAGAATTGATAAGCCCAGGTGAGGGCCGCAGCAACGCTTAACCCAAAGAAAACTAGCCATAGGATATTTTCAAATCTCGTTAGTGATTGTGAGACTTGGTATGAAGCAATTCCCAAGACTAAAAAGTTATAGGGCCAGATGATTCCAAAAATATAGCTCGGCGGCTGCCATGGCGGTCTATTTAGCGATGAATACCATCCGGGGGAGGAAGAGACCCAAATTCCTGAACCAAAAGCATAGATAAGAACAATAATGATTCCAGCGCCAGCAAATAGGTATTTGGCCTCCATGCGTCAAGGTTACTAGGGTTAGCCATTATGAATGAGGACCTTGGCCAGTTAAATACTGAGGCGATTGACTCTCGTTTCTCCAAGATTGACACCTTATCCACCATAGATCTCTTAAAACTCTTTAATGACGGCGACAAGAGCGTGGCAGAGGAAGTAGCAAAAGTATTACCAAAAGTTGCCGAAGCCATAACTGAAATTACTAGAAGAATGGAATTGGGCGGAAGGTTGATTTATGTTGGTGCTGGAACTTCAGGAAGACTCGGAGTTCTAGATGCCTCAGAGTGCATTCCAACATTTTCTCTAGAGGATGGATTAGTCATTGGAATTATTGCTGGAGGAGATACGGCGCTTCGAACTGGGATTGAAGGTGCCGAGGATATTCCAGAAGGTGCAATCGAAGATTTGAATAAAATGAATTTATCTAAAAAGGATTCTTTGGTTGGAATTGCTGCAAGCGGCCGCACTCCTTATGTAATTGGCGCTTTGAAATATGCAAAGGAGATTGGGGCTGCTTCTATTGCCCTTTCTTGTAATTTAAATTCTGAGCTTTCCAAGTACGCCGATATTGCAATTGAAGTAGATACTGGAGCTGAAATTTTGGCAGGCTCAACAAGATTAAAAGCGGGAACGGCCCAAAAGCTAGTACTTAATATGATCTCAACAGTTTCAATGATTAAACTTGGAAAAACTTATGGAAATCTCATGGTTGATCTTCAGGTCAGTAATATTAAGTTGAGAGACCGCGCAATAAGAATTATTCAAGCTGCCACAAGTTGTGACTTCAAGAGAGCTCAAGAAGCCCTTCAAGAGTCAAAGGATCAAGTTAAGGTAGCAATCGTTATGATTTTGTTAGATTCCTCTGCTGAAAAGGCTCTTGAGTTACTAAAGGCATCAGGCTCACGAGTTAGAGCCGCCCTAGATAAGCCTTTGAATACTTGACCTTTTACGCCTAAGGCGATAATTTTCACCAACAAAGAGTCTGGCTGAAATGATTTTTCATGGAGGGTGGTTATGGCTAAGCAGTTATCGCTAGTCACTCCTAGCCATCATTCAAATTTATTGGAGCTGATTCAGAGTCAATTGGGCTCATTTCACGCCAGCGAGATTGCAATTGCAGAAGTTGTTCTTAAAGACCCACAATTAATTGCGCCAATGAATATCACTCAATTGGCCTCTCATAGTAAGACTTCAGTTTCATCGGTTGTTCGATTCAGTAAGGCTTTAGGCTTTCGTGGTTTTCCGGAATTCAAAATGGCGCTAGTCAGCGATCTCTCTTGGAAGAGCGCTAAACAATTTGACACTGAATATCTAGATGGCGGAATTACGCCAAATGATAGTTTGGCTTCAATTATTGAAAAGGTTACCTACTCAGATGCTAGAGCTATTGAATCAACTGCTGAGAAATTAGATATCCAAACCTTTAAAAAAGTTGTAGAGGTATTTGAAAAAGCAGAGACAATTGGGCTATTTGGATTGGTCTCAAGTGGATTTGTGGCTATGGACTTTCAATCAAAACTTAATCGCCTCTCTAAGAGAGCAATATCTTGGACTGACTTCCACTCCGCTATGACCTCAATAGCCGTCTTGGATAAAGGCGATGTTTTGGTAGCAATTACCCACTCAGGAACTACGGTTGATACCGTTGACGTTATTCGAGAATTTAAAGCACGTGGAGTAACAATTGTTTTGATAACTAATACTTTAAGAAGTCCAGCCGCTTCTCTTGCAGATTTTGTATTACATACCGCCGCACGGGAAACCACCTTCCGTAGCGGTGCAACAGCTTCGCGCATTGCGCAGCTAACGGTGGTTGACTGTCTCTGTGTCGCACTGGCACAGAGAAACTGGAGCGGCACCAAGTCCGCTCTAGATCTTTCAAGAGCTGCTGTATCAATTCGCTCCGGAAAGAACCACACCTACCGCCCTCGAGGAGGAAATTAAGTGAAAATCTCAAAAATCCGCGGCTTGGTCGCAGCCCTTTTTGCGGCAGTGACCGTGGTTGCACCTGGAGCTTCTATAGCTTCGGCCAACACAGAAATTACATTCTGGAGCTGGAGAACAGAAGATAAGGCGTTCTATGAGAGCCAGATGAGGCTTTTCGAAGCTAAGAATCCTGGAATCACAGTTAAGTTCACGCCATATCTAAATACCGAATACAACGCAATTGTTGCAACTGCACTAACTGCAGGAAAAGGCCCAGATGTTCTTCAGATGCGTCCATATGGTGGAATGGCAAATCTCTCAGATGCTGGAAATTTCTTGCCATTAAGCACCACAGATGTTCCAGCTTTAAAGAAGCTACCAGCTGGAATTCTTGCTGGCGCTCAAGGCTATAAAGATAAGAAGCAATTTGGATTGCCATATGCAGTCTCTGCATTGGGAGTTATGTATAACCCAGATATTCTAGAAAAAGCTGGAGTTGGCGCTCTGCCTCAGACCTGGGCACAACTTCAATCTGCTTTTGATAAAGTTAAGAAAGCCGGATTCCTTCCACTCGGTAATGCTGGCGGTAACGGACCTGCTCTAGAGCAGCTCCATGCAACCGTTGGTCCAACCTTCTATGGTGGAACTGCATTCTTTAATGATGTTGTCGCAGGTAAGAAGACATTTACCGATAAAGGTTATGTAGCAAGCCTCAAGGCAGTTGCAGATCTTGCTAAGTGGATGCCAGCAAATTACCAAGGTATTGACTACAACACCGCACGCGGTCTCTTTGCTAACGAAAAGGCAGCCTTCTATATTGGCGGAAACTATGAGATCGGTTATTTCCGCTCCCTAAATCCTTCAATCACAATTGGTTGGTTCCCAGCTCCTAAGGCAAATGCCGGAGCAAAGCGTTATGTCGGAACCTGGGCAGATGGCGCTTACGCTGTTAACGCTAAAACCACACAGAAAGCAGCAGCTTTGAAGCTCATCAACTTCCTTGGAACCAAAGAATTTGGCCAAGCTCTAGTTGATGAAATCGCATTCATCCCAACTGCTCCATATGTGAAGATAAATGATCCTGCTGTTAAGGAAATCAATCGTTGGAGAACAACACTTGGAACACCATTCCTAAATGTTGTTGGCTTCCGATTTGAGGCTCCAACTAGCTCATCAATTCTTCAACCTGGATTCCAGAAGTTAATTGTTGGTGGAACTACGCCAGAGCAGTTAGCTAAGGATGTTCAGACTGCAGTAGCTTCTTGGTACGCACCTCAAAAGGGTAAGTCCTAAGAATCGTTAGTAGCTCTGGGCGCATCTAGATGCGCCCAGAGCGCTATTTCTAGGCCCTTATATGTCCTCAGCGCTGCGTAGAGATCAAAATCGGACCACTCGGGCCCTACTAATCCCAGCGCTGACAGTAATAATTGTTTTCACCACAGTTCCCGCACTTACAACCCTTAGCTATGCATTCTTTAGTTGGAATGGTTTTGAAAGAAGCGGTCTTGCGGGTTTTGATAATTTCCAAAGATTATTTCAATATCCCTATCTTGAGCAGTTAACCGCTGCATTAACGCATAACACGATTGCATTTGTTGCAATTATGATTCTACAAACATCTCTTGGCCTGCTTCTTGCCTATGCCATGTTTAGAGTCAAGAGAGGTTTACGCCTTTATAGGGTAGTTGTTTTTTTGCCTGTCATTTTCTCTCTTGTTGTAGTTGGCTATCTATGGCAATCATTACTTGATCCTTATTACGGTCCTATAAACCAAATCATTACAGCCGTTGGCTTTCCAGAGCTAGCAAAGCCATGGTTAGGTGATACTACAACTGCTCTACCAAGCTTGATTTTCATTAACTTATGGCGTTGGGTAGGTTTCCCCGCAATAGTCTTTTTAGCTGGGCTTAATGCGATAAATACTGAATATATAGAGGCAGCTCGCATTGATGGAGCATCAGAGAGTCAGGTCTTTAGAAAGATAATGTTTCCACTTCTTGCCCCATCATTAACGATTATCACAGTACTTACTTTTATAGGTGCTTATGAGTGGTTTGACTTACCTTTTGTGATTGGTGGTTCAAATGGCAGCCCAGCAGGTGCCACAGACACGCTAGCTCTGATGTTTTATCGCACCTCATTTGGCTCTATAGATTCAGGGGCGAATGATGTTGGAGTTGGGTCAGCGCTAGGAGTCTTAATATTTACATTGGTTGGCCTCGGAGCTGCCATCGGTTCGACCTTATTGCGCCGCAGGGAGGTTGAGCAGTGATTAAACTCCTTGCTTCTAGAACTTTTTTTCAGAGTATTTTAGTTATCAACTTACTGCTTGTTCTGCTTCCTGTATTTTTTCTCTTTAACTCATCTTTGCGAGAGTCAAATGAATTTGCCAGAACCCCTTTTGCTTTGGCAAGAGATCCTTTCTGGGAAAATTATCAGAGGGTATGGAGCGAGGGTGAGTTTGGCTCTTACTTTCTCAACTCTTTGATTATCACGGGTGGCTCACTAGTATTAATTTTAATTTTAGCCTTGGGTGCAGGCTTTGTTTTAGGAAGATATACCTTTACAGGAAACAATATAATTTTTGGATTTATTCTTACGGGAATGCTAGTTCCTGCAAAGCTAGCAATTCTTCCTCTTTTCATACAACTTAACTGGATGAATTTACTTGATTCAAGGCTCGGGCTAATTCTGGTCTATACCTCAGCGGCCTTACCAGCAGCGATTTTTATAATGAGTGGATTCTTTAAATCACTACCAGTAGATTTAGATAATGCCGCTCGAATAGATGGCGCAAGTGAATTCAAATTACTTTCAAAGGTTTTAGTTCCCTTGGTCCGTCCTGGTATGGCGATTGTGGCAATTTACTCTGCCATCCCAATCTGGAATGACTTCTTTTTGCCGCTAGTCTTTCTCCAGAGCCCGGAGAAAAAGACCTTAATGCAGGGTTTGACTGTCTTCTTTGGTCAATATGCCTCGCAATGGGGAGTCTTGTTTGCTGGGCTCTGCCTAGCAGCACTTCCATTGATAGTGCTTTATTTGATACTTTCCGAACAGTTCATTAAGGGTCTTACCGCCGGCGCCGTGAAAGGCTAATAAGAAATGTTAAGTCTGGGAATAGATGGCGGCTCATCTTCAGCTAAATGGACCTTAGTTGATCAAAGCGGTGAGATTAAATCTCAAGGCAGCGCCGATCCGATTGATGGCCACCTCTATCGAGTGCAGTCAATAGAGAAGTTAGAGAGATTCTTAAATTTATTAAAAAGTGAGTTGGGTCAATTAAAACCCGATGTTATAACCCTTGGGATTACTGGCCTCGGATCTGTAGAGAAATTAGAAGAAATGATCCTAAAGTCTTTTCCTGACTCTAAATTAAAGATAGGAACAGATGTTGGTCTTGCTTATAGATCACAATTTAAAGAGGGGGAAGGAATCTATCTCTATGCCGGAACTGGCTCAATAGCAGTTCATATTACAAAAGATGGCCAGGAGATAAGTATCGGTGGTTGGGGTTATTTGCTCGGCGATGAAGGGGCGGGTTACTGGATTGGAAGACAGGGGCTAAGACATATGATGAAAGAGATTGAAGAGTTAGCCGAATTAGATGAGCTCTCTAAAGAACTTAGCAAGGCTATCGGTGGAGATGATTGGCCAAGTATTCGCCAATATGTTTACTCAAAAGATAGATCTGCAATCGCCAGTCTTACTCCAATAATTTCAAAGTGTGCTGCTCAGGGTTCAATTAGCGCTCAGGTGATCTTAGATGAAGCTGCCTCTTATTTAGCTGACCTAGCTAGGAGAATGGAGAGGAGAGTGAAGAGTCAGAATATGCCGATAGCTTTTGGTGGAGGTATTGCCACCGCATCTCTCGGCATTGGTAAGGTGCTAGAAGAGAAGTTAGGTCGGAAGATTGCAGTGAACTCCCATGACCACTCATTAACTGCTGCAAAACTAGGCTTAAATTAAAGCGGAAACTTCTTTCCTGGATTAAAGATCTTATTTGGATCAAGAATCAATTTAATTTCCTTTTGAATCTTCAAGATTCGCTCTGGGGTCTCATTAAGAAGTGCAGATATCTTTAATCCACCGATTCCATGCTCGCCACTGGCGGTGCCACCGAGGCTTTGTGCTAGCGCGATAATTTCATTAAATGCCCTAAGCGCTCTACCTTCGGCTTCCTTATCGTTATGGGGATAGATGATGGTGGGATGCATATTTCCATCACCGGCATGACCAAAGACACCAACTTTCACTGAATGCTTTCTTGCAATACTTTCAACCCCAGAGACAAGTTGAGAAATCTTCGAAACAGGAACTGCAACATCATCAAGTAGGGCCACTCCAAGTCGCTCTAAAGAAGAGTAAGCCAATTTTCTAACCTGAATCAAATCATCTGAATCCTTAGGATCATCGGAGTAGATGGCATCAAGAGCGCCATGTTTAAGCGCTATCTCTTGAGCCCTCTGACAATCACTTACTGACTCATCACTTTGCATTATTAGTACTGCTTCACAATTTTCAAAGCCCATTGGCTTCCAATCTTCAACTGCGCTCAATGTGGTCTTATCAATTAGTTCAAGCATTGAAGGTCGCACTATCAACATCTCAATTGCAGCATCAGCGGCTTTTGTAATGCTTGGAAATGTAGCAATCAAAGTTACCGGCTTCTTTAATCGAGGCACTAAGGAAAGCGTTGCTTCAACAACAACTCCTAGCGTTCCTTCAGAACCTATGAATAGATGAAGTAAATCAAGAGTAGTCACCGCTTTTTTGGTGGGGAATCCAAAATCAACAATTTCCCCATCGGATAGAACAACTTTTATTGCTCGCACATGCTGCGCAGTCACTCCGTATTTGACGCAGCACATCCCGCCAGCATTTGTTGCGATATTACCGCCTATTGTGGACCAGGAGCGGCTAGCAGGATCTGGCAAATAGGTAAGTCCAAACTCTTCTGCAGCCTTATCTAAATCGCTATTTATTACCCCTGCTTCAACCCTTGCAATCTGATTAATTGGATCAATTTCTAGAATCTTATTTAGTTTTTCAAGTGAGATAACGATGCAGCCTTGAATTGAGTTAGCTCCCCCTGCAAGTCCGCTACCAGCTCCTCTTATGACCACAGGAATTGATTCTTGATTTGCAAACTTAACGGCCTTTGAAACCTCATCTATAGTTTTAGCAATCAAAACAGCAGCAGCCTTAGCTGATGGGGCAAAGGGCGCCTGGTCTCGCTCATAAGATTTGAGTATCTCTTCATCATCAATTACAGCGCAATCTCCACCAAGTGCGGCGCGAAGAGCCTTGGAAACACTCATGGGAATACTCTAATGACTCTGTAATACTCTGCGCTCTTATGGCTCGTAACATCATCAATATCGAAGGGGTTTCAAAAGCCTTTGATATTAGGCCCCTATTAGTCGATGTCTCACTTGGCATATCCGAGGGTGAGCGAATTGGCATTGTTGGGCGAAATGGCGGTGGTAAATCAACGCTAATTAAAATTCTGGCAGGCCTTGAAGAGCCTGATGCTGGACGAGTTACTAGAGCTAATTGGGCAAAACTTGGTTCGCTAAGCCAAGTTGATAGCGCTGGAGCAGGTGCAACAGTTAGAGATGTTGTAGTTGGAGTTAAAAAAGTTCATGAGTGGGCAAGTGATGCTGGCGTGCGAGAGATATTTGCAGGGCTCTTTGGTGGATATGAAAGCTCAATTATGGATCGCCCTTTTGCCTCACTATCGGGAGGTGAGAAGCGAAGAGTTGGTATTGCAAAGTTATTAATTCAGAGCCTTGACATCGTTTTGCTCGATGAACCAACAAATCATCTCGATGTTGAAG
>ENA-ORFA01000467-ORFA01000467.1-marine-metagenome-genome-assembly--contig:-NODE-467-length-17237-cov-3.128089_pt1 | contig 17237 bp, 13 predicted proteins | sample MGYA00248621_ERZ508587 | MGnify/ENA primary metagenome ERZ508587 (study PRJEB26250, sample SAMN06266239) | marine metagenome | isolation source: Columbia River Estuary | place: USA:Columbia River Estuary... | reverse complement strand
TCAGCGCCTGCATCGCCTTATCCGTCAACGAGGTCATGGCCTCGTTTACCCGGGGCGACACGTCCATCAAATGGCCCAACGACCTGTATTGGAAAAGCCGAAAACTTGGGGGGCTGCTCATCGAATCGAGCCTCCACTGGACCATCGTCGGGATCGGCCTAAACATCAATCAAACTCAATTCCCCGACTCCCTGCCCAACCCAGTTTCCCTAAAACAAATAACCGGAAAAGCACTAGACCCCAAAACCCTTTCACTCGAGATCATTCAATCCCTGAATAAAGGATTTTCCAATTGGGAACAAACCGGATTTGAACCCTTATTTGATGCATACCAATCGCAGCTATTTGGAAAAGATGAATCCTTTCAGGTGCGTGAACAAGGGATTGAAAAATGGATCCGGATCAAGGATGTTACACCCGATGGCGGACTACGCATCGAAGAAGATGAAAAGACCCGGATCGTAGTCAGTGGACTCGAATGGATCATCCGCCCCTAGTCCATATCCGCCGCCAGTTTCAGGATCTCTTGCGCATGTTTGGCCGATTGGGGCTTGCGAATGATGTGGCGGATTACCCCCTTGGAATCGATCAGAAAGGTGGTTCGAATCACCCCCATGTACTTCCGTCCATACATGGATTTCTCGCCCCAAACCCCGTATTGATTCAGAACCTTTTGCTCCGGATCTGCCAGTAATGTAAAGGGCAGCTCATGCTTGTCCACAAATTTCTGATGACTGATTACATCATCGGGACTCACCCCTACCACGGCCCAGCCTTGCTTGATCAACACTTTATGGTTATCGCGGAGGTTGCAGGCCTGCACCGTGCAGGTCGAGGTCATGTCTTTGGGATAGAAATAAAGGACCAGATTTTTGCCCTTGAAGGCGCTCAAACGAACGGTCTTTCCGGTTTGGTCAGCGGCGGCAAACGCCGGGGCTTTTTGGCCTTCTGTCAATGTAGACATGGTGGGTAATTTTGTACTGATTCCATAAAACCAAGCTGGAAGCAAATAGTTGGGTAGGTGACAAAAAATGTTGACAGCCTCCCCTCGGAAAATCACGCTTTGCCCGTAGCTTTGCGCAATTTGTTTTTTTGCGAAGCACGTCCTAAAACCCACCCATGCCCAAAGACACCTCGATTCACTCCGTCCTCATCATCGGTTCCGGTCCCATCATCATCGGACAAGCCTGTGAATTTGACTACTCCGGCACCCAGGCCGCCCGGAGCTTGCGAGAAGAAGGCATCAAAGTCATACTGATCAACAGCAACCCGGCTACCATCATGACCGACCCGATGATGGCCGATCGCGTCTACCTGCTTCCCCTCACCGTAGAAAGCATTGAACAAATTCTGCAAGAAAACCAGATCGATGCGGTGCTGCCGACAATGGGTGGACAAACCGCCCTCAATCTGGCAAAAGAAGCCGAAGAACTCGGAATCTGGAAACAATACAACGTGCGTTTGATCGGGGTTGACATCAAAGCCATCGACAAGGCCGAAGACCGCGAGAAATTCCGTCAATGGATGATCCAGCTGGGCGTACCCGTAGCCCAAGCAAAAACCGCCAATTCTTTTCTCGAAGGAAAAGAGTTTGCGCAAGAGATTGGATTCCCCTTGGTAATCCGCCCCTCCTTCACCCTGGGTGGCACCGGCGGCGGATTCGTACACGGCAAAGACGACCTCGACGAAGCCTTGAACCGTGGATTACAAGCTTCACCCATTCACGAAGTATTGGTGGAGAAAGCCATCTTGGGATGGAAAGAATTTGAATTGGAACTGCTGCGCGATTCCGCCGATAATGTTTGCATCATTTGTACCGTAGAGAATTTCGATCCGATGGGCGTACATACCGGCGATTCCATCACGGTAGCACCGGCCATGACACTCAGCGACACCGGCATGCAACTCATGCGCAACACCGCCATTCGCATGATGCGCGACCTCGGCAATTTCGCTGGTGGTTGCAACGTACAATTCGCACTAAACCCAGATAACGAAGAGATCATCGCCATCGAGATCAATCCGCGCGTAAGTCGCTCCTCCGCCCTAGCCAGTAAAGCCACCGGATATCCCATTGCCAAGATCGCGGCCAAACTCGCCATCGGCTATCAACTGGATGAACTGGAAAATCAGATCACCAAAACCACGTCGGCTTATTTCGAACCGGCACTCGACTACGTGATCGTCAAGATCCCCCGTTGGAACTTCGATAAATTCAAAGGAGCCAACGATACGCTGGGCCTGCAAATGAAAAGCGTGGGCGAAGTGATGGCAATCGGGCGCAGCTTTACCGAAGCGATCCAAAAAGCCTGTCAAAGTCTGGAAAACAATGCCGTCGGACTCGGCTACTACGGCAAGAGCATGATGCATGCCGAAGAACTGCTGGAATACATCAAGACCCCAAAATGGGATCGATTGTTCCGCATCAAAGACGCCTTGATGGCCGGCATATCCGTCAGCACCATCTCCAAAGCCACCCATGGCATCGACCGCTGGTTCCTCTTCGAGATCCAAAAGATCGTGAACCTGGAAAAAGAGATCGCCAACTATACCGATGAGACACTGCCCCTGGAATTATTGCGTAAAGCAAAAGTGCACGGATTCAGCGATGAGCAGATCGCACGCATCCTGAAAAGCGGAAGCGAAGAAACCATTTACGAAAAGCGCAAAGCCGCCGGCATCACCCGCGTGTATAAAATGGTCGATACCTGCAGCGCGGAATTTGAAGCCAAGACTCCGTATTTCTATTCCACCTTCGAAGAAGGCCATCAAAACGAAAGCAAGGTCACCGACAAAAAGAAAATCATCGTCCTGGGTTCGGGTCCAAACCGCATCGGACAAGGCATCGAGTTCGATTATTGTTGCGTGCACGGATTACTCGCCATCAAGGAGTGCGGCTACGAAGCCATCATGGTGAATTGCAATCCCGAAACGGTCTCGACCGATTTCGACATGGCCGATAAACTTTATTTCGAACCCGTGTATTGGGAGCATTTGTGGGAGATCGTCGAACACGAGAAACCGGAAGGCGTGATCGTACAGCTCGGCGGACAGACCGCACTCAAACTCGCCGAACGCCTGACCGAAAAAGGCATCAAGATCATCGGCACCTCTTTCGATAGTTTGGACATCGCCGAAGACCGCGGCCGATTCAGCGACATGCTGAAATCCCTCGATATTCCTTACCCTGAATACGGTACGGCCTGGTCGGTCGATGACGCCATCGAAGTAGCGAATAAAGTGGGGTACCCAGTGCTGGTTCGTCCGAGTTATGTACTCGGCGGACAACGCATGCGCATTGTGATCAACGATGAAGAAGTAGAAAAAGCCGTGATCAGTTTGCTCAAGCACATCCCCGGCAATAAGATCCTGATCGATCACTTCCTCGATCGCTGCCAGGAAGCCGAGATCGATGCCATCTTCGACGGAGAGAATTTCCACGTGATGGGCGTCATGGAACACATCGAGCCAGCCGGTATTCACTCGGGAGACAGCAACGCCGTACTCCCCGCCTTCAACCTGTCTCCGCTAGAGGTACACACCATGGAAGAGTATGCAGAGAAAATTGCGCGCGCGCTGAAAATCCAGGGATTGATCAACATCCAATTTGCGGTCAAGGAAGGAAAGGTATTCGTGATCGAAGCCAATCCACGTGCCTCCCGCACTACACCATTCATTGCCAAAGCTTATCAGATCCCTTATTTGAACGTGGCCACCAAGGTGATGCTGGGTACGCATAAGTTGACCGACTTTACGTTCGAAAAGAAACTCGACGGATTTGCAATCAAAGAACCCGTGTTCAGCTTCAATAAATTCCCGGGCGTCAACAAAGAACTCGGTCCGGAAATGAAATCGACCGGCGAAGCGATCCGATTCATCAAGAACCTGCGCGACCCTTACTTCCGACAGTTGTACAAAGACCGAAGCATGTACTTGTCGAAATAGTTTGGGAGTTGGACGGAAAGTAGCATGCGGAAGCGTTTGGTTGGGTTGTAGTTTGGTGCGAACCCTTCACCATGCTGTTTGAACGATGGCGGGCGCCGATCTATCGCTGGCTGATCCCATTTGCTGCAGGCATTATTCTCTACAACACATTGGAGCCAACACGTATCCGGGCAGCTGCCATGCTGATCGGTTCTCTGATACTGGCTTACCTGTTCAGTCGGGGGAAGAGCACCCGAACCTGGAGGTGGCAACCACTGGTTGGATTGTGTTTATTCTTGGCCGTCACCTGTTCAGGCGTCTTGTTCACTTCACTGCGCGATCTTCGTCAGCAACCTTCGTGGATTGGGAACAATCGAACTGAAAACACCGACTGGCTGATTAAGATCCGCGAAGAAGCAACACCCACTCGTTCGGGATGGCGCCTCACGGCGGATCTACAAGCGTATCAAGATTCTACTCAAATCAGTTCGATCGATGGAGGCATCCATTTGTATACAAAACAAAGTGCGTGGGCATTGACGGCCAAGCCCGGTGATCGGTTCTGGATCTCTTTACCCCTTCAACGCATTCAGAATAAACCCAATGCCTCGTTTGATTATGCGCGTTACTGCCGACAAAAAAAGATCACCCACCAAAGCTATGTACAGTCAAACACGCCCATCCATCAAATACCTCGATCAAAACACAACCTGTCGAATCGATTGCATCGAGTTCAGTCTGAGGTACGCAACCAAATCTACCGAGCGCTGCCCGACTCAAGCCGAGCAGGACTGGCCACCGCCCTGTTGATCGGATGGAAAGGCGGATTGGATCCGGAACGCAAACAACACTACACCCGTACCGGAACCATCCACATCATTGCCATCTCCGGATTGCACGTATCACTTGTATTCGAAATACTCTGGCGCCTGCTCTTTCCCCTTTTGTTTCTCCGAGGTGGCGCATTACTCCGACAACTCATCGCATTGAGCTGCATCTGGATCTTCTGTTTCATCGCGGGGGCCGAAGCGTCCGTGTTGCGGGCCGGCATTATGTTTACGGCCATTGCTTTGGGTAGATGGATGGAACGACCGATATCGGGCATGCAGGCACTCGGACTATCCATGTTGATCTTATTAATTGCCGACCCGGATTGGTTGTTCGATCCCGGCTTCCAACTCTCCCATGCAGCGGTGGCGGGAATCTTACTCCTGCACCCTGTTCTCGTGAATGTTATACGTCCACAAAATCGGTTGCTGAAGAGTACATGGGAATCCGCCTGCATGACCTTGGCGGCCACAGCCTGCACCCTGCCCCTGACCAGTTATTATTTCCATCAATTCCCCTGGCTGTTTCTCCCAGCCAATTTGATTGCCGTACCACTTTCTTCACTTGCTTTACTGGGACTCTTCTTTCTTATTCCCCTATCAATCTTTCAACTGCCGTCGGAACCAATCACCTGGGCAATAACCTGTGTACTGGATGGAATGAACGCTTGGGTAGAACAACTGGACCGCATCCCGGGTGCCGTTTATAGTTGGTAAACACGAAACTTATCCCCGCCCCTTGAGCAAGCAACCCACATCCGGTAAATTTGCGTCATCCCCCCCCTAACTATGCAAAAAAAGATACAATCGGCCCTGATCTCAGTTTTCTATAAAGACGGTCTGGAGCCCCTCGTTGAGCAACTCAAAAAACACCAGGTCAAGATCTATTCAACCGGCGGAACACAAACTTTCCTGGAATCACTGGGTGCTACCGTAACTCCGGTCGAAGCGCTAACCAATTATCCCGCGATCTTGGGCGGACGAGTAAAGACCTTGCACCCAGTCGTTTTTGGCGGAATACTTGGAAAAAGAAACGATGAAACTCATCGCAGCGAGATGCAGCAGTATTCGATCCCCGAGATCGATCTCGTGATCGTAGACCTGTATCCGTTCGAAGAGACCGTTGCCTCCACAAACGACGAGAAATCCATCATCGAGAAGATCGACATAGGCGGCCCCTCAATGATCCGCGCCGCCGCGAAGAACCATCAAGACCTAACCGTCATCGCCGCAAAAAACGACTACGCCCCATTGGCCCAGTTACTCGATGCACAAGATGGATCCCTGACGCTCGATCAACGCCGCTCATTTGCGGCCAAAGCCTTTGAAGTAGTGGCCCACTACGACGTAGCCATTGCCCATTATTTCAATCCGACAGGTGGCAACGAGTTTTTTCAGGCGCAGCCTTTTCCACAACCACTTCGATATGGAGAGAACCCCCATCAACCCGCTACTTTTTACGGCGACCTGAATGCGCTTTTCGAAAAACTCAATGGGAAGGAACTATCCTACAACAATCTGGTAGACGTAGATGCAGCCTTGCAACTCATTCGTGAATTTCCGCACGAGCTCAATGGCGAATACACTTTTGGAATCATCAAGCACACCAACGTGTGCGGCATTGCGCAGCGACCCACGGTCTTGGCCGCTTGGCAAGATGCACTTGCCGGCGACCCCGAAAGTGCGTTTGGCGGCATCCTGATATGTAACGGCATCATCGATGCACCAACCGCCAGTGCCATTCAAGATATTTTCTTTGAAGTATTGTTGGCGCCCGGCTTCACGACAGAAGCACTGGAGATTCTGCGCACCAAAAAAAATCGGATCCTCCTGGCCATACGTGCCTTGCCAAAAGTTGGTCAACAAAGTCGTTCCCTGTTGAACGGCGTACTGATTCAAACAGTGGATGAAGGCAATTTCTCCGAATGGAAAGAAGCCGGCGGCCGCGCAACCACAGATGTTGAGAAAGACAACCTGATCTTCGCCAACCTGGTCTGCAAACACCTCAAGAGCAATGCCATCGCATTGGTTAAGAATAGGCAATTGATCGGAAAAGGCTGCGGACAAACCAGCCGCATCGACTCGCTTCGTCAGGCGATCGAAAAATCAAAACAATTTCAATTCGATTTGCAGGGAGCCGTGATGGCCAGCGATGCGTTCTTCCCTTTCAACGATTGCGTGCAACTGGGGCATCAGGCCGGCATTGAATCGTTCATTCAACCCGGCGGATCGGTGCGCGACAACGACTCGATCGAATATTGCCAGCAACATAAATTGGCCATGGTGATCACCGGACAACGCCATTTCAAGCACTGATGCTTTTTGGAAACCTATACGATTCGCTGCTTCGTGGAGCGCAACGCTCCAAGGAATCCCTAGAAATATTCAATCCCTTTTATTATTACAAACAAGGGACCAAAGGCAAAGCGATCTTGGCATTGGTAGTGGTTTGTCTCTTCTGGGGACTGACCTGGATCGCTTCCAAGATCGGGGTCAAGTACATGCCTGCGCTGCAATTGGCGGGGATGCGACAATTCATTGCCGGCTCAATTTATGTAAGCTACTTCCTGATCCGAAAAGAAAAACTACCCCAAGGCAAGCAATGGCGATCGGTAATCATCCTCAGCTTTTTGAATTTCATGATGAGCAACGGACTGAGTACCTGGAGCGTCAAGTACATCAGCGCGGGCATGGGTGCGATCATGGGCGCCATCTTTCCACTCTGGCTCGTGATCATCGGATTGTTTGTAAGCCGCGAGAAACTACCCAAAAAAGCAATCCTCGGACTCTTACTTGGATTCGGCGGAGTATGTACCATTTTTTACGAACACATGAGTGATTTCATGAACGCTGATTTCCGTTTTGGCATCATACTTTCATTGATCGCAACCTGGACCTGGGCTTTTGCCACGCTGTACACCAAAAAAGAAGCCCTGTCCTTCAATCCTTATTTCAGCTTGGGCCTGCAAATGGTTATTTCCGGATTAACGCTTTTCACAGTCAGTGAATTCACCGGACAATCGATTCCACTTGCCGACGTTCCGTATCAAGCTTGGACATCCATCGCATTCTTGATTGTTTTTGGATCGTTGATCGCGTTTATCTGCTACCTATACGCCCTGCAAAACCTACCCACTGAACAGGCATCGATCTATGCCTATGTAAATCCGATCGTAGCTGCGTTCTGCGGCTGGCTGTACTTCAGCGATGCCATTACTTTATATCTGGTATTGGGTACGGGCATCACTCTTTTTGGTGTTTACTTGGTCAATCAGGCATTTCGAATCAACCCACTCGAGCAGCCGGAACCAGAAGGCGTTTAATTGCATAGACCACGAAACCAATTGGCATACCGCTCGCGCCAACCAGAAAAACGAGCCCGCGTCCCCAAAAACGTATTGTGCCAAACGGTAATCATGGCGCCGCCGTATTGTCGGATCTGCCCTTCTAACGCTGTCCAATCGTTCGCCGCTTCCTCAATCCCCTGGCCCAATTCATAAAACGAATTCGCTTCCATATAACAAAATGGGTGGATACACAACGTACTCACCTGCTCACGCGCTAGATCATACCAAAAAAAGGAGCGGGCCGTACCGGCACGAAATCCATTGATGGAACCATACCCCATCGAATAATCATCTTGGAGTCCGGCTTCGACCAACAAGCGATAGGTAGTAGGCAATCGAAATCGAATATAATGTTGTCTCGACGCACGTATCGGACGACCGATCAGCGCCTGCAATTGTTGCTTTTCCTTGATCAGTAATTCAGACTCATCGCCACTGCGCCAGGAAGGATGCAGGGCCAAATCAGACCAACTGGATAAGGAACGAATCAGCTGTGCTTGAGCAGGATGTTGAGGCGACAGATTCTTATCGTACTGCCCGCGCTGCTCAGCCATCAATATAAATATCAGCGGTCGCGTGGATGTGTTTACATGCAGCGATCGAATAAACTCAAATGAATCATACGGATCCGGCCGTTGATTCAGCCAAACGGCCACTCGTTCCCGCACCCAAGCCAACCGAAACAAAATAATATCTCGAAGCAAACCGGCAGCCTGCAACCACACCGGTTTATGTTGGTAAGCGAAAGACTCATCGATGTCATAGGTTGCCAGGTGAGAAAACTCAATGGGGCGGATAACCAGTTCGGGAAATTTGGACTGCAGACAAAGACAGAATTGCTGCATCCATTGATCGACGATCGGACGATCTAAAAATCCATGTTGAAAAGCCAGCGATGCGTCATGCGAAAATCGCCCATACGCATCTGACGGATGGGGCAAATATTCTTCGTAGCGACTAATCAGGTAAAAACTGGCTGCAAATACATCAAAGCCCATATCGCCACGGCCGCAAAAGAAAGTCGAAAACGTTCCGTTCTGCTGCACATCCAGTTGGATGGGATGGATGTCCGATTCGAACAACAATGTTGCCGCCTGAATCCAACATTCCGTATCGCGAATGCGTTCCTTGCTGTAATTGATGCAGAGGCCTGTGTGAGCGCGATATTGATCGATTGAATCAGTGCACTCGATTGAATCGAAAAGAAACTGTTCGGCGAACCAGTGCGTGATGTAACGCAAACGCGGGGTGAGGGTATGTGCGTAAAGAAGCAAAATGGATCAGCGATTTTTCTGACGCTCTTTCCAAAGTTGATTGAAACTCTTATTCGGAAATTCCAGATCGCCCCGTTGCTCGGTCCACCCTTTGGCCAATCCGTTCACCACTTTATTCTTGATTCGTCCGCTCGCCAGGTTCATCCAACTTCGATGCAACATGCCCTGACGCCACAGCTTCCAGGTTAGTTTCTCGGCCAGTGGCGCTTCGCCTTTCACAACCGCCGCATGCCGATTGTGAAGAAGCAATTCGTGTAGATTGATGCGAACGGCACAGACTTCGGTGCAATTTCCACAGAGCGAGGACGCTTCACTCAGGTGCTTCCACTCGCCCAGCGATTTCAGGTTTGGGGTGATCACGGATCCGATGGGGCCACTGTACGTAGTGCCATAGGTATGGCCACCGATATTCTTGTAAACCGGACAAGCATTGAGGCAAGCACCGCAGCGAATGCAGTACAAACTCTCCCGTTGCTTGGGATCGGCTAAGATCTGCGTGCGACCATTGTCGAGCAAGATCACATACATCTCTTCCGGTCCGTCGGTTTCAAAAGACTGTTTCGGTCCGGTGATCAACGTATTGTAAACAGTGAGTTGTTGTCCGGTGCCGTAGGTAGCCAACAACGGCCAAAACAGATCCAGATCGACCAGTGAAGGGATCATCTTCTCAATTCCGGCAATGACAATATGTGTTTTGGGCCAGGCGCAACTGAGGCGGGCGTTGCCTTCGTTTTCCGTAACGGCAATACCACCGATGTCGGCAATGAGAAAATTCGCACCGGTCACCCCGATCTCGGCTTGGCGATATTTTTCACGAAGAATGGCTCGAGCCGTAAGCGTCAGTTCGGTAGGTGTGGCATTGGGGTCGGTGCCTAATTTTTCAGCAAATAGTTTGGCCACATCTTCCTTGCTTTTGTGCATGGCCGGCGTAACGATGTGATAAGGAGCTTCTCCATCGAGTTGTTGAATGTATTCACCCAAATCGGTTTCAACAGAATCTACGCCGATGGTTTGAAGAAAATCATTGAGATGGATCTCCTCGGTCACCATGCTCTTGCTTTTCACCAAGGTTTTGCAATTCTTTTCCGCACAGATCTTTCGGATGGCGGCTTGCGCTTGCTGCACGTCTTCGGCCCAGATCACCTTAGCGCCTCGCTTCAGGAGTTGGGCCTCAAAATCCTCCAGCAATCGATCTAAATTTTCGAGGGCCTTCCACTTTCGGTTTTTGGCTCGTTCGCGGGCACTCATCAAATCGGTGTATTGTGCCTTTCCCTTGGGAACAGCTGCATCGTATCGACCAATGTTGAAATTGATCTTTCGGCGGTGCTCACGGTCAGCTGCTTTCACAGCACTGCGTGCCTGAAAGGTGGATTTGATCTCGGGGCCGTTGTCTTCGATGCGGGACATACCTAAAATTACTGCTTGAAATCGATTTCCTCCCATCCGCCTTTGGCGATGGTGTCAAGCGCCTCATAAATTTCTTCTCCGTATTTGCGTACGATCGGTTCGCGCAGGAATTGATAAACGGGAACCTGCAGCGCCTCCCCATTCAGGCACCCGGGCTTACAGATATCTTCCCGGGGCTCGTAGTTCAACCGCTCATAATCGCCGTATTTCCCTTTTTTGGCCACGATGGGATAAAGGTGGCAGCTGATGGGTTTTTTCCAGGCGATCTTTCCGTCGAGGTAGGCCTGCTCAAAAGCGCAATGGATCATGCCGTTGGGGCGTCGGATCGCAAATGCACAGATCTCCTTATCCGAATCAACCGTAGGTGTCACCCATTCATATTCTACATCGTATACATAGTTTCCTTTCTTCTCGATCTCATTGAGCGAGGTTTGACTGAGATACGGCTTCACGATCTCCAGCACGGAATCGATGATGGCTTTTTCTTCCAACTCCAAAGGGGCGCCGGCCGCGCCATCCTCGCAACACCCTCCCTTGCAACGATTGAGGTCGCAGACAAATTTCTTGTCGACGATGTCTTCGCTGATCAGCAGTTTATCGATAACGATCATGGTTGTTGAGGTTTCAAACGATCGGTCCACTGCAACGTATTGATCAAGTGAAGCAGATCTTTTTTAAGAAAATCGTTGACGATGCCCAGCGAATCGGCATTGGGTGTAGCATCAAAATACAAGGCGCCGCGCAGGAAATGTTTGGTCGAATCGGTCAGAAAAAATTGATTGGCCGTCGCAGTGTTGCCGCCCAGGGAAAAATAGATGCCTTCTACGCCGTTGGGCGTAACCATCAAGCTATCGTCGATCCGGTTGGCTACATCCACGTGTTGTTGATAGGCGAGTCGATACCCATCGCGGATCAATGAATCGAACGGGTTTTTGGGACCGATGGCTTTGTAACTAATGTAGATGCGGCCATTCAGGGAAGGCACATCGATGTTGATCCACCAGTCGCCGGCTTGATCCTCGAAAAAAGTCGAATCCTTGACTACCCGGGCATAGACTGGATATTCAAATTGATAGGGATAGCCAGGCTGGTTGAATGATTGATAGGCCTTAGTCGGAAAATCGATCCGATAAAAGCCGCGTTTCTTCGATACGTTGTACGGTTGGTTACAAGCTCCCAGAATACCGGCTACGATGATGACTATGAAAAGGAGCTGTTTCATGAGCGTTGCTCGGGTTGAATGTGAATGCGCACTTGTTGAATGCGATTTTGATCGATTTGAAGAACGGTGAATCGGAAATCCCCACAAACAAATGATTCATCCACGCTGGGAAATCCTCCGGCTAGTTCCAGTACCAGTCCGGCTACCGTATCACTTTCACCTTTTACTCCATCAAATGTGTCGATCGGCTGTTGCATGTAGCGGCAGGCTTCGGTGAGGGAGATCTTTCCATCAAAGACAAATTGGAAGGCATCGATCTGTTGACGACCGGCATCTTCCTCATCAAATTCATCTTGAATCTCTCCGATCACTTCCTCCAGCACATCTTCCAGCGTTACAATCCCGCTGGTTCCACCGAATTCATCCACCACAACGGCAAAGTGCACGCGTCGTTGTTGGAATTCTCGAAACAGATCTTCGATGGGTTTTTGTTCCGGCACAAAAAAAGGAGCGCGCAACAGGGTATGCCAATCCTTTTTTCCGGAACGGAGATAAGGCAATAATTCTTTGGTATGTAAAATGCCCACGATCTCATCCAAGCTACCTCTGTACACGGGCAAACGGGAATAATGCAAAGATTCGATCTGTTGGGTCAGTTCTTCGAAGGTGGTGTTGAACTCAATGCCACTGACATCGAGCCGCGATTTCATGATCTGTCGAACCGTAATGTCCCCGAAGCGGATCACCCCGCGCAGGATATTTTTTTCATCCGTCGTGGTGTTTTCATTGGTCTCTTCATCCAAGGCCTCGTCCAATTTTTGTTTATCGGTTCGTTCGCTGCCCGCTACGCGTCCGATGCGATCGGCCAGATCGACCAAGCGCAAACTCGGTTGACGAAGCAACTGATGCAAGCCACCGATCAACCAAGCGGCATCGATGGCAAAGCGCAGGTTATTCTGCGAAGCCCATACCTTGGGGAGAATGCGTACACCAAAAATGAGTCCGATCGAAATGATCAGCACCTTGACCAGCATCAAGAGTGTTGCCTGTGGGATCCACGTGATCAATTGATCGGTAAGCAATAAGTTGGCCAACAAGATGCTGCAGATATTCAAAAATGTGCCACCCATCAACAAGGAAACATATACGGCCTTGGGCTCGTCGAGTAATTGAAGGATTCGTTTCGAGGAGGCGGTGGGTTTGGTCTTCAACCAATCGAGGTCCGCTTTACGCAACGAGAACAGGGCAACCTCATAGCCTGCTATGAAAAAACTGAGGACGAGAAAAAGCAGGAGCAATCCGACTGACAGGGCCAGTTCGGGTACCTGCAACGAAACAAAGGGAAGAGTAAAAAGTAGTTGAATGAACGGGATACTATCCAATCGGGGCAATCACGACTGGCTATGTTACGAGCGCGACTGCCCTACAAAAATATCTGTTTTCGATCATCCGTTTCGTTCCCTGTTTTTCCAATGGTTCTGAATCATCTTGGGAAACGGTAGTTCAGACAGCTGCCGACGATTCACCCAACGAAAATCGGGCCCCCAAGCGGGTTTGCTGGTCAACTCGACGGTTATAAAACTCCCTTGCAGCTCTTGATGAGAAAGAAGTTGTTTATAGCTGTGGGTGGTGTAGCGATTGACGGAACGGGGCCAGGATGCCGGATAATCAACCTGCACCTGTTTGATCAGCGTTTCCAGTTGCTGGGCCTTCTTGCTTTCGATCAATGGAGGCTCCCACAATCCCGACCAGATATCGGCTCCGGTCCGCAAGCGCACCGGGACCTTTCCTTGCCACATGGGAACAAAATAATTGAACCACCTCTTTTTCTTGGGCTTTGGAGGTGCCTTGATCGGCAACCGATCCACTAGCTCCTGTGCATGAGCCTGACAGGTTTTTCGTAAGGGACAAGCCGTACAAAGTGGAGATTGCGGCTTGCAGACGGTCGCACCAAAATCCATCAAAGCCTGGTTGTAGATGCCGGGTTGTTTGACATCGAGGGACCGTTGGGCTAGGTCCTGAAAGATCTTTTTCCCGGCATTCGTATCGATGGGTGTATGCAGGCCGTGATAGCGCGCCAATACCCGGTACACATTTCCATCCACCACTGCGTGAGGCAGATTGAAGGCAAAAGAAGAAATGGCAGCGGCCGTATAAGGCCCCACCCCTTTGAGCGTCAGGATCTCTTCATACTGGTCTGGAAATTGTCCGCCCAGCTCAAAGGCGATGTGTCGAGCGGTATGGATCAGATTGCGGCAGCGGGAGTAGTAGCCCAATCCCTCCCAGCACTTCATAACCTGCTCATCGGCGGCCTTGGCCAGTTGCTGAATGGTTGGGAAGGCTTGGAGAAAACGTTCGTAGTAGGCCCAGCCCTGTTCAACGCGGGTTTGCTGTAGAATAATCTCGCTAAGCCAGATCCGATAGGGGTCTTTTTCCCCTTTCCAGGGCATTTGTCGGCGGTTCTGGTCTTGGTGCCATTTGAGCAGTTTTTCCCGGAAAAACCGACATTTTTTATCTAAGGCACTGTTAATCATCTATTTAATTAAAATCTGAGGATCGGGCACAAAGAAAATTCGACAAACGGTTGATGACAAAAATATTGTCCTATTTGCTTGAGTATCAAAATATTTTACCTATGTTAGAGGTACCAAACCTTTGCAAATCATGAGAAAAGCAGATCTGGTCAATCAAATAGCCGACAAAACGGGCATCCCTAAGGTGGATGTATTGGTGACTCTGGAAACCATGTTCAAAGAGGTGAAGGATACCTTGGCGAGCGGGGAAAATATTTACATCCGTGGATTCGGCAGTTTCATTACGAAGAAACGAGCTGCCAAAATCGGACGTAACATCAAGAAAAACACCGCTGTACACATTCCTGAGCATTATATCCCTGCATTCAAACCCGCCAAGGAGTTTGTAGCGGAGGTTAAAAAATTAAAAGAGGTTAAACCGGATTCTGGTCCCGGTGAAGACGCTGATTAAGCCATTCGACAACGATTGCATGCCCAGCCCTCATTTCGAGGGCTTTTTTTATTGGTAGGCCTCCCCCCTTCCGGTAATTTTGCAACTCCATGAACATGAATCGAAAACAAACCTTGACCCTTGTTGGCGCCGTGTTGCTGACACTCGGGCTTTATTTTGGCATCCCGATGGCCAAGCCGACGAAGCAAAAGACTGAGGATCAAGCCTCCGGTCCGCAAGAAGCACCTTTAATCGAAGGCTATTCCACCGATACAGTCCTTACGCTATCCAAATCCCGTCTGACGCCAACTCAATTGAACCAAATAACTGACCTAGAGGGCAAGATTCCGGTTGATTCCACGCTCAAAGCACAAAAAATGGAGGCCTTTCATCAATTGGCCCATTTTTGGCGGGAGGATATCCGTTTATTCGAACCGTACATCTGGTACGAATCGGAGGCCGCTCGATTGGAAAATTCAGAAAAAAGCCTGACATTTGCCGCCCACTTGCTGTTGGATAACCTGCAGCAAGAAGGGGACGAGAACCTACGTCGTTGGAAAGCCATCCAGGCGAAAGACTTGTTCGAACGCTCTTTGATCCTGAACCCAAAAAATGATTCTGCCCGCGTTGGGCTAGGCGGTTGCTACCTGTTTGGCAGCATTTCTGCCATGCCCATGGTTGGTATCCGTCAGATCCGGGAGGTGGTACAGCGAGACAGTGCTTTTGTATATGGTCAGATGACCTTGGCAAAGGCTTCCCTACTCTCCAATCAACCGGATAAGGCAGCAGAGCGGCTTACAACCATCATCCGGTTGCAGCCCAATTCATTGGATGCTCATTTGTTGTTGGCGGAAGTGCGCGAGCAGCAAGGAGATAAGTCGGGTGCCAGAGCCCTCTACCAGACCTGTCTGAAATTGACCGAGCTGAAGGAGTTGAAGAAAGCACTGGAAGAACGGATTCAGGAATTATCAAAGTAATTGAACTCATTTTATAACCTTTTTTATAAACGAATTGAAGTATGCCCTGCGGTAAGAAACGGAAGCGTCATAAAATCGCGACCCACAAGCGTAAGAAAAGACTGAGAAAGAACCGTCACAAGAAGAGAAACAAGTAAGACTCTTCAGACGTCCCGACCTCGGTTGGGCCAGTCTGTTTTACTCTGATGGTTCGGTCTGCCGGTTTTCCGGAAGTTAATCCCATACCCTGTGCATCACGGATGCATGGCTCCTATCCGGATATTTCTTCCTGATCGTCCCATCAATCATTACCTGGCATGTTGATTCGTTCGCGAACGACATGAATAAAGAACTGATCATCCACACTTCTACGGAAGGCGTTGAGATTGCCTTGTTGGAAGATAAGCGCCTGGTAGAATTGCACCACGAGCGAAACGATGCTCGTTTTACAGTGGGTGATCTATACCTCGGCAAAGTCAAGAAGTTGATTCCCGGACTCAATGCGGCCTTCGTCGACGTTGGTTTCGAGAAAGATGCCTTTCTGCACTACACCGACCTGAGTCCCTACGCCCGCTCCCTCCTCAAATTCACTCAACGTTCGATCGACGACCAGACTGAACCGGGATTGGACTATTCCAAGTTTACTGTAGAGCCTGAGATCATTAAAACCGGCAAGATCAATGAGGTGCTGAGCGGCAAACCAAACATCTTGGTGCAGATCCTCAAAGAACCCATTGCAGCCAAAGGCCCTCGCCTCAGCTGTGAGATTTCATTAGCTGGTCGTTTTGTTGTGGTCACGCCCTTTAATAATGTAGTTGCCGTATCTCGCAAGATCCACTCAGGCGAAGAGCGCAAGCGCCTGCAAAAGATCGTGGAGGCCGTCAAGCCGAAGAATTTCGGCGTGATCGTACGCACCGCTGCGGAAGGAAAGAATACCGCTGAACTGCACGAAGACCTGACCATGCTCGTGGGCATGTGGAAGAGCATCCAGCAAAATTTACGGGGTGCCGTGGCCCCAGCCAAGATACTGAGTGAGCAGACCAAGACCACCAGCATTCTGCGCGACCTGTTGAACGAGAGTTTCAACCGCGTCGTTGTCAACGACAAAACACTCTTCGCCGATACCAAAACCTACGTCCAACGCATTGCACCGGAGAAGGCAGAGATCGTTACCCTGCACCAGTCACCCGCACATATTTTTGACACATACGGCATCACCAAACAGGTGAAATCATCTTTCGGAAAAACCGTCAACCTGGACAGCGGTGCCTACCTGATCATCGAGCACACCGAAGCCTTGCATGTGATCGATGTGAACAGCGGATACAAGAGCGTTGGGAACAATCAAGAGCAGAATGCCCTTGAGACCAACATGG
>ENA-ORFA01000464-ORFA01000464.1-marine-metagenome-genome-assembly--contig:-NODE-464-length-17273-cov-2.708944_pt1 | contig 17273 bp, 4 predicted proteins | sample MGYA00248621_ERZ508587 | MGnify/ENA primary metagenome ERZ508587 (study PRJEB26250, sample SAMN06266239) | marine metagenome | isolation source: Columbia River Estuary | place: USA:Columbia River Estuary... | reverse complement strand
CAACATGGTGCTCTACGGGGTCAAGCTTGACGCGAATGCCATTGAATTCGGACTGCTCCATAGCAGTACGGACTTCTTCGGCGCGTCCTGCCGGAACCGTAAAATAGCCGTGAGCAGGGCCCACGTTTACTCCTTGAACATCAAAGTCCCCTAAGCGGCCTACTTCGCGGACGAAATCCTTCAACAAAGGCCACGTAAATCCGTGCTTTTCGCCGAGGTTAATCCAGAAGCGCTGCTCGTCGGCGCGGCCAGCATGGCGCGGTCCGCGGTCTGAATCTGCGTCACTCCGTTCAAAATTGTCCCCGCGTTCGTTGCGGCGACGCTCATTGCGGTTGAGGTCGAGGTCCACGTGCTCCGCATAGTGGCGGAACAAGACATCAAATTCAGTCGCCAAGAATTTAGAAACCAGTTCCTTGGTAGAAAGGCCTTCAAATAAGGGCATCAGAGAAGCCACATGCTCTTCGACGAGCTCCATGCCTTCAGACTGAGCAGCCACTTTTTGAGCGAAATACTGCAGCTGTCCTAAGACCACATCATTGCGTGATGGGAATTGGGCACGTTTGATTTCGCGTTTGATTTCGCGCTCCAAGGCGGTGAGCTTGCGCGCTTCGGCATTCGTGACCATCGCCCAAGAGATGCCCGTATTTCCTGCACGGCCGGTTCGGCCTGAGCGGTGGTTATAGCTCTCCAAGTCGTTCGGCAGGCGGTGGTGAATCACGTGGGTGATATCCTTCACATCGATACCGCGTGCGGCAACATCTGTGCACACCAACAAGCGAACTTGCTTGGTACGGAACGCATGCATGACTAAGTCACGTTGCTGCTGAGATAGGTCCCCGTGCAGGGCTGCAGCCGTATACCCATCCCCAATCAAGGCTTCAGCCGTCTCTTGGGTTTCCACTTTCGTGGTGCAGAATACCATAGCATACATACCGGGAGAACTGTCAATCAGTCGACGCAAGCCCTTGTAACGATTTTCACGGGTAGTCAAAAATGCAAAGTGTTCTACCTGAGTAGATGCCATATTGCGCTGACCAATTTGGACCCGAATGGGATCCTCCATGAATTCTTTGGTGATCTTCTCGATAGGCTTGGGTAGGGTGGCACTGAACAACCATGTATTCATACCATCTGGAGCCTGCTCCAACACCTCTCGGACATCGTCCAAAAAGCCCATGTTGAGCATTTCATCGGATTCGTCTAGCACCAGAGTTTGCAGGGCGTCAAATTGAACATCGCCACGGCGGGCCAAATCCATCATACGACCTGGGGTAGCGACTAGAATGTCCACACCTTTCCGCATGGCGGTTTGTTGGGTACGAATACTCGAACCGCCATAAACGGCCAAAAGCCGAATGTGACGCATGTTTGCGGCATACTTCTCCATTTCGCCGGCAATCTGAACACAGAGTTCACGCGTGGGGGAGAGAATCAGGACGCTGGGCTTTTTGGGCTCAGCGCCACGTTGGCCATCCAAAATTTGTAATAGGGGCAATCCAAAAGCGGCCGTTTTACCGGTTCCGGTTTGGGCCAATGCGATCAAATCGCGTTTTCCCTCGTCTGCCAACAAGGCAGGAATGGTCTCAGCCTGAATCGGCGTGGCTTCGGTAAAGCCCAAAGCGTCAATCGCGTCAAGCAAAGGCTGGTTGAGCCCGAGGGTGTTGAATAAAGTCATAGGGAAATTTAAGTGTGCAAAGGTAGGCGGCTTTTCCGAGCCAAAGTGAGAAAAAAACGTACAGCCGTATAAGCCGGATTCTGTCCGTGCCGAAACACGTCCTTGTCATTGATCTAGGCAAGCAGTCACCCACTTGCTCCATCTGCCTACCCTCCGACATTGGGCGAGCAGCCCTCAAGCATCGGTCTACGTGGCATTTCAACCCGCGAGGTTTACCAAGCCAGCCTGATTACCCAAACTGCTGGTGGGCTCTTACCCCACCTTTTCACCCTTACCACGTTGCTCGATCGATGCCTCGTGGCGGTTTCCCTCTCTGCGGCACTAGCTGTCAGACTCCCCTTGCGGGTCCTCTGCCTTCCTGTTAAGAAGCGCGGTGCTCTGTGTTGTCCGGACTTTCCTCCTTGAAAATCAAGGCGACAAGGCCGGCTGTACGCAGCGACAAAGGTAGTCTATTTTGACCGGTGCAAAATTTCCACCTCCAAAGCCCCCTGCCCAAAGAGTTGGTACGAGGCATCGAAGTAGCGTAGGCCGGCATCTTTTCGGAGCATTTGCTCCAGCTCATGGCGAAGCCGGCCACTTCCGTTTCCGTGAATTAAAACAATTCGTCGATCCCCTCGACGCCTGGCTTCTACGATGGCCCTTCGCGCATGGTCGAGCTGATGTAGCAGTTTCTCATGGGCCGTGGCTTCTCGATGAAGCGGGGGAAGTTCATGCAAATGGAGGTCTTTTTCTAGGGGGCCTAGTTTGGCCGGCTGGCTGGATGCCAGTGGCATTTCTGCATTTGGTCGAACGTCCAAATCCTTTTGCTTCACGGGCGCTTGGGCCATCTTTCGAACCGCTTCTTCATCCCGATGTATGAGTTCGTGAGCCTGAAACAGCCGGGTAAATTCTCCCGCGAGAACCTCCACATCTTCTCCGCGCACAGTAATGACCTTCCCCTCCCCGACTTCATCGAGAAAGGTGACCCAATCGCCCACTTGAAACAGATGCCCCATGGGCCAAAAGTACGCGCCAAAAAAAAGCCCCCGGCACTGGGCCGGGGGCTTGTATGGATAAAAAATCCGTCTTTCTGGCTTATTGCAGCACCACGCGGAGGTTGCTTTCGCCTTGCTCGCCGCTCAAGCGGATGGTGTATACACCCTTAGGCAAGTTGCGCAGATCCATCGGGATCTCTACAACGCCATCCTGCTTGGCTACGGGCTCATTCACGAGGATCTGGCCTACGCCGTTCACCACTTGAATCGAACCTTCGAAGGCTTCCGTGCCGGAGATGCTTACAACCACTTGACCATTGGATGGGTTCGGGAAGGCACGAACCACTTGGTTCAAGCCGTTCTCACCAACGCTAATCGTAGAGGTTACTTGGAAGCTCGTAGAGTCTGACGTACCACAAACGGTATCCGTCACGACCAAGCTCACCGTGTAAACTCCGGCCGTACCGTAGTTGTGCTGGGTCATCATGCCCGTACCCGTCGCACCATCGCCGAAGCTCCAGTTGAATACGTGGCCGTTAGAACCCGTCGCGTCAAAGTCAAACTGACCCGTAGCAGGGTTGGTCTCTACACCACTGCCTACCGCCACAGCTGTGTCGGTGTTGATGGCGAAGCTCACTTCGGCACGGATGTCCGAACATCCGGCAGAGCCAAAGAAGACCTGACCGTTCCAACAACGTGGGCTGTTGACCGGGCTTGGGTATGCACCGCCAAGACCTTCCGTGATGGTGAACTTGGGATGAACGTACCAAGGAGATGAACCCGCAGTACCCGTACCGTTGGTGTACTGCACAGAACCCGTGGTCAAGCCTACATAGAAGCCATAGGTAGCACCTGCAGGAATGGTCACACTTACCGGCAAGTAACCCGTAGCTGCGCTGCTAGTTAAGTTGACGTTACCCGAAGCCAACTGACTCCAAGAAGCGGCTGACTGCGTAGTGTAGTCGCCAGGCGCGTAGTACACTGTCAAAGGCACACCGGTTGCACTAGAGTTACCTACACCAGGGCCTTGCGCAAAGCCCGTGATGCTCAAAGGTGCACCGGACGTGTTGATGATGTTGAACATGTTACCCTGTGCACCATTACCACCTGCCAATGAAGTCGTGGCAGAGTCGGCCGTGTTCAGGAACTTCACGAAGTAGCTCGCCTGACCAGCCACGGGAACGGTGTACGTATCACCCGTGCCTAAGAGCGTGGTGTCCGTGGGACTGTTGAACCAACCGTAGGTTGTTCCAGGAACATTTACGGCAGCCAAAGTCACGCTATCCTGTGAGGCACAAACGGTGTCTACCAAGCCGGTAACCACTGGCTCGTAGGGCAAGAAGTAACCTGCATCCGAAGTGGTGTCGTTGCTCGTGCGGCCATCGTTCGCCAACTGGGTGTAGCCCAAGAAGTCGAAGTTGCCACCCGCGTACGTATTCACCGAACCTACGTAGATCGTATCGTATTCGGTCGGAGCCAAGGTACCAGAGTAGCTACCCGTTAAGGTCGTCACATTGGCGTTGGGATCCGTCACTTGAACCGTCGCACCCATAGAGGTGATGTTCACCAAACCAAAGTTTTGGAACACGACATAGACCGAAGTGGTTGAGTCTCCACAACCACCCGCTGCGCCGATGATCTCAGAAATTCTGGCGTCATCAGAGATTGGCGTATACTCATCCGCACCAATATCCGGCGTGGTCGTGCTTCGCGTGTCGCCATCGATGTCCGTGGTGATGCCTGTGATAGGCGTACCCAGGTTGTTGGCACCCGTGACCAAGTGAAGGTCGTCCGCACCCATGTAGGTCACTTGTGAATTCACCGAGTTGGCATTGATGGCTGAATTGGCTGTCTGCCAAGCGCTCAACGTGGTGTAGGCCGAGCCATAATAGGCCAGACTCGCGCCACCCGTGTAGTACAAGTTGTAATCCCAGCCAAGCACATTCAACGGCGCAGTTGGGGCGTACACCGAGTAGCTCGTAGACGCCGTGAAGATGTTGTTCTTCATGTTCAGGTTCGTCATTTGTGCTCCTGTTGTCGTGGTGGTTCCTATGTATGCACCGTAGGTCGTACCCGCAAAAGTGTTGTAATAGAAGTCAACGTAGCGCGGAGAGTACATGTAGGCACCATACGTGCTACCCTTCACCATGTTGTTGGCTACCAAAGACTGGGTCGTTGGCGTGTAGCCCGTTGCACCGGATGAATTGTAGACGTTCGCATAGTAGAGATAGAGTCCATATGACTTAGCGGGAAAGTTGTTGCCTACAATCTCAAAGTCATTGCTGTAGTACACCATCAATCCATATCCACCGGTAGAACGCGTATCATGACAGTTGTTGTCGTTGATCGTCAAATCTTCCGCGTAGTATGTACGGATGTTGTAGAAATACTGCAAGGATACATCGTTGCCCGTAATGGTAAAGTCTTGGACTTTAGAACCCGTGCTGGCACCATTGACCACAATGCCATAGTAACCCCCTTTCACGACGTTATTCGTAATCGTGATGTGGTTCGCATTCAGGCCGTAGCTCGTAGGACTAGTGTTCGTAGCTGAAATAGCAATGGGCGTACCAGTGGTGGAAGATGTACCTACGGTATCCCCTAGGATCTTACAGCCATTGATGGTGATATACTCCGCACCATTAGTCATCCAAATAACGTGACTCATTTGGTTGCTCAAGGTCAAGTTGTTCAACGTGACATAGCTGGTACCATTAAACGTTGCAGCCGTTTGACCCGCACTGGCATTGATCTTGGCAACCCCTATAGCCGGGCCATTGATCGTAACAGTATTCGTTGAACTACCGCCAATAACGGTTGCGAGATTGATGGAACCGGTGTAGGTTCCTGCGGCCACGTTGAAGGTTACCGGTCCTGAAATTCCACATCCAGACAGGAACTGCATGGCGCTATCTAGGGTGGCGAAGTTGTTGGCTCCTGAACCATTGGGATCAATGGTGTAGGTTCCGCTCAACTGGGCCAAACAATCTGTTTTGATCGTCACAGGCCCGACCATACCGGAGAAGTCGTTACCACCACATGAATCCATGACATACACGTCATAGAAGGTGTTGGGAGACATACCCGTAATCGTATAGGGACTGTTTACGCCATGGACCCACGTTCCGGGGTTGCCCGTTCCGTTGTAGAAGCCTTGAGGACCCCACACGATGGTTGAACCCAATGGGGTCGTTCCCACCACATTCGCCCAAGAGAAACTACCCGAAGTGGCCGTAATAGCGGTATTACTCAATACGGGATCTGGACAAGTTGGGATGAAGTCTACCAAGAAGTTGTCAATGAAGACATCGGGACCCCACCCGGAAACGCCAAGGAATTCGAAAATGACATTGTGCCCGATGTAGGAAGTGTCGAGGTAAATAAATTCATTTTCAAAGGTTCCAGGTGTGCTAATACCTGATCCGGCCGCATTGAAGGTCTGTCCATTCAAGTACACCAGCGTATCCCAGCTGCCACTCGTTTCCTTTCGGACGCGAAGGGTCATTTGGTCGTTGTAACTGGTCCAGTATTGATTGGAGTGAGACCAATCAAAACTGACGGTAGCCGCTGCTGAAATATTCACAGGGCGTGAAGTCATGATACCCGTGTTACCTGCTGTCCAAGACCAGAAATACCATCGGGCACTATTGTTGGACGCGGCATCGGTATACAACATCACGGTCTGAGTGCCATTGTCGAGATCCCAACAAGGCAATGGGGATGTCGTGCTCCAGTTCTGGAAGTCGTCACTGTACGGTAACGTTGCGGCTTGACAAAGGGTAGTCGTCGTTGCAGGACCTGCTCCCGTGGGGGATTGGGTTCCAGAACAAACTCCGTAGACATAGAAATCATAGCAGGTGTTGGAATTCAAACCTGTGATGGTCACTGTGTCATTAGTAGCTGTCATGGTAGGCATAGAACCCGTTCCAGGCGTGTATCCGCAAGGGCCCCATTCTACCACATAGCTGGTATTGCTTGAATGAGGATTAAAGGTCAATGTAGCGGATGAGGCACCCGTTGCAATCACACTCAAGTTGGTGGGAGGAGGACATGCAGGCACGGCCTCAATGACAATATTGTCCAAGAAGAGGTCAGGACCGTAATCCGACCATGCATAGAACTGGACTTGTACCGTATCCCCTGTGTAGGAAGAAGGAATGAAGATGATTTCATTGCTCAATACTGCGGCAGGAGTAGTCGTAGCACCTAAAGCCATGGCAAAAGTGCTACCCTTCAACGTGAGAAGGTTGTCCCATGTAGTGCTCGATGCACTGCGGACACGCACGCTCAAAGAGTCATAGGGGTACGTGGTGATGTATTGACCCCAGTGGGACCAATCAAATTTGATTTGGCCATCCACGCTGAGGTTGATCAAGGGAGACTCCATGATGAAGCTCTTGTCGTTGTTACCCCAATAGTAGGCACGAGCCAAGGTTACACCACCGGTGGTATAGTGTTGCCATGCAGCGGAACCGCCTGAAAGATCCCAACATGCAGGAGACCAGTTATTGAAGCTCTCCGTAACAGGTAGAGATTGTACAATACAAGGTGTTGTAAAGCTCACTGGGCCATACCATGCGGAATATCCATTGCCCGCAGCGACGCAGTTGGAACGGATGTACACGTCATAGGTGGTAGCAGGAGCGACTGTGATGGTCGCGGAGGCCGTCGAGGATGAAGCCGTAGTTCCTGTACCTTGAACATAGCCTGTGGGGCCCCACTCTAATTCATAACCACCAGCGTTACCTGCCCATGTGAAGGAGGCAGAATAAGGAAGCAATGAAGTGAAGTTTACACCCGAGGGTTTGGCGCATGCCGGAGGGGAGAATTCGTCCGCACCAATGTCAGGTGTCGTACTGTTCCGTGTATCGCCATCGATGTCCAGGGTAATTCCTGCGATGGGGGTTGCCGTTCCATCGGCTAATAAGCCTTCAATGTGGGCATCCGAGGCACTTGAAAATGCCGGATCACCCCATTGTCCATTGGCCTCTTGGGAAGATGCTGTTTGAAGCGCCGACAAGCTAGCACAACCCGTTGCGCCCCATGTCACAGGGGTAGAAGTTGTACCATAGTACAAATTGTAGTTCATGTTGCTGTACATGCCCGAAGTGACGCCTGCGGCCAAGAAGTTTGCAGCGGGACCGCCAACTGCGTTCGCAAAGATGTTGTTGCGGAACTTCGTTCCAGCGTTGGTTCCTGTTGAACCCGCATAGATTCCGTAGGTGCTTGTACCTGTGGCGCCGGCAGCCGATTGAACGGCAAAAGTGTTGAAGTAGATGTCCGCACTATCCAAAGCATAGGGATAGAAAGTATACACCGTTGCCGTGGTGGGCATGTTCACATTCACCATGTTGTTGCTTACTTCGGATCGACCTTGGGCACCGTCGACATATCCGAGATACAAACCATAGGCAAAGGTTGAATTCAGCAACATGTTGATGTTGTTATTCTTGACGGTCACCTTTTCTGCTTTACCAGCTGAAGAATTGGATATATAGAAACCATAATAACCTACATCATTCAAGGTGTTGTCTTGAACATCCCATGTCTGTGAGCCGCCAGAGGCATACATGTAACAGCCATAACGGAATCCATTGATGGTATTGCCTTTGAACTGTGCGTTCCCCGTTGGGTAATACACATAGTTATATCCGTAGATGTTCGTCGATCCACCTAGCTTATTGAAGGTGTTATTGATAATTTTTGGGTTTTTCGCGTAATACGAATACAAACCGTAGTACCAACACTCTATCGTATTGTCTTGAACGCGTAAGGTGTCCATACTGGTCGCTGATGATCCATACATCTGCAAGGCGTAGCTAACATTGGTGATGCTATTGCCTTTAATGACCCATGTTCCCGTTGCATAAGGTGTAGTGGATTGGTAATACACTCCGGCCAATAATGAACTCGTACTTGATCCGGTTGCCGCACCAATCAAGGTGTTGTTCTCCAAACGAATGTTTGAAGACCCAGTATACACCACCAAACGACCATAGGTCGTACCACCCGTGGTGATTTTCAGACCCTTGATGATCACGTTATTGGTTTGGTTCAAGTGGATGGTCCAGTTGTCCGTGGTTCCAGTGGGGGAATAGGTGATCTCCGCCGGAGCCGTATTGGCTGGGTTCGCTTGGAACGTGATGGTGTTCGTGGTCGAGGTTCCTGACACGGCAGGAATCGTCAACTGCTCTGTGTAGGTTCCCTGTGAGACATTGAAGACCACCGCACCATTGACTCCGTTGGTTGTCAATGCTGCCGCGGCTGCAGTGAATGAGGTGTAGTTCGATGTACCACTGCCGCTTGGGTTAATCGTGTAGGTTCCGCTCATCTGCGCAAATGCCGATACAGAACCAACCACGAACGCCACGAAAGGAAGTACAGCTTTGAGTAGATTTCTACGCATTGCTTTAGGTTTTAGGTGAATTGGTTGAGAATTGAGTTGGGTAATATCGGAAAAAAGCCCTTTAAAGCGCCTACAAGGCTTTAAAATGTTGAAAACATACTCCTGCCTGCATTCTATTGTTAGACCCTCTTAAAATTGTTCATTTTTACCATAATGGTCATTTATTTTATCTTTTGGGGGGTAAAAGTGTCCTTTAAATATTATTTATACGATAATCAATAAAATTTATTTTTTATTAAATAAAAAAGCCCCCGGCGAATGCCGAGGGCTTGTATGGATAAAAAATCCGTCTTTCTGGCTTATTGCAGCACCACGCGGAGGTTGCTTTCGCCTTGCTCGCCGCTCAAGCGGATGGTGTATACACCCTTAGGCAAGTTGCGCAGATCCATCGGGATCTCTACAACGCCATCCTGCTTGGCTACGGGCTCATTCACGAGGATCTGGCCTACGCCGTTCACCACTTGAATCGAACCTTCGAAGGCTTCCGTGCCGGAGATGCTTACAACCACTTGACCATTGGATGGGTTCGGGAAGGCACGAACCACTTGGTTCAAGCCGTTCTCACCAACGCTAATCGTAGAGGTTACTTGGAAGCTCGTAGAGTCTGACGTACCACAAACGGTATCCGTCACGACCAAGCTCACCGTGTAAACTCCGGCCGTACCGTAGTTGTGCTGGGTCATCATGCCCGTACCCGTCGCACCATCGCCGAAGCTCCAGTTGAATACGTGGCCGTTAGAACCCGTCGCGTCAAAGTCAAACTGACCCGTAGCAGGGTTGGTCTCTACACCACTGCCTACCGCCACAGCTGTGTCGGTGTTGATGGCGAAGCTCACTTCGGCACGGATGTCCGAACATCCGGCAGAGCCAAAGAAGACCTGACCGTTCCAACAACGTGGGCTGTTGACCGGGCTTGGGTATGCACCGCCAAGACCTTCCGTGATGGTGAACTTGGGATGAACGTACCAAGGAGATGAACCCGCAGTACCCGTACCGTTGGTGTACTGCACAGAACCCGTGGTCAAGCCTACATAGAAGCCATAGGTAGCACCTGCAGGAATGGTCACACTTACCGGCAAGTAACCCGTAGCTGCGCTGCTAGTTAAGTTGACGTTACCCGAAGCCAACTGACTCCAAGAAGCGGCTGACTGCGTAGTGTAGTCGCCAGGCGCGTAGTACACTGTCAAAGGCACACCGGTTGCACTAGAGTTACCTACACCAGGGCCTTGCGCAAAGCCCGTGATGCTCAAAGGTGCACCGGACGTGTTGATGATGTTGAACATGTTACCCTGTGCACCATTACCACCTGCCAATGAAGTCGTGGCAGAGTCGGCCGTGTTCAGGAACTTCACGAAGTAGCTCGCCTGACCAGCCACGGGAACGGTGTACGTATCACCCGTGCCTAAGAGCGTGGTGTCCGTGGGACTGTTGAACCAACCGTAGGTTGTTCCAGGAACATTTACGGCAGCCAAAGTCACGCTATCCTGTGAGGCACAAACGGTGTCTACCAAGCCGGTAACCACTGGCTCGTAGGGCAAGAAGTAACCTGCATCCGAAGTGGTGTCGTTGCTCGTGCGGCCATCGTTCGCCAACTGGGTGTAGCCCAAGAAGTCGAAGTTGCCACCCGCGTACGTATTCACCGTACCCACGAAAATGGTGTCGAACGCCATTGGAGCCAGTGAGCCCGAATAGCTTCCCGTCAGGGTCGTCACATTGGCGTTGGGATCTGTCACTTCTACTGTCGCTCCCATCGCAGTAATTGTATCTAAACCAAAGTTCTGGAAGGCTACATATACCGCTACAGCTGAGTCGCCACAACCCCCGGCTGCGCCAATAATCTTCTCTGTGCGCGCATCGTTCGTAATGGGCGAGTATTCGTCCGCACCAATATCCGGAGTCGTCGTGCTGCGAACGTCACCATCAATGTCCGTCGTCACCGAAGCAATCGGAGTACCTAAATTGTTCGCACCTGTAATCAAGTGCAAGTCATCCGTACCCAAGAACGTCACCGTCTGATCAGACGAATTCGCATTGAACGCGGAATTAGACGATTGCCAAGCAGATAACGTACTCTTCGCTCCGGCCCAGTATGCGAGGTTTGCACCGTTTGTGTTGTACACATTGTAGTCCAACGCAATCATACTATCTGGAATCGTGGGAACGTAGATAGAATAGTTCGTGTTGGAGGCAAAGATATTGTTGCGAATATCCAAGTGGGTTGCCTTTGCTCCTGCGGTAGTCGTTGTTCCAAGATAGACACCATACGTGTTGCCACTGTATGTGTTATGGTAGAGGTTGATATACCGTGGAGAATACATGTATGATCCATACGTGCCTCCTTTGACCATATTATTCGCAACCAATGACTGCGTCGTAGGCGTATAGCCGGTACTACCTGATGCATCATACACGTTCGGATAGTACAAGTACAAGCCATAGGACTTAGAAGGCAAGTTGTTCCCCACAATCTCAAAGTCATTGCTGTAGTACATCATGACACCATAACCACCCGAAGCACGTGTTCCGAGACATTGGTTATCACTAACCGTAAAGTCGGTCGTGTAGTAGCATCGGATATTATAGAAGTACTGTAACGAAACATCATTACCCGTTATCGTCCAGTCAGAAATCTTCCCTGAGGTGCTCGCACCATTGGCTACAATGCCATAGTATCCCCCTTTCACCACGTTGTTCGTGATGGTGATGTGGCTCGCATTGTTGCCATAGCTCGTTGCCGAGGTCGCCGAGGCGGATGCCGCAATGGGCGAACCCGTTGTAGAAGAGGTTCCAACCGTATCTGCAATAATGGTACATCCATTAATCGTGATGTGCTGGGCTTCATTGGTTAACCATATCACGTGACTAAGCTGATTGCTAAGAGTCAAGTTGTTCAGGGTCACGTAACTCGTACCGTCAAACTTGGCGGCATTCTGACCTGCGGTGGCATTGATTACCGCCGCACCCGTGGTGGGGCCGTTGAAGGTCACCGTGTTGGTGCTTGAGCCGCCGATGATGTCTCCCAAGGCGATGGATCCCGAGTAGGTGCCAGCCGCCATGTTAAACGTCACAGGACCCGAGATACCACAGCCCGCCCAAAACGAGGCGGCACTATCCAAGGTGGCGCAGTTGTTTGCACCAGTGCCATTAGCATCAATGGTGTAGGTTCCGCTCAACTGAGCCAAACAGTCTGTTTTAAAGGTTACAGGACCCACCATGCCAGAGAAGTCGTTACCGCCACAAGAGTCGATGACATAGACGTCATAGAATGTGTTGGGCGACAATCCCGTAATGGTGTAGGGGCTGCTCACGCCGTGCATCCAGGTACCGGGTGTACCCGTACCGTTGTAGAAGCCTTGAGGACCCCAGATGATGGTCGAGCCCAATGGGGTACTACCCGTGGGACTCGCCCATGAGAAAGAACCTGAAGTAGCCGTCCAACCGGTGTTCGTGAGCACGGGATCGGGACAGGTTGGAACGAAATCCACATTGAAGTTGTCAATGAAGACGTCAGGGCCCCATCCGGACTGACCATAAAACTCAAAGATCACGTTATGACCCACATAGCTAGTGTCCAAGTAGTGGTACTCGTTGGCATAGGAACCAGGAGAGGTTGTTGCTGAACCCGAGGTGCCAAAGCTTTGGCCATTCAAATACACAATGGTATCCCACGTGCTACTGTTTTCCTCACGGACACGCAAGGTCATCATATCGTTGTAACTCGTGTAGTACTGGTTGCTATGTGACCAATCGAAACTGACCGTTGCAGCGCTCGAAATGTACACAGGACGTGAAGTCGCAATTCCTGTATTACCTGCGGTCCATGACCAGAAATACCAACGCATGCTGTTATTGCTACTTGCGTCCGTGTGAAGCAGTACAGTCTGGGTACCGCCATCAATATCCCAACAGGGCAAAGGTGACGTAGAGCTCCAGTTCTGGAAGTCATCGCTGTAGGGCATCGTCGCAGCTTGGCACAATGTCGTGGTGGACACGGGGCCGACCGGTGAGGTGCCCGCGGATGAGCCACAATTTGCAAAGACATAGAAGTCGTAACATGTATTACTAAACAACCCAGTCACCGTTACAGTGTCATTCGTGGTGGTGGTTGTAGCTCCTGTTCCGGGGGTGTAGCCACAAGGGCCCCACTCGACGGTGTAGCTCGTATTTCCGGCTGAGGGGATGTAGGTAATGGTCGCCGTTGTAGCCCCTGTGCCAATCACAGAAAGACCCGTAGGTGGAGGACATGCAGGAACTTCTTCGATGACAATGTTGTCCAAAAAGAGGTCAGGACCGAAATCCGACCATGCATAGAATTGAACCACCACAGTATCCCCCGTGAAACTCGTGGGTATAAAGACAATTTCATTGTCCAAGGTTGACGACGGGGACGTAGTCGACGCACCTGTGGTCGCAAAGGTGCTGCCCTTTAACGTCGTCAACGTGGTCCATGTGGCACTGTTCATCGAACGGACGCGGACACTCAATGAGTCATACGGGTAGCTCGAGGCATATTGCCCTGAGTGGGACCAATCGAATTTGATTTGGCCATCCACACTGAGGTTCACCAACGGAGACTCCATAATGAAGCTCTTGTCATTGTTGCCCCAATAGTAGGCGCGGGCCATCGAGACGCCCCCAGTCGTATAGTGTTGCCATACTCCAGTACCAGAGCTCAAGTCCCAACATGCGGGAGTCCAAGAAGTAAAGGACTCTGATATGGGCAAGCTCTGGGCTAAACAAGGCGTAGTGAAGCTTGCGGGGCCGTACCATCCCGAATACCCATTCCCTGAGGTCAAACAGTTCGCACGGATGTACACGTCATAGGTTGTGGCTGGGTTGACCGACAGCGTGGTGGAGGTGGAGGTGGCCGTAGCCGTCGAACCCGTTCCTTGAACAAAGCCTGTTGGGCCGTATTCAATGTCATAGGCGGAGGAGGTACCCAACCAACTCATCGCGGCGGTGTAGGGAGTAATGGCACCAAATGTCGTTCCTGAAGGCATCGGACATGCGGGAGGCAAAAATTCATCGGCGCCGATATCAGGAGTCAGGCTATCTCGGGAATCTCCATCTAGATCGGTTGTGATATAGGAAATCACTGATGCCGTTGCATTTGGAGCTAGACCTTCCACATGGTAGTCAGATCCGGTAAAAATGGGGTCGGCAAACATCGAGGTGCTATCTCCCGAGGCCGCCTGGTAGGCCGCGAAGCTGGCATTATTGGTGGTACCAAAGTAGTAGCCCGTAACCCCCGTCGTGGGGGTATAGAACACATTGGTGCCGAGATCAATGTAACTTGATGAAAAGACGCTACTCACATAGAAGTACATCGGATAACCCTGTACATCGTTGGCAAAAATGTTGTTTTTGATCGAGACCGATGGGGCGGGATAACTAGAGGACGTCGACGCACTGGCGTAAACCGGACGGTTGGATGAGTAGGCCGTTCCTGTCCGAATCGTATTGTTGAAGATTTCCAAGTTGCTCGGATGGTACATGTAAATACCATAGTTGTAGGAGGTTCCTGAGCCGAATACCACCGCATTGTTGTAAATTTTATTTGGATTGGATGCTGAACCATACACGTAGTAGAGGTACATCCCATATCCGTATGATGGAATGCTGATGTCGTTATCATGCACCTCCCAATAGCCTGGGCTGCTGTTGGTGGAGAGTCCATAGAGGCGCACCCCGTAGCAGAAGGTAGAAGAGGTGCTCGATTGCGCAATCGTGTTGTGAGAAATCTCACCAGAATTCACATAACCCGTGTACACTCCATAGCTCATGAATCCCGTCACCGTATTGTTCGTGAAAACGAATTGCTCAGACATATTGGATGAGCTTCCATAGAAGTAGCCCATGTACGAACCATTGGTGATGGTGTTGTTGTCAATGGTCAATGTATCAAATCGCGCCGCGGACATATAGAAGATTGCAAACGACGAAGAGGTGGATCCACTGTAGCCCGTGAGTGTACAGTTTTGGATCGTGAGAGATTGGTTCGTCGTTCCCGCGATATTGAAAAGTCGGCCATAGCTGGTACCGGACGTTTCAATAGTCAAACCATCTAGAATAATGTATTTCGCCCCATTAAATCTTGCTGTGAAGTTGGAGGCGATCGCCGATGAAGTCGGCGCGAAGGTCAAAATCGGAGAACTCGCATTGCTGGGGTCACTTTGGAATGTAATAGTATTCACATGGCTGACGCCGGAATAACTTTCGAACGTGACCTGTTCCGTGTAGGTGCCAGACGCTACGTTGAAAACCACTGGACCATTGACTCCGTTGGTACTCAAAGCCGAGAGGGCTGCAGTGTAGGAGGTATAGTTTGTCGCACCCGATCCATTGAGATCGATGGTATACGTACCACTAAGCTGGGCCATCACAACGCTCGGCACTGCGATCAAGAAGCCCGCTGTCAAGGCCAGTGAGTGGAGTAATTTTCTCATTCGTACTATGGTTAAGGTGAAATTGTATGAATTACTAATCTTCCAAAAATGATGATTTTAACCTCAAAAAACAAACATTTTTACGAATAAAACTCGATTTTAACCTTTTTCATCAAACATTAAACAAAGTTCACAGAGTCTAATATTTACATCTCTTCACTCAAGTGTAGGCGGCCCGACAGTTTTATTGTAGATTCGCGCCTCGAAAGATTTAGGTCTTCGTAGGCGGGAAGTGGCGCAGGTGGTAGCGCATCTGGTTTGGGACCAGAGGGTCGCAGGTTCGAGTCCTGTCTTCCCGACGTTGAAAGGCTCCGAGATAACCTCTCGGAGCTTTTTTTTTGAGCGCACCGAACTAAGTGACAGGCAATGGGGTTATTTCGTCGGACTCTACACCCTACACACATGGAGTACTCCTTTAAAAAGCTCGCCCTTATGGGCTTTGCCACGTGGATATTCGTCGGTTGCAACGCCTCCCGCGTCGTGACACCCCTCGAAGAAGGCGAATGGCGCATCGGCGGCGCGGTTGGCGGCCCCACGGTCAACTCCTCTCGCCTCCCACTCATGAGTGTTTATGCCGCTCATGGCCACACGTCAGAATCTTCTGATTATCTCGGTTTAGCCCTCACTTCCTTGGGCTTTCAAACGGTCCAAATGGATGTGGGGCGCCTCACTCGATTGCTTCCCCAAAATGAATGGCGGCCGGAACTCAATGCGAATTTTGGCGGAAATCTCTTTGTTGGCTTGCGGGATGGCGCAGTCCGAAGCTACCCACACTTAGGCAATCAACTGGTGTGGAAACGCGGTCGCTTCCTCCCCTACATGGGGCATGAAACATGGATTGACCCAACTTACCGCCTCGTGGACAACCAAAAAGGTTCATTGATCCATCCCAGCCTACACACTGGCCTTCGATACGTCGGTAAGCGCATAGAATGGGGCATCGAGGCCAAATGGCTGAACCCCACAAGAACGTTTGTCATCCCACAACAGACGGTCCCCACTTTATTTGGATCAGGTGCTAGCGGCATCTACTACACTTTAGCCTTCCGACTCCCATGAGATCCTCCCTCCTACTCCTTATTGCTGCGGGACTGACCCTCGGCGCGTTGTTGTCTTGCGATGTGGACGCAGCACTTTTGCGCGGCGCCCCGGAGGCCTACAATTTTCCCCCGAGCGTTCCGACCGATTCGTTCGAGGTCGATGCGGACAAGATTCACCTGTTTCAACTTACCTCCCAGGCGGTTCCCGAACACGATGTGGTGGAGGCCAAGATTTGGGCGGTATATGTGGGCGATTTGGCCCGAATCAACCAAGATACGGTCATCCTCTATCTGCACGGGAACGCCAATTCGATGAACGGATTTTGGGGAGCCCTGCGCCAACTGGCCAACTTGGGCGGCAAGCACCATTATGGCGTCCTATGTTATGACTACCGGGGATTTGGCAATTCGGACTCCCCCTCTACGGGGCTGTACAGTATGGAATCTGATCTCTACGCCGCTGAACAGTGGCTCGTGGACCACGGCCTCACCGACGATCGATTTTTCGTCTTTGCCAATAGCCTCGGTACCCTACCTGCTTCGCGCGAAGCCGGCCTCCAAACTGGTCCATTGACGATTAGCAAGTTGACCCTAGAAAGCCCGCAGTCGCATTCAGACCTCTTTTTCCAAGACGCCGTGGGCCTGAGTGTTCCAAGCACCTTCGCCACGGACTATAGCTTTAACCTTGTGGACGGCATGGCCGCGTACGAGGGCGAGCTCCAGTGGTTTCAC
>ENA-ORFA01000463-ORFA01000463.1-marine-metagenome-genome-assembly--contig:-NODE-463-length-17307-cov-3.169994_pt1 | contig 17307 bp, 11 predicted proteins | sample MGYA00248621_ERZ508587 | MGnify/ENA primary metagenome ERZ508587 (study PRJEB26250, sample SAMN06266239) | marine metagenome | isolation source: Columbia River Estuary | place: USA:Columbia River Estuary... | reverse complement strand
ACCCACTGCAGACCTTCGGTCCATTCGCCTCGATGAATCGCCTCGAAAAACCAGCCCACCACATCGATGTAAAGACTGATGATTAAAAACAATACACAACAGGTGAGGACGAAAAATCGCATCACGCGCGCATAGGTCTGTGGGGCATTGCTTTGATTGCTCTCCCGGAAAAAGAAAGGTTCGGCGGCCATGCGGAATGCTTGTATGGCGATGGTAATGCCAATGGAAAGTCGAATGATGTTTCCAAATACGCCCAGCTCATGTCGGGCCTGATCGGCCGGTAGATCCACCACTTGTTGATAGATCAGTCGGCTTATCATGTCGTTGGCAATGCCGCCCAGTCCGACGATGATCAACGGCAAGCTATACCGAATCACTTTTTTCCAAATGATGGGGTCGATGCGCAGCGAAACATCACGGTATTGTTTGGCGAGAAGGAGCAGGGTGAGTCCGCTGCCCACAGCATTCCCGATCAGGTAATAAACAATTCCGCTTTCTTCGTTGGGGTGTACGGAACGTATCCACTGCAGCGTATCGAGCTGAAAATAATGAGGTAGGATGCCCAAGAATAGGAATACAATGACCACATTGATGAATATGCCCGCGAGTCGGGCAGCGGCGTAGCGACGGGGACGGTTTTCGAGGCGCAGGCGGGCAAATGCCAGTGCAGAAATAGTGTCGAGTGCCAAAATGGCGATCATCCAGTGCAAGTACTCGGGATGGGCCGACATTTTTAAAAATGAAGCAATCGGATCGGTAAGAAGCCAGAGTCCGAGGGCTAAAAGCAACGTGCTCATGAACAGGGAGGTGCTGAGTGTGCTGTATAGTTTATTCGGTTCAGTTTGTTGCGCGAATCGGAAATAAGCCGTCTCCAGGCCATAGGTGAATAATACATTTAGAAACGGGATCAGCGCATACAGCTGCGTGAGATCGGCGGTGATAGCGGGTTGGGCAAATACCAGCGGCAACGTGAGGTTCATCAGGTAGCCGAGAAATCGGCTGGCGATGGTAGGGACGCCGTACCAAAGGGTCTGGCCGGCCAGTTTCTTCACACTGCTCAAGGGGTGAGGTTTCGACAAAAGTAGGTCAAAGCAAGTTGAGAAGTAGAGAGTTGATGGTTGAGGTTGAGAGGTTTTAAGGGGATTGTTGAATCCCTCGATTCCGGACTCAACTTCTCAACACCATCTCCTAAACATCTCGTATTGGATTATTATATTTGAAAAAACATTCCCTTATGCGTTTTCTTACCCTGCTGATCCTTTCCTTGTTCGTAGCTACGAACCTGCTGGCACAACCCTACGAAGGGAAAGCTGAGTTCGATAAGAAAAGACAGGATGCCTTCCTCTGCGATTATGCAGCTTCTCCAGAGGCGGTAGATCTGGCCATCACCAAGTATTTCCAGCAATTGGGGTACAAGCCGGTCGAGGAGAAAGGGCTCTTCAATAAGGACAAAGGATTCAAGACCTTCAAGGATGCTTATGTGCAGGATATAACCGGCGAAAAGATCGATTATTTGGTCAAAGTGGAAGCACGTGCCAAGAAAAGCACGGAAGGAGCGACCTTGACGTTCTTGATGATGAAAGGGTTATTGAATGAGAAAAATGACATGAAAGAGGACGAGATCAAGAAGGTGAAACGATTCTTGGCTTCGTTGGAAGCTTCTGTGCAGCGCGAATACCTCGAGTTGCAGATCAAAGCACAGGAAGATCAGGTACAGAAATCACAGAAAAAATTATCTACGCTTAAATCCGAACAGATCGACCTGGAAAAGAAATTGCAAACAAATTTTTCCAACCAGCAAGACATGGAAAAAGAGATCTCGGCCAAACAAACCGCCCTTGAAGTATTGAAGGCCAAGCGCCTTCAATGATGGTTTAATTGGGGCGCGCCAGGCGTTTGTCGTTAAGAAAACTCGAATCTGTCAGGCATTTGAGGAATTGGATCAGATTGTATTCCTCAGTATCTGTTAGCGTAATGCCGTTACTTACGGACGGGTCAACCGTGCTGGAAGATTGCACGCCATATCTATAATGACGAATGCATTGTTGAATGGTTGCAAATCGTCCGTCGTGCATGTAATTCGATGTGGCGGCGACATTGCGCAGGCTGGGCACTTTGAATTTGAGTGAGTCGGTGCGGTCGCCTGTGATGCGAAAGCGGCCCAGGTCATTTAATGAAGGATCAACGGTAAGCCCGATGTTTCGATAACTCTGGTCGGTAAACAGGGGCTCCGGATGGCAGGTAGCGCATTTGGATTGGAAGAGTTGATAGCCGGATTGCTCGAAATTGTCGAATTGCTCCCGACCTTGTTTGACCCGGTCGTATTTGCTGTTCGCAGAAATGAAAGTGGCCGTGAATTGGCTGATGGCTCGCGTGATCAATTCGGGCCGAATGAACCAGGTGCCAAATACTTTTTTGAACCCTTCCCGGTAGCTGGCATCGTTTTCTAAGTAGGATTTGATCTGATCGAATCGCATGCCCATTTCAATGGTTCCAGTCAGCGGTTGGGCTGCTTCCTCGTGCAAGGTTCGATAAGCGCCGTCCCAATGATAATTTTTTTGCCAAAGCAGATTGAATAAGGGTGGTGCATTGCGCAGGGTGTGTGAATTGAACACGCCATGACTTCGGTCGTGTTCAAAGGTGCCGAAGGCAGCGCGCTGCTCGTGGCAAGTGCCGCAGGAAGTGCTCACATCGGCCGAGAGTTGCTTGTCGTAAAAAAGTCTTCGCCCCAAGGCCACCCCTTCGGATGTAATGTTCAATTCGCTAACGGATTGTTCCATGGCCGGAAATCCCGGGGGGGATATGATCGTGATGGGATGCAGTTCCTTTTGCTCCTTCACGCAGCCCATACATAAGCACAGCAAGGCCAGTAGGCCAAACACTGCCATCTTTTGTATTTGTATGGTCTGCGCGCTTTGTTTCATTCGGAGCCGGGTCTGAATTTTTGACGGCCTGATTTTCGATCGGATTGGATCTTTTTTCGAGTCAGCCTTTTTTCAACGGCTGCTTTGCTTGCCCGTGTGGCAATGCGGGGACGCTTTCGTTGCAGTGCATTTTTGATGAGCTTGCACAACACCTCGACCGATTCATCTTTGTTGGAATGTTGGGAACGGTGTACTTGCGATTTGACTTGAAGTTCACCTTCGCTATTGATCCGATTGGCCAGCTTGGAGCGCAATTGTAGTTGTTGTTCGGGGCTGAACACTCCAGCTGCATCGATTTGTAAGGACGCGATCACGGCCGTTTCAACTTTGTTTACATTTTGACCGCCTTTGCCACCGCTGCGGGTGGTTTGGAATCGGAGATGCGGAAGAAGCTGTTCGGGGCGCATGGCAGGGTTCGGACCGATCGGTACCTTTATGCTGTAAAGTTACTTCATGCGTGCATTGATACAACGGGTAAGCCGTGCCTCGGTAACGGTTGAAGAAAGGATCACCGGCTCCATTGACCAAGGTTTCCTGATTCTAATTGGGATCGAAGAGACGGATACCGACGAAGACCTGACCTGGCTCAGTAGAAAAATCGTGGGACTGCGATTGTTTGACGACGATCAGGGACAAATGAATCTGGCCTTGTCGGATGTGCAGGGCGGAATCTTGCTGGTCAGTCAATTCACCTTGCATGCAGCCACCAAGAAAGGGAATCGGCCATCTTATATCCGCGCGGCCCGCCCGGAATTGGCCAAACCGATCTATGATAAAATGATCAAGCAGTTGGAAGCGGACTTGGGTAAGCCCGTTGCGACGGGTGAATTTGGGGCCATGATGGCCGTTGAATTGGTGAATGACGGGCCCGTCACGATTTGGATCGATACAAAAAACAAAGAATAACATGACCTTAGAACAAGCGCAGCAACAAGTGGATCAGTGGATCAAAACCATTGGCGTCCGGTATTTTGGAGAGCTCACTAATATGGCCATCTTAACCGAAGAAGTGGGCGAACTGGCCCGGGTGATGGCCCGTACCTATGGGGAACAGAGTTTCAAGCAAGGAGAATCGCCCGATCGCCTGGCCGATGAAATGGCCGACGTTTTGTGGGTGCTTATTTGTTTGGCCAATCAGACAGGCGTGAACCTCACGGAGGCTTTCGAAAATAACCTTCGGAAGAAGACCGAACGCGATGCGGATCGGCACCGCGAGAATCCCAAGCTGCAGTGATTCGACCTATCTTTGCGCCCATGGCCAACGAATCGAAATTATTACCGGCGATCATCGCACATTGCAAGGAATACGGGTTCATTTTTCCCAGTAGTGAGATCTATGATGGACTGCAAGCAGTCTATGACTACGGTCAGATGGGCAGCGAGCTGAAAAAGAACATCAAGGATCATTGGTGGCGCAGCATGACGCAGCTGCAAGAGAACATCGTCGGTCTCGATGCAGCCATCTTCATGCACCCAACCACCTGGAAGGCCAGCGGGCACGTCGATAATTTCAACGATCCAATGATCGACAACAAGGATAGCAACAAGCGCTATCGGGTCGACCACCTGATCGAGGCCCATGCCGATCAATTAAAAGAAACAGGAAAAACGGCCGAAGCGGATCAATTGATCGCCGATATGGAGGCCTTGTTGGGAAAGGATGATTTCGCCGGACTCAAATCACTCATTGAAACGAATAAGGTCTCCTGCTCGATCAGTGGAACCTGCAATTGGACCGACATCCGTCAGTTCAACCTGATGTTCGCCACTGAATTTGGATCCACCGATGGCGAGGACAATAAAGTGTACCTGCGTCCTGAAACGGCTCAAGGGATCTTTGTGAATTTTCTGAATGTGCAAAAGACCGGTCGCATGAAAGTCCCGTTCGGGATCGCGCAAGTCGGAAAGGCATTTCGCAATGAGATCGTGGCCCGTCAGTTCATATTCCGGATGCGGGAGTTTGAGCAGATGGAAATGCAATTCTTTGTCCGCCCCGGCACGCAGAAAGAATGGTACGAGTACTGGAAGGAAGCCCGTCTGAAATGGCACTTGGCTTTGGGCTTACCGGCGGATAAATATCGCTACCACGATCACGTGAAACTCGCGCACTATGCCGATGCGGCTTGTGACATCGAATTTGCCTTCCCAATGGGATTCAAGGAGCTGGAAGGCATTCACAGTCGTACGGATTTCGACCTCAAACAACACCAGGAGTACAGCAAGAAGAAACAGCAATATTTCGACAACGACGTAGATCCTGCCACCGGAAAGCCCTATGGAAATTACATTCCGTATGTGATCGAGACTTCGATCGGGTTGGATCGTATGTTTTTGGCTGTGATCAGTCATGCCTATGAGGAACAGGATCTGAGTACGGAAGAGAAGCAGGATAGTCGCGTTGTATTGAAATTGCCGCCTGTATTGGCGCCGATCAAGATGGCCGTTTTGCCCTTAAATAAAAAAGATGGGCTGCCGGAGATCGCTGATGCGATCCTGGCGGATTGCCGCCCGCATTTCCGTTGTTTTTACGAGGAGAAAGATTCGATCGGGAAGCGGTATCGCCGCATGGATGCGCTCGGCACGCCATTCTGTGTAACGGTAGATTATCAAACCAAAGAAGATAATACGGTCACCATTCGTCTCCGCGATTCCATGGAACAAGAGCGCGTGCCAATCTCAGCATTGAGGTCAATCGTACAGCAAGCCATCACGATTTAATCATTCGTCGCATTAGTTTCAGTACGATCAGCTTGTGCTACCCGTACAATTCCAGGTGAATGGATTTCTTGTCGTATCCCAAATCGAGGATGCGCTGCTTGGCTTCATCGATCATATTGCGCCAGCCGCAGAGATAAAAATAGGCGGGCTTGACGATGGTTTGTTCCGGATCTTCCACTGACCGCGACATGTTTTCCCGACAAATCTCTTCGTATGCTTGATGCACATATCCTTGTCGGGCCCATTGATCTTGATTGACGATCTCTTCACGCGAGTAGGTGGTGATGTAACGAAAGCTCGATACGTTCCGAGCCAACTCTTTCAGTTCCGGCGCATACAAGGCATCGCCAAATGTTCGGCATCCGAAGATTAGATAGATGTTTTGATGCGGGATGTTGTTGGTGACCAGGTGATGGGCCATGGAACGAAAGGGGGCAATGCCGGTCCCTGTACAGATGAGAAACAGGTCGCGATCGATCGGGTCGGGTAAGGTAAATACACCTTGTGGTCCGCGTAAAGTAAGCTGGCTTCCAATCTGTACCTGTTCAAATAACCAGGTAGTTCCGGCCCCACCTTCCAGCAAAACGATTACGAGTTCAAATACATTGGTGCCGTCGGGCCAGCTGGCGATGGAGTAACTACGCCAGCGCTTATTGGGTTTTTCGTGAATGGGTAGATCGAGGGTGACGAATTGGCCAGGCTGAAAATCGAATCGCTCGAGTTCGTCGACCCGGATCCAGAATCGGCGGGTGGTTGGGGTTTCGTCCTCCATCCGGATCACGGTACCGGTGCGCCAGGGTTGCAGGGCCATGAGCGATGATTTGTGAGTAAGATACGACGAATCAAAAGATTGAATTCAAAATTCAGTTGCGGTATTCACCGCGTATCTTTGCGCCGCAATGGCGCTTGCTGACTTAGTGAATCGATATGCGGCGCACCCCCGGTTGAACGAATTGGGGGAGAGGATATCCATGTCCGCACCCGAACGCATTCATCTCAGCGGATTACAAGGCAGTGCTTCCGCTTTCTTGTTGGCAGCGGCACATCAGCGATCCGATTTTTCGACCATGAACCACCTGGTGGTGTTGGACTCCGCCGAGTCGGCCGCTTATTTTCACAACGCCTTGGAAAGTTTGACGGGTGCACTCGATCTGTTTTATTTCCCTGCTTCTTACAAATCGCCCCGCGATTTCATTCGGCTTAGTTCTTCCCATGTGATGTTGCGCACCGAGGCCTTGATGCGTTTCAGTCGGGGTGGAAATAAAAAAATACTCGTTACTTATCCTCAAGCGCTGTTGGAGAAAGTGGAATCGGCTACGCAATATGCCGATCACGTCATCACCATCAAGACCGGTGATAGCTTAGATGTGCCTGCTTTGTTGTTGAAACTGGATGCGCATCGATTTCAGCGAACGGATTTTGTGTACGAACCCGGACAATTCGCGATTCGAGGCGGCATCTTGGATATTTATTCATTCGGGAATGACAAGCCCTATCGAATCGAACTATTCGGTGCAGAAGTCGATTCGATTCGCATCGTTGATCCCGAAACACAATTGAGCGAGCGCAAGATCTTGCAGGTCAACATCATCCCCCACGTGGAGGCGCTGCAGTCGGAGGCACCGAGGATCTCACTCTTTGAATTTTTACCGGCGAATACGTTGGTGTGGATGGAAGACGAGGCAACCACTCTTGATCAGGCCAAAGAGTGGTTGTTGGACCTGGAAGCCTATCTCGAGCGGGCTCAGCCCGTTTCGAATGCGGAGGAGGACGACGAGAAAAGCTTATTGCGGTTACCGAATCGGGGGGATCTGTTGGAATTGGCGGAATTGGAATCGGGGTTGGCCAACTTTCATCGCTTAGCGATCGGGCATTCCGCGGTGGAGCCCTTCGACACGTTGGAATTTCATACACAAGAACAGCCGTCGTTCAACCGACAATTTGAATTGTTGATCCGCGACCTGAAGGCGCACGCCGGTCAGGGATATGCACTAATGATCGCTTCAGAGAATCCGAAACAATTGGAGCGCTTGCAACACATTTTTGACGACCTGAAGGCTGAGTTGGTTTTCGAGCCGATCAATGCTTCCATTCACCAGGGATTTCTGGATTCGGACCTGAAAATACTTTGCTATACCGATCACCAGATCTTCCAGCGTTATCACAAATACAAGATTAAGCAGGCATACAATAAAAACAAGGCGCTAACCATTCGTACGCTGCGCGATCTGCAGCCGGGTGATTTTGTCACGCACATCGATCACGGGGTGGGGGTTTTTAGCGGATTGCAAAAGATCGATGTGAATGGGCGGATGCAGGAAGCGGTTCGTTTGATCTATAAGGATTCCGACATCCTATATGTTAACATCAATAGCCTCCATAAGATCGCCAAGTTTACCGGGAAGGATGGGTCGGTACCCAAGATCAACAAATTGGGATCCGATGTATGGAATCGGTTGAAGGAAAAGACCAAAGCAAAGGTGAAAGAGATTGCTTTTGATCTGATTTCCTTGTATGCCAAGCGCAAGGCGTTGAGTGGATTTACGCATGCGCCGGACAACTACATGCAAACCGAGTTGGAGTCCTCTTTCATGTATGAGGATACGCCGGACCAAAGCAAGGCTACGGCGGATGTAAAAAAAGACATGGAGTCGAGTGCGCCGATGGACCGGTTGGTTTGTGGTGACGTTGGTTTCGGCAAGACCGAGGTTGCGATCCGTGCAGCTTTTAAGACCTGCATAGATGGCAAACAGGCGGCGGTCTTGGTTCCGACCACCATTTTGGCCTTTCAACATTACAAGACGTTCCAAGATCGTTTAAAGGACTTCCCGGTAAAAGTGGATTACCTGAATCGATTCAAGTCGGCCAAAGAGAAAAAAGAAACGCTGCAGCGTTTGAAAGAAGGTAAAATTGATATCATCATTGGTACGCACGGATTGTTGGCCAAGGATGTGGTTTTTAAAGATCTGGGGTTGTTGGTGGTGGATGAGGAGCAGAAATTTGGCGTGGCGCATAAAGAGAAGATCAAAACCCTCCGAACTGCCGTCGATTGTTTGACGCTGACGGCTACACCCATACCGCGCACCTTGCAGTTTTCGCTGATGGGCGCCCGCGATCTAAGCATCATCAATACGCCTCCGCCCAACCGTCAGCCCATCCAGACGGAGGTGCAGGTCTTTCAAGAAGATGCGATCCGCGAGGCGATCTATTACGAAACCGAGCGAGGGGGGCAGGTGTTCTTCATTCACAATCGAATTGCCGGACTAGCGGAAATGACCAACTGGATACAGGCCTTGTGTCCGGACCTGAGCATTGGGTATGCGCATGGACAAATGGAAGGTCATGTGTTGGAGGAACGAATTCTGGATTTCATCGATCGTAAATACGACGTATTGATCTGTACCAACATCGTGGAGAGTGGCGTGGACATTCCCAACGTGAATACGATCATAGTCAACAATGCACATCAGTTCGGATTGAGCGATCTGCATCAGCTTCGTGGTCGGGTAGGACGGAGCAATCGTAAGGCCTTCTGCTATCTGTTGGCTCCGCCGATGAGTACGTTGCCGGCCGATAGTCGAAAGCGCTTGCAAACGCTGGAGCAGCACAGTGAATTGGGAAGCGGTTTTCAGATCGCCATGCGCGATTTGGATATTCGCGGAGCGGGTAATTTATTGGGCGGTGAGCAGAGTGGATTCATGGCCGAGATCGGATTCGAGACCTATCAAAAGATCTTGGAGGAGGCCATTCGGGAATTGAAACGCTCGAAGTTTCAGGATCTGTTCAAGGAAGAGATCACCAAGCAGGATGATTTTGTGCAGGATTGCACCATTGATACCGATCTGGAGATCTTATTGCCGGATACGTATGTAGAGAATATTGCCGAACGCTTGTCGTTGTATCAGCGATTAGATGATTGTTCGGAAGAATCGGAGTTGCTGATCATGCAGCAGGAGTTGATGGATCGATTTGGTCCATTGCCCGATTCCGTATTGGCACTCTTGGACACGGTCCGTTGCCGAAAGTTGGCGGTTTCGTTGGGATTTGAAAAGATCAGTTTGAAGGACAAGACTCTTCGTTGTTTCTTCATCAATCGACCCGATTCGCCCTATTTTGAATCGGATACGTTCCGTCGAATCTTGGCTTATTTACAAACCGGTACCAACCGCGCCAAATTGAAGCAAACGGGTCGCCTTTTCTTGCTGGTCGTTGATGGGGTATCGGGGATGGCTGACCTGCATCGCATATTGACAAACATGCACGAGCGTGTTTTCGAAGGGGCTGGATGATTTGGATCATCGAATTTGCATTAAGATTCGCTTTGGCGATATTAATTTTACTGAACCTTTCAGTATGAGTAAATCCCTGATCCTGACCGTTGGCCTCCTTTTGAGTGTTTGGTCGTCGGCACAATCGATCGATCCCTATCAATTGAAGCTGCGAACCGGAACTCGAACGCCTGTAGCCAACATAGATTCCGTTGGTTGGCCGAAATTCCTGGAATCCTCTACGTCTATCCAAGGTAAAATCTTTGCTTTTTTGCAGTTTGAATCTCTGCTCACGGAGTCGGGCATCAAGGAATTGCGTGCAACAGGTATTGATTTGAATGGATTCATCGGTGCGCATGCCTACCAGGCAGTGATTCTTGGAACACCCAGCTGGGAAACCCTGAAAAGATTGGGTGTGCGTGCTGCATTTACTTTGTCTGCATCGGAAAAATTATCGCCAGCGTTATTTGCTCGATCCTATCCTGCCTGGGCCGTTCGTTCGGCCGGTACATTGGATGTGTGGGTGGAGTTCTCCTCCTTTTTGTCTTACTCACAGATTCAATCGTTGTTGAGTGAGGCCGGTTTTCAGATAAGAAATGCACGGTTTGCCAAACATCAGTTCATTGAGTTGAATGTTGAAGTGGAACAGGTTTCGAAATTGGCCGGACTCCCCTTTGTCCAATACGTTCAAGCGGCGCCTCCACCTGATCAGGCCATCAATTTTAGAAGTCGCGCCGGTTCTCGGGCCAATCTGGCAAATGCTTCGTTGGCGCAAGGAGGACGGGGATTGTTGGGAGAAGGCATGGTGATCGGGATTGGGGATAATGGTGATCCCAGTGCACACGTCGATTTCTCCGGACGAATGATCAGTCGTTACGGATCGTCCATCGGTCAACATGGAATACATGTTAGCGGAACCATGGCTGGGGCTGGTATCTGGGTAGATACGTTGGCTGGCTATGCGCCCAAGGCGCGGCTGATTGCTCAATATTTCAATCAGATCTTTGATTTCGCTCCGCAGTATGTTCGAGATGAGGGCATGGTGGTGACCAATAATTCTTACGGTGCCATCGTGAACGAGTGTGGATACAACGGCTTGTATGATCTCTATTCTCGTGCCTGGGATCAGCAAGCTTTCGATCTTCCGGAATTGTTGCATGTGTTTGCAGCCGGAAACAGTGGAACACTCACCTGTCCGCCGTATGCCACCGGATTTAAAACCGTGTTGGGCAGTTATCAATCGGCCAAAAATGTATTAACGGTGGGCGCCACTCAGTTCACGGGTGATATAGCCAGTTTTTCCAGTCGCGGTCCGGTAATCGATGGCCGCATCAAACCCGAGATCACCACACAGGGAGCTGCGGTGGTCTCAACAGGCAACGGCAGTTACTATACGAACAATGGCACCAGTATGGCTTGTCCGGGTGCTTCCGGCGGTGCTACCTTGTTGATACAGCGCTATCGGCAACTGAATGCCGGGACTAATCCCTCCAATGCCTTGGTCAAGAATCTACTTTGTAACGGAGCCACTGATAAAGGAAATGAAGGTCCCGATTACACCTATGGATTTGGATGGATGAATTTAGATCGTTCGTTGGATATTCTCGAGAACAATCGATATGCCTCCGGTTCATTGATCCATGGCGGATTTGGGTTGAAAACATTTACGGTTTCTCCAGGTCAGGCACAATTGAAAGTGATGTTGAATTGGAATGATCCCGCTGCGCCGATGGTGGCGTATCGGACCCTAGTCAACGACTTGGATCTGGAATTGGTCACGCCCACGGGAAGTATTTTATTGCCTCGTATCCTAGATACCGTCGCCGCTCGAGTCAATCAGGTAGCGGCTATAGGAGTAGATCGCATCAACAACATCGAGCAGATCACCTTGTACAATCCTCCCGCCGGCAATTATACCATTCGCGTTCGGGGTACTTCGGTAAATACGCTCACGCAAGCTTATTTCATCAGTTGGGAGGTATTGGCCCCTTCGGCGAAACTGACTTTTCCACTCGGCGGTGAATCTTTCCGACCTGGACAATCGATCAACATTCAGTGGGATACCTATCCGGGAGCTGGCACGTACAACCTGGAGGCTTCTACGGACAATGGTTCAACGTGGACGCCCATCGTGTCGGGCTTAACGGCCTCCACGGTTCAATACAGTTGGATCACACCGAACCTGCCCTCCGATCAAGTGCGGGTGCGTTTAATTAATACGATGACCAACGCGGTCAGTACCTCGCAATCATTTTTATTGATTGGCTTGCCGGTGGTTTCGCTGGCCAGTGTACAATGCGAGACCTATATCTCTATGGATTGGACAGCAGTTGCCGGTGCAACAGACTATGAGGTCATGCGTCTGGTGGGTACAGAGATGCAATCCGTTGCCATTGTTCCATCCACTACGACGAATTATGTTTTCAGTGGGTTGTCGCGTGATACGATTTACTGGGTGGGTATTCGACCTCGTTTGAATGGCAAAGCAGGCCGAAGATCTGTTTCATTATCCCGCCAACCAAGTACTGGAACCTGCGCCGGATTGATTTCGGATAATGATTTTCGAATGGAAGCATTGGTGAGCCCGGCTAGTTCGGGTCGACTGAATACCTCGGTGTCGCTTCCGGCTAATCAAACCATTGGTATCCGCATCAAGAATTTAGATGATGTATCGTATACGGGTCTGGTCACAGTCAGTTATCAGATTAACGCGGGCGCGGTAATCACTGAGAACATTACGCTAACGGATCTTGCGGCTGGAGCCAGCTACACACACAACTTTTCAACGACCGCTGATTTGTCGGCAGCCGGTTTGTATACGATAAAACTAATGGTGGATGGGCCATCCGATCTCATTGAAGCCAATAATTCCTTGACGCGTGTGATTCGACAGTTGAGCAATGCACCGTTGGTGTTGAGTCCGGCTTGGCTGGATAATTTCGATCAATTGCCCAAGCAGACCTGGGTTCAAAATCAAATGGGGTTGGATGGATCGGATCGGTATGATTTTTCGTTTGTCAATTCCTTGGGTCGGCTGCGCAGCTTCATTAATAATGGGATGTCGTATTCCGGTGATCGGGCCTTGACCCTGGATGTGAGCTACACACTGGGCGGAGGAAATACGAATTATTTGATTGGCACGTATAATTTATCCAATTATAGTTTATCGGATGAGGTTCGATTGGATTTTCGATATAAGCAACATGGGCAAGTGTCGAATGCCAACAACCGAGTATGGATACGAGGCAACGATGCTGCTCCGTGGATCCAGGCCTATGATCTTTTTTCAAACCAAGAGGCTTTAGGTGTTTATAAATCTGCCCATGCATTGGAGTTATCGGATCTGCTCGCGGCCAATGGGCAGTCATTCAGTAGCAGTTTCCAAATCCGCTGGGGTCAGTGGGGTCAATACCAGGCGGCCGATAATTGGAGTGGAGCGGGCTATTCATTGGACGATGTGAAGCTGTATACAGTCGGGGATGAAATTCAATTAACTCGTATTGATGAGCCCGCGGTTCAGTCCTGCGTAGCCGGATCGTCGACATCCGTGAAAGTGACCGTTCGGAATAGTGTGGGTTCAACGCGGACCAACATTCCGGTTCGTATGCAATTGAATGGCGGGGCAGTGGTAACCGAGTCAATCGCCTCGTTGGCGGGAAATACATCGGTCCAATACACATTCACGCAATCACTGAGTTTGTCTTCGACTGGTTCGAATGTGTTGAAAGTGTGGGTAGACCTGCCTACCGATTCTTATCGGGAAAACGACACGTTGATTCAAGCGATCCGGGTATTGCCTGTCGTCAGCAACTTTCCGTACCTGCAGGATTTTGAGTCGGGTGCATCGGATTGGTTCCCCGGCGGTGTAAATGCCAGTTGGGATTTGGGTGCCCCAAATTCATATCGAATCAACGGAACGGGTAGCGGAGCAAGGTCTTGGAAGACTCGTTTAGCCGGATCGTACAACGATAATGAGTTTTCCTATTTGTATTCGCCTTGCTTCAATGTAAGCGGCTTGACTACACCGATGCTGAGTTTTACGGTTGCGCTGGATTTGGAGGATTGTGGTACCGGTGGGCTTTGTGATGGGGCTTATATGGAATATACCACCGACGGAATCACCTGGTTGCGGCTGGGTGCATTTGGCCAGGGAGTGAATTGGTACAACCGAAATTATGCCGGTGGCAATCCAGTTTGGAGTACGCAGTCCTACACACGCTGGCATGTCGCTACCATTCCGTTGCCCACAGGGCTTAATGCCATGCGGCTTCGGTTTGTGATGCGCTCCGACGGCTCGGTGAACCGCGATGGCGTTGCGGTGGATGACATCCACATATACGAGAATGGTTTGCCCATCTATACAGGACCAACTTTGACGACGCCGATTTCCGTGTCGGTGGCAGCCTCTCCGAGTTGGCAGCCCGTCGTGGCAAGCAATCAATTGGTGGCAGCCTTGCAGGCTACTGCGCCATCTGCTGGCAACGTGGATGTGCAGGCTTTTCTTCACAGTGGGTCTGATCGCAATACCAACGGTCAATATTATTTAGACCGAAATTGGGTCTTGAAAGGGAATAACCAACTGGCAGATACGGCGCGTGTGCGCTTGTATTTTTTGGATCGGGAAACCGATTCCTTGGTGTTCGCTACGGGTTGTGAATCTTGTGTCAAGGTAGGGTCGGTGGCTGAGCTGGGGTTGACCAGTTACCGCGATACGCTCTCCACCTCTCAAAATTTATCATTGGCCGATAACGGCATGGGGAGCTGGAATTATCGGAATCGAAATCAAGTTAGACGCGTGCCCTATCAAAATGGGTATTACCTAGAGTTCCCGACAAAAGCCTGGGAGGAGTATTGGGTAAATAGTGGATGGCGAACCGGCTTGAATGGGTTGCCGGTCGAAATTCGATCCTTCAACGTGGATCGAATCGGTTCGACGGGTGCGCAGCTGCAATGGAGTACGGCCTATGAATATGACGTCGTTGCCCACGAAATTCAGGTTGCCAAAGGCAATGCAGCTTGGCAACAACAGCAATTTGAGACGATCGCTACGGTTACCTCGGGAGGAAACTCTGCAGGGCAACAGTTCTACACCTATTCGGATAATAGTGCGTCAAAATGGGATGTCTGGTTTTATCGAGTGAAGATCGTGCATCGGGATGGATGGTATGTATATTCCACAGCTATTCCGATTGTTTATGATGCGCAGCCCATCGTGAAATTTTATCCCAATCCGTCCAATGGATTATTTAAGGGCGTGTTCCAAGCAAATGCAGGCGAGGTGTTGCGGCTGAAGATATTTGATGCAGCCGGCCGACTGATCCAACAACAAACGCAAACTGCCACCGGATTTTTGGATGGTTGTTTATTGGATCTATCCGGTTCTGTCATCGCCTCCGGGGTCTATGCCATCCAAGTCGAATTGCGGGGTGTTCGTTCGGTGGTTCGAGTGGTGAAGCAATCGAATTGAGTCCGAGTGGGCACAAAAAAAAGATCGACCCTAGGGTCGATCTTTTTTTATTTGTTGGCAAGGAATTACCAGCCTTGTTTGGCAAATCCTTCTTTGATGGCAGCCAATGCTTTGGCTTCGCCGAGGAGGGTAGTCAGTTTGTTTCCTTTTCCGTCATTGCCCTGAGCCATGTAGGCACCTTTGGCAGTTTTAGTGACGACGGCATCTTTCATTTCGACACCTTTTTCTTTGGTCTTCACGTTGTACGCGGTGATGGGTCCGTTCGACATGTGTTTCTATTTTAATCGTTAGGAAAGGGCAAACATACGAAAATTCTCCCCGCCTTCTGCAAATTTTTAAGATCAGCCATTGCATTGATTTTCCTCTTTGTTTTTTTCCCATTTATTGGCGAGTAAAATCTCCTTGAATTCAGTGGGTTATCACTAGGATTTGACAAGGGTATCCCAACACCTTTACCACTCATTTAATTCACAAAAAATATTCATCATGAAATTTTTGACTATGCTTTGTTTGTTGTTGCTCACGCTGCCGGAGCTTGCTGCCCAATCGTTGGCAGATCGACAGGACCGCTTCAATGCTTGTTTGTCGGGGCATGCTGATTTGCAAAACCGCATTCATGCTGAGCGGTTCCAAGCCCAGGAGCAGTTGGTTGGCATTCGCGAGTCGGTACAGCAGTTGATCCATGCCCATGAAGTACGGATTGCTGGGTCGATGCTGGAAGTCAACAATCTTCGATCGGCCGTGGAATTATCCATGCAGTTGCGTGATCTGGATGCGGAGTGCGACAGCATCTATGCGCAATTGCGGGAGAGAATTTTGGCAGAGTCGTGGACGGAGGGGCTTTGCGCCGAGGACCTTACATTCAATGCTTATCAAGAGTTGTTTGACAATTACTTGGAGGAACTAATCCGCTTCGACGATCATTATGCCTCCACGTACTTTGCCAGTTATTTGGGATTTCGATCCATGTTATTGATCCAAGCGAAGGTGGAGGAAGAGTGGTTGGAGCGGCAAGGATTGGTGTGGAAGGATCCGCATCCGTTTGATGAATTGCCCGTTCAAGAAGAGATGTACTGGTCGGTTCTTGATCCCAATTGGGCGATTTCGTTTCGCGAGCCGGAGGAGTCACTCAGGAAGATCCAAAATATTTATTCGGAGGGTGGGGCTACAGAAAAAACAAAATTCAAGGACATCGTTTTATTTATTCTTAATAACTGGGACAACATCAAGGAGATTTTGGCTTGGCTGGAGGAAGGTGTTTTTTACGATTGCAGCCCGACAGTCACCGCCCGCATCAAAAGTGACACGCGTGATGTCAATGTGATGCAACAGCTGAGTCCCGATGTGGAGCGTCGTATTTATTATCAAGTGGGTCAGCGCGGAGTGCGTGCAGATTTCAGATCCACGCGTACCCGGATCTGGGGGAAGGCGCATTTATACAAGCGCAAGCGGAATCGATTTGTCAAGGATAAGACGCAGGTGGTGGGCATTGCCTATTGTACGCAGCAATGGAATGTGTGCGATGATCAACCTTGGCCGGCGAATGGGCAACCGTTTCAATTTGCCGGTGTACACCGTCGCGGTAAGGCTAAATTTTCGGAGCGACATCCCTATGCGCTGGCCATTCAGCGTCTGAATACGGAATTCATCAATTTCCCTTTATTCTACAATCGAGCCCTGGTTGACCAAGTCTACCTGTTGGGCAATGGAGGGTGTTTCTGATGCCAAGAATCAAATTGTTCACCTGTTGCATGGGCCTACTTTTCACGGTGCATGTAAACGCACAAGTACGATGGATGTTGGGTGGGGGAATCTGTTCCCCACCCCGTTCAGAGGTTGCTGCCGGACAATATGGCCTACAAACTATGTCCGATCGAACTTGGCAGGTGGGCATTGCCTTCCCGAGCAAAAAAGAAACGGGTCTTGCTTG
>ENA-ORFA01000462-ORFA01000462.1-marine-metagenome-genome-assembly--contig:-NODE-462-length-17326-cov-3.075077_pt1 | contig 17326 bp, 12 predicted proteins | sample MGYA00248621_ERZ508587 | MGnify/ENA primary metagenome ERZ508587 (study PRJEB26250, sample SAMN06266239) | marine metagenome | isolation source: Columbia River Estuary | place: USA:Columbia River Estuary... | reverse complement strand
AGAACGTACTGCTCGGTATCAAGGCCCGTCGTGACGCCACCAACACCGAACCGAAGTCCCGCATCGTCGGGGTGTCCGGTGTCCCGGCTGGTGTCAAGCCGTTCGCCAGCTCCAAGGAGATGGTGGCGGCCATGCGCGACCCCCGCTACAAGTACGACCCCGAATACCAGAGCCACGTTCAGGAACGGGTTCGCATCACAGGAATGAGCAAGAATGCTTGAAGACATCAAGAACTACCTCAAGGAAGTCCCGCACGCCCTGTTCGTCATCCTGGTCCTTATCGTCGCCTTCGGCGCGTTCACGGTTCTCCAGGGATGCAACCTGGCGTCTCTGGTTCAGGTCGCGGTGCCTCCGCAGGTCAAGGAAGCGGTCGGCATTCCTCCTGAGGAGAAGGTGACCCTCGACGAGGCCGACATGGTCTACACCGACTGGGTCGCCTACGTAGACTCGAACACCCGCAAGTTCGAATCGGCCATCGACGACGCCAACGAGCGGTACGCCGTCATCAAGCAGATCACCGACATCGGCATCGGTGTCGCCACCGACAACGTCGGCGGAGTTCCAGGAGGCGCCGTCCTCCTGTCCGTCCTGTCGCTGATCGGCGGCATCTTCCTGAAGCGCCCGGGCGAGGACGCCCGTGTCGCCAAGGAGAAGCGCGACAGCTACAACAAGGGAATCGAAGTCGGTTCCCACATCAACAAGACCTGACGCACGGTGCGCCGTGCTGGCCGATGATCTAACGAAGATCTCGCTCGACGAGTATGCGGGTATCGTACCCCCGCTCGGCCTTTCCGAAGCAGAGACCGTCCGGACCCAGCGTGTTGCTGGACAATCCTAGAGACGACAATCAAAGCAGAGGCAACCGTCACAATGAACTAGCAAGAGAACAAGACAATGGCAAACACCAACCTGATTCGCTTTGGTCAGAACATGGCCCTGGCTGCGGCTTCGCAGACCCCGGCCGACATGTGGCTTCCCGTCTACGGCGGCGAGGTCCTCACCGCCTTCCAGGAGTACAACCAGTTCCTGGACAAGGTCAACTACAAGACGATGACCAGCGGGACGACCATGAAGTTCCCCGCGACCTGGAAGATCGGCTCCGAGTACCATGAGGCCGGTACCGAGCTCCTCGGCCTCGATGTCGAGACCAAGGAGTACTCGATCAGCCTCGACGACCGTCCGCTGGTCGCCCACTTCGAGGTCGACGACATCGACACCGCGATGACGCACTTCGACGTCCGCAACGAGCTCGCCTCGGAGACGGGCCGCGAGCTCGCCCGTCAGATGGACCGCAAGATCGCGGCTCTCCTGATCAACGCCGCCCGTACCGGCGCCGACACCGGCACCAACAGCTTCCCCGTTGGCGGCAACACGCTGCTCTACGGTGGAGCTACGACCGGTACGACCGAGTTCAACCACGCCGACTGGAGCACCGAGGCGAACGCCGCGGCTCTCGTCGAGTGGATTGGCAAGATCTGCCAGGAGATGGATGAGAACGACGTGCCGGTCAACGACCGCTGCGCCGTCGTCAATGTCCCACTCTACTACGCCCTCCGCCGCCTCGGTCTTCCGTACTCGGCCTCGGGTACCGCCACGAACGTCACCGGCGCTGCTCAGCTCTGGGGTCGTCCCGACAGCGGCACCGCTGGTCCGCGTCTCCAGGACAGCCAGGGCTACCAGCTTCCGATCGACGTCATGGGCGTTCCCGTGTATTGCTCGAATCACCTGCCGAACACCGCCATCTCGACCGGCCCCGCGAAGTATCAGGGCACGTTCACCAAGAGCGGTGGTGTCGTGTTCCAGAAGAGCGCGATCGCCGTGCTCCAGCTCATGGGCATCCAGACCGAGAAGTTCCGCGACGTCCGTCGTCAGTCGGACTTCATGGTCTCGAAGATGCTGATGGGCGGCGGTGCCCTCCGTCCGTACTGCGCGTACGAGGTCCTCAGCGCCAACTGAACCTAGAACGGGGCCCTTCGGGGCCCCCTCCTTCTCACACAGAAAGAATCACACATGCCAATCACCACCGGCACCGTCAACCCCACGTCCACGATCGCCGTCAACAACCCCGTGTCGCGCACCGACTCGGCCAACAGCAACGACTTCGAGTTCCAGCTGACCCCCAGCGGTACCCAGACGTTCAAGATTGACGCCGACGCCTACCCCTGCGCGTTCTTCCTCACCTCCAACAACTCCGCCGCGGCATCGCACGGCATCATCGTGTGCCCCACCGCCAGCATCGTCGACCTGACGGGCGCTGTGTCGGGCCTCGATGACGGCGCTCCCAGCGCCACCACCGACATCGGTGTGACGATCAGCTCGGGTACCGTGACCCTTACGGCTGGGTCCACGATCACCAACCCGACCACCGTCCGCATCGTTCGTATCGCCTGACCCCTCCCGGGGATTTCGCTCCCGGCCCCGAGCACCGAAAGGTGTTCGGGGCTTTTACATAAGGAACAACCATGGGCGCACTCAGCAAGCTCGATGCAGTCAACCGCATTCTCCGTGCAGCCGGTGAATATCCCGTCTCCACCCTCGCGGTGACCGGGTCCAACGACGTCACCCTGGCTGTCCAAACTCTCGATGAAGTCGCACTCCAGTGCCAGCTCACTGGCCTGAACTGCAACACCGTCGAGAAGGCCGTGTATCCCGATGTGGATGGAAAGGTGTGGATCCCCGACACCACCCTTGCCGTCGACACGGTCAGCACCGATTATGGACGCAACCTCGTCCAGCGTGGCCGCACTCCCACCTACCTGTTCGACGTCGACAACAACACCGACGTCTTCACGGTGGGCACACCGATCCAGATCCGCATCACGACCGCCCTCGGCTTCGAGGATCTTCCGACTGCCGAGCAGTTCGAGATCACGGACCAGGCGGCTCGCATGTACCAGATGGCCACTGTCGGCGAGGCCGCGCAGGACAAGCTCCTGCAGGAGATCGCCTTCATGTCCCGTGCCAAGAGCCGCGCCGCAGACATGCGCTCGCGCGACATCTCGGCGTTCACAAGCAGCACCAAGAGCTCCTGGCCTACCATCGGAGCTCGTAGGAACATTGGACCCTTCTGATGCTTCAGCGCATTGTCATTCCCGATCTCAACGGCGGTGTCTCCCGTCAACCCGATGGCCAGCGCTTCCCGAACCAGGTCGAGGATGCCGACAATGTGTCGCTGCTCCTGAGCCGTGGGCTTGAGAAGCGCCCCGGTTCGGAGGTCGTCGCTACCTTCTCCAACCTGGCCAATGGTGTCGTAGTCCACTGGATCGAGCGCAGCGCCACTGAGAAGTACGTGGTCCTGTTTCACCAGGACGCTACCACTCCGCTCCATGTCCGCAAGATCGACGGCACTTCGTGCACCGTCACCTACACAGGAACGGGAGCCGAGCAGACCGCCCAGAAGGCCTACCTCAACACGGCTGGATCCAACATCCGAGCCGTCACCGTGGACGACACCACCATCATCGTCAACACGTCCGTCACAGTGGACCTCTCCCCGAGTTCCCCTGTGTCGTACACGTTCGGCGGCACGGGTGTCGATGCCACAGGCAACGCACACAACAAGACGTCGTGGGAAGACTTCGATCTTCCTCCTTCGGTAGCCGCCGAATACTGGTATGCAAAGGACGATGCCCTCGGCCATCCGGCCGGGTGGTATGAGTCCATCAGCACGACGACTCAGCCGTGGTACAAGCGCATCATCACCCCGATGGTCGACTCGACACTCGACAACGCCACGGCACCGGTACGGCTGGTCCAGACAGGAGCTACGACCTTCGAGGTCCGGTTCTGTCCCTGGGTTCCCCGCTACAGCGGAGACAGCCAGACCAATCCTGGACCGTCCTTCGTCGGCAAGCAGATCACCGACGTCTGCATCCACCGCAACCGCCTGTGGTTCAGCGCCGGTGAGAATGTCGTCGGATCCGCCGCCGGAGACTTCTACAACTTCTGGCTCGATTCGTACGCTGGAGTCGTCGACTCCGACCCGATCGACGTGAAGCTCAGTTCCGCGCAGGTGACCAAGATCCTGTGGATGGCTCCGTTCCAGCGCAGCATCGTTGTCTTCACCCAGAGTGGACAGCAGTACGAGATCAGGGCGCAGGAAGCCATGAGCCCGACCACCGTGTCGGTAATTCCCTCCACCGCCTACACGTCTCCGTCCTCCCGTCCAGCCATCATCGGATCCCAGCTCTACTGGGCAGCCCCCAAGGGCCCGTGGTCGCAGGTCTACGAGTACATCACGGACGAAGGCGCCGCTCAGTCGATCGCCACGGACGCAGCAGCCCATGTCGATGGATACATCGGCTCGGGCGTGCTAGAACTGAAGGCATCCCCGGCCAACGACATGCTGTTCCTGAGGACCTCCTCCGAGGTCTTCGTCAACTACATGTTCTGGCAGGGCGACCGCAAGCTCCAGTCGTCGTAATGTCGCTGGACGCACACGTCGTTCCACACCGTGCTTGGCATGCACGTGATCGACGATCACCTGTATACCCTGAGCCGCATCAGCAGCGGCGGGACGCACCGGCTGAGGATCGAGCGGACTCCGCTCCGTCACTCCGACGCCTTCCCGTCGTACCGCCCGCGGTTCGATTCGATCGTCGTCGCCTCCGGCGGCGTGTTCAACTCGACCACGAAGCGCACGACGTTCACCGTGTCGCACTTCCTTCCCGACGCCGACGAGGTCTACCTCGGATCGGCATGGGGCAACCAGGAAGGTGTCCGCTACGGCGTCTACTCGCTGACCCCGGGAGCCACCACGACCATCGTCGTGAACGGCAACCTCAGCGCACACGACGTGTACATCGGATACGGCTTCGACATGAACGTGCAGCTGTCCAAGCAGTACGTCAGGGACCAGAACGGCGTACAGGCAGTCGGTGCCCTGCAGATCAAGCAGTGCTCCGTGCACCACCGCAACACCGGATACTTCACGTTCACCGTGGATCCACGTACCGATCCCGCCTCCAACCGCGTCTACAAGTACACGGGAAAGAGCCTTGGGGCAATCGGATTCATCACCAACCTCAACACGCTATCGGACAGGGACAGCCAGAACTTCAAGGTCATGGGCAGCAGCGGTGGAGTCGATCTGTATCTTGGATCGGACAGCCCAGCTCCTGTCAACATCAGTGGCCTCGAGTTTGTGGCGGACTTCGTCGTCGGGCGTAGAAGCGCAGCGAGTACCTAATGGCAATCACACCGGCAGTGGCCGTGGCCATCAGTGCGGTATCCACGGCAGCTTCCGTCGCCTCCTCTGCCTATCAGAACAAGCAGCAGAGGAAGGCGGCGGATTACCAGAACGCACAGCAGAAACTTGCATACGAGAAGACCCTGGCTGTATCCAGGGCGCAGGGAGAGATCACTGCGACCGAGAAGCGCCGACAGCTCCAGAACCGCTACGATGCCTACAAGGGCGCGCTTGCGGTGTCTGCGGCTGAACGTGGTACGGCCACAAGCCGATCCACCTCGGCACTTGCCTCCAGTCTGTCCATCCAGGCAGCGCGGGAGTCGGCGAAGATCTCCATGGAAAACAACCTCAACCAGCAGAATCTTGCAATCAGCGCCATGCCTCAGTGGCAAGTGGCCCAGTCGTCCTCTCCGTTCCTCGCAGGAATCCAGGGTGGACTTCAGGGCCTCAGCATGGGCATGGGACTGATGCAGGGACAGCAGTCACTTGATCTTGCACGGCAGCAGGCAGCGCTAAACGGCATCCCAAACATCTAAGGAGACAACATGCCACGTGAGTACAGGACCACCGGAGGACCGGCAGCCCCGAGTCCATCTGGATTCGGCTCCGCTGACATAAATCTCCAGACGCCACGGTTCGTCGCACAGACGGCCGTGGCAATGCCTGAGGATCCGTTCGCAGCCCTTCAGAAGATCCTTGGCATGGCAACCGAGGTGGGCACACAGGCCTTCCGGTACCAGGCCGCCGAGATCGAGGGCAAGATCACGTATCAGAAGGCAGTCGAGGCCAAGCAGGAACGCGAGGACATCCTCAAGCGCCGCGCTGAGGCCGACACCGACCGAGAGAACGCACGGCTTGCAGCTGAGTTCTCAGCGGCCGCCAAGCTCGAGATTGCAAAGGCCAAGACCCCTGAAGAAGCCAAGACCATTGAGGAACGTCTTCTGAAGGAAGCCCGTGAGGGCGAGACGACCGAGATGAAGGCCACCAGGGCCCAGGTCATCGAGCAGGCCGAGAGCGAAGCCCGTCAGCTTCAGGCCGAGATCGACAAGACCAAGCAGGAGGAGCGCCAGGCGTTCCTCGACAACGCCCTTGCCATCAGGGCTATGGGCGACGAGCGTATTCAGAACGCATTCGAGGCAGCCGATCCAGGCGCTCTCGAGGACATTGCACTGAGCTATGCCTGGCGGGCCGAGCAAGAGACCGACCCCCGCATGAAGGCAACCTACACGGGACTTCGTGCCGAGGCCTTCGCCAAGAAGGAAGCCCTGGAAGGCAAGGCAGAGCTGGACGACAAGCGGCAGGAAGCCGCTCTCGTCACCGCGGCTCGGGAGACCTTTGGTGAAGCCGCATCCACAGTCGTCACGGGACTCCGGGCCGACCTGATGAAGACGGCCGGTATGTTCGAGTCGGCTACCGACAGTGCCCTTGAACAGGCTGTGTTCGACACCGTCAAAGAGAAGGTCCTGTCAGACGAACGCATGGTTGGTCTGGTGGCGTACATGTCTCCAGCGGAAGAAAAGGCGGTCTCGGAAGCAATCAGGCAGCAGTCTGAGGTCCTTGTCCGCGACATGGTCTCCGCTCGAAACGACAAGTACCGTCGACAGGCCGAGGAGACCAAGGTCTCGGCATGGGTGGCTGAAGGCTCTGTCAACTTCGATGCAGCCATCGAGGCCATCGACAACGACACCACCGTGTCCGATGCCGCCCGTAGGCGTGCCTATGGCGAGGTCGCCAAGGCTCGCGTTTCTGCCGAGAACACGGACATTGGCAAGCTCAGGGCCGCCGCCGGTCTGTACGGACGTGGTAATCCAATCCTGGATTCACAGTCAGTCCGCATGACCAAGGAGATCATTGGCAACATCGGCACTCGAGTGCAGCAGGAACGCACAGGACTGGTGGACCTGACCCAGCAGCAGGGAGACGAGTTCTCCAAGGGCTGGACAGCCAAGTACAACACAAGGGACGAGTTCCTGACTGACGTCCTTGAACGCCACTTCGGAACCGACCTGAACTCGCTTCAGGATCCGGAGGTGTCCAACCTGATTGGTCCGACTGTCAACCGACTTGTCAACCAGTGGGAAGAGGACACCAAGGCCAGCGGCGCAGCGCAGAGAGCGGCTGAGGTTGAAGTAAACGCAGCCGACCGTGCACGCCGTCGCGGCATGAAGATCGAGGAGAACTGGAAGTTCACCCCGCTTGCACGTGCCCTTGCCGATGGATCCCATAGCAAGACCAAGGTCGAGGACCTCGAGCCGATGATCGTCGAAGCAATGGTCGGATACTCCGATACCAAGATGCCGGATGAACTCAAGGCCAAGGTCGTCGGTGCCTTTGATGATCCCAACAACTTCTCGCTGGTGACTGCGTACTGGAACGTGATGAATCGGTCGATGGACCCCACTGCCCGTAACAACGCCATCAGTGACGCACGCACCATGCAGTCCTGGGGTCTGGGAGCGTTCCTCCAAACCCTCGGTCCTGAGGTTGATGGTCGGACGACCGCTGCTCTTGGAACTGAGATGGCTCGTAACCTGCAAGCCAAGAACACCACTCCGGATAAGGATGGACCTGTCACTAAGGCACTTGCAGAACAGCGCTCCAAGGCCGTGCTGGACCTGACCATGGGTGCTGGTCTTGACACGGGATGGTTTGACTTCACTGGAGTCAAGGCCAAAGACGTAACCGCCAAGCTGCCACCGGCAGATCAGGCGTTGCTGCTCAACATGGCAACCATTGCTGGATCGGCCCCGCGCAGCCAGGACGTCGGCGCTACCATGTCACACATGTTGCGTCAGCAGGGATTCGCCATCTATCCGGTTCAGGCAGACAACGGAGATACGTCGTTCCAGATCGTCCAGAACGTGCGAGGAAAGCAGGGATCAACTCCACTGCCTCCTCCTGCTGTCCTGGAGTCAAACGGATGGCGGTCCTATCTTCTGTCAAAGAAGCAAGCCATTGCAGACGCACTCAACGCGCTGCCCAAGCTTGATGTTCCGGGTGGCGGGGCTGTAGAAACCATCTTCCGTCCAGAACACGTCGAGGACGTGCACATTGCAGTGTATGACCAGGACGTGAAGCAAGGATACGTGGCCGTTAGGGCCAAGGTATCAGGAGAATGGCGCAGCATTCCTGTGAATGCAGTTAGCGTGTCAGCCGATGACTTTGAGGCAACGCGTGCATCCCGGGCAAAGGCCCTGGAGCAGGTGTTTGCCAAGTCAGCCAAGGACAACAATCCCTGGATCCCCGACGCATACGAGAACCTTTTCAAATAAGAGATTCTACTCCATGAGTACTTTCAACTACGATCAGCCGTACGAGTTTCCAAAGGACTCTGGAGTCAGAGTAGCCCCTACGCTTCTTGACGGAGGCGTGGGGTATTCCGCCCTTCCCGACTTCATCGCCACCCAGGTCGACCGTGCCTACTACGGCGCGACTGACGGCGGTGCAGGTCGGTGGGCATTCGGATACATGCGCACGCCCCAGCGTGCAGTCGTGGACTGGTGGCAGGGATGGGATCCCGACGTTGGCTCGAAGCCCGATCCCAACTTTAACCCCACCCAGGCCAAGACCATGTACGAGACCATGCCACTCGAGCAGCGTGTTGCAGTACTGCAGCGCGGTGGTCAGGAGCTGGTCGACGACATCATCAACAACTCCGTCTCAGCCGAGCACCTCGACCAGCGCATGCGCGAGATCGAGGTCGTGACCCGCGCCCAGATGGAGATCGAGCAGTACGACCGCGAGTCGTACATGCTGGGATACGCCTCTCAGAAAATCTTCTCAGCCGTCGTCAACTACGTCACCGTCGACCCGATGACGACGATCTCCATCGTCGCCACCGCAGGTCTTGCCGCTCCTGCGGCCGGTGCAGCCGCGGCTGTTGCCGCCGCTCCTGCGACCACGCTGTCGATGGGAGCGCGTATCACCGCACTGTCGACCCAGTACAATCGCACGTGGAAGGCAGCCACCTACCTGTGGGACGGCCTTGACGGTGCATCCTCCTCCTACTCGGAGTGGAAGCAGCTCAACGACGACGGCTACCGCGTCTATGGAAAGACCTACGAGAAGGATGAGAACTGGACCGACAACGTCGCGTTCGGGTCTCTTCTTGGAGTGACTTTCTCAGCCGGTGGCGATGCGATCGGGCGTTGGCTCAGGAAAGCCGACAACGTCAACAACACCGGTTCAGCGCTTGAGAACATGGCCGCGAACAGCGATGAGGGTACCCTCGGTACCACCATCGACTACGTCACTCAGAGCGCATACCGCACGTCCAAGAGCCGCCTCGAGCGGAGTCTTGATACCATCGTGGGTCCTGACGATCCGCTTCGCCGCGTCCTGATGGACGACGAGGCACGCGCAGGAGCCATGTTCGGTTCCACCGAGGACATGGACGGACTGTCGGAATGGATCGAGAAGAACAAGCCCGATGCCGCCGAGCTCAACCGTCACGTCGCCGATCGCCTCGAGGCAGCCCAGCGCACCCAGGCCCAGATCGACGAGTGGCAGGACGACGTCGCGGACTATGTCCTCGGCGGCGGAGACGAGAAGCACTTCTTCCGCAAGAAGGCCATCGACCTGCTCCGTGCCCACATGGGCGACGAGTTCGAACAGTTCCGCTTCGTCGTGGACTACCTGGAGGAAGCCTCCGGGGATGCCCGTCTTGTCGCACAGTGGATGGCACGTGGTGACAAGGATCGAGTGACCCGTGCCGCCAACGCCATCTCTGCCAGTAAGCGCGTCAACCTGCTCGAGGACAAGGCGCTCAGTGCAGCCGTTGAGCGCGTCAGGGCCATCAACGAGGCCTCCGCGGCCGACGAGATGACCCAGGCCGTCAACCGCCTGAACGACAACGTCACCCAGGGACGGTTCCGTGGAGCCGTGGACATCCTTAACGAGATGCACACGGAGGTCATGGAGCGCACCGGACGTACGCTTGGCGAGATCGACGGAGCAATCAATCAGCTCAATGAAGCATTCACCCGCCTCAACGATGAGGCGTTCGAGAAGCTTGACCACTTCAAGGAACTCCAGATCAGCCTGAAGAAGGTGCGCGACACGTTCGTCGCCCACCGCAAGAAGGCTGGAGAGACGCGTCGACGCCTCGATGCGGCCATGGATCCCGATGCAGACAATGCAGCCGTGGTCCTGGACTCGCAGCGGATCGTCGACGAGGATCCGATGTGGCACACCGACGTGTCGAGTGCCACGGACGAACTGAAGAAGGCCCTTGCCAAGTTCAACGAGGCAGAGGCAACAGTGACCGGTACCCTCGACGAGGTGAAGCGCACCCGTCGAGAGATCGTGGCACGTGCCGGTAAGGACGCCCTCGACCGTACCATGACGGAGGCCTTCGGCTTCCCGCTGTGGAAGGTCGAGATCTCCGCCGCTGGCACCGAGGCCGTCCGCAAGGCGGCTGTCAAGCAGACCCGTGCCGCCAACCGCTGGAAGGTCGAGTTCGTCGACCGCTTCCTTGGCGAGAACTCGACTGACAACGCACTGATGTCGGGATCCAATCCCCTCAGGCCTGTCAGGACCGAGCGTCCCGTCATGCCGCGTGCATCGGTTGCGGAGCAGGAAGCCATCCTCCGCGAGGAGATGGCGAAGGTCGACCCCGAGGTGGCGAAGATCCAGGAAGGTGCCAAGGACCTGTCGCTTGACGACAAGATCGCGGCAGCCCGAGAGGGAGTCGGCCGTCTCAGGAAGTCGGCTGAGGATGCCAAGCGGTTCAAGGAATCTGGTGCCCTCAAGAGCGCCAAGACCCTGAAGGCTCTTGACGCCCTCATTGCAAAGAAGGAACGCGCAGCCAAGCGTCTCAGCAACCTGGCCGACCGATACGAGGCTCAGCTCACTGGACAGGTCGCAGACCTGAACAAAGACCTGACCCCTGCATCGGCAGTCACCCCTGACATGCTGAATGCAGCCCGGGCAGCCGAACGAAAGGCAGCCTGGACCAAGGAAGCAGCTGCGCTGGATAAGAAACTAGCTGAGAAGGGCCCTGACTTTGCGTACACCAAGGGTGGTCGCACGCTCAGGAACCGTGTGCGTCGTGCTGCGTCCGAAGCCAATGGCGGAACGACGTACACGGCACGTCAGTCAGAACTCAAGATGATCAATGACGAACTCGAGCCCACCAAGGCGGCTCGAGAAAAGCTGAAGGCCTCCGGAGCCACCGATGCGGATCCCCGCATCAAGCAGTACGACGAGGAGATTGCATCCCTCGAGAAGCGTGCCAACAAGGTGAAGGCCGAGATCGACGGCATCGAGGGGCGACCCGCGATGATCCGTCGCTCACATGAACTTGCGTCGACCACTCCCAACGTGAAGGACGTGACCGAGGTCTCGCGCATGCGAGCCCGTATCGCCGTAGCGATGGAGAACGGGGACGTGGAGTTCGCGGAAGAGCTGAACCGCCGCCTGTACAACATGTACGGCGACGTGACCGAGCTTCCGCGCTGGACTGCGCTCGAGGACTTCTTCGTGAAGCGCGAGCGTGCCGTCCTTGCCGGAGAACCCACCGAGGATCTCGTCAGCGCCACCATGGATGGACGCAACATCCGCTTCTCCGTGCTTGGTGCCCAGCGTGCAGATCCTGTGATTGCCGAAGGCCTCGACGAGGCGGCGGCTGGCATCAGGACCCGTCCAGAGATGTCCTCCGGAAGGGGACGTAGTGTTCCGACCGAAACTTCCCGCAAGGAAGCCGCGGCGATGCGCGATGCCCAGCTGATGGAGAACGCACTGGATACAGATGCTGAAGCCCGGGCAGCCCGTGCTCCGTCCGTTGGACGCGAGATGCGGTACGAGAACGGAGCAGTCACCGATCCCAAGGCAGCTGGTACCGCTACGTCGGCACCGGCCCCTGCTGGAAAGAAGGATGCTCCGAAGACCAAGGCCGAGAAGGCAGCTGATGTCAGGACCCAGATCCTGGAGAAGCTGACCTCGAAGGACAAGCCGGGAGAGCGTCTCCTCATCATGAACAACATCATGATGTCGATGGGACGCATCCCTGCGCTCCGCAACCTTGGACGTGCCCTGTTCCGTCTCCAGACCGCAGGAACCAAGTTCGGGCAGATCCACAACATCTCCCGTCAGTTCGACATGATCGTCACGGCGTTCAACATGCTTGACCGCCCCGAGCCCCTTGTCAAGGCGCTCGGATTCAACAATGGAAACCTCCGCTCGCTCCAGAACTTCCGTGACCAGGGCAAGCTGTCGGTGGCGCGTCTCGCGGCCATCGAGCAGCGTGTCCGCAGGGCGGGACAGTGGACCGCGGATTCGGACCTTCGGGTCCAGACCGCACTGGATACCGGAGTCACCACGGGCCTCAATCCCGGTGAACTCGAGGTCCATGCGTTCCTCCGCGATGCCTATGACCGGGTCGGCAACCGACTGGATGTAACCCATCCTGGCGTCCGTCGTCCCAACTACCGGCCGCGCGAAGGAAACTCCAGGGCCATCCTCGCCAACCAGCGAGCGGCCCAGGACAGCTTCAGGGATGTCTATGCAGATCGTCTCAGGACGTCAGGGGAGCCTCTCCCCGATGAACTGGCGGATGCACTGGGACTTCCCAGGGGGACTGCCTACAATGTCCTCAGCGCAGCCGATCAGGCGGCGTTCGATGCTCGTATCGTCCAGCACGCCAACGAGATGGCAGCCGAGACGGTCAGCCGTCTCTCCAACAGCCTGACCCAGGATGGAATCGGATTCCGTCGTGCGGCTCAGGGATCCCGGTCCACGGCGGCACGCACCCTCGAGGATGCGGTCGCCAACGATCCACGGGTCCGTCGCTGGTACATCGGATCGCCCATGATGGAGCACAAGCTCTACATGGAGATCCGTGCTCCTCAGATCATGTTCGATGCCCAGCTGTCCGAAGCCATGGGGACTCCGTGCACCTTTGACGAGGTGCTCGCTGCCCTGAAGCAGTCGGCGGTGTCGGTCACCGACGTGGTCGTCCGCAAGGAGATGGAGTCGGCCATCGACGCCCTCGAGAAGAAGTGGCAGTTCGCCACCGGTCGCGCCCAGTACAACACCAAGCCAGCCCTTGACGCGGCTCTGCGTATATCCACCGGCATTGTCCGTGGATCCGCAGGTGCGTTCTGGGGAATGGCGGGTCTTGCCGTCGAGCTTCCACGTGCCATCACGGCATCTAAGATGTACGGCGGTGGAATGTCCGGTATGTTCGACGCACTTCATGCCATCCGTCACTCAGGTGACTTCGGCATCTACGAGGACGTCTCGCATGGCGTCGACCAGTACATCTCCCACGCCCACTCGTCCTTCGGATCAGGTGTCGGTACCTCGGTCTCGGAGCGCTTCATCGCGCCCTGGGAACGGTTCTGGCACGTAGCCACGGGACAGGAGGCGGTGACCGAAGGAGCCGAAGCGTACGGTCGCGTCACCGGATCAGCCATTGCGTTTGCAGAGGCGTTCGGCGAGACCGGCATGCGTTCCGGTGGAATGCAGTACTTCTCGGGCATCGCCCGCGTCGTCGCAGACCGCCAGGCTAAGAAGTTCATCACCCGCAGCCTCGACAACATGGAACGGCTTGCCCGTTCGCTCGAGGGGGCCGGAGCCGTTGCGGAGAACACCGACGCGGCACGGGCACGGTTCAGGCAGCTTGCACAGGATGCAGGCATTCCCTGGGACGTCGCCATCCAGATGAACCACGCAGGACTACTGACGCCCGATGTCGTCAGGAACCTGAGGAACGGACTCGCAGGTCAGGATCAGGTCTTCAGCCTGTGGACCCTGCGGGAACGAGTCGACGACAGGACCATGGGCGCGATGCTCGAGTTCCTGACGTCGGCCCACAACTTCCACGTACCCACGGCAAGCCTTGCTTCTTCCGTTGAAGCCGGGTCCGCCATCGACAAGATGTTCTACAACCTGACTTCGTACAGCCGTGCCTTCGCCACCAATGTGGCGTTCCGCACCGCCGCCAACGGTCGACTCTCGACCATTGCGACGACCTACGCTGCACTGATGGTTGGAGAGAACATCTATCAGGCGGTTCGTGAGGTCGCCACGGGCAAGTCGGATTCCGACAAGCTTGAGCAGCAGTGGAATGACAACCCGGCGGGATTCTTCCTCAGCCGTGCCGTAAAGACCCCATGGCTCGGAGCCCACCACACCTCCGCGATGTCGCTCGTCGACTCGCTGACCGGTGGTGGTGGACAGACGATCCGCGGCAACAACATCTTCGGTCCAATCCTGCAGTCAGGGTCACAGTTCTCCCGCATGGTGTTCTCCGACGAGAAGACCGGGGAACGTGACTTCAAGTTCATGCAGTCTCACACACCTCTTCTAAACACTTGGTACTCCCGGCTCATGCTTGGAGACCTGGAGAACTAAGACATGGCATACTCCTACACGGAGCATGTCGGTACGGCTGGCGGAACCACGGGGCCCTTCTCATACGGGGGCCCCGTGGACTTCCTTCCCGCCGATACCGAGAGCATCTCTACGCAGCTGAAGGTCTACAAGAACGGCACGCTGCTGACCGTGACCACCGACTACACCATCGACACGGTGAACGAGGAGATCACGCTCACGGCCAACCTATACGACACCGATCTCCTCCGGTGCGCACGCGAGACCAAGAAGGACACACGGTACATCGACTACGTCGACAGCACCAACATCACGTCAGAGCTCCTTGACCTCGACAGCAACCAGCTGTTCTTCATCGTGCAGGAGGCGTTCGACCTCCAGACCGATGCGATGACCCTGGGTACTGACGGTCAGTGGAACGGACGTGGACGCCGCGTCGGCAACATCGCCTCGGGCGTCAACGGCACCGATGCAGTCACCGTCAACCAGCTTCAGGCCGCCGTCACCGGTGCACTTCCCGCATCCCTTAGCGGAATCGGTACAGTTGTCTACACAGGAGACGGTGCGACCACGGCGTTCGCCCTGCCTTCGGCAATCTCGGCCATCACGGATCCGTCTGATGTGGAGATCTACATCAACGGTCTTCGCCAGCGCCCCGGCACCCACTACACCATCGTCGGCACCGACATCACGATCACCCCTGCGCCCTCGGCATCGGACAAGATCCTGGTGGCGTACCCCGAGGGTGCAGTCGCCGCTATCCTGACCACGAACTCGGTGACGACCACGTCCATCCAGGACGATGCCGTCACCCCGGCCAAGATCGACGAGGGTTCCAGCGGTCAGGTCCTTGCCACGGTCGGCTCTGCCGTACAGTGGACGACCCTGACCAGCTCATACGTCAGCAACTTCGACACCCAGGTCCGGACCAACCGCCTCGACCAGATGGCCGCTCCCACGGCCTCGGTGTCCCTGAACAGCCAGCGCATCACGAACCTGGCCACGCCGACTACGGGAACGGATGCGGCTACCAAGACGTACGTCGACAACATCCGCGACCTTACGGCGATGACCGCCAACTGCACCCTGACCGGGTCGGTCACCTCCGTGAACTTCTCCGCAACGTGCGGCTTCACGGCTGGTACCTTCACGGTCATGGTTCCCATCGTCCACAGCGGTGCCGCGCACTTCGCGTCGGCCACCGGTGTGATCACGTCGTCCCTGACGACCAACGCACCCAGCAACCCCATCCGTGTCTTCGTCCCTGACGTCGACGCCGGTGGTGGTGCATACTTCGACCTGACCTTCACCCGCACGATCATCGGCAGCGGTTCGAGCGTGGCATTCACGTTCGCCCGTACCGCCCAGAGTGCTGTTGGCGCAGGCAACATCGAGTGCGACACCAGCCGTCAGGCTCGGGTGTTCCTCGCAAGGGGGTCTAGCTAATGGCTACTGAACAGATTCAGACGAACCAGATCGCCGGTTACTCCTCGGGAGCCCGGGTGGAGACGAAGCTCATCACGCTCAGCGGAGGAGCCGCGGACAAGACCACCAGTGCGTTCTCGTTCGTCGTCGGTCCCGTGCTTATCGAGGTCACCGCAGGCAGTGACGACGCTACCGATGTCTACGCCACTCTGTGGGCAAACATGCGGTCGTACTCGGGAACCAAGACAAACAACGTCACCAACCGCAAGGCGCGTGGCGTCACCGGCGGCGCGGCGTGCCACTGCGCCGTGGACCGAACGACCAGCGGAACCGTCCTGGTGATCTCGCAGATTGACCAGGGAGCCGACTTCGAGGCCGATGGCACCGTCATCGCATCGCTCAACCTGAAGAACTGGCCAGCCTCCGGCCGTCTCCGCATCACTGCGTGGGAGGATACCCAGTCATGAGCATGACGCTTGAGGACCTGTTCAAGATGGTCGCCATGGTCGGTATCCCCACGATAGGTAGTGTAGCCTGGCTGGTCACGATGCTGATGTCCATCAAGTCGGACGTCAAGAAGATCGAGGTCCAGCTGGACATGCGCAACAAGGCCTACGAGGACCGCATCGTGCGGCTAGAGAAGCACGTCCACGACATCCGCAACTCCCTGCAGGCCCTCACCCTGGGTCTTGCACGAAAGGGGCTTGACGATGAGCACCCCAAGTAAAGACGACAAGTCGAACGAGATCTGGCACCTGACCGCAGATGCCATCATCGACGCCATGAAGGATCCAGACCGGGTGTCCCCCGGCTGGGCTCAGGCAGGTCTCCGCTTCCTGAAGGACAACGGTGTCCAGGCAATGGACATCCCCAATGGGAAGCTGGAGAAGATGCGGGAGATCCTCCCGTTCAAGAAGATAGGCTGAGATCCCGGGGGCCGAAAGGCCCCTGGATCGTTTCTAAGGCCCCTAGGAGCCCCGCTGAGGCTTTCTGTGCCTCAGGGGGTATCTCCGGAGGGGTAGACCCTCCGAGGTCTGTAATGCGATTTTCCCGGTAAGGCGAACACCCCATGGTAGACAACGAATACACCCTGATGCTGAAGTCGGACTTCCGGAACTTCGCCTTCAGGGCATGGCAGGTCCTGGGTCTCCCGGAGCCTGCGGCGGTTCAGTACGACATCTGCGACTTCCTCCAGAACGGCCCGAAGCGACGGATGATCCAGGCCATGCGTGGCGCCGGTAAGTCGTACCTGACGGCTACCTACACGGCCTGGCGCCTGTACTGCGACCCAGACACCACCATCCTGTGCGTATCGGCTGTCCAGACCCGTGCCCGAGAGTTCATCTTGCTGGTCCGGCGTCTGCTGGACAGCATGGAGGA
>ENA-ORFA01000459-ORFA01000459.1-marine-metagenome-genome-assembly--contig:-NODE-459-length-17352-cov-4.109059_pt1 | contig 17352 bp, 17 predicted proteins | sample MGYA00248621_ERZ508587 | MGnify/ENA primary metagenome ERZ508587 (study PRJEB26250, sample SAMN06266239) | marine metagenome | isolation source: Columbia River Estuary | place: USA:Columbia River Estuary... | reverse complement strand
ACTTCGACCGCTGCTACGAACATTGCGTTTGATCCCTCAGACGACCACTCAACTTCAACAACTCGAGCAGAATCTTGGGCTACGAGTGAGGCCGCGTTCGCACAGTCCGCACGATGCACGGTGACTCCGCGACCCTTGGTCACAAATCCCATTACTTCGTCGGGTGGCACTGGCGTGCAACAACGCGACAATCGAACCAACACGTCGGGCATACCTTCTATATGCACACCATTTTTCTGAGTCGAAGCGAGCCCAGTTGCACCAATTGACGACATTGAAAGTTGATCGGGTTGGACTCCGTCACGCATTCGCTTTGACATGCGCTCGACGATTGCCACTGCATCGACTCGCTGATCACCAATTGCGGCGAAAAAATCATTTGCATCTTCAAAACTCAGCAGATCAACCTCGTCTTGCAGCACCTGCGACGAAAGTATTTTCTGGGCGGGCAACCCAGCTTGGCGAAGTCGTTCTACCAATTCATCTCGACCGTTTTCTACCAAGTCTTCGAGACGCTCACGAGTCAACCATTGTTTAACTTTGCTTCGGGCTTTTGGCGAAACGACAAACTCAAGCCAATCTTGTGATGGTTCGCTTGTCTCGCCTTGTGAAACGAGAACTTCGCAAGTGTCCCCTGATGCCAACTTGTAATCCAACGGCACGAGACGACCATTCACTCGCGCACCCATACAACTGTGACCAACCTCGGTGTGCACTGCGTAAGCAAAATCAACCGGAGTTGACATCACGGGCAATGTGATTACACGACCCTTTGGCGTGAAAACAAACAACTCATCTTGTTCAAGATCAGTTTTCAAAATCTCCAAGAACTGACTTGGGTCTGAAACTTCACCCTGCCAATCGATGATTCGGTTCAACCAGTCAATGTCGCCCTGCGAAACCGTGTCTTTGTAAGCCCAGTGAGATGCAACACCCCATTCGGCGCGCTGGTGCATCTCTTGAGTTCGAATCTGAACTTCGATCGGTTTACCACCAGGTCCAACCACCGTGGTGTGCAACGACTGATACAAGTTAAATTTCGGCATCGCAATGTAATCTTTGAATCTTCCAACGATCGGCTTCCAATGCCCGTGAATCGCACCCAAGACGGTGTAACAATCTTTTTCTGATTCAACGACAATGCGAATCGCCAGCAGGTCATAAATATCGTCGAACTCGCGACCTTTTTGCACCATTTTTTCGTAGATGCTCCAGAGATGTTTGCCTCGCGCCGTAAGTTCGGCCCTGATTTTTACTTCCTCAAGCCACTGCTGCACTTGGCCGATTGTTTTTGCGAGATAAACATTTCGTTCAGGCGCGCGCGTGGCAACAAGGTGGTCAAGTTCGGCATAACGCTTTGGATACAACGCCGCAAATGCCAAGTCTTCGAGTTGTTGCTTAATTTCTTGCATTCCGAGACGATGCGCCAGCGGAGCATAAATATCAAGAGTCTCTTGGGCGACTCGTTGTTGCTTTTCGTGTGAGACCGCGGCAATTGTGCGCATGTTGTGCAGACGATCTGCAAGTTTGATCATCAACACGCGCAGGTCGCGCGCCATCGCCACCAACATCTTGCGCATCGTCGCTGCCTGTTGTGCTTCTTTTGAATCAAATTGCAGGCGTTCAAGTTTCGTGACACCGTCAACAATTGCTGAAACTTCACTTCCAAAATTGCTTTCAACATCACCGATTGTTATTTCGGTGTCTTCAACAGCATCGTGCAACAACGCCGCCACGATTGAAACTTCGTCCAAACCAATGTCGGCAACAATTCGAGCCACGGCAATCGGGTGATTGATGTAGAGCTCTCCACTAGACCGGTTTTGACTCGCATGCGCCGTTCGCGCCATTTCATATGCTGCGTTGATCAGCGATACCGAACCCTTGGGATGACGCGCTTTATAGGCACTCAGCAGAGGTGAGAGTTCCTCGGCAATTGTCGTGTTCTGGCGCCGCCACGGCAGCACCCTCGATGAGGTGGCCATGACTAAAGCGTAGTGCTAACGACGTTTTTTTCGGGGTCGCGGCGGATGTGTCAACAATGTGGTTGCACGCTCGGCTGCACTATTGATGGTTGATTCGCTTGTCGAATCACCTGACGAACCAGCTTCAACTCGCGAAGCTTTTGTCACACGTCGCGAAGACTCACCATTGCCCATTAATTCAGCCATTGCCTGACCTGTGGCAATTTGACCACTGAATGGTTTATATTTTGGCTCGTTGCGCTTGAGCACATCCAAAAGTGGAACCGCTACAAAGATCGACGAATATGTACCGGCAAGCATGCCAACCAGCAAAGCAACGGCAAATTCTTCGAGGCTCTTTGCTCCGAGCATGAACGACCCAACCACTAGAAGCGAAATTACAGGCAACGCTGAAGACAGCGTCGTGTTGAGCGAACGTGCCAAAACTTCATTGGTCGAGACATTTGCGATGTTGGCAAACGACTGTCGCGAAGATGCAAACTTGGTTGCGTTTTCTTGAACTCGGTCAAAGACAACCACCGTGTCATACAGCGAGTATCCCAGAATTGTTAAAAACGCAACAACTGTTGCAGGTGAGACTTCAAATCCAAACAATGAGTAGACACCGACGCTCAATAAAACGTCGTGAGCCATTGCCACGATTGCAGTGATCGCCATCTTCCATTCGAGACGCCAAGAAATGTAAAGCGAAACAATCACAAAAAAGACGATCAATGCCCGAACTGCTTTTTCGGTGATGCTGCGACCCCAAGACGAACTCACCGACGCAACACTGACTTCTTCGATTTCAACTTTTGCGAGTTCAGCAAATGACTTCTGCACTGCAAGACGAACCTCTTCGGGTTGGTCCCCCACCTGCACGCGCATGACTTGCAGTTCACTACCCGTCAAGAACTGAATTTTTGCATTTGACGACTCAATGCTGTTGGCATCAAGCACACTTCGAGCATCTTCATTAGTCAGATCTCCAGCGGGCACTTCCCATGCCACACCGCCACGAAAGTCAATGCCGAGTTCTAATCCTTGTACGAGCAATGAAACTGCGCCGGCCAAAACGATTGTCAACGAGATTGCAAAGCCAATAATTCGCTTGCCAATGAAGTCGAAAGTAGTTTCACCGCGATAAAGGCGACCAAAGAAGCTGAAAAAGTTTTTCACTACATCCCCTCTGGCTTTACAGTCTGAATACCGAGCACCATGCGACCTTGTACGCGCTTAGATCTTGCGAAAAGCAACACCGCGCTGCGTGTGAAAAAGTAAGTGATCAAAATGTCGGTGAGCGCAGAGATACCCAAGAAGAATGCGAAACCGCGCACCGAACCAACAGTCAGATACCACAACACAATGGCCGCGATGAAAGAAACCGTGTCAGCAGCCACAATCGTGCGCCAAGCTGACTCGAAACTGCGCATTGCTGAATTCTTAAGTGTCTTTCCGAAACGAATTTCATCTTTTATGCGCTCAAAGAACACGATGTATGAGTCGACTGCAATGCCGATCGAGACGATGATGCCGGCAATTCCAGAGAGCGAGAGCGCAAGTCCGTTGGTGCGCGAAAGAAGCGAAATAACACTCCACAAAAACGCAATTGAAATAGTCATGCCAGCGATTACGAAGATCGCCATAAGTCGGTAGTAGGCCAGAAGTAGGGCCACCACGAGCAAAATGCCAACAAGACCAGAAATAATCGCTGCGCGAAGCGAGTCTGAACCCAGAGTTGCAGAAACTGTTTGAGCCTGCGAGACGACAAAACGCACGGGCACCGCACCGAACTCAAGAATCTTGGCGAGTTCACGAGCTTCTTCAGGCGTGAACGAACCACTGATTTGCACCGTGCCACCCGTGAACTCGGGTTCATTCACGGTTGGAGCAGAGATGACTGTTCCGTCCAGCACCATTGCAAGTTGACCTGTTGGGCACTCAGCTGTTTTATTGAAACATGCTGCGGCGAGTTTGTTCCACAACTGATCGCCGTCTGGGCCGCTTCGCAATCCAACAACGACGGCCCATTCGCCAGTCTGTACATCGGCACGAGCATCATTTTTGAAAACTTTTCCAGAAGCACCAGCAGGCCCTACAACATACGCAATGCCGTTTTTATCTAGAAGCAAAACAGTTTGTGTTGGATCATTTGGATCGTCACCCAAGCCAAGATTCTCGGCGGTTTGAGGAGCATCTGCAATCGGCGTCACCGCTTGCGTGTCTGTTGTTTCAGTCGGTACAGAAGTCGAGCTATCTGGCGTTGTAGTCGCAGTTGAAATGACACGCGACGCACCAGGTCCGCCAGAAATAGTGCCTGCACCATCTTCTACTGAATCTGAAGTCTGACCAGGCACCGTTGTCGAAGAATCAACCACGGTTGTTGCCGAACCCGGAATCGTCGTGTCTGGATTCGGGTTCAACATGCCCGATTGCAGAACCGGACGCAACAAGAGTTCGCCTGTGCGACCAATGATGTCAAGTGCCTGTTGTTGGTCTTTTACGCCAGGCAAATTCACAATCACTGTGCTGCCTTGCAAAATAATTTCTGGCTCGGCGACACCAATTGAGTCGACACGCGCGCGAATAATTTCAACAGCAACATCTAAACCTGCTGGGTCAAATTCGCCATCTGGTTGCAGAGTTACCGATGCGCCGCCTTGCAAGTCGAGTCCAAGTGCTGGCGTATTTCCGGCTACCAAGTTTGCAACAAGTGCCGACGCAACTACGACAAGCAGCAGTGTCAACGAGATGATGTGCCGACGTTTATTCATGAATGTTTAGACAGCCTTTAATTCGACAGTTTTTAAACTTCTACTCGGCTGGCTTTTGAGGCGTTGGTGCCGAAACTTTTCTCGCAATTGAGCCTTTGGCGACACGAACCTCAACTTTTTCGGCGATATCTAACCACAACCACTCGTCTTCAACTGCAGACACAAAACCGTAGATGCCAGAATTCAAAACAACCTCGTCACCCTCGGCAATGCTCGACTGCAGATTTGCAGTCTCTTTCTGACGTTTGCGTTGCGGGCGCAGCAACAAGAAATACATCGCAGCGAAAATGAGAACCAAAGGCAGGAAACCCAAAATTGGGTTTGAGGCTTGCTGCTCGGCAGCCGCGGCGAATAAGCCCGAAAAGCGAGCCGAAACATTGGCGATAAGAGTTGTGAACATAGCAAGCAAGTCTAGGGCTTAGGGCTTCTCGTTGGCAGAGTCTGTCCATATCTCTAACAAAGACTTTCGCAGGCTGGCAAACTCGCCATTAATAATGGCGTCACGCATTTGTTGCATTAAATCTAAAGTGAAAGCGACGTTATGAAGCGAAACGAGTCGCGCGGCAGTCGGCTCGTTGACTTGAAACAAATGACGAATATAGCCACGCGTATGTCGCTTACAAACAGAGCAGGCGCACTTGGCATCGATCGGATCTTGGCTGGTCGTGAATTCTGCGCGGGTGATATTTAGTTTGCCGTTCGAGGTCAGTGCAGTTCCGTGGCGACCAATTCGAGTTTGCATCACGCAATCGAATTGATCCACACCCAAGTTCACGGCTTCGACCAATGACGCGGGGTCGCCAACACCCATCAAATATCTAGGACGATCTTTCGGCAAATGTTCGATTGCCGCGGCGAGCGCAACCAACATTTCTTCGCGTGTCTCCCCCACTGATAGCCCGCCGATGCCGTAGCCATCAAAATCTAGATCGGCTGTAATCTTCGCGCTTTCACGACGAAGCACAGGGTCGATGCCCCCTTGCACGATGCCAAACAAACTTTGATCTTGTCGACGATGCGTTTCTCTTGCTCGCTTTGCCCAACTTGAGGTTCGCTTCAACGCCAAACGAACAACTTCATCAGCTGACGGCAACGGCGCGCAAACATCCAACACCATTTGAATATCGGCGCCGATTAACTCTTGGGTCTTGATCGCTGATTCGGGTGTAAAGCGATGCATAGAACCGTCATATGTCGAACGAAAAGAAACACCATCGTCGTCAACATCGGGATTCAAAGAAAAAACCTGAAAGCCTCCTGAGTCGGTCAGAGTCAAACCCTTCCAACCTGCGAACGCACCGAGACCGCCAAGGTCTGCAACAACTTGAGCACCAGGACGCAACATCAAGTGATAGGTGTTACCCAAAACAATTCGGGCTCCGAGTTCTTCATAATCTTGTGCACTCAGGTGACGAATTGCACCGCGAGTACCAACCGGCATGAAACATGGTGTCTGATATTCGCCGCGATGCGTTGTGGCGACTCCGGCACGCGCAGAATTCTCTATCGCAGTCTGGCGAAATTCAACAGCAAACATCGCGCTACACGGTATCTAACTGACAGTTACTTGAAGCTTTCTCTCACCGAGACTACAAACGACGATTCAACAGCATTGCATCCCCAAACGAGAGCATGCGATAACGCTCGGCAATCGCGGTCGAATACAGGTCTCGCCACCTTGGTCCAACAAATGCTTCGATCATCATCAACAAAGTTGTGCGGGGCATATGAAAATTTGTCAGAAGTAAGTCCACAACTTTAAATTCATAGCCCCGCGAGATGAACATCTTCGTGCGACCCTCCAAAACACCGGTTGATGCTGCCGACTCAAGCGCTCGGGTCGCAGTCGTGCCGATGGCGATAACTCGATTTGCTTTCGCACAAGCCTCAAGAGTCTTTGCGTCAACTCGGTAATGCTCACTATGCATCGGATGGTTCAGCGGGTTTTCTTCTGTGACCGGCGCAAATGTGTCGAGGCCCACCGTCAAATCAACAGTCAAAAAATTGACGCCCATAGATTTGAGCGCTTCAATCAAAGCGGGCGTGAAATGCAGACCTGCCGTTGGCGCAGCAGCAGAGGCTGGCCTGTTTGCATAAACAGTTTGATAACGATCTGATGCAGTCAGTGGCGCAGTTATGTATGGCGGTAGCGGCATCTCGCCATATTGCATGAGCATCTCTTCGAGTTCTGATTGCGATTCGCAACGCAACTTAATTACAAACGTGTCGCCTGCAAGAGTTCGCTCTCCGATTTCAACTAATTCGCGACCATCAGCCGCAAACAAAACTTCGCCGGTCTTCAAACGCTTTGCAGGTCGAATCAACGCCTCCCACAAACCAGGTGTTGAAGCGCTTTGTTCAAGCAACAGCACTTCAGCCGCACCACCAGATTTTCGCACGAGTCGAATTCGTGCCGGTATCACTTTTGTGTCATTGACGACGATTACATCTCCGGGCTCACAGAATTCGACAAAGTTTTTTACTTGACGGTGCAGAGGCTGGTTCAAGGTTCCTTGATCTACTAATAAACGCGCCGAGTCTCTCGGCTCAATTGGTGTCTGGGCGATTAAATCGCCGGGCAGGTTGTAGTCAAAATCTTCAATACGCACTACACGAAATCTTAAAACAGTTCGGGTGCATTATCGGGCGGAGTCAGCCCGAGATGTTGCCAAGCCAAAGGCATCGCAACGCGGCCCCGAGGGGTGCGCACAAGCAACCCTTGCTGAATCAAAAACGGTTCGTAGACGTCTTCAATTGTTTCAGTCTGTTCGCTGACCGAAATTGCCAGCGTCGAAAGACCCACGGGCCCACCCGCAAATTGTCGACAGAGCGCCGAGAGAATTGCTCGGTCAACTTTGTCGAGACCCAAATCATCGACACCGAACACTTCTAGTGCTTGGCGAGCACTTTCTTTGGTGACTTTGCCGTTACCTCGAACTTCGGCGTGATCACGCACTCGCCGCAACAATCGATTAGCGATTCGAGGCGTACCCCGAGATCGACGAGCAATTTCATGTGACCCGTCTTTGTCAATCGGCACTTTCAAAATTCGTGCGGTTCGTAAAACGATTTGCTCGAGTTCGTCGACTTCATAGAAATCAAGTCGAGCTACAAGCCCAAAGCGATCGCGCAATGGGCCGGTGATCATGCCTGTTCGCGTTGTCGCACCAATCAAAGTAAACCGCGGCAGGGTCAGACGAATTGAAGACGCAGATGGCCCTTTACCGACCACAATGTCAATTTGAAAGTCTTCCATTGCGGGGTAAAGAATTTCTTCGACTTGACGTGACAGTCGATGAATCTCATCAATGAACAGCACGTCATTGGTATCAAGCTTCGTGAGAATTGCCGCCAGGTCACCCGCCCGCTCAAGTGCAGGACCCGAAGTGATATGGATTTTTGCCGACATCTCACTGGCCACGATGCCGGCCATAGTTGTTTTTCCTAAGCCTGGAGGCCCCGCCAACAAAATATGGTCGGCTGATTGCTCGCGCTTTCTCGCGGCTTCTAAAACAATTCCGAGGTGTTCTTTTAGTTCTCGCTGTCCGACGAAGTCATCCAGCGACTTTGGTCGCAATCCGATGTCATCAAGATCAGATGGATCAGTCGTTATCGCCGGATCTGTAAATTCTTCACGCACGACGTGCTCCCAACAAATTCAGCGCCTCACGCAACATTAGTTCTGAGTCATTGGTGACGCTCATTTCGCGCAAGACATCACGAATTTCTTCAGCAGAATAGCCAAGCCCAGCCAACGCGTCACGCACATCGCCAACAGTTGACGAGCCGCCGAGATTCGTTGCCGATTCGAGAATATTCAGATGCAGTCGATTCTTCAACTCAATCAACAATCTCTCTGCAGTCTTTTTACCTACTCCTGATACGAGTGTCAACGCCGACAGATCTGAACCAGCAACAATGTCGACAAGTGCACGTGGAGAATGCGTGGCCAAGATCGCCATCGCCATCGTTGGGCCCACACCGTGTGTCGCGATCAAGACCTCAAAGCACTTTCGCTCATCGCGGTCTAAAAAGCCGTAAAGAGTTTGGGCATCTTCACGAACATGGTGGTGGACGTATAAAAAAGCTTTCGAAGTTGGCTCAAGCTCACCAAGAGTTCGGGGCGTCACATGAACTAGATAACCCAGCCCGCCCACTTCAAGCAACACCGTCGATTCAGTTGTGCGCTCAAGCACCACCCCGTTCAGCGAACCAATCATTTTTTTGCCGCCACCGAATCTGCAATTTTCATTGCCAGCGGACTCGAAGCAATATGACACAAAGCAATAGCCGCCGCATCTGCTGCGTCAGCAGGTTTTGGAATTGTGTTCAACTTGAGTCTTTGTTTAACCATTTTTTGCACTTGTGCTTTGTCTGCTCCACCCCAACCGGTGATTGCAAGTTTGACTTGATTCGGCGAATACTGCACCACTTCAATGCCTCGTCGAGCCGCGGCACTCAACACGAGTCCGCTGACTTGTCCGACGCTCATTGCCGTGCGCACATTCGATTGAAAAAATATACGCTCAACAGCCACTGCAGTTGGTTGATACTGATCTAATAGTGCATCAACTTCTTGGGCGATCTCTGCAAGCCGAGCGGGCAACTCATCTTCGGGTTTCGTTCTCAAAACGCCCAAGCTAGTCAGCGAGATATCTGTGTTGCCTTGAACTTGCAAGACCGCATATCCGCACCTCGTCAAGCCAGGGTCAATGCCCAAAACAGTTAGCGAGCCCGAGACTGAAGCTTTGGCTGGTGACGATTGGCCCGATGAGCGCTCTAGATTTTTGACCGAACGAAGCCTGGGGCTCGGGGCGAACATATGTTCATCTTAGTAGATGCCTGACTAGGCCGTGGCGACTGCTTCAATCAACTCAGATACGGGTCGGAAAGTCACGCCCAAAACGGCTCGATGCAAATATTTGATGGTGCCTTTGGGGTCAATCACAAAAACACTTCGTCTCGGCAAACCCATCAGACCAGTTACCGAATAAAGATCGGCAACAGTTTTATCAGTATCGGCAAGAAGTGGAAACTTAAAGCCATGATTCGCAGCAAATGCTTCGTGACTTGCAACATCTTGCGCCGAGATCGCCAAAATTTGAGCATTCACCTGAGCGAACTGTTGTAATTCATTGTTGTACGAGCACAGTTGTTTTGTGCAGACGAGCGTCTCATCACCCGGATAAAAAACCAAAACGACGGTTTGCCCACGAAACTGAGACAGCGAATAACTCTTGCCCCCTGTTCCTGGCAAAGAAAAATCTGGTGCGACATCGCCGACTTCAAGAGTTTTTGAACTTGCCATGACTTAACCAACCTCCTGCATCAAGGATTCTGAAATATCGAAGTTTGCATAAACGTCTTGCACATCATCATTGTCGTCAAGTTCATGCATAATTTTTAGAATAGCTTTTGCTTCATCAGGGTCAGTAACGGCGACCGTATTTGCCGAGAGCATCGTGGTTGTCGCCGAATTGACGGTCATCTTTGCTGCTTCAAGAGCTGCCTTTAACTCATACACCTGACTCGGATCACACGTGACATGCCACATTTCTTCATCTGCGGTGATGTCTTCAAGTCCGTGGTCTAAACCAACCATCATCAACTCGTCTTCGCTTGCCGACTTGCCAACGAGAATTACTCCTTTGCGTGAGAACTGCCAACCCACTGAACCAGGAGCCGCCATTGAGCCACCCTGCTTTGAAAAAATAATGCGCACATCGGCGGCGGTGCGGTTGCGATTGTCAGTCAAAATGTCGATCAACATTGCTACGCCACCCGGCGCATACGCCTCGTAGGTCACCGACTCGTAGGCCTTGCCGTCGGTCTCTCCCATTCCGCGCTTGATTGCTCGGTCGATTGCGTCGTTGGTCATTGATGCTGACTTCGCCTTTGCCACGACCGTGCGCAATGCCGCATTCGTTGTGACATCACCGCCACCTTCACGCGCGGCTACTTCAAGCAGTCGTGAAAGTTTTGCAAATGTCTTGCCACGCACTTTGTCGATCGCGGCTTTCTTATGTTTGATCGTTGCCCATTTAGAGTGTCCGGACATCGCTAAATCTCCTTTACAAACAATTCGTGAATGCGACCATCTTGCGAAAGTTCAGGATGAAACGAAGCCACCAAAACATTCTTTTGTCTTGCCAAAACTACATCCGAACCGAAACTAGCCAAAACTTCAACATCTTTGCCAGCTTGAAGGATCTTTGGCGCCCGAATAAACACCGCATGAAACGCCGGGACGAGGCCCTCAACTTCGATATCTGCCTCAAAGCTGTCGACCTGGCGGCCGTATGCATTGCGTTGAACTTCAATCTCAATTGCCCCAAACGAAATCTGGTCGTCCCTGCCGTCGATGATTTTTTTCGCCAGAAGAATCATCCCTGCGCAGGTTCCAAATACGGGCATACCTTCATGAATAAGTTTTTTAATCGGCTCGTAAAGGTCGGATGACTCAAGCAGTTGCGACATAGTCGTAGATTCGCCACCCGGCATGATCAGCGCGTCGACTTGAGCCAGATCTTGAGGAGTTCTCACTTCAAGGGACACAACATCAAGTTCGTTCAGAACTTTTTTATGACTTTCAAACGCGCCCTGCAGCGCGAGAACTCCGACAACTTTTTTTGAACTACCTTGAGAAACTCGAACCACCTGGGGGCCTCGAGTCGTTCACCAGCCACGCTCTGCGTAACGCTGTTCGATTTTGTCCATGCCGATGCCTGTCATTGGTCCGCCCAAGTTTCGGCTGACTTTGGCAATGATGTCGGCATCACGGAAGTGTGTTGTCGCTTCAACGATTGCTTTTGCACGCGGGGCCGGATCGTCGCTCTTGAAAATTCCTGAGCCAACGAAAACTGCTTGTGCCCCGAGTTGCATTGCCAATGCGGCGTCACTCGGTGTTGCAATTCCGCCTGCGCAAAACAATGGCACTGGCAACCAGCCCGTTTCAGCAACCTCTTGCACAAGTGGCAACGGGGCTTGCAGGCGTTTTGCCCATTCAAAAAGTTCTGCAGAGTCTGCTTGAGTAATTTTACGAATGTCACCAATAATCGATCGAAGATGGCGAACTGCTTCAACAATGTTGCCTGTGCCGGCTTCTCCCTTTGAGCGAATCAATGCAGCACCTTCACTGATGCGACGAAGAGCCTCGCCGAGGTTTGTCGCTCCGCAAACGAAAGGTGAAGTGAACATCAACTTGTCGATGTGGTGCGCTTCATCTGCTGGTGTGAGAACTTCGCTCTCGTCGATGAAGTCAACGCCGAGAGACTCGAGTACTTGGGCTTCTACGAAATGACCAATGCGAGCCTTGGCCATAACTGGAATTGAACAAACTGCTTGAATCCCCACGATCATTTCTGGATCGCTCATTCGAGCAACTCCACCATCGCGACGAATGTCTGCTGGCACACGTTCAAGAGCCATCACTGCGCATGCGCCTGCGTCTTCAGCAATCTTGGCTTGCTCTGGGTTTACGACGTCCATAATTACGCCGCCCTTGAGCATCTCTGCCAAACCGCGTTTTACCGTCATTGAACCGGTGACTGTCTTACTTGTCTTTTCAGCTTCGCGCTTTGCCATGGTCGAACCCTTCAACTAGTTATTCATATCGTATCTAGCGCGATGTGTGGCAACGATTTATATTTCGCGCTTAGGCGACCAAATAGGCCTCACGAATCAGGCTGTCAGGTTTGCAATTTTTATTGATCGTTTATGGATACGGAACGCTGGCCACGTCAATTCCCGCAGGAATATGCGCCGCCGACTTCGCCCGAATTACTTCTACCCAAGTTCGACCTGGAGTGAGTTTGATCACAGCGCCCTTTGTGTCTTTAAACACAAACGGTTTCATTGGGTCGGTGCGCTCCCAACTGCCTTGCACAAGTGCCCCTCCCGTATAAACCCAAACTTCACCACTACCCAAAGTTTTTGCAACTGGGCTCGAACCTGACTTGGCGTAGACGACATGCATCACTACGACGTTCGGTGCGTTGATGCGCACATCATCCATATCGACATGTGGCTTATCGTCTTGTGAGCGCACGAATGCGAGCGACGCCTCACTCCACTCCCACATCACATCAACACCATCCATTGAAATTTTTACCGCACCTGCAGGCTTGTTTCCTGTCGGCACAGCTTCACCATCGGCGCGATATTCAAATTGAGGCACAGGCGGTTTTGCATCGGCTGGTGCAAGAGTCCAAAGTTTTGTTGTCTCGGCCACCAAGTTGTGTGGCGCACTACGACTCGACTCGCGTCTGAAACCGCCAGACTCATTTGCCGCCGAATGACTTAGGTCGATCATCGTTGAATTTCGAATTTCGGCAGTCACTTTCGCGTTGCCACCACTCCAAACAAAAAGCGGACTATTCAGAGAAGCAAGCAGATCGATGTCTTGCAAGCGACCACTTCGGATCGGGCCAACTGGGTCACTGCCTTGGGATTGAAAAACTGCAGCAAAGCGCGTGAGTTGCTCGACATTTTCTTCGAAAACTATGTCGGCTTGATTAAGCCCCCATTGTGGTCGAGCTTTTGGATGATTGTCGATCTTGACAACCATCGCCGGACGATTAATCAATGTTTCATCAGGTGCTTGCGCGCCCGTTAAAGGTGAGCGAACGACTGGAATAGTCGTTGTCGTCGACTCGGCGACGGTTGACTCTGCTGCTGCAACTGTCGAGCCAGATGAATCGGACGACCCACTGCAACTTGCAACCAATAATCCTGCGACAACAAAACCTACGAGACTTGTTTTTTTATCAATACGCATTTTTACATCTCCCTTAAGAGTGCGATTCGCTCTGAGAGCGGTGGATGGGTATTAAACAGTTTATGAAATCCACCTAGCCTGCCTGCGTCTTTCACCCCCGACAAAGGCTGCTCAATCCACATATGGGCCGTAGCCATACTGGCTGAATGCGTAACGGTGCTGTCAGCCTGAAGTTTTTCTAAAGCAGAAATCAATCCTGGCGGATATCTCGTCAACTGACAAGCAGAGACGTCTGCCAATGTTTCACGACGACGACTTACAGCGGCCTGCATTATTCGAGCTACAAGGGGCGCCAAAATCAACAATGCAAAACCAATGAAGGCAAGTGGGTTGCTTGAGTTACGACGATCACTCGACCTGCTGACTCGCCCGCCATTCCACCACATCATTCGAATTGCCAAGTCGGTCAAAATTGCGATTGAGCCGACAAGAGTTACGGCAATCGTCGAAACCAAAATGTCGTAATTCTTGATGTGCGAAAGTTCGTGGGCCAAGACACCCTCAAGTTCAACTCGATCAAGCTTTTCGAGCAAGCCACTCGTAACCGCAATTGCCGCATGTTTTGGATTGCGACCAGTCGCAAATGCATTAGGCGCAGGGTCGTCAATTACATAAACACGTGGCTTCGGCAAGCCACCTGCAATACACAAACCTTCGACCAAATTGTGCAGTCTTTTGTAAACCACTTCATCTGCTGGCTTGGCTCGACTCACACGCAAAGCGATTGAATCTGACTTCCAATATGACGTGCCAGCCATCAGTGCAGAAAAAATCAATGCAATAGACGTTCCGACAACTGGATTACCTAAAACTTGACCAGCCGCAACACCTGCAGCAATCACGAGCATGACAAAACCCAGAAGTAAGAAAACTGATCGGCGCTTGTTTGCAGAAATTAAGTCGTACATGTTTTTGTTACTAGAACTGAACCTTTGGTGCAGCCTTTTCAGCTTCGGACGCTTCAAAGAATTCGCTCTCTTCGAACTTGAAAATTGACGCGAAGATAACGCTTGGAAACGAATGCACTGAATTGTTGTAAGTCAAAACAGCATCATTGTAAAACTGACGTGCGTATGCAATGCGGCTTTCGGTATTACTCAACTCTTCTTGCAAGTTCAAGAAACTTGCATTGGCTTTCAAATCTGGATACGACTCAGAAAGTGCAAACAGCTGTCGCAACGCACCTGACAGAGCATTGTCGGCCCCTGCCTGGCTCGCAGCTGTATTCGGTGCAGCGATCGCAGTATTTCTCGCAGCGATCACCTCTTGTAAAGTTTTTTGTTCAAAATTGGCGTAGCCCTTTACGGTTTCAACCAAATTCGGAATCAGCTCAATACGGCGCTTCAACTGCACATCAATCTGTGACCAAGCATTTTTCACTTGATTACGACGCTGAACCAGAGCGTTGTATGAAAGCGCTACAAACCCGCCAAGTACGAGAATTGCAATAACCAGAATCAAAGTCGACATCAAAACCTCTTACTTTCTCTTTCGGGGTAGACCAATATTCTACTGCGTCATCTCAGGCGCTGAGGTTTGCGCAGCACCCGATCTTCAAACATTCTCACTACCCGACTCTTGGGATGATGATCAGGATCAAAACTTTCGCGCTCCAAAACTTTGTGGTAGATCTCAACGTAGATTTCAGCGAGGTGACGCATTGAAAGCTCTTTAGCTCTCTCAAAACCACCTTGACGCAGTCGCTCAGAAAGTTTTTTGTCAGCAATCACCTTGGCTAAACCTTCCGTCAAACCTCCAACATCACCTGGCTCAACCAACCAGCCATTTACATCGTGAGTCGCAACGTTTCGATAACCCTCAAGTGAGCTCGCCACCACCGGCGCTCCAGCTGCCATCGCCTCGAGTACAACAATCCCAAATGACTCACTGTGCAATGACGGAGCACAAAAGACGGCACACTTTGCGAGTCTGTCGATCTTTTCAGCATCCGTGATTCTCCCGAGCCACGAAATGCGATGGTCATGGGCGTATTTTGCTTTGAGGTCGGCGATGCCTTCGCCGTCAGATGCAATCCAAAGTTCGGTGTCATCCGAGAGTTTTTCAAATGCCTCTAACAAAGTTGCGAGACCCTTACGCGGCTCATATCGACCACAGAAGAAAATGGCTTTTGATTCACCGCGAGAAATCTCTGGACGAAGATACAAATCGCTTTCGATTCCGTTGAAAAGAATTTCGTATTCGCCACCGAGATAACGATGTGCAAGCTCTTGGGCTTGCGGTGATACTGCAATTCGCGCGTCTAAAAAGTCTGCGATCCAATTCACACCTTTGCTTAAACGTCCATACCATGCGATATCTCCGGCGGCATGAAAAGTTCCGATCATCGGCGCAAGTCGCAACAACAACGCCGTCACGGTTGGGCCTGGTGCGATCGGTTCATGCAAGTGCAAAACATCAAACGCTTCATCATTGATTGCGCGAATTGTGCGCAACGCCGCCGATGGATCCGGAGCCAATGGAACTATCGAGCCATTCGCCGCCGTCGGCAAGCTGTTTCCAAGTGGAGTTACAAACGGTTCAGGTGGTGGACCATCACAAGGTCCAAGCACACGGGCTTCATGACCCATCTTGCGCAATTCTCTCGCCAGACCAAGAACTTGTGACTGCACGCCACCTGGAATCGTCAAGCTGTACGGAGAAATTATTCCGATGCGCAGCATTTTTTTACGCACATACCGAGAGCCGTAATGCGAACTCGTCGCTGAGTCAGATGCGCTTTCCACCGCCTATACGGTACGACCACTGCGACTAGTTTGAAGGTATGTCTACGCAAGAGAGTTTTCGGCCTGCTTTATCAATTGTTGCAGTTGCTAAAAAACGCTCCACAATTCTGGATCTTGCCCGTCGTGCAGAAGAGATGAATTTTGCTGGCATCGCTTGCCCAAGCCTTGGCGCAACGATGGGACTCTGCGTTTCACTTGCTCATGTCACGAGCAAAATTAAATTTTGGACCTCAATCCAACCTATTTATTACAGCCATGCAATCGAGATGGCCAATACTGCGGCCCACATCCACGAAATCTCGAATGGCAGATTCGGACTCGGACTTGGTGTGAGTCACGCACCTGTCGTCAGTCGACTCGGGGCAAACTCGTCGACACCGATTGCCGACATCAAAAGTTACGTCGAAGCGATGCGCGCGCAGTCCAGATTTTCAGGCGAATTACCACCGATTTATTTGGCGGCATTGCGCAACAAAATGCTGGCTGTTGCCACCGAAATTTCTGAAGGTGCGGTCTGGGCTAATGCCTCGCGAAAAAGCATTTCAGGTCAGGTTGCTCTCATTCCTGAAAATCGTCGCAACGAGATGTTTCTTGCAAATATGATTCCGACAGTTATTTGTGACGATGTCAACTCTGCGCGCGACGTGCACCGAAAAACGCTCACGGGTTACGCAACTCTTCCTAATTATCGCAACTACTGGCGCTCGTGCGGCTACGGCGAACAGATTGATGCATTTGAAAAAGTTCTGGCCAGTGCAAAGCCCGAAAATCGCGCCACCGAACTCATCGCCTCAATGGATAATGAATGGCTAGATGATTGCACCCTCTCAGGCGACGCCGACACCGTTCGCGAGGGACTCTATTCGTGGTCGCAGTCTGGTGTTCTGCCGATTGCAGTTATGTCTTCAACTTCGGGTGGACAGGCTCAAGCGATCAGTCAACTTTTTGACGCGTTTGCATAGCCACTCGATCGCTCGGCCAGTTGGGCTGAAACAAGTGCCACTGATCCGGCGCACGACGAATTAAAGCTTCGATTTCGCTCACGAGTTCTTGCGAGACTCTGGCCATGTCTTCGCGCAAAGAGCCTTTTCGTT
>ENA-ORFA01000458-ORFA01000458.1-marine-metagenome-genome-assembly--contig:-NODE-458-length-17416-cov-3.437915_pt1 | contig 17416 bp, 14 predicted proteins | sample MGYA00248621_ERZ508587 | MGnify/ENA primary metagenome ERZ508587 (study PRJEB26250, sample SAMN06266239) | marine metagenome | isolation source: Columbia River Estuary | place: USA:Columbia River Estuary... | reverse complement strand
ACCGTCATCAGCTACACCCAAAAGTGCAATGTCAGGCTGACCAATTATTGCTAACTGTGCAGATAATTTCTCTGCGCCGAGTTGAGGTCCAAGTTCTGCTTGTATGCCATGCACAACTGGGTGACGCTGAAGTGAAGCGGATTCGATAAGAGCCGAAAGTGCAAAATCGTTGCGGTCTGTGTGGCCCACTGGCACGCAACGTTCATCGGCAAGCACAAGTTGCACGTGTGACCAGTTGACGTCGTCTTGCAGCGCCAAGCGCATTACTGAATTCACCGAATTTCCACCTGCGAGCACAAGAACGCACGAACCCTTTGCAGCAATGGCGGAATTGATTGCCTTCACAAGCCAAGCACTTGCGGCTTGGAATGCTTTGATTTCAGTTTCGAGAATCTCAGGATTGATGAGCGAAGGTTCAGAATTCTCACTCACGGCAAAAAGACTACTCAGCGTTGATTAAGCAAGAAGTTCTTTCCAACGAGGCGTCGCTGGGTCGATAATCAAGAGCGGTTGGCCATGCTGATGGTCTGCATGTGTGTCGTTGAGTGCCGCATCAAGCTGTTCGCTCGATGTCACAAAAACGGCACCTGAAACTCCACGTAACGGACTCGAATTCAATGCTTCTGGGTCAACGTAGGAAATAGTTTTTACGCCAGAGAGGTAACACTCAAGTGCTGCAGTACTTGAGTTACAGCAAATTGCTGTAGATGTGCGAGGAAGTAATTCACCCAAATTGGTAGTTGACACGTGAACATGCTGTAGACCCGAAAGGTCGGGCAATTCAGTATTCATTGGGTGCGGCTTGAAGACGATTTCCAAAGAAGTCTGTTGAACGCACTTCGCGTTTTGAATTAAGGAAATGAGACGATCATTGAGGTGTGGGAAAAAATCTCCGACGATGAGCAGAACGTCTTGCTGCACCTTCCGTGATGAACTGCCAGAAGCAAGGTAGTTAAACATCAATGATTCAACGTCAACAATGCGATGCGCTGGGGCCTGAGCTTCTTCCATGAACAAGCGCGAAATTGGGCTATTCACTGCAACGACAGATGGAGTCGGTCTATTTGTTGCGTTGTGTTTGTCATCACGGAGCGCACGGGCGAGTGTGAAATATCGTAAATCCCAAAACCGGATTGGAGCATGAACAACGGCTGTCAATTTGCCGTGTCCGTGTTTACGCCATGCGTAGGTGAACGCTGCTTCCCACGGTTGGTTTTCGCACAAAAACAGGCCATTCCTTTGTTTTGGAAGCGATTTGAGCAATGTCTCTTGCTGGCGAAGAATGATTAAATGCCGCGCGGCCGTGCTTCCGCATAGTGATTCGATCCATTGCTCCTCAAAAAAGGCAGTGAAATCAACTCCTGAGCGTTGATCAACAAATAACGAAGAACTATTTCGTGAATGTCGTGCAAGTCGGCGCAGTCGTTTCAGTTCACGCAATAGCGGCAATACGCATGTAGCCCTCAGCCGAGTCTCAAACTGTGCATGTTTATCTGAAAATTTCGCATTGAGTTTGGCGAGTAGTTGCTCTGTTGCATTGATTGATCGAAATCCTGGGACAAAGTGATGGGCCCAGCGAACTCCATGTTTGTCCAACGATAAATCGCTGCCTAATGCATTCCAATATTGCGAGTCATATCGACCCTCGTCAATGGATGATTCATTGAAACGCACAAAGTGATCAACGATGAACGTGCTGGACTGACTCTTGCTGTCAAGCTCATTGACCCTGCGGTGGGTGAGTGCAAATTTTCCAATTGCGGCAAGTGCTCGAAATTGAAGCAAACGGCGTTTCGGTTGTTTGTACGGCACGAGAGGTTCTGCAATTGCAATACCTTTGGTTGCGCAAAATGTCTGGATAGCCGAAGCAATGCGCACGTTAGGCAGCTGAACTGAAACTTGTGCAACTGAAATCTTTTTGCAAATCTCTGCGAATGCCATGAGTTTCACTGCATGATTGACATTGCTTGTTGGATCCCACCTGGTGGAAGCAAACAGTGTCATCCACCAGTAACTGAAGTCTTTGCGGATGAGAAGAAGCTCAGAAACAGTGCCACCATTTAGGGGAGTTTGAGAAACTTGGTCGACAAACTCTGCAAAATGTAGGCGCAGTCGATCGGCATGGAGTTCAACATATGCCGGAAGAGAAATGACATTTTCTTGAGAGGAATAATCATCCCAAAGAATCGTGTAGTCGACGTCTGGGCGTACTTGCGACTGGCTTACTGCGACATCAACACGAACAGAATTCGTCATTGAGCGAGAGCACCCAAGGCAATTCGGAATTGCTCCACAAACTCATCATTCGGCGGAACCATTACCTTTTCAATGTTTGCCTCTTGACCTACCGGAAGAATCAGGCCAAGTTCCGTAGTGCTGTTCTTTTTATCCTTTAACAGCGCATTCATTGATGCATCGAGTGGAATTTGGACATCGATAAACGGTAGGTAGTTCAGTTTTAACGCTGCTCGCATGCGGTTTGACTCGCTGATCGGCAGAAGGTCGCGTGAAGCGGCGATTTGGCAGGCAACATCCATACCCATGGTGACAGCCACTCCGTGTGGAACTCCAAAATTTGTTGCACTTTCAATTGCGTGACCGAAACTGTGGCCAAAGTTGAAAATGTTGCGAACACCCTCATCAAACTCATCAACTTCGATGTATCGCTTCTTGATGGTGAGCGCCGAATAGATAAACGGCTGCAACGCATCTAAATCATGAGTCAATGAATCAAGCGAAGATGCGACCTTATTGAATGACTCGGCAGAGTCAATTGCATGAACTTTGAGAATTTCACCAATTCCCGAGCGAATTTCATTTTGGTGCAAAGTTCTGAGGAAATTTTGGTCAATGAATATCTTTGTCGGTGGATAAAAGGTGCCAACAATGTTTTTTGCATCACCTACGTTGATGGAACTCTTTGATCCGATGCATGAATCTGCTTGTGCGAGGAGCGTTGTGGGAACAAGTTGCCACGAAACTCCACGAAGGAGTGTGCTTGCAATGAAACACACCAAATCTTGAATGATTCCACCGCCGATGGCAACGAGGTGATGGTTGCGTCGCGTTTTCTGAGCAACCAATTCAGTGATGATTCGCGAGGCGGACTCCAGGCTCTTGTTCTGCTCGGTGGCATCGACAAGAATCACATTCGGGTGACTGAGAACGTTGTGAAGCTGCTTTGCGTACAGGCGAGCGATATTGCTATCAACAATGAAGTGCGGTTCTCCCTCAAGGAGCACGGAGGGGTCATTCAATAAGTTGGGGGCAAAGCGAGCCTCGTACATACCCTTGTGGGACTGAATTGAAATTGAACTAGGCACGCGTAAATCCACCATCTACCGCAATGTTCTGCCCAGTGATGTACGTGTTTGATTCGCTAGCCAGCCACACAACAAACGTTGCGATTTCTGCAGGCTGAGCAAGTCGACCAATTGGCACAATTTGCATCAACTTGTTGATTCCCTCATCGCCCAGAATTCCCCGTGTCATGTCGGTATCTACGAAACCCGGCGCAACACAGTTCGCCAAAACATTGTGCTTTGCGTATTCAATAGCAAGGGCCAAAGTCATTCCATCGAGTGCAAACTTGCTTGCCGAATATGGGGCTCGATGCTCCTTCGAAATCTTGCTCCATACCGATGAAATATTGACGATTCGACCCCAGTTATTGCTGACCATGTGAGGGATCGCCGCGCGGCAAATTTCCATTGGCGCAAGAACATTCACCTGTTGTATCTCTAGAAACCTTTCAGAATCAATACTCTCAAACGAAGAAGGTGCATTGATTCCTGCATTGTTGATAACGATGTCTGGTCGAACCTCATTAACGAAATCCACGCATTGTTGAATTCCCTCACGTTTCGAGAAATCCGCTGCGCAAAAGCCAGAAAACTCTTGTGGGGCAGCTTTTGTTGTTGCCGTGCCGTATACCTGAGCACCTTGATTGAGGAACTCCTTCGCAATTGCAAGGCCGATACCTCTCGATGTTCCGGTGATGAGAACTTTTTTGTTTTGCACACCGCTCATGTTTGCTCCAGTGTTAATTGGTGAAGTCAGGATTAGGAATTGAATACGTGTCACGCCATTTTGGATCGGCGTAGTAGATCTTGTGTACCAGCTGCATAGTCATGAGGGCATCGTGTGAAGTTCCGCTCTCAATTGGCAGGTTGTTGCGAACGACATCTGCAAATGCATCAATTTCTGCTGTCCACGAAGGGTCAAAGCTGTATTCCTGCGTTGATTCTTTTGGATCACCATTGTCTCGATCAGGGTTAGCAAACACCGTGGTCATGGTTTCAGAGCCGTAACTCTTCGACCCACTCAAGATGCCACGAAGGATGATGCTTCCTTTTTGCATGTTGATATCAAGCGAAAACTGGTGGCGCCATTGCGTGGCTGATGAATTGAGCATTGCCACGACACCGTTTGAGGTTCGCATGATTGCATATGCGTTATCTTCAACGTCGTAGTTCCAATGACTGTTTGAAACAAAACTGTGCACGTCGGTGAATTCACCAGCGAATAAACGCATGAGGTCAACCATGTGGATGCCTTGGTCAAGCAGCACACCGCCACCAGCCATCTCGCGTTTTGCTCGCCAATCGGCTTGATCGAAGGTGATGAGTTTGGATTTGCCATACACACCGCGCATGTTGATGATTTTGCCGAGCGAGCCAGACCTGATGAGTTTGAGGGCGTCTTGCACTGAATCGTGGTATCGATGATTAAAGCCATACATCAGCTTGAGTTCAGGATGTGCTTTTTCAGCAGAAACGACCGCAAGCAATTCGGCCATATTGCGTGCTGGTGGTTTTTCACAGAACACATGTAATCCGCGCTCTAAGGCAGCGATAGTGATTTCAGCCGCCATGTCGTTACTCATGCACACGAGAACAGCATCTAAGTCATGATTAAACAGCTTTTCGTACTCTCGTGAGTAAGCAATTCCGTCATCAAGTGTTCCGTCGTCGGCAAACTTTTTGTCGCACACTGCGACGGTGGTCATGAACGGATTTGCATCCACACAGCCACGACGACGTTTACCAATTACTCCGTAACCAGCAATACCAATACGAAGTTCGCTCATGAGCAGCCTTAGCGCAAAGCGCTACTACGAACCTTCCGAAAAACCGTGGGCCTTGAGCCAAAACTCCACAATCGGTACTTGCCACTCATAGTCAACGTCGCATCCACCCCAGTTTGGAATGGATCCAATGTGTTGCCCCATCCATTTGTGAGGAAGAAGTCCTTCAGAAATATTCTCGAGAGAGCGAGGGCGAATCACAATCGTTGAACCGTCGGTGTAATACACATCGCCTTGAGAATCGCGACTGGTGTTAAACGTTGATGGGTCACCGATGGCTTCAAAAGGGACGAACGGCTTGAGGTAACCATCTGATCCCATTTTTCGTGCACGCAATGGGCTGTACATGTTGTAGATAGAAGTAGTTGCTGCACCATCCATTTTCGGATCGTTGCGCAGCATTTCGATGCCCTGGTCAATGAACTCGGTCTTGATCGTTGCAGCGTTAGCAAACAGCAAGACCAGAAAGTCGAGCTGCTGTCCCTCTGCAGCCAATGTCTCTTTGATCACGCCAAAGGCATGCACAAACACATCATCAGACAGAGCAGTGCTGGTTGCTAAGTGGGCAGGTCGTTCAATGTGGGTGGCGTTGTACTTTTCGCCGATTTTACGAATCTGATCAGAATCGGTAGAGATGAAAATTCGATCAACGTTGGTGGATCCGGATGCAGCCATCAACGGGTATTCACAAAGTGGTCGCCCAAGTACGAGTGAGACGTTCTTTCCTGGGAAACCAGTGCTGCCGGCACGGCCGATCATGAGAGCGGCGATCATGCGTTCAGTCTATTGGTTAGATCAATCCGCGCTTTCGAAGTCCATTCACCAAATTGGTGCTTGCCTCAACTTCCATGAGATCACGGGTTTCACGCGCATATGAACCCATATGCGCGGTGACGTGGACACCGGGAATTTGCAGCAATGGGCCCGAGTATGGCTCGTCTTCGAAACAGTCAAGCGCTGCACCAGACAAATGTTGAGATTTCAACGCATCGTGAAGTGCTGACTCATCAATGAGACCACCACGTGAGACATTGACAACGATCGATCCGGGCTTCATACGTGAAATGGCGCTCGCATTCACGATGTGATGTGTCTGATCATTGATTGGTACGTGTAATGAAACAATGTCGGCCTGGTTGAGAACCTCGTCAAGCGAGAGCAATTCAACGGAGTTGTGTGAACTGACTACTGGATCAAAACCGATGACACGCGCTCCAAACGCCTGTGCAAGTTTGGCAACGGCGCTGCCGATTCGGCCAACACCAATAAGTCCAACGGTTTTTGTTGCGAGTAGCGAACCCATTGTTGGAGTCCACTTTCCTGATCGCATATTTGAGTCCGTAGTTGAAATATGTCGCAATGAATTCAACATATGTGCGATGGTGAGTTCGGCCACCGCTTGGGTTGGTGCATCTGGAGTATTGAACACATCAATACCTAATCGACTAGCTGCTTGTAAATCAACGCTGTCGAGTCCCGTTCCACATCGAGCGATTACTCGCAACGATTTTGCGTTTGATAGGACGCGATCGGTAAGTGGTTCAAGGCCAGCCAGTATCGCGATTACGTCAGTGGCAACAAGTTCTGCAACTTCATCTTCGCTGAGTCGTCGACCATGTGGGTTCATTTCAAGTGAAATTCCAGCGTCATGAAGAGACTTTGCCTGGGCAAAATTGCCCAAACTGAACGAAGAAGTAGTGATCAATACTTTTGACACGATGGTCAACCTATCTGATAATCAGTTGTTCAGAATTGCAATGCTTTAGTCAAGAATCGCACGGGGTTCGGAACCGTACGTGCGTACTGGTCGGTGAACTGTTTACGCGCTTCAATGGTCGCATGTGAATTCCACCAACCATCAACATCATTCCAAATTAGGTTGATAAATGATGCTGCAGATTCTGGAGTTCGGTGGAAGACCCCTGCAGCTTCCAGTTCATCAAAAACTGCCTCAGCGCTTTTCCTGACCTTCATGTACGAGTCGCTCCAGGTGATGATTGTCGGCGCGTTTAGTGCAATTGCTTCAGGGATCGATGTTCCGTTGTGGGCAATAAGCAACAAGCGACTTTCGTTTAGGCGTGTTTCGAAGTTGGTATCTCCAAGGTCTTGCTTGATATCTGGAGCATGCAGCTTCCACCAATCAATTTGCGATGACGCAGCATCTTGGTGCGCATGGTGTATTCGGAGAAGCGCGTTATGGCGTATCTCGGGTTGGAGGCCGTTTATGGTCGACTTCAGATGGTCAAGGTACGTTGAACTTTCGGACATGTCCGAAAAGATTGAACGTGGGTACTTCCACAGTTGGTCGGTGATAACCAGCAACGAGTCTTTGGACCGGGACGAATGTAACCTGCGACCAATGAGAGGTAGTGCAAAACCTCTATACGTCGGTTCCTCTGTTTTCCAACCCCAAGTGATGTAACGATCAGCAACGAGAGCTTCGTGATTCTCGGAAAATGATGGAAACTCAGAGATTCCGTAGTTGCCGCCATGTTGTGCGACCACGAGTCGACTGCCACTTTCCACTGCTAGTGCTGTCCAAAAATTAAACACGTCGTCATAGAGATGTCGATTCGCGGTGAATATCGCCTTTGGGTATCGTTTCGACTTCCATGGCTTTGAGGTTTCGAACAAAGGTTCATATCCTTCGACATAGACGCAAGGCATATACATCGGCAGTAGTGCGAGTGTTACTTCGGCCCCACTTGCCATTGACCCTGTTGTTTTGCGGAGAAGCTCTCGAATTTGTGTGTTGATTTCCACAGTCAAGACGCGAGAGATATTCATTTTCTGTGGGAGTCGTCCTAATCGAAGCTGAAGTAAAACTTCGTTGAGTCGAGGTAGATATGTCGCCGAGACATATGTTCGGCCTTTGTTCTGTTTCGCATTTGGACGCGACTGCTCGTTGTTGGAGTGTTTTTCAATATTGGAAGGACTCGTTAATGCTTTCATTTGCTCTAGAACTTCAGCATGAAGCCTCTCCACAAACATTGGATTTTTTGCAAGTTCTGCAAATTCAATCAATGTGTTCGCTGGTGAAAAATTCTGAGTCGCAATTGAAATTTCCCTATGGTTCTCTATTTCGTATATGCGAAACATGACCATATGCACAAAACGCTGAAGCCAGGAACCCATAAAAATGTTCCAATACCTTGTGCTGTAATGGACCGAATGAATCTCATTGAGGTTTGCTGCGACTTGTTCCAAAACTTGTTGAAAAACAACGTTCGTTTGATTAAACCACTCAGACTTAGAATCAATCAACGACGTAGTTCCTTTAGTTCAATCGCTTGAAGCCGGAACTGCAGGTAGGCCCATCAAGCAAAGACTTCACGTCACGTCCATCTTCACATTCTTTAATCAGGGCAAAGACTGGCTCGAGTTCAGCGAAGAAACGGTCGACTATTTCCTTTGTATGAACTGTTGCTACATAAACGCTTGTTCCAGCAAGGTATGACTTTTTCAGCATCTCTTGTGTAATGAGAGTCTTGTACTCAAGTGCAAATTTAGAGTCAACCGAAAATGAGGTAAGAGCGGGCAAACCGCTGGTTTTGATGGCGATACCATTCGATTTAGCGATTGATTGCCACTGTTCGGTGATGTACGAACCCATCTTCGTAATGATTTCCCATGACTTGGTTTGTTCCATCACGTCAAGCGTTGCAAGAGCAGCAGTAGGTCCAATTCGTTCAGTCCAGAAAGTGCTGCTGATGAATGTGTTCTGGGCGGCCTCCATGACTGAACGTTTGCCGAGAACTGCGGTAATTGCGTAGCCATTGCCTAAAGCTTTACCAAACATTGCCATGTCTGGCTCTACGCCAAACATTTTGTGAAGTCCACCAAATGTTTGTCTGAATCCAGAAGTGCATTCATCAAACATCAACACGATCCCATGCTTAGTAGCAAGGTTGCGAACCTTCTGCAAAAAGTCATCCTCTGGCCCAAAGTTTCGCGAGACTTCCATCATGATTGCGCCCAACTCATGGGTGGAGATAAGCGCTTCAAGTTCGTCAATTCGGTTGTAGTTAAACGTGAGGACTGAACCACGAAGATTTTCTGGTACTCCATTTGGTTCGAGGCCTGGGAGCAAATGCCCGGCCAAGGTATTTTCGGTTCCAAGGTTTGCGGCTAGGTACCAGTCATGCCATCCGTGGTAACCACATATTGCGACCTTCGATTTTCCTGTGGCAGCGCGTGCAATTCGAATTGCAATGGCGTTAGCTTCACCACCAGTTCGGGCGAATCTGGCCATCTCCGCCCAAGGGTGCATGGCTACTAAACGCTCTGCCAAGTACACCTCTTCGGGGCAGTTAAGAGTGCTCATGTTTCCGTCACGGACAGTTTTTGCAACTGCGGCATCAACTTCGGGGTGACCGTAGCCAAGAGAGTTGGTGCCGATGCCCATGATTGATATATCGGTCAGAGCATTGTCATCTAAGTCCCACACCGTGCACCCGAGAGCTTTGGAAAAATAGGCTGGCCAATGTTCAGGCAAAAACTGATCAGGGCGCTTGGAAAGCAACATGTTTCCACCAGGTATCACCTGTTGTGCACGCTTCCAAAGTTTTTGACCTGAGTTCATAGTTGCGCCTTCGTTTCGCTCAATACCAAGGTTGCCAGTAACGAGGTGTGGATTGGTGGTTATTGCACCAAGAATTTCCGACAGCGAGAAGTCGGTACGAGGAGCAAAGTGGCTTGCAATATCTCGAACTACGTCCAAATCTCGTTGTTCGTCAACAGTTAAACGCAGGTGGGACGAATCAATTGAGGCGGTCTTGTTCCTGTGCGTAAATACGGGGTTGGTTCGAAGACACGGAGTGACGTGCTCGCGCTCAAACGGGGTAGTTGCAATCTCAGCTGACTGCAACAGTGCACTCTTTTTGAATATCTCAATATCAAAGCCGTCTGCGAAAGTGGGTGGATCGGTGTTGGACATGTAGTCGATGTTTGACGAGACAAAATCTTCAAGCATTTCGTCAATCAGTTGTGGATCGACAAACGGGCAATCACCAGTGATCCGGATCACGACATCCGCATCAGTTGCACGTGCGGCATCTACATATCGCTGAAGCACATCATTTTCAGAGCCACGCACAACTTGGTAGCCCAAGTTTTCAACCACCAAAGCAAGTTGATCGTTAACTTGGCTTGTTGATGTAGCCAAAACGATTTGAGAAACTTGCTTCGACTTTGATAATCGGCGGAGCAGAAATTCAATGAGTGGAACATCGCCAATCGGAGCCAAGACTTTATTGGGCAAACGCGTAGATCCGAGACGAGCTTGAACTACTGCAACGATCTTCATGCAGCATTCCAAAATCGTGGGTCGATGAGTTGCTCAACTGATGACTGTAAATGTGTTGGTACTTCCAAAACAGAGTTTGGAATTGAGTTCATGATTTCATCAAGTGATTCCGCGCTTGTGGTTCCAATGACCAATTTGGCAATACCTGGCTGCTGGAGGGCAAAGCCCATACAACATGCCATCGCGGACACTCCAGAGGAACGTACCCATTCATCAAACAGTGCAAAATGCTCAGACCATGGCTCAAACCTTTGAGGGCGATTTATAGGGTTTGCGATGAGAACACCTTGAAGAAATACTGACCGAACGTGCACTTCAATGTTGAGTGCCGAAAGCTGGTTGGTAACTACAAGAATTCTCCGATCGAACACATTTAATGGTGCTTGAACAACATGAATATCAAATGTGCCAATGATTCCTTCAAGATCTTCTGGAGAGTAGATCGATACTCCAAACCGGTGGATCATTTTTTCAGCAATTAACGATCCAATAGCGGCGTACAGTTCGGCACCCTGGGCACCAGTCAGGTCTTGTGGGCGATGCAGCAAAAGGGCATCTAACGAAGTGCATTTCAATCTAGAGAGAGAACCCTGGACTTGTGAATGCACCCACTCTGAAACATTTGAGATGTCCACGGGAAGTGGAGGCAATTTTGAAATGATATTGAATCGGTTCTGAGAGGTTTCTCCGATAATCGACTCTGACTGACCATATGCAATTGCAGTGTCAATTGAATCGATTCCATGATCAACCGCCGTGTCAAGAATGCGTGCAACTTCTTCGCGACTGAGTGTCTCTCCACCGTTCAAAATTCCATACGGGAGACCAAGTTGAGCTCCACCGAGCACAATTCGATTCATTAGCCCTCAACCCTATTGGGTTGAAAGCACATTCAAAAGGCTTGAAATCACCGTATTTTGATTGGTTTCAGAAAGATCCGCATACATCGGGATGCTGAAAGCCTGTTCGTAATAACGCTCTGCATTTGGGAATGTTTTTGGATCAAATCCCATCTTCGCAAAATATGGCTGGCGATAGATCGGGATGTAGTGAAGGTTGAGCAGTACACCTGCATCCTTCATTTTTTGAAACAACTGAACCCGAGAGATATTCATACTCTTAAAGTTGCATCGGCCGATGTATAGGTGAAACGCCGATACGCAGTTTGGATTGATGTGTGGAGCCGCAACTTGTGTAGAGGCAAATGCTTTGTTGTAGCGAGCAGCAATTGCATTTCGTTGATTAATGAATGAATCGATGCGCTGCAGTTGGCTGAGGCCTAGAGCAGCAGCAATGTCGGTCAATCGATAGTTCAGTCCAAGTTCTTGCTGTTCGTAATACCAGGGGCCATCGTTGCTGAATTCAAACTCAGATTCATCACGCGTAATTCCGTGGCTACGCAGCATGCGCATTTTGTGTGCCAAGCCTTCGTCTTGAGTGGTAGCCATGCCACCTTCCCCAGACGTAATGATCTTTACAGGGTGAAAACTGAAGATGGTGATATCGCTATATGCGCAGTTACCAATTTTTTGCGAGTTGTACGACCCGCCAATTGCATGTGATGCGTCTTCAATGACTTTGATGCCATATTGCTGTGCAAGCAAACCAATCGATTGCATGTCGCAGGATTGTCCGCCCATGTGAACGGGGATAATCACTTTTGGCAACCTGTTTGATTTCTTTGCAAGTTCCAGTTTGGCCGCAAGTGCAACTGGACTCATATTGAAGGTTTCACTATCAATATCAACAAAATCTATTTCAGCACCGCAGTACAAAGCACAGTTTGCACTTGCGACAAATGAGATGGGCGAAGTCCACACCAGATCTCCGGCAGTGACGCCCAAGGCAAGATTGGCAACATGCAACATTGAAGTTGCGCTGTTTCCAGCAACTGCATATTTTGCGCCAACAAGATCTGCGACTGCTTCCTCAAATGCTGGAACTACCGGACCTTGAGTTAAGTAATCAGACTGAAGAACTTTCGCAACCGCGTCTAAGTCCTGTTTGCTAATGGACTGACGGGCGTAGGGGATGACCATGTTATTAAAACGAACCAATTTTCGCTTTATTTGCTGTAATCCATTGCTGTAGTTCTTCAACAGACATCCACTCAGGGTTGTTGTCTGATGAATAGTCAAAGCCTTCACCTACAGGCACACCATCGCCGATTCGTCCAGCATCTGAGCTCCAGTTATGGATGGCTGGAAGAATTTTGAAGTAATCACCGTATGAATATGTGTGGGGTGCATCGTCTGGGCTGATCATCTGCTCATGCAGTTTTTCGCCTGGACGAATGCCAACTATGTCATGTTTGGCATTCGGAACCACTGCGCGAGCTACATCAGTGATTTTCATTGAAGGAATCTTCTTGACGTATATTTCGCCGCCACTCATATCGTCAAAAGCTTTCCACACCAGTTCGACACCCTGCTCAAGAGTGATCATGAATCGCGTCATGCGCTCATCAGTGATTGGCACTGACGGGCTGTCAGCAATTGACAAAAGAAACGGGATAATTGATCCGCGCGACCCCATGACATTGCCGTAACGCACCACAGCGAAACGCGTGTCGTCTTTTCCTGCATATGAGTTTCCAGCAACAAACAATTTGTCAGAAGTGAGTTTTGTTGCACCGTACAAGTTAATTGGGCTACTTGCCTTGTCTGTAGACAACGCAACCACACGTTTTACGCCTTGGTCAATACACGCATCAATGAGGTTCATTGCCCCAATCACATTGGTCTTCACACACTCGAATGGGTTGTACTCAGCAGTGGGAACAATCTTGGTAGCGGCAGCATGAACGACGTAATCAATGCCTTTAAGGGCTCGCGACAGTCTGTCTTTGTCGCGCACATCTCCGACAAAGAAGCGAACCCGTTCATCATTCGCGTAGTCCTTGGCCATTTCCCAATGTTTCATTTCGTCGCGCGAGAAAATCACCAGACGGCGTGGGTTGTATTTCTGCAGAGTCATTGGAACAAAGGTGTGACCGAACGAACCTGTACCACCAGTGATCAGAATGGAAGAACCGCTAAGCACGTTGTGTCACCTCGTTCTTCGTTGGGATGCCCTCGCTTCGAAGCATCTGGATGAATGCAGTATTTCCTGGCTGATACGCCATCAATACCTCATTGTACGGGCTAATGGTAGAAGCCCATTGCGCATCAGACATGGATTGAACCGACCTAATTACTCGCTCAAACTCAGACTCATTCGCCGCATTTGTCCAGAATGGCCCAGACGTACCAAGTTCAAGTGGAAAGCCAAAATCGGTGTCGTGTGCCTCACGCGAAAGTTCATCGCTCACGGCATTTATTCGTCCGGACAAAAACACAACTCTGTTACCTCGAGCAAGAAACTCATAACCGATCGTGCTGTCTGCAGTGACAATTATCGATGCAGAATTACAAAACTCGTAGGTAGAGGTATCTGAGGTTCGTGGGATGAATTGGATATTGTACGGGCTGGCTGCAGAAGCAAAGAACTCTCGTTCAAATTGGCTTGAATCGGTTCGTTTACCGAGCACCGCGAAGGATTGGTTTGTCTGTTTTGAATGTGCTGCCAGAAAGCGAACGATTTTCTGTTCAATGGTGTAGAACTCTTCAGCAGTGATTGATTTGTGTCCAAAAAAGAATTTCATTTCTGAAATTGGGATTTCAAATGGGGCATGTTGTGAAACGTAAACTATGTCAAATCGTTCAGCTGGCATGATTTGGTTACCGATTAAATTGTTTTTCAAAGATCCTGTAACCACCGGCTTGGCTTTAATGTATTGCGTGTACTGCTTTGCGGAAGTGGTTCCCAAAACACAGATCGCATGTGCAGAGAGTTTGTACTTGGCTGAGTCGTTTTTTAAATGATCAAAGAATCCGAAGCCTAATTGATTTGCATAGTTTGCTCTTTGGCCATTTTGGATAGCTATGAATTTAACCCCTGGAAAAATTGCAGCGAGTTTGTAGAAATCAACGTTGTTGTCAAGAAATGTAAACACAAACTGTGGCTTGAATATCTTGATGTAGGCAACGGTGTAATCAAAAAGTGACTTCTTTCCTGCAACGAGCATTCGGAAAAGTGCAAACACATTCATGCGTTCAATATCAATGATGGAAATGTCATCATCTGGGATGTACTTATTGAGAATGCTGATCCCAGAAGCATCAGCTAGGGCAACTTGCTGCCTTTTGGGTAGAGCGAAGGAAAGTTTGAAATTAGGCATTGGCATTGCGTGCTGCTTGGCGAACAGCTTCTAAGTCTGCAGGAGTGTCCACATCGATGGCTTCCTCCTGGCCTACTTCTATCCAACGCACGGGACTTATGTGTAAAGAATTTGATGTAAGAAAATCTTGAACACCAACTACGTAAATACTCCCGCTTTGCCGGTACGCCTTTGGCAGTTCGTGTCTCGAACGCGAGAGGTCTTCAATGCTCCCCACAGGAAGCAAGGTTGAATCATTAGCAATAAAGGTTTTGTACGGATGATGTTCGGCTTCAATTACTCCGTAGACGCTGCCCACACTGCCGTTTTCATTGAAGAGGAGTACGGCATCGCTAATTGATGAAGCTTGTCGGAGTGGTGAAGTGGGTTGCAGCAATACCAAGGTCGTGGGAGTTGGGTGACTCTCTGAAAACTTCTGTAGAGCATGTGCGATCGCATCTTCTATTGCGGCTGTGTCGGTTGCAAGATCTGCAGGACGCCGTATTGCAATTGCACCAGCATTTGCTGCAGCTTCAAGAATGGTTAGATCATCGCTTGAGACAACAACTACGTCGACTACTCCTGATTGAACAGCAGAATTAATAGCCCGTGTAACAAGCGATTGTCCACCTACCTCTGCAAGATTCTTGTTTGGAATACCTTTTGATCCACCTCGTGCGGGGATAATTGCGATGCAGGTCATTACATCACATCCTTTAAATCGACGAACACTTTGTCCACACGCGCCTCAAACAGAACACCTGAATGAAGTAACTCGGTGAAATGTTCAGTTGATTTACCGTCCCCAAATTCCTGTTCCGAATTTGTCTGTCCTTGCTGTTTAGCGCTTTGAATAGCTGCGACGATCTCATCAGCTCGCGCTGGAACTTGCGAAATTGACGCACTGTCGTGGCGGCCGCGTTGGCGATCGCCAACATCGATACTTGGAATTCCATATAGCGGCGCTTCGCGAATACCAGCACTTGAGTTTCCGACCATTCCGCGTGCATTTTTGAGAAGAACAAGGAAATGTTCAAACCTCAAGGATTCAAATTGCCTAAATCGCTGGCTGTGCTCAGCCAGCCGTTTGTACTCATTAATAATTCGTTCAAATCCAGTGTCGTTGTTTGGGTGAATGACAACAAAATTTTCACCTGAGTCGATGAGTCCGTTCACAAATTCTGTCGCCGCAATTGCGCTTGCTTCAAGGTCGGTGGTTACTGGATGGAAAATTGCGATGAAGTAAGAATCAAATTCAATTCCATATCGTGATTTTGCTTCGGCAAGTGTTGGAAGCGAGGGTGAGAGCATGATGTCGAGGTCTGGTGAGCCAATGATGTGAATTGTGCTGCTATCTTCACCCAGTTGAAGCAGCCGCTTTTTGGCTTCTTCATTGGCCACTAAGTGAATGTGCGAGAGCTTGCTCACCGCGTGTCGGATTACGCCATCGATAGTTCCTGAAAGTTCGCCACCTTCAATATGCACTACACGTGTGTTGCTAAGAGCTCCTGAAATTGCACCGGCTAATGCTTCTGGTCGATCTCCATGGACTATGAGTAGATCTGGTTGGTTCTCTTGAATGAAACGCGACAGACCTTTGATGGTGTTTGCAACAACGACATCCATCGGATCACCAACCGATTGGTTCTCGAATGGAATGATAAATACTTCATCGGGAAGTGTTCGGCGAACTTCAAGAATTGTCGAACCGAATCGTTCAAGCATGTGCATTCCGGTTGCGAAAACTGAAACCTTGAACCCCTCGGCATGAGCCGCGAGTACGAGCGGCTTTATCTTGCCGTAGTCCGCGCGAGTCCCTGTAAGAAAAGCAACGTGTTTACTAACTGACATCAGACCAACCAAGTTGGTGTCCTCTCGTCATTTCACGAGTGGAGGTCTTGCCTAATACTTTTTCTAAGTCGTACGCAAGAATTTCACCAGTTCCTGGTCGTTTCACCCAAATGTTTTCTTCAGTGAATGTTTCGCCACTGGAGATGTTACGAATAGCCACAACTGAGGCATAAGCAAAGTCAATTGTGGGCTGTTCTTCCGAAAGCACAGTCTTCGAACCACCAGTTGCTTGATGAACAATTCGCGAGCCTTCGATGAGTTCTTGCAGCCCTGCCGGGTCAACGGAAATTTCAATGTCTTCACCGATCCAACTCATGTCGCTTGTGAAGTGTCGTTCAATGATTGATGCACCTAATGCAACTGCAGAAATTGAAGGCAAGTTTGACAACGAATGATCAGAAATTCCAATAACTGTGTTTGGAAAAAGTTCGCGCAACTGGGTGATCGCGCCAAGGCGAATCTTGTTGTATGGCGTTGGGTACATGCTGGTGCAGTGGAGGAGCGCATAAGAAGCGTTTTCCGATTCGAGAACGTCAACTGTTCGCTTCACGGATTCGATGTCGTTCATTCCCGTGCTCACAATGATTGGTCTGCCAAAACGGGCAATATGACGAATCAATGGTGTGTTATTGCACTCACCAGAACCGATTTTGAATGCAGGTACATCTAATTTGTCGAGCCTCGTGGCTGCTTCGCGCGAAAATGGAGTAGAGAGAAAAAATAGTCCACGATCTTCAGCATGTTTTTTGCAGGCGAGCTCTTCATCGTTTGTCAACGTGCACTGAGCAATGATGTCCCAAATCGAACGAGTGGAGTTTGCTGGAACAACATCATTTGGAATCATCTCATCATCAACAGAGTGCGCTTGAAATTTCACACATTCGCCACCAGCGTCGGCAACGTCGTCAATCATTTGAATTGCACGCTTGATATCTCCACCATGATTAATTCCGATTTCGGGAATTACCAACGGAGC
>ENA-ORFA01000457-ORFA01000457.1-marine-metagenome-genome-assembly--contig:-NODE-457-length-17419-cov-3.725234_pt1 | contig 17419 bp, 16 predicted proteins | sample MGYA00248621_ERZ508587 | MGnify/ENA primary metagenome ERZ508587 (study PRJEB26250, sample SAMN06266239) | marine metagenome | isolation source: Columbia River Estuary | place: USA:Columbia River Estuary... | reverse complement strand
TAAGACCCACACACGCAAGAACTGTAAAGACAAAGGGCTGGTCGGGATACAACCTGCCAAACAGTACGGCCGTCACGATGCCGAACACGAATGCCGTGCCCAGCCGGCTTGCCTGAAAAACCAGAAGCGCCCGGTTCCCATAGTAACCGGCTGAATTCAGGAATTTTACGAGTTCTGATTTCTTTAGGTTATGCCGAAAGTTTTGCTAAACGCGCTTTGGCAGTGGTTGGAGCTGGCAGAGCTCCGTGTCCATTCTGCGGTGGCCCAATTGATCCGAGTGGTCATCTCTGTCCGCGCGCTAATGGATACCGAAGATGAGCGGTTTGAGCGCAAAGGAAATTGAAGAGTATCTGAGAGATCTGAGCCACGGAGATCTATCAGTTACCGGACGGCTAGTTGATGCATCGAATGCAACCCTTTACGCCTCATGTGAAGTTAAGGAAAGAACTTTAATTTGTATCTACAAACCAATCGCCGGCGAACGTCCGCTGTGGGATTTTCCCGATGGGACATTAGCCAATCGTGAATATCTGACTTTCCTAGTGAGCCATTGGCTGGGCTTACATCTAGTGCCACCGACAGTTCTACGTGACGGGCCTTACGGGACTGGGATGGTTCAACTCTGGATAGATATTGATGAGAGTGTAGATCTGATGGAATTCTTCAAGGAAGATAACGCAGAACTTCGTAAGATCGCGCTACTTGATCTCATCACTAACAATACGGATCGAAAGATTGGGCATCTGATACCTACGCCAGAAGGCGCGGTCTATGGCTGCGATCATGGCGTGACATTTCATGAAGAGGACAAACTACGAACCGTTCTTTGGCAATGGGCCGGTGATGAGTTAAGTAGCCAGGAATTAAACTCTTTGAACATTCTCAAAGATGCTTTAGGCAAAGAGTTCAACTTATCGCAGCACCTTACAGATATTGAGATTGAGGCATTGCGAGCCCGTGTAACGAGATTGTTAGAGAACGGGGTTATGCCGCTACCAAACCCGGAGTGGCCAGCTATTCCTTGGCCTGCGTTCTAGCGGCAAAGTTACTAGAATCCACTCATGAAATCTTGGTCGTCAGTTGTCATCCCACAACTGAATAGTTCAATCAAGTTTTCTCAAATATCTCTGACTAACTCAAAAACTCTCAAGAAAGAGTTGGTTGCTAAAAAAGACACCTATCGGATGTATGTCTGTGGAATCACTCCATATGATGCAACGCATCTTGGTCATGCCGCGACTTACTTAACATTTGACCTCATCAACCGATACTTAAGAGCTACTGGCTCTGAGGTTCTCTATGTTCAAAACATCACAGATATTGATGATCCACTTCTTGAGCGAGCAACAAGAGATAATGTGAATTGGGAAGACTTAGCTCACTCTCAAATCGATCTCTTTAGAGGCGATATGGAGAACTTGCGTGTTCTTCCACCAGCTCATTACATCGGGGCTGTTGAGGCTATAGACCTAGTAAGTCAGGCAGTTACTGCCCTTCAAGCAGCTGGCACCATCTACTCCATAGAGCAGGATCTTTTCTTCAAGAACTATTCCTCACCAGATTTTGGATCCCTTTCACATCTTGATAAAGAAAGTATGAAAGAGATTTTCTCTCAGCGTGGAGGCAATCCAACACTTGCCGGAAAGACTGACCCACTGGATTGTTTGGTGTGGATGGCAAAGCGTGAGAACGAACCGGGCTGGGAATCTATCCACGGAGTTGGTCGACCAGGTTGGCACATTGAATGCACTGCAATAGCCCTGAAGTACTTAGAGCCACTTGATTCGGATGCGACATGTATCGACATTCAAGGTGGTGGAAGTGATTTGATTTTCCCTCATCATGAAATGTGCGCATCTCAGGCACAAGTTCTTACCGGTAAAGATCTTGCAGCGACGTATGTTCACGCGGCAATGATTGGTTTGGATGGTGAAAAGATGAGCAAGAGCAAAGGCAATCTGGTCTTTGTTTCAAAACTCATTGCATCAGGCACAGACCCGATGGTTATTCGATTCGCTCTGATGTCACAGCACTACAGGTTAGATCGAATGTGGACTGATGAGTTGCTCATTCAAGCAACCAAGCGCGTGAGTGATATTCGAAAAGCGTTTTCTACATCGTCAGTAGCGCCAACAACACCGGTCATAGATCGATTAGTTCTAGCTTTAAGTGATGACCTAGATACTCCAACTGCTCTGGCAGCACTCGATCAATGGGCCGCAGATACTTTAAGTGGATCTAGCGGGGGAGATGCGCAGGAACTCTCTGTGGCATTAGATGCATTACTTGGGTTAGAACTTTAATCCTTAGTTCTACGCCTTAAATATCTTTCAAACTCTTTAGCAATTGAATCGCCAGAAACATCCGGTAATTCAGCAGCATCCTTTGAATCCTCCAACGCCTTTACATACTCAGCCACATCGCTATCTTCTTTGGCCATCTCTGTTACATCCTTCTCCCACTCATCGGCGGCCTCAGAGAGATCAGCAGGAGGAATAGTAATTTCTAGGAAATCTTCTAAGGAGTTAACCAGTGACAAGGTTGCCTTTGGAGAAGGTGAACTGGATGCGTAATGCGGGATAGCTGCCCATAGAGAAACAGCATCGATGCCACGTCGCATGCAACCATCACTGATAATTCCTAAAATTCCAGTTGGGCCTTCATAACTTGAAACTTCAACTCCTAATCGAGTGGCTAAATCAGGATGGGCGCTACTTCCACTCACTGCGATGGGACGTGAGTGCGGAACATCGGCCAACATCGAACCCATAGTGATGATGAGAGAAACCTCAAGATCATCAGCAAGGTCTAAGAGTTCACGAGTAAAACTCTTCCAGCGCATCGATGGTTCTGTTCCTTTCACGATAACTAGATCTCGGTCAAAATGGGGTAGCACAACGCCAAATATCTCTGTTGTGGGCCAGGTGATGTTTCTAATCTGTGAGTCATCAACAAAGATGTGAGGACGATTTACCTGAAAGTCATAAAACTCTTCCGATTCAATATCAGCTATAAGTTCTGGGACAACATCATTTGGCTCATTTTGCCAAGCAGAAAGTAGATGCTCGACTGCGCCAGTTGCTGCTTCACCCGCATCATTCCATCCAGAAAAGGCCATCACCATTATTGGATTTCGAAGAGCTGGGATGTGATGTATCTCCATAGGGTTAAACCTTAGGGTAATCTTGCAGAGTTCTGCTAGATGAATATCTCAAAGGAGACGGGTGAAAAGTTTTTTTGACGCGGTCTTCTTCGATATGGACGGCTTATTGGTTGATTCTGAACCTGAATGGCTCAAATCTGAGAGTGAGATAACGGCTGCATATGGCTATGAGTGGAACTCTGATGATCAGGTGGCTTGCTTAGGTGGTCCACTATCTAGAGTTGGGCAATACATGCATGACAAGTGCAATCAGGCAGAGAGCGCAGAGTTTTTCACCGCCAAGCTAGTCCAGGTGCAGGCTGAGAAGATGCGCTCTCACACTCCCTACATGCCAGGGGCTTTTGAATTAGTGAAGGAACTCCAATCAAATGGAGTAAAGACTGGGTTGGTATCTGCCAGTCCAAGAATTATCGTTGACGCAGTTTTGGACAACGTTGGGGCTAATCTCTTTCCGTTCTCTATTTCTAGTGATGATGTTGAACGAACTAAGCCGTTTCCAGACGCATATTTGAAAGCGGCGTTGTTAACCAATAGTGACATCTCACAGTGCTTAGTATTCGAGGACTCTTTAACCGGTGTGGGAGCGGCTACTAGCAGCGGCGCTTGGTTAATTGCCGTGCCTCATCTAGTAAAAGTTGAAGAATCTGCAAGAGTGCGTGTGATTAAGTCTCTGGAACAGATGAGCTTTGAAACGTTACGCAGACTTCATACAGATTTCACTGCGCCAATTTAACTCGTGTGTGCAGGACAGATTGTTTTGAAATAGCACCAATCGCATAAACGACTCGGTTTAGGTGGCCAGTAATCCTTTTCAATTGAGGCAAAGATGTCACTTGCTACACGCTTGAGGACCTTTTCTGTTGAAGCAAGATCTGTCAGTGTCGGTGTGCTTTTAACAACTTTTCCATCACCTAAATAGATCAATTGCAGCAGTCGGGGGAGAACATTGTGAGTCTTGAAATAGAGAAGGGCATACACGCGCAGTTGAAACAGGGCTTTCTCTTCCCAACCAGGCTTGGGAGCTTTACCTGTTTTATAGTCAACGATTCGAACTTCACCAGTTGGTGCAACATCAAGACGATCGACGTATCCATGTAAGTAGATTTCATCTGAAAAATCATTCTCTAGATGCAGTTCGCGATGTGTTGCTTCAAAGCTTTGTGGATCTTCCAAGGTGAAATAGGTGCGAAGCAACGATTCGGCGCGATCAAACCATTCCTTTTCATTGGTAACCATCTCCATAAGTTCAGGCTTCTCTGCCATTTGGGCCTGCCAGCGTGATGGAAGAAGTTCGATTGCACTCTGTGGTGTTCTATCACTGGGTGCGTTCTCAAAAAGATCGTGCAAAATTGTGTGTACTAAAGTTCCGCGCTCAGCATCTAGTGAGGGCGGTTGTGGCAGTTGATCGATGACTCGGTATTTGTAGAGTTGCGGACAGTTCTCAAACTCGCTCACCCGACTAGGGGATAGGCGCAACGGCTGGTTACTCACGTACGGCAACATACCCGCACTTGCATCCTTTATTTGACCTAAGATGCTCCCGTGTCGAATCAAGGTTTCTTTGCTGCGGGTGATCGCATTCAACTCACCGACCCCAAAGGAAAGCTCTATAGCTTCACGATAGTTCCCGGTAAGGAATGGCACACGCACAAAGGTTGGATTACCCATGACGACCTCATTGGGATGCCCGAGGGTTCAGTAGTAAGTACAACTGCTGGTTTAAAGTTCACGGCGTTTAAGCCGCTACTTGCTGATTACGTATTAACGATGCCACGCGGTGCAACGATTGTTTATCCCAAAGATGCCGCGATGATTATTGGTATGGCCGACATTTATCCGGGTGCCCGAGTCCTTGAAGCTGGCGTTGGAAGCGGCGCTCTAACTATTTCACTATTGCGAGCAGCAGGTGAAAAGGGATACGTGCACTCTGTTGAACGCAGAGCTGATTTTGCAGACAATGCCCGTTCAAACGTTGATGCCTATTTTGAAGGTGCACCGACAAACTGGAAGTTAGACGTTGGGGATTTACAGGATCAAAGCTTTGATAGTGAATTCGATCGAGTTATCTTGGACATGCTGGCCCCGTGGGAGTGCGTTGATATTGCAGCAAGAGCGTTGCGCCCAGGCGGTGTTTTTATGTCTTACGTTGCGACAACAACTCAACTATCAGCAACTGCAGAAGCAATTAAGGAAGATGGTCGGTTCACAGAACCTGAAAGCAGTGAAACCTTAGTTCGTGGATGGCACCATGAAGGTTTAGCAGTGCGACCACAACAGCGAATGATTGGCCACACAGGATTCCTGATTCAAAGTCGTCGCATGGCACCTGGTGTTGAAGTCTTGGCGCGTCGACGACGTCCGGCGAAGGGTGGATACGGTGTCTCGGAAGATTGAGCGATTAATCAATCTAACAATCGCCCTGCTTGCCACAAAGAGATACCTAACCAAAACAGAGATTTTCAACTCAGTTGAAGGCTATGACGGCACAGCTGAAACTAAAGAGAGAATGTTTGAACGCGATAAAGATGATCTTCGTTCGCTGGGAATTGAAATTGAAGTAGGTAGTTTTGATCCCTTGTTTAATGATGAAGCTGGCTACAAGATCAAACAAGAAAAGTATCAGTTTGAACTTGGGGACATCTCACCGACGGAAGTCTCACTTTTGTCTCTAGCCGCAGAAGCTTGGCATGAAGCATCATTTGGTGATGTCGCACAAAAAGCGCTATTAAAACTTCGTTCCATTGGAATTCCCAGTGATGAACTCTCTATTCCGGCGAATGTTCATAAACTCAACGACGGTGGGCAGGATTTGTCGCTGATGACAAAGGCGATAGCGCAAAGTCAGTGCTTATCTTTTGCCTACTTAGATTCGGGTTTGAATATCAATGCGCGAAGCATTGTTCCGATAGCTCTATCTACTCGTAATGGCTTTTGGTACTTGTACGGTGTGGATCAAGAGATTCAAGAGATTCGAACCTTTCGTGTAGATCGAATAAGTGGCGCTATCACGGTTAGCAAGGGGCCAAAGGATTTCGAAGCTCCAACTGGATTTGATTCAAGCAAAACTCATCTGGAATCACCGACACATGAATATGCCCTTATTGATGTTCGTGTGGGTAAAGCCGCCTCGCTTCGCGCTCTGGCCGTCTCTTCGCAATCATTGGGTGAGTGGGACCAGATAAAGGTTCCAATTTTGAATCTGGAATCTCTCTGTTCAATAGTTTTATGGCATGGACCTGATGCCCTCGTTCAGGAACCGGCTGAGTTGAGAAATCTCATCATCGAGCATCTTGAGGCGTTGGTGGGAAATCATGGCTAAGAAATTTTCAGCACCGCTTGAACGCACAGCGCGACTTTTAGATCTCGTTCCTTACATAAGTTCTCATCAGGGCATCTCATTAAAAGAACTCGCAGCCGTATTTAAGGTCGATCAAGCTCAGATGACAAGTGACCTTACGACTTTGTGGATGTGTGGACTACCTGGATACACGCCTTTAGAACTAATGGACTTAGAGTTTGAATCTGGTTTTGTAACGATTCATAATGCACAGACTTTATCTAAGCCTCGTTCGATTTCCTTTGATGAAGGCGTGGCTCTTGTTCTTGGTTTAGATCTACTGCGGTCATCTATCTCACCAGATAGAAGTGATCTTCTAGAGAGAATCGATTCGCTATCAAATCGTTTGGCAGTTCTCATTAATCTTCCAACGGCATTATCAGCAACTTCGCAAGTCAATAAAGATGTCTCTGCGGCGATTTCTGATGCGTTGAAATCTAGAATGGGACTTGAGATTACCTACCATTCGCTCTATCGTGATGAGCTCAGTACCCGAACAATTCTTCCAATCGAAATTGTAGAAAGTGATGGACATATTTATCTGAGTTCATATTGTTATCAAGCATTAGATTTTAGGCAGTTCCGAATCGATCGCATACAAAGTGCAACAGTCCAAGCCGTTCCTCTAGAAATTCCTAAAACAGCAACTGAGCAGTCGAGCTACGCCTGCACCATCAAGGTCCTGACTCCAACACGTGCGATAGCCGAGCGCTTCAAGAAAAGTGATCTATCTGTTAACACCGAGTTCAATTTTCAAACTTACTCACTTCAGTGGATAGAGCGATCCATCATGGCCTCTGGAGGAGCGGTTTGCTTGAACTCACCCCCTGATGTTAGAAAATCAATAGCAGTGATGGCCCAAACGATGCTGGATCGTTACAAAGCACGCTGAAATCGCCTACCCATTCAATGAGATCTGATGTAACCTAGGCTCAAATATTAGCCAAGGAGTTAACGTTATGAATTTGGGTCCAAGAGAGATCGTCATCCTTCTCATTGTTGTACTTGTTTTGTTCGGCGCAAAGCGTTTGCCGGATTCAGCCCGCTCACTTGGTCGCTCTATGCGTATTTTCAAGAGCGAAATGAAGGAAATGAAAGCTGACGACACCGCGATCGAAGAAGACGGCAAAACCGAGAAGTAGATAAATGGCATCTGTTAACGAAGCACGGATGCCCCTTCTAGACCACTTACGCGAACTGCGCAAACGAGTTCTTCGCTCTGCGATTGCAGTATTGGTTGCATTTGGTGGAGGGTGGTATTTCTACGATTCAATCATTGTCACCCTGGCTAAACCAGTATGCGACTTGAAGGCTGCCCAGCAATCAGGGGCGGCTAGTTGTGGTGCTCTCTACATAAGCGGTGTTCTTGGTCCACTAGATTTGCAGATCAAGGTTGCATTACTTACAGGCATCATTGTTTCAGCGCCATTTTGGCTTTATCAGTTGTGGGCCTTCATTGCTCCAGCCCTTCATAGAAGAGAAAAACGTACGAGTGTTCTCTTCGTAGCTTCTGCTACACCTTTTTTTGCAATGGGAGCCACTCTTGGTTATCTCATCCTTCCCGTTGCAATTAAAGCTCTGTTTGGATTTACTCCAAGTTCAATTAGTAACTTGGTTCGCTTTGATGACTATTTGGATTTCGTTCTTCGAGTCATTCTCTTTGTTGGGCTTGCATTCGAGCTACCGATATTCCTTTTGACATTTAATTTGATTGGATTTCTTCGCGGAAAAACAATATTGAAACCTTGGAGAATTTGGATTTTCACTATCTTCTTCTTTGTTGCAGCCTTGTCTCCAACAGCAGATCCATTGAGCATGGTCCTGTTATCTGGTCCCTTGATTCTTTTCTACTTTATGGCTGGTTTAATAGCAGTCGTGGTGGATCGGCGACGCGACAAGAAAGCTATATCTGTCGAAACAGGCAGTGCCGGCATTGAAGCACCAACATCTATTAAGGAATAGCCGATAGGGTCGTCCCATGTGGGCTTTAGTGATCAACCCTGTTTCAGGTCAGGGAAGAGGAGCCACCGTTGGAACATTTGTTGCTGGATGGCTTGCTCAAAGAAAAATCCCCTACACAATCGTTACCGGCAACTCATCGGTGGCACTCGATGATCACCTTGCATCTTTCATTGAAAAGTTCCCTGACACCAATGGAGTGATTGCAGTAGGGGGAGATGGACTCCTTCACAACATTTTGCAACGTCTTATTCCAGCTCAAATTCCACTTGCAATGATTCCGGCGGGCACAGGAAATGACTTTGTTCGAACTTTGGGTTGGGATCTTGAAACCTTCGATGCCCAGCTCGAAGCGATTACCACTCGGCCTCCAACATCAGTGGACTTGGGCTTAGTCGATGGTGAATGGTTCGCTGCAATTCTCTCGACAGGATTTGATTCTTTGGTGAACGAAAAGGCAAACACCATGAGTTGGCCTAAAGGGCCAATGAAGTACAACGCGGCAATTGCTATTGAACTCCCGCGATTTAGACCACGGCACTACGAGATCACCCTTGATGAGAGAACAATCTCGACCGAGGCCATGCTGATCGCAGTCTCAAATGGTCGCTCCTATGGCGGCGGAATGTTGGTCTGTCCAGATGCAGATGTTGCAGATGGATTATTTGATGTGATGGTTTTGCACCCTGTATCAAAGTTGGAGTTCATAAAGGTGTTCCCGCGAGTTTTCAAGGGAACACACATTACTCATCCAGCGGTTGAAATTGTTCGAAGTAAAAGGGTGAGAATCACATCTGATGCTGTGGCATATGCCGATGGCGAACGAATAGGTCAATTGCCAGTAAATGCCGAGTGTGTCCCAAATGCGTTAATGACGTGGTTGCCATGACAACTCCAGCAGAGAAATTCGCAGCCGCCAAAGTTCGTAATCAGTACAAAGAGACTACGGCTTTTGTTCAAAGTTTTGATTTCGAGTTTGACCCTTTTCAAGTTGCTGCTTGTCACGCGGTAGAGGAGGGCAGTGGTGTCTTAGTAGCTGCCCCAACTGGTGCTGGAAAGACTGTGGTTGGAGAATTTGCTGCGCACTTAGCTCTCAAACTTGGGAAGAAGTGCTTTTACACCACACCGATTAAGGCGCTTTCTAATCAGAAGTATTCAGAGTTTGTAGCAATGTTTGGTGAAGATCGAGTAGGTCTACTCACTGGAGACACCAGCATTAATGGTGAAGCCGATGTTTTAGTGATGACGACCGAGGTGTTGCGCAACATGCTCTATGCCGGCTCAAATACCCTTACCAACTTGGGTTATGTGGTCATGGATGAAGTGCACTACTTGGCAGATAAGTTTAGAGGCGCAGTCTGGGAAGAAGTCCTGATCCATCTGATGGAGAGCGTGCAGGTTATTTCGCTATCAGCAACGGTTTCTAACGCAGAAGAGTTTGGTGAGTGGCTGGGTGAAGTTCGGGGTAATACACAAGTCATTGTGAGTGAAATCCGACCTATTCCGCTGTATCAGCATGTTCTTATCGGCAATCGATTGTTGGATCTTTTTGATAAACCAGGACAGATTAATCCTGAAATTCTCCAGCGCGAGAGAGAAGCTGTGCGCAAAGCAGCTATTAGTAGACACCGACGAGGCCGCTTTAACGAGGCTCAAGATCGATTGTCTCGAGCCGATATCATCGAAAAACTAGCCAATCAAAATTTACTTCCGGCAATTACTTTTATCTTCTCGAGAATTGGATGCGACGCAGCGGTGAAGCAATGTCTGCACGCGGGTCTGCGTCTCACCTCAACTGCTGAGCGTGAAGAGATTCGTGCTACAGCACTCAAGTACACGCAAAATATTGCAGAAGAAGATTTAGTGGTCCTGGGCTTTGATGAGTGGTTGAGCGCATTAGAGCGTGGAATTGCCGCCCACCATGCTGGATTGTTACCGAGCTTTAAATCTGCAGTCGAAGAACTATTTCAAAAAGGGTTGATCAAGGCTGTTTTTGCAACTGAAACACTTGCACTAGGTATCAACATGCCAGCTAGAACAGTTGTTCTAGAGAAGTTGATTAAATACAACGGTGAGTCACATGTGCCAATAACGCCAGGGGAGTACACACAGTTAACTGGACGTGCTGGCAGACGTGGCATTGATATTGAAGGTAACGCGGTCATTCAATGGTCGCCAACTGTCGATTCAGCCTCAGCTGCTGGTCTGGCATCTACACGTACATATCCACTGCGTTCATCTTTTGCCCCCACCTACAACATGTCAATCAATCTCATTGCAAGATTCGGTCGCGAACGCGCACGTCGTTCCCTCGAGTCATCATTTGCACAGTTCCAAGCAGATCGCGCTGTTGTTGGTTTATCGCGACAGATTGCTAAGAATGAAGCGGCAATTGAAGAACTACTCTCACAGGCGGTCTGTCACCTGGGGGATTTTCTAGATTACGCGGGAATTCGTCGTGAAATTAAAGAAGTTGAAGCGCTTCTTTCAAAGCGTGATCACAAGAAGACTTTTGATAACAGACAGCGAGCACGTCTTGAAGGAGATCTTACGGATCTACGTAAGGGCCTTAGAAATCACAGCTGCCATTCGTGTGCCCAGCGCGAAGATCATTCACGTTTTGCCGAAAAAGCAGGCCGCCTCAACCGTGAAAATGATGGTCTTCGCACTCGAGTACAAAGTCGCACACACGTTATTGCAAAGACCTTTGATCAAATCTGCCAGGTTCTGACTCATCTTGGTTACATCGAAGGAGAAAAACCAACTTCGCAGGGCAAGATACTTACCAAAATCTATGCAGAATCAGATCTTCTTTTGACGGAGGCAATACGTCGAGGAATTCTCGATGAACTAAATGCCCCAGAGCTGCTATCAGTTGTGTCAACGATGATCTTCGAATCTCGCAACGCCGACAATGTTGCTCCCAAGATGCCAAGTCCGCGAGTTTCTAGCGCACTTGCAGATGTGATTTCCATCTGGGCAGAGTTAGAAGAACTTGAAACCGAGTATGGAGTAAAGACACAGCGCCAACCAGATGCTGGTTTCTGTTGGGTTTCATACCGTTGGGCTAATGGAAATTCGTTACAAAACGTTCTCAAAGGCACGGATATGTCTGTTGGAGACTTTGTGCGAAGTACGAAGCAATTATCAGATCTACTCAATCAAATTGCTGCTGCCAGTGAAAAGCTTCGTCCAGTATGCAAAGATGCTGTAAAGCGCATCGACAGGGGAGTGGTTGCATTCCTTATGGGAGATCTATGACATTAATGCTTCTAGATAGCGCATCTCTTTGGTATCGCGCCTATTACGGAATGCCAGACACATTAACCGGACCTGATGGAACTCCTGTTAATGCTATTCGTGGTTATATCGACATGACTTCACGTTTGTTATCAGTCTATAAACCCAATCGCTTGGTTGCTTGTCTTGATGGAGATTGGCGTCCTAGTTGGAGAGTGGAACTCTTCCCAGATTACAAAGCAAATCGTTTAGAAGAAGAGGGTGATGAGGAAGAAGAGCCTGAAACTCTCACGCCACAAATTCCTATTCTCTTGGACTTGTTAGACCTCTTTGGCATACCTGTTGTTGGCGTTGATGACTATGAGGCAGATGATGTGATGGCAACGTATGCCGAAACTGAAAAGGGTCCGATTCGAATTGTTACTGGCGATAGAGATCTTTTCCAGATGGTGGATGATAAGCGCGATATTAAGGTTGTGTATTTAGCTAAAGGTATTTCGCAACACGATTTAGTCGATTACGCCTACGTTGCAAATAAGTATGCGATTCCGGGGGACCGCTATGCATTATTTGCGATGTTTCGCGGTGATCCATCCGATGGTCTACCAGGCGTAAAAGGCATTGGCGAAAAAGGCGCTGCGCTTATTGCCAACAGTTTTGCAACAGTTGATGAAGCGCTGGCCGGTGCACACGCAGCCCATGACTCTTTACCTCCCGCACTAGCTAAAAAGATTATTGCTGGTTCGGACTATTTGAAGATAGCTCCAACAGTTGTTCAAGTTGCTCGTAATGCACCGCTTCCACAAGTTGATCTAGCAATGCCTAAAGCTCCCAAAGATCTATCAGAGATTTATCAATTCAAGGAACGCTATGGATTAGGTGCCAGCGTTGATCGTTTGATCAGTGCACTAGGTTGGTAAATCTACTTTTATCAGCCTTAAGCGGGCTACTTCTAAGCGCTGCTTTCGAACCAATATCCCTGTGGTGGGTAGCACCATTTGCACTTTCCTTAGAAATGTTTGCACTTTCTCGGAGTGAGCGGAAATATCTCAGCGTTCTAGCTTTTGCACTCACCTTTAATCTTGTTTTACTGCACTGGACAAGTACGTATGTGGGATCTGTGCCGTGGATAATTCTGGCTGCGGGATTAAGTCTTTTCTACCTGCCTTTGGTGGCTGTAAAACGTCTAGGGATTGCGTTTTTCCCATTGATTTTTATCGTTTTGGAAGAGATTCGTAACAGATTTCCTTTCCAAGGTTTCGGCTGGGCCAGGATTGCGTACTCACAGGCCGATGCTCCCTATGCCAAGATTGCAGCACACGGGGGAGCGGTTGCCCTTTCCGCAATTACGGTGCTACTTGGGCTCGTTCTTTTCTTTCTATTTCAAAAACAATTTCGAATTCTCATACTGTTGCCATTATTTCTTGTCGTAGTTCCAGTTGATGTGCAAATGAGTGAAACAACACAGACGCTAATGATTCAAGGAAATGTGCCAAAATTAGGATTGGATTTTAACTCTAGAGCAAAAGAAGTTTTCTTTAATCACGTGAAAGAAACAGATATTGCGATAATGGAAAATAGGAAAGTCGACTTTATCCTTTGGCCCGAAAACTCAGTCGATGTCGATCCATTCCGTAATCCGGAAGTTTTCGAAGCACTCAATAGCTACAAGGTTCCACTGATTATTGGGGCTATTGTTGGACGAGATAATGACATTTTGAATACATCGATATTATGGACAAAAGAGTCACAAAATGTCTACATAAAGCAACACCTCACACCATTTGGTGAATACATTCCATTGCGATCCCTAGCTTCAAAAATCTCGCCATTTGTTGATGATGTTCGTGATTTCTCACCAGGAAATCAGTCGACAATATTTACAGTAGATAAAGCAAAAATTGCACCAGTCATCTGTTATGAGTTACTTGATGACCGAATCCTTGAAAAGGCAGCAAAATCATCAAATCTTCTTGCCGTACAAACTAACAGTGCAACATTTGGGGATTCGGCACAAAGCGCCCAGCAGCTACAAATCACTCGCATTAGAGCGATAGAACATTCACGAAATATTCTTTCGGTCTCGACAACAGGTTATTCAGCCGTCATTGATTACAACGGAAAAGTTCTACAAAAGAGTGACATGGGAGCTGCGCAACATCTTTATGCTGAAATAGGACTGATTTCCAGCGTATCGCCAAGAGATAGATATGGGGATTGGGCCTTAGTAATGACGCTGATCTGGCTGCTGATAGTCACCCGTCGAGCGTATATATACCGCCGATAAGTTACATTATGTAAAGTTAGGCGAACTCAGATATGGGTGGGCAGGAGCAAATCAGGTTCCTATCCCCGTGAGCTCCATCGATACGGCCCACCGTCGGCCAGTACTTGCCCTGCATTCCAATGATTTCACCGCTCACAAGGCCATTTCGAACCGATGGAGTTCCGCCTACTTCACGTGAATAAGAGCGCTCCCAATTAGCTGCCACAACGCTTTCAATGGTGTGTGGAGCATGGCGCAGAGCTGACTCCTCCACCGAAATCTTGCCATCCATGATTTCCTGAATTTCTCCATGAATGGCAGTCATTGCGGCAATAAAGCGATCAATCTCAGCAATGTCTTCACTTTCAGTTGGCTCAATCATCAGCGTTCCTGCAACAGGAAAACTCATTGTTGGGGCGTGGAATCCATAATCCATCAACCGCTTTGCGATGTCATCGACAGTTACTCCACTTACTTTGGTAATCTCTCTTAGATCCAAAATACATTCATGTGCAACACGACCATGTTCTCCTGTGTAGAGAACAGGAAACATTGGATTCAACTTTGCTGCCATGTAATTAGCAGACAAAATAGCAATGGATGTTGCAAGAGTGAGGCCTTCCCCACCCATCATACGAATATATGCCCAAGAAATCGGCAGAATACTTGCAGAACCAAATGGCGCAGCACTAATTGGCCCGGGACCAGTAGCAGGTCCTGCTAACTCATCCAATGGATGATTAGGTAGAAATGGCGCTAAATGTGATCGACAGATAACTGGACCAACACCCGGTCCCCCACCACCATGTGGAATACAAAATGTTTTATGCAAATTCAAGTGAGAAACATCTGCGCCGAATTTTCCTGGCTGCGCTAAACCAACTAGCGCATTCAAATTAGCTCCATCAACATAAACCTGTCCACCAGCATCGTGCACGAGTCCACACAAATCAGTAATAGCTGACTCAAAAACACCATGGGTTGATGGGTATGTGACCATCATGGCCGCTAAAGAGGCCGAATATAGGGCTATTTTTGCCTTCAAATCATCAATACTGACGTTACCGTGATCATCGCACTCAATAACAACAACCTGCATTCCAGCCATTACGGCGCTGGCTGCATTAGTTCCGTGAGCAGAGGATGGAATCAAACAAATAGTGCGGCCCTGATCACCACGTGAATCGTGATAGTTGCGAATAGCCAAAAGTCCTGCGAACTCCCCTTGACTTCCAGCGTTTGGTTGCAGGGAAACTGCGTCATAACCAGTGATTTTGATAAGCCAATCAGAGAGTTGCTCTATTAGTTCGCGAGAGCCCGCATTCTGCTTAGCTGGTGCAAATGGATGAAGTGATGAGAACTCTGGCCAGGTAACTGCTTCCATCTCAGTTGTGGCATTGAGTTTCATCGTGCAAGAACCCAGCGGAATCATTGTGCGATCAAGTGCTAAATCGCGATCAGAGAGTGTGCGCAGATAGCGAAGCATCGATGTTTCAGAGCGCATGGTGTTAAAGATTGGGTGACGAAGATAAGTTGATGAGCGAACAGCTGAATCTGGAATCGATTTGCCGGTAGCCCCTACTGCCCCACCACCGAAGATCTCACATAAGTCTTTGAGCATCTTTGCATCCGTAGTTTCATCCAGTGAAACACCCACGTGCGTTGCATCAATTCTCTTAAGGTTAATCTTCTTGGAATCTGCTCTCTTGTGAAGTTCTGCTGCATCCTTCACTTCAATTACTAATGTGTCGAAATAGTTTGAGTGAACAACTCTGTGACCAGAAGCTGTTACAGAACTAGCAAGTTCTTGTGTCTGTCGATTTACTCTGGATGCGATTGTTTTCAAACCGGCTGGTCCATGCCACATTGCATAGAAGGCACTCATTACAGCCAGCAGAACTTGGGCAGTGCAGATATTGCTCGTCGCTTTATCGCGGCGAATATGTTGCTCACGTGTCTGAAGAGCTAGGCGAAATGCTGGGTTGCCATGGGAATCAACGCTTTGACCAATTAATCGTCCAGGCAGCGATCGCTCTAAGCCTTCGCGCACTGACATGAAGCCAGCATGTGGTCCACCAAAGCCCATAGGAACTCCGAAGCGCTGAGCTGATCCCACTGCAATATCTGCGCCCCACTCCCCTGGTGCTTTTAAGAGTGTGAGTGCAAGTAGGTCTGTTGCGGCAATTAACAAAGCTTCTTTTGAATGTGCCCAAGTCGCAAGCGCACTGTAATCAATAATTTCACCACGTGTATTTGGATACTGAACGAGTACCCCAAAGACTTCGCTATGTGAAGGATTCTTTGAAAGATCAAGAACTTCAACCCTAATTCCCTGTGGCTTAGCGCGAGTTTGCACCACTGCGATAGTTTGAGGATGCACATTGATATCGATCAAAAAGACTGCATCATCGCTGCCCTTATAAACACGGCGGGCTAAGGTCATAGCCTCTGCTGCGGCTGTGCCTTCATCTAGCATGGAGGCGTTTGCAATTGATAACGCGGTTAAATCACAGACCGCAGTTTGAAATGCAAAGAGCGCTTCCAGTCGACCTTGAGAAATCTCTGGTTGGTAGGGCGTGTAAGCGGTGTACCAGGCTGGGTTTTCTAAAACATTTCGCAGAATTACTGGCGGCGTAATAGTGCCGTAATAGCCCGTTCCAATCACATTTCGATAAACATCATTTTTATCTGCCAGTGCTCGAAGCTCAGCGATAACATCAACTTCATTGAGCGCCGTCGGTAAAGTTTCACTTAACCGTTTTGTCATTGCAATATTTTGAGGAACAACATCTGCAATAAAATCTGCCATGGAGGAATAACCAAGTTCCATCAACATGGTTTGTGCTTGATCCTCTGAAGGACCGATGTGTCGACGTGAAAAAGCGTCGTAATCAACCATGGACGAGAATCCCCTACTCATGCAAGCAGGCCTTAAATGGCCCGTATGAGTGAAGAATATGTCTTTTTAAGCGCCTTTGCTCTTTCGACGTAGTGAAAGTTCATCGTTAGATTCAACACCCACGCTTTGACCACTGATCTCACCTTGCAATAATGAGAGAGAACCCTCAACCTCGTGCCAGACTTTTCCAACAGCGATACCGAAGACCCCTTGGCCACCAGCCAACAAGTCGATGATCTCATCGGGGCTAGCGCATTCATAAATAGATGCACCATCACTCATTAACGTCATGCTCTCAAGCTCTGTCACTCCCCTGCTGCGCAGGTGATCAACGGCTGTGCGAATGTTCTGAAGTGATACGCCAGCATCTAAAAGACGCTTAACAATTTTTAAAACAAGAATGTCTCTAAACCCATACAGGCGTTGCGTTCCTGAGCCACTTGCAGTTCTAATGCTTGGCTCAACTAAACCTGTCCGTGCCCAATAATCTAACTGGCGGTATGTAATACCGGCCGCAGAGCATGCAGTAGCGCCACGGTAGCCAATTTCTAGTTC
>ENA-ORFA01000456-ORFA01000456.1-marine-metagenome-genome-assembly--contig:-NODE-456-length-17463-cov-4.146670_pt1 | contig 17463 bp, 17 predicted proteins | sample MGYA00248621_ERZ508587 | MGnify/ENA primary metagenome ERZ508587 (study PRJEB26250, sample SAMN06266239) | marine metagenome | isolation source: Columbia River Estuary | place: USA:Columbia River Estuary... | reverse complement strand
CCGAGCAATTGCAAACTCATCACCACACATTCGCTGTGCCACCCCGGTCGACCTTCACCCCATGGTGATGACCAACTTGGTTCGCCGGGTTTCGAAAACTTCCACAGTGCAAAGTCGGCTGGTTGACGCTTTTGTGCAGCACCCAACACTTCGCGGTCGCCACCACCAGACAACATGTCGTCCAAATTTTGATGCGCAAGCAATCCGTAGTCGGGCACTGACGAAATGTCGAGGTACACGCCGTCATCGGTTGCATATGCACTATCGCTCGACATCAACTCGCCGATCATCTCAACCATCTGTTCTACATATTCAGTTGCGTGCGGCACATCGGTTGGTCGCATCACGCCAAGTGCGTTCATTGCGTCGAACCACACCGCTTCGCATTTGTGAGTGATCTCGTTCCACGGACGATTTTCGCGATTTGCGCGGTCAATGATCTTGTCGTCGATATCGGTGATATTGGATACCAATCGCACCTGAATACCGCACCACTCCATATATCTGCGCAGAATGTCGTAGACCAATGTGGCTCGGCCGTGGCCCAGATGCGGCGGGCCATAGACCGTTGGACCACACAAATAGATGCCCAACTTGCCCGGCTCACGCATTTTGAGTTCGCGCACATCGCGTGTCACGGTGTCATATAAGTGCAGCACGCACACAGCCTAGAGGCGCAGTTGTAGGCCAAGCAGTGGCCTGACCCAATACAGTTAATGCGCGATGACCGTGCCCGATAAGCCCTCCCTCGACAACGTCGAAAGCAAGTTGATTGCACAGTGGGACGCCTTGGGCACCTACGCATTTGACCGCAAGGCCACTCGCGCCAACGTCTTTGCAATCGATACCCCTCCACCCACCGTGAGCGGTTCGCTGCACATGGGCCACGTGTTCAGTTACACACATACCGACGCTGTCGCCAGATTTTGGCGCATGCGCGGCAAGTCAGTTTTTTATCCGATGGGTTGGGACGACAACGGACTGCCGACCGAACGTCGTGTGCAAAATTATTTTGGTGTGTCGTGCGACCCAAGCGTTGCCCATGATCCCAAATTTGTGCCGCCGTTTCGTGGCGACGTGCCAAAAGATCATCGCGCGGTTGCAATTTCTCGCCCAAACTTCATTGCATTATGCGAAGAGCTCACACATCAAGACGAAAAAGTATTTGAAGACCTGTTTCGACGACTTGGATTGTCGGTCGACTGGTCGTTGTTGTACACCACCATCAGCGATCACGCGCGACGCACAAGTCAAGACGCGTTCTTGCGCAACTTGTCTCGTGGCGAGGCTTATGCACAAGAAGCACCAACGTTGTGGGACGTCGATTTTGGAACAGCTGTTGCTCAAGCCGAATTAGAAGACCGTGAGCGTCCTGGCGCATTCCACGACATTTCTTTCAAGCATGAGTCTGGTGGCGAAATACTGATCGCGACTACACGACCAGAACTCATCCCCGCTTGCGTTGCACTCGTTGCTCACCCAGACGACGACCGCTACAAACCATTTTTTGGCACCATGGTGCGCTCACCGTTGTTTGATGTTGCAGTACCTGTGCTCGCGCACGAACTTGCACAGATCGACAAAGGTACGGGCATTGCGATGGTCTGCACATTTGGCGATCTCACCGACGTTGTGTGGTGGCGCGAACTCAATTTGCCAACACGACCAATTATTGGACGCGATGGTCGCATCTTGACGCAAGCACCAGACGGCATGACAAGTACTTCTGGCCTCGAGCACTACGCGGCACTTGCCGGCAAATCGGTGAAGCAGGCCCAGACCGCAATCGTTGAGATGTTGCGCACGAGCGGCGACTTGCGCGGCGAGCCAAAACCGATCACCCACCCTGTCAAGTTTTATGAAAAGGGTGATCGACCTCTTGAAATCGTGACAAGTCGTCAGTGGTATATCCGCAACGGTGGTCGCGATGCCGATTTGCGCGCAGCACTGTTGGCACGAGGCGATCAGTTGGCTTGGCACCCCGAATTTATGCAGCATCGCTACAGCAACTGGGTCGACGGACTGAATGGTGACTGGCTCGTCAGTCGTCAGCGTTACTTCGGCGTGCCAGTGCCGCTGTGGTATCGACTCAATCAAGCCGGTGAACCCGACTACTCAAACCCACTTGTTCCTGAAGCATCACGATTGCCAATTGACCCGAGTACCGATGTACCAAGCGAATTTACAGAAGCACAGCGCGGTGTGCAGGGCGGCTTTATTGGTGACGCCGACGTACTCGACACGTGGGCAACATCTTCATTGACGCCGCAGATTGCTGGCCGCTGGCTCGACGATCCGTCCATGTTTAACAACGTGTTTCCAATGGATGTGCGACCACAGGGTCACGACATCATTCGCACATGGTTGTTTGCAACAACGGTTCGTTCGCACTTTGAACACAATGTTGCTCCATGGCACAACGCTGCATTGTCAGGATGGATCTTGGATCCTGATCGTAAAAAGATGTCGAAGTCGAAGGGCAACGTCGTAACACCAATCGATTTGTTTGAGCAATATGGCAGCGATGCTGTGCGCTACTGGGCTGCATCTGCCCGACCAGGAGTCGACACCGCATTCAGCGAAGACCAAATGAAGGTCGGACGCAAACTCGCCACCAAGTTGCTGAATGCAACAAAGTTTGTGTTGGGTGCTGGTGACGTAAGTGCCGACGTGGTGCCGACTGAGCCGCTTGACGTTGCTATGTTGCAACGACTCAGCGTTGTGATCAACGATGCGACCACCGCATTCGAAACATTTGACTACGCGCGAGCACTCGAGCGCACCGAATCATTCTTTTGGTGGTTCTGCGACGACTATCTCGAACTCGTCAAGATGCGCGCTTACGGCACTACCGACATCTCGGCGTCCGCTCGTGCCGCACTGCAGCGTGCGCTCAGCGTTATGCAGCGCTTGTTTGCACCTCACATTCCGTTTGCCACCGAAGAAGTGTGGAGTTGGTGGAAACAGAATTCGATCCACTTGTCTCAGTGGCCAACAGTTGGCGAAATTACGGGAGACACCAAACATATTGATGCCTTCGAGATGATGCTCGATAGCGCATGCAACGTGATCGGTGTTATTCGTCGCACCAAAACAGAAGCCAAACTCTCGCAACGTGCCGAGGTTGAGTACACATCAGTGAGCGCAACAGACGCGCAAATTGCTTTGCTCAAAGTGTGCATTGGCGACTTGCAAAACGCTGGTGTTGTGCCTGCAATCGAATTTGTTTCGCACACAGCAGGCGATTCAGTCGCACATATCGTGACGACTGTGCGACTCGCACCAGTAGTGGACGCCAAGTGAGTCGCGCTCAGCGCCACATAAAGAGTCACTACAAGCGACCTCGTTCGCACTACTTCGTTCTTGCACTCAACATTGTTGTGGTGTGTGCATTACTCGTTGCTGGCCTTGGAATGTTGTGGGCCAATAACCGTCTCAACGCCCGACAAGTTGTCTCGCTCAACCGTGACCCAAACGGTCAACCAAGTACCGACGCCGAAATCACGCCTTCTGATAATTGGAATTTGACCGAAGGCGACCTCGCCGCCAAAAACTTTTTGCTCACTGGCTCAGACAACGGCAGTTGCGTCGACCCAAACTCTCCGTATGCCGGAGCATTTGGTGATCGCGCAGGTTTTGGTGAGCGCAGTGACACGATCATGATTATTCGTGTTGATCCAAAAGACAACCGCGCGGCTTTCTTGTCTTTTCCGCGCGACTTGTGGGTCAAAATTGCAGGATCAACCCGAACTAACCGCATCAATACTGCTTTTGATCGCAAGAACCCAAACAAGCTCGTCGACACGATTTACCAAAACTTTGGAATCAGTATTGATCACTACGTCAACATCGACTTTTGTGCCTTTAAAGAAATCGTCAACGCTGTTGGTGGTGTCAGCATTCCATTTTTATATGAAACTCGCGACAAAAAAACAGGCCTGTACGTGCCGGCCCCAAGTTGCTTCGAGTTTTCTGGCGATCACGCCCTTGCATACGTGCGATCTCGATCTGGTTACTCCTACTTTGACCCTGCAAAAAACGATTGGATCAAAGATGGAACGGGTGATCTTGGTCGCATCAGCCGTCAGCAAGACTTCATTCGCCGCGCTATGCAACGAGCACTCGATAAGGGATCGAGCAGCCCGACTGTTGCAAACAAACTGCTTAACGCGGCGCTCAAAAATGTGATCACCGATGACCAACTCACACCAATTTCGATGCTGCAATTGGCACAAGCAATGCGCGACCTCAATACCAGCAGCATCCCTACCTACACGATTGCAGCATCTGGCGAAATGGTCGGCGATCAAGCCGTTCTTGTGCCGCGAATTCAAAACGACACGATGCGCGAAATTCTTGCTTTGTTTCAGGGCAAAGCAAGTTTGGCCACACCTGGCTCGGCCACCGACGCGCCGCCTACTTCCGACATGACAACAACAGAAGGTGCACTAGGCGGTGTCACTAGTGGACAAATAGTTCCGGTGAATTACGTGAAGTACACGAGCAACGCTTCATCATCTGCACCACCAACAACACTTCCCGTTGTCGCACCAGAGCAAGCGACGCTCGGTGTTGCACCGCCAAACGATCCGAGTTGTCGCTAGTCGAGTACTCGTCGTAATGCGTCGGGCACATCGCTCGGCCCACTCACGGTTGTAAACCGCGCGCCAACTTGTTGGGCAAATACACGGGCTTCAGCATCATCATCGACTGGAGCAATGACCACGAGCTCTTCGAGCGCGCTACCAGCAAGCACCGCATCGCCTTGGACCGTTGAGCGACAATCAGAAAATAAAATCGTTACTCGCCTACCTGCCCGAGAACGCGCAAGTTGAATGCTTGCAGTGGTTAATGCCTGAGCAAGGTTGGTTGTGCCAAACCCACGCAACGACAACACCGTGTTGACTACCTGTTCGCTTGACCGCGAAACATTCTGCGACTTTGCAACCACAACGTCATTGCCAAACACCAGCACGCTGTAGTCACTTGGCTCGCGACTGGCTATAGCCGCAGCAGCCATTGCCGAATTAGCAAGTGGCTTGCCGCCCATCGAGCCACTGCGGTCAACCACCAAACTGAATGCTGTTCCTGGTTTTGTCCAGCCCCGCACTTTGAGCGCATCTACATCGACTGCGCCATGCACTCGAATCTCGTTTAACCCATCCAAGCTTGCGTCAATATCGATGTCACCTGCATCTGGCTGATAATTCACGAGCGTCATCTTGCCGATGCCGCGCGGACGTGGCTTGCCAGTGCGCGCAATTTCGAGCATCACTCGCCCTGCAAGTCGGCGCGCAAGTTCACGCAACTTTGGGTCGGTTGCTGCAGTCAAGTCTGCAAGCATGCCGAGTATTTCGTCAGGAGATTCATTCAGAGCTTCGTCTACTGCGGCTTCATCCAGCTCGCCGACTTCGGGAGAAATTTGTTCGAATCGATCATGTCGTGCCAAGTCACTTCGCGAAACAGTTTTCTTATTTGCTTGACTCTCTGCTTGCTCGGCGAGTGCGCCCTCTTTAACTGCCGGATTTGCTAGTTCGAGGTCGTGGCCCCAGTCGGGGCGCCAGCTTTTCCCGCTGACTCGTCACCGGCACTCAAGCCAAAAACATCATTCCAGATTTCGGCAACGACTTCTTCTGCATTGCGTACGCTTCCTTCGCGAATACGCACTCTGCCACTGATGGCAACTAGTGCGCTATCAAGTCCAATTGACGCAGAAATATTTTTCGATGAGCGCACTTCGGCCAAACTCGAAGCCACCAAAGCAGTATCAATCGCCCCACGCACTGACGAACCAACTCGCAAATCAGGATGATTGCGTGTGCGGCGAACCATTTCAACAACTTTTGTTACCCAAGCAGCGTCTGGTTGCACACCAGCGATATTTTTTTGGCTATTCGCTTTGAGATTGCGATCAACAATTGCGCACTCGTCCGCTGAAGACTGATAGGTCATTGCAACGCGGCACACTCGGTCATACACAGCACTTGAAATGCGCGCGGTACCCACGGCATCAAACGGGTTCATTGCTGCAACCAGTCGAAATCCATCGGTGCCAACCACTTTGCCCAGTCGCGGCACACTTATTTCGCCTTCGCTCATCACCGTGATCAACACGTTGAGCGTCTCTTCTGGAATGCGGTTGATCTCTTCTACATACAACAATGAACCTTCACGTAATGCTGTTACAAGTGGGCCATCAACAAAGACGTCGGGTGCGTAGCCGTCGGTCAAGACGCGGGCTGGGTCAAAGTGACCAATCAGTCGTGCTGGTGTGAGCTCGGCGTTGCCCTCCACAAACGAAAACCCAACCGACATGCTTTGCGCAACTGCTCGCAACAACGTGCTCTTGCCCGTACCCGGTGGCCCCTCAAGCAACATATGTCGACCAGCGACAAGCGCTGCAACTACCAACTCAATTTCACGCTGACGTCCGACAACATCGTTGCCGACTGCGCGAATTATTTGGCTTGATGTTTGCTGATCAGTCATATTTGATGACGCCACGGATATTTTCTCCGTCACGCATCGCGCGGTAACCCTCGTTGATGTCGTTCAACGTGTAAGTGCGGGTGACCAAACCATCGAGATCGAGTTGACCTTCGCGATACAAGCCGAGCAACTTTGGAATATCGGAGCGTGGATTGCCCGAACCGAAGAGTGAACCAACAAGTTGCTTCTCCATCAATGTCATGTCGAGCAAACTTACCGATGCGCCAAACTCCATTGCTGGGTGAATGTTGGTCACAACAACACGACCGCGCTTTGCAGTGAGTGCCATTGCTTCATGAATCACCGCGCCACTACCGACGCCCATTGTCATGATCACTTTGTTGGCCATGGTGCCACGAGTGAGTTCTTGCAACAGTGGGACTGCTTCGGCCATCGAGTTGGCGCTATGTGTTGCACCAAACTCCATTGCCTTCTCGCGCTTGAACTCAATTGGGTCAATCGCAATGATTTGTTTTGCACCAGCAATGCGCGCGCCTTGAATTGCGTTGGCTCCGATGCCACCGACACCCACGACAACAACGGTGTCGCCTGGCTTAACTTCGGCCGCATACACGCTAGAACCCCAGCCAGTGACAACACCGCAACCGAGCAAGCACGCGCGGTCAAGTGGCACATCTTTTTCGATCTTGATACAACTTGCTTCGTGCACCACAGTGTGTTGCGCAAATGTTCCGAGTAGACACATCACGCCCAAGTCTTTTCCGCCAGCATGATGTCGCGAAGTCTGATCGCTGATCTGCTTCCCGGTTGCCATGTAGGCACCAAGGTCACACAAGTTTTGGTGACCAGTCGAGCAACTCACACAACGACCACACGATGGGATGAAACCAAATACAACGTGATCGCCAGGTGCAAGCCAACTCACATTTGCGCCGACTTGTTGCACAACACCAGCACCCTCGTGACCACCAATGATTGGAAGTTCAAATGGCAAGTCGCCAGTAACAAGATGCTCGTCCGAGTGACAAAGACCAGAAGCAGCCAACTTCACCAACACTTCATTTGGGCCAGGCGCATCTAATTCAATATCCTCAATGCTCCACGGAGCATTCAATTCCCACAACACTGCTGCTTTTGTCTTCACGATGTCCCCCTTTGATACAGAACTTTTAGCCGTACTTCCTACGCTGACGCTAGCCCGAGAGGGGCCATTTGAGTATTGTTGGCAGGTAATGGAACCCACAACTACAGCCCAAATAAGCGAAATCGCGCAAGATACGGATTCGGTCAAACAGACTGTCCACCAAGATGTCACCGAGCTGCTTGTCGAAGAAATTTCGATTGACGGCATGTGCGGCGTCTACTAAGTACTGCTAGTTCGTCCTTCACATCATGTCAATCACGCTGGAAACAGCATGCGAGCTCAACCCGCAAGTAGCACTGCGCCCTGAATCATTTGGCGCGCTCGCCTATCACTATGGCAATCGCAAACTTGTTTTCTTAAAACACCCAGACGTGGTTGCTGTGGTGCGCGACGTCGCCGACTACGCAACGCTGCAAGATGCACTCGGTGCGCACGACATTCAGCCATCGCGGTGGCCAAGTTTTGTAGAGGCCATCGATTCACTCGCAGCATCGGACATCATTCGTGTCAGGTAAAACGCTCGCAACACAACTCAAGGCTGGCCTTGATGCACCAATTTGCTTGACATGGGAAATCACCTACGCCTGCAACCTGCAGTGCGTGCACTGTTTGTCAAGTAGCGGCACCAGAGACCCACGCGAACTTTCAACCGATCAAGCAAAAGCCGTGCTCGACGAATTGCGTGACTTGCAAGTGTTCTATATCAACATCGGTGGTGGCGAGCCGATGATTCGCAAAGATTTTTTTGAGATTCTCGAACATGCGGAAGCCAACGACATTGGCGTCAAGTTTTCAACGAACGGCACATACATCACAGCAGAAAATGCGCGGCGATTGGCTGCGATGAATTATCTTGACATCCAAATCAGTCTCGACGGCGTGGACGCTGTCACCAACGATGCGGTACGCGGCAAGGGTTCGTACGCAACCGCAATTGCAGCAATGAATCATTTGCGCGATGCCAACTTTGGACAATTCAAAATTTCTGTTGTTGTGACACGCCACAACGTTGATCAACTCGACGAATTCAAAGCGCTTGCCGATTCCTATGGCGCACAATTGCGCATTACTCGCCTACGACCATCTGGCAGAGGTGCCGACACGTGGGACGAGTTGCACCCAACGCAACAACAACAGCGCCAGATTTACGACTGGCTGATGAAGCATGGCGAAAATGTGCTCACAGGTGATTCGTTCTTCCACCTAAATGCATTTGGTGAGTCACTTCCGGGTCTCAACTTGTGCGGTGCTGGTCGTGTGGTGTGCTTGATCGACCCGATCGGCGATGTGTATGCGTGCCCGTTTGTTATTCATGATCAATTCAAAGCTGGATCGCTCTTGGGCGACGGCGGCTTCACCAAGGTGTGGAAAGAAAGCGATCTCTTCTTGTCGCTACGCGAGCCGGAGTCTGAAGGCGCATGTTCGGCTTGTGGTAGCTACGACGCTTGCCAGGGTGGATGCATGGCCGCCAAGTTCTTTACCGGTATACCACTAGATGGACCAGACCCAGAGTGCGTCACTGGCCACGGAGAAGAACTTGTCAAGTCAGCAACAGTCAGCCTCATACCCAAGCCGTCAATGGACCACTCAAGACCTGTAAAGATCAATACTCCACGGCTCGCTTCATCCAAAGAAGCAGTGCAACGAATGGAACGGGTATGAACGACGTCAATCCACTGCTGATTATCGGTGCCATCATTGTTTCGTATTTTCTTGGCACGTTTCCAAGTGCACTCATTGTTGCCAAGCGCGGCGGTGTCGATGTAACTGCAGCAGGTTCGGGCAATCCAGGAACATCTAACGTCGTGCGCTTGCTCGGCTGGAAATACGGCCTAGTTGTGTTTGTTGCCGATGTACTCAAAGGTTCTGCGTCGGTTGCAATTGCCTGGTTTGTGATGAACACACAACCAGATCCACTTCGCGTCTCGTATCTTGCGTACGCCTGCGGTTATGCCGCAGTAATTGGGCACACATTTCCTGTAACACGCAAGTTTGTTGGTGGCAAAGGCGTCGCCACCGGCGGTGGTGTGATGTACGTGCTGTACCCCGTCATGAGTTTGATCTTGTGCACATCGTGGTTCGTACTCCGCAAGACAACGGGTAAGTCATCGGTCGCTTCACTCGTCATCACAATTGCTGTTCCGGTGTACGTCGCTATCTGGCGCAACGACAACATGTGGGAGTTGGCTGCAGCACTTGGGCTGGTTGGCATGATCATTATCCGACACCTTCCAAATATTCGCCGCCTGAAGTCTCACGAGGAAAACGCTTAACGTTTTGGCAGAAATGCAATGAACCTGCTCAACGACTTTTTTGTATGGCTTGAGCACTTTTCTTCATCGCCGTGGTTTTACTTGATCATCTTCACGATCGCAGTTGCCGACTCAGTGATACCAATCGTGCCAAGTGAAACACTCGTCATAGTTGGTGGCGTTAGCGCGGGTACTGGAGAATTGTCAATAGCGATCGTGATACTGGTGGCCGCAGCAGGAGCCTTCATTGGCGACAACATGTCGTACCTGATTGGCCGCCAAGCAAGCGAACGAATTCTCAAGCGATATACACGCAACGAGAAAAGCCAACAGCGATTAGAAAAGGTAATTCACCAGATTGAACAACGTGGCGGATTGCTACTCATTACGGCAAGATTCATACCCGGTGGTCGCACCCTTTTGACTCTCACTTGTGGCATCACACGTCGCGATCATCGCTGGTTTGTTGGATGGATCGTTGCTGCTGCATCTATCTGGGCGCTCTATGCATCGCTGCTTGGTTATATCGGTGGCAAAACTTTTCAAGAAGACCACACCAAAGCATTTCTGGTTGCATTCAGTGGCGCATTAAGCGCAACCATACTGATTGAAGTAGTGCGCTTTGTGCGCAAACGTCTTCGCGCTTAGTCTTTGGCGTGGCCAACAACATCGCAACCAACACTTGGTCGCAAGTCGCGAGTCGTCAATCGACCATTTTGTTATTGCCACTCGGATCATGCGAGCAGCACGGCCCACACTTGCCGCTTGACACCGATACCCAAATCGCACAGCACTTGTGTGCGCAAGCAGCGCAGCAAGACAACCGCATTCTGATTGCTCCCAGTCTGACTATTTCGGCAAGTGGCGAGCATGCCGGCTTTCCCGGCACGCTGTCGATCGGGACCGATGCTCTCACCCAAGTCTTGATTGAGATCGTTCGATCAGCCGATTGGTGCAATGGCGTGGTATTTGTAAATGGTCATGGTGGCAATGCAGACGCCGTCGCTACCGCTGTTCGCACGCTGACCGGCGAACAGCGCAATGTTGCTGCGTGGTGGCCGCGCATCGAGCATGGTGACGCTCATGCTGGTGCGAGCGAGACTTCGATGATGCTTGCTATAAACCCTGAGCAGGTCAATATGGCAAAGGCCGAGGCAGGATCAACCAAACCAATCAGCGAGATTTCTGCGCAGTTGCGTAGCGGCGGAGTACGTGCGGTGTCAGCCAACGGCGTGTTGGGCGACCCAACTACTGCGACGTCGCAGCAAGGTCACAACTTGCTCTCGCAATTAACCCACGATCTCGTTACCTTTATTAACGAAAACATAAACACATGACCGACCTCATCAATCAGCCACACTTCATTGTTGATCCATCGTGGCGCCGTCCTGTGCGTGGTCTCATGGTGTTCGCAGGTTCTCCGCTCAAGATGTTTACGTTGAGCGAAGAGGGTCGTCGCGTTGCCGAGTTGCTCGAGATTGGATTGCCGCTCCCCGCAGGCCACGAAACACTCACCAACCGTCTGCTCGATGCCGGTGCCATTCATCCGACACACATAGTTGGTAGCGAGCAACCTTTCACGTTGGCCGATGTAAGCATCGTGATTCCTGCACATGTGCGTAATGCCAAAGACGCGCGCTTGCTCAACACTCTTGTTGACAAACTGACCAAACTCTCCACAACTGCAGCCACCATCATTGTTGTAAACGACGCATCACCACACGCAATCGCCGACATTGCAGGTGCACGAGTTGTTTCACTCGACCAAAACAAGGGGCCAGGCGCTGCACGTAACCACGGATTGCAGTTTGTGACCACGCCATTTGTTGCGTTTATCGATGTAGACGTAACACTTGAAAACAACGCATTAATTGAGCTTCTTTCATTCTTTTCCGACGAGCGCGTTGGTCTTGTTGCGCCGCGCATTGTGAGTGCGACCACCGAAGGTGCGATAGCTGCCTATGAAGCGGTGCGATCACCGCTCGACCTTGGCCCGCTTGAGGGTCGTATTCGAAAAGGCACGCGCATCAGTTACACACCGTCGGCGATGTGGCTCTGTCGCACCGAAGCAATGCGTCAAATCAATGGCTTCGACGAAACATTGCAAGTTGGCGAAGACGTAGACGCACTGTGGCGCCTCGACGCTGCGGGCTGGCGTTGTCGTTACCAGCCAACCGCAGTGTGCACTCACTTGCCACGATCAACTGTCAGTGATTTTGTTGCACAGCGAATTGGCTACGGCACATCGGCCGCCGCTCTTGCCCAAAGACACAATGGTGCGCTCGCACCTGTGCGAGTCAGCGGATACTCGGCTGGCATGTGGGCGCTGATTGCACTCGGTTACCCAATCTTTGGTGCACTAGTTGGTGCAGGAACTATTGCGGCACTTGCTCGCAAATTGCGTGATGTCCCCAACGCCGTTGAAGAGTCTGCGCGCTTGGCTGGACTTGGCAACTTGCATGCTGGTCGCACGATTGCTTCAGCGATTACGCGAGTGTGGTGGCCAATTGCAGTTGTGCTTGCACTGTTTTCAAAACGAATGCGCTGGGTGTTGATTACCGCTGCAGTAGTTCCATCAATGTACGAATGGTGGAAAGGTCGACCAAAACTGGATCCAATTCGGTTTACTGCGTTGCGCGTGCTTGACGATGCCGCGTACGGAGTTGGTGTGTGGAAAGGCGTTGTCCAAGAACAAAACTTCGACGCGCTTAAGCCTGACTTGACGTCGTGGCCAAAGAACGCAAACTGAAGTTATTGCACTCTTCACAAACTTCTTCAGGAATTACTCCAGCCTTCATCAGCCATCCAAACATGATGCAGCCAAGGCACACCGCAAATGCTGATTCAAGAAATGCAGCACCAACGAGCGCCGCGATAACAAAGCGCGCTTCGGTTACTGCTCCGCTCACGAACAGTGCGCTTGCAACGATGCCGAATGTTGCGCCAACACCTTGGGCAAATCTTTTTGGTGGACCAGGCACCATGCGATGTTCACTTTTCATCAATGGTGTGAGCAAAGGTGTGAGCACTTGTGTCGAGAGTCGACCGAGCGGGCTCAATGTTGGGCCGGTGAGCACTCGCGCAATAAAGCCATAGGTCAACACAGCCAAGACCCAACCACTGCCGGTTACGGCAAATAGTGTTCCCATGACAACAGCACCACCAGCAACAATGCGAGCCGACGTTTCGTTGACGGGATTGGGGAAACTGAACAATTTGGACATGAAATCAGCCTAAAGGGTGATTGTTGACTTAACAAGTCGGGTTTAAATGGCTCACTCAAACCCTTCAGATACCGTGATGACACATGACTTTGCGTCTGACAGTCAACCGCCAAGCCTGGCTCGGCCATGTGCACACCCAGGCCGCACTACTTGGGAACAACCAACTCCTTGTGCCAGTAGTCAAAGGCAACGGTTATGGCTTTGGCCGACCACTCTTGATTGAACAAGCAACACAATTCGCTACCGAAATTGCGGTGGGCACAGTCTTTGAGGCCCACGACATTCCTGCATCGCACACGCCAATCGTGCTCACGCCTGTTGGCAATGAGTTGCCCACTTCGCTGCCGCGCAATGCGGTGCTCGTTGTCGGCTCGGTGCAACACGTCAACACACTTGTGTCACATGGTTGGACTGGCCGCGTGATCATCAAACTCCGATCGAGCGTGCAACGTTTTGGTGTTGCCGGCGGTGATGTCGCGTCGGTCGTGAGTGCTGTTCACGCTGCTGGCTTTGAGCAGCACGGTTGGTCGGTGCACCCACCACTCGATGGCACGGCTGCTGATCACATGCAAGAGATCGCACAATGGCTGAGCGTTGTACCAAACAATTTGCCAATGTATGTCAGCCATGTCGATGCCGATTCACTGAATGCATTGCGCGTAGCAAATCAACAACGAAAGATCATCGCCCGCTCTGGCACATTTTTGTGGCTTGGAGACAAGTCGATGCTCGCACTCGGCGCCGACGTGTTGGATGTAAGCCGAGTCAATGGCGGAACAGCCGGCTATCGCAACACTCCAATTAGTGGCAGTGGATCACTTGTTGTAGTTGGTTGTGGGTCAAGCCACGGTGTTGTTGCAAATGCTGGCGATCTCAGCCCATTTCATTTTGCAAAGCAACGCCTCACGATGCTTGAGCCGCCGCACATGCACTCAACGATTTTGTTTGTACAAGATGGTGCAACTTGCCCAACAGTCAACGACATTGTTGATGTGCAACAACCACTCACGCGAGTATTCGTCGACACCGTCGCCTGGAAATAAATCGCTTCCGTGAATTCGTCATCGCGGATCGAAAGTCTCGATGTTGCTCGAGCCATTGCGTTGTTTGGTGTTGTTGCTATGAATTTTCACGCCTATCTCAACGGCGCTCAGTCGATGTACCCCACTCACCCATCGGTGTGGGAGCGTTTATTTAATCCGCTCACAGGGCCACTGACGACGCGATTCGCTGCAACGTTTGTCTTGATCGCCGGCATCGGTGTGAGTTTGTTTACGCAACGCGCGAGAGAGTCAAACAACCGTTCCGATATTCATCATGCTCGCGTTGTTTTACTGCGTCGTGGAACATTGCTATACATCTTGGGTTACTTCGTGCAATGGATCTGGCCTGGAACAATTCTCTTTTATTACGGCGCATATTTCATCATCGCGGCGGCTGTGTTTGCGTGGTCAACAAAACGACTGATCGCGCTTGGTGGAGCAAGCATCCTCATTGCAGCAGGCCTTGCATGGTGGCGAGCAAGCCAGTTGCTCGATGGCAACAACACTCGCTGGCTCTCACCCTCGCCCAATTCGCCACGCAATCTGCTCATCCGCACATTTGTTGACTACACCCACCCCGTGTTTCCATGGATCGCATTTTTTATTGCAGGCATTGTGCTCGGACGCTATATCCATCGTTTAACCGAGATACGCCTGCGACTCATGTTCGCATCGATCCTCCTCATGCTCGCCACGCACGCTGCAAATTTTCTCTTTGCACCGTCTTCGCAGATTGTCAATCGTGACTTCGTCCTCGCAAAGTTGTTGTCGACTCAGCCACTCGATCGTGGTGTCTTATTTTCGCTCGGCACTCTTGCAACTGCCGTTGTTGCACTCTGTCTCGTTTCATTTGTTGTCGAGCGCGCACCGCATCTTGCTCTGACACAGTTGCTTGCACGAGCCGGACGCATGACGCTCTCGGTGTATTTGTTGCATGTCGTATTTTTCAATTTGCTCGTCCATCAGTTGCATTGGGTGGGTGATACTGGGCTCGACACCGCACTTGTGTTGTCGCTGGCGTTTTACGTCGTTGCTCTTTCGCTCGCAAGTGAATGGAACAAACGCTTTGGAGTCGGACCAGCAGAACGTGTCTATCGAGCATTCGGCGGATGACTCGAGATCAACGAACCATGTCCGATCAATTACCACCGTTGTGGCACGACCTACTCACCCACGAAACAACGACCCCATATTGGTCGACTTTGCAAGATTTTGTTGCTACCGAACGACAAGTTGCAAATGTCTACCCACCTTTAGGCGCAACGTTTCGAGCGTTCGCACTCACTGCACCGCTTGATGTGCGAGTAGTGATCCTTGGACAAGACCCGTATCACTCGCAAGGACAAGCAAATGGTTTGTGTTTCTCAGTAGCGAGCGGCGTCAAAATTCCGCCATCGCTGCGCAATATTTACAAAGAATTACACGCAGATTGTGGGATCGAGCCTGCGTCAAGTGGCGATTTGACTTCGTGGGCTCGTCAGGGCGTGTTGTTACTCAATGCAACACTCACTGTGCGACAAGATGGTGCCGGCACACACCAAGGTCATGGTTGGGAAGTTTTTACTGATGCCGTGGTGCGCACACTCGGAGCAAGTCAATCGCCCATCGTGTTTGTGTTGTGGGGTGCTTTTGCGCGCAACAAAAAAACGTTGATCACACAACCACAACACACAATCATCGAGTCGGCTCATCCAAGCCCGTTGTCGGCACACAATGGTTTCATTGGCTCCAAACCATTTTCTCAAATCAATCAAGCGCTTCGAGCAAACGGCTCAGACCCCATCGACTGGCAGATACCCAACCAATAACTCGTTGGCTTTGTGCAGTTTGAGTGCGAAAAGATTAGATTTGGACCATGGGAACCGTGCGCCGCTTTGGCTTTATCGAATGCGACGCCGACACGGTGTGGGCTTTTGTTGGTGCACCGGAACGACTACATGAGTGGTTTCCAATTACTTCGTGCCGAGTAGAGGGAAACAAACGTTGGATCGTGCTTGCAGCCGGCATCACGTTTGAAGAAGACATCGTTACCCTCGACCACGATTTGCGTCGCTTTCAATACAAGATTGTCAACAACCCACTGATCACGTTTCATCTCGGAACAGTTGACGTGATTCCTGATGGACCCAATCGATGCCTGCTGATGTATTCGACCGATATGGACCCAGAAGTGTTGGCGCTTCCAATCGGTGGTGCAGCGGGCGTGGGCATTGCCAAAGTCAAAGAAATGTTTGATCGGAAATAAATGGGCCGCAAGATTCTTTTTATCACCACCGACCAGCAGCGCTATGACGCGCTTGGTTGCAACGGAGGAATGATTGCTCGCACGCCAACGATTGATGCCTTGAGCAAGCACGGCATCACGTTTGATCGTGCGCATCCACAAAATGTGGTGTGCATGCCATCGCGCAGCACCATGCTCACCGGCCAACACGTTGCTACTCACGGCGTATGGATGAACGGTGTGCCGCTGCCAGAAGATGCGCCGAGTATTGCAGCAGACTTGCGAGCAACCGGTTATGCAACCGCATTGATTGGCAAGGCACACTTCGAGCCATTGCTCGATCCGTTTTTGCGCTTCACCGAAAACCGCATGGGCGCCCATCGCTCGACGAACGAAAACCCAAATGATCCGCACCGTGGTTTTGACCACATGGAACTCGCAACCCATGGCGCTGCAGGTGCACTGCACTACTCACAATGGATTCGCGACAACCACCCAGAAGCCGTAATGAATTACTACCGCGTTCTTGATAACGAGTTGCAAGTCAATGCAGAAGGTGGTGGCGACACTAAAGCGCCGCAAGTGCACGTCAACCCAATTCCCACCGAGTGGTATCACACCGAATGGGTTGCTCAACGCACAATTGCATGGCTCGAGTCGCTGCCAGCAGACCGCGACTGGTTTTGTTGGATGAGTTTTCCCGATCCACATCACCCTTGGGATCCGCCAGCATCAGAGATGCACCGTGTTCGTTGGCAAGACCTCGATCTTCCAGAGAATTACATCGCAAATCCAACAACTCGCGAAGCCGTTCTCGATGACAAATTGCGCCACTGGCGTGGTTGGTACGACGGCACCTTCGTTTCAAACTACGAAGCACCAGCTCGTTGGGTGCCAGCAACACTCACACAAGACCAGGTGCGCGAAGTTAATGCGTATACACATGTTGAAAACGAACTGATCGACGAAGCCATCGCCAAAGTGATGGGTGCAATCGAATCACGTGGTTGGGGCAACGATCTTGACGTGTTGTACACCACCGATCACGGCGAATTTCAAGGCGATTTTGGGTTCCTGTTTAAAGGTCCGTACCACGTAGATGCGCTTATGCGCTTGCCGCTTATTT
>ENA-ORFA01000453-ORFA01000453.1-marine-metagenome-genome-assembly--contig:-NODE-453-length-17472-cov-3.652889_pt1 | contig 17472 bp, 17 predicted proteins | sample MGYA00248621_ERZ508587 | MGnify/ENA primary metagenome ERZ508587 (study PRJEB26250, sample SAMN06266239) | marine metagenome | isolation source: Columbia River Estuary | place: USA:Columbia River Estuary... | reverse complement strand
TGCTGCATTCTTATTAATACCAGCCATTTAGCCCAACCACTTCTGAAGAGACTTAATCGACAAGCTATTGCTTTGCAAGAATCTAATACCTTCAACCGCTGCGCTAAAGCCAGCAGTCGTTGTAATAATTGGAATTGAGCGCTGGACCGATGCAGTGCGAATAGCCCAACCATCTTGACGCGTTCCTCTACCAACAGGAGTGTTGATTACTAAATCAATATCTCCAGAGTTGATGATTTCGACGATGGTTCTCTCGCCCATAGGCCCGGTTCCCTCAGAATTCTTTCGCACAGTCACGCACGTTACGCCATGCTTATTTAAAAAGCCGGCAGTTCCCTCCGTGGCTAAGATTCTAAATCCGCATTCCTGCAAACCAAGGGCTGCTTGGATCCCAGATTCCTTGTCTTTATCTGCCAATGAGATAAAGACGGTTCCAGACTTAGGCAGTGGACCAAAGGCTGCAATCTGACTTTTTGCATAGCTCTCACCGAAAGTGGGAGAAATACCCATCACTTCTCCAGTTGATCTCATCTCTGGTCCAAGAACTGCATCAACACCGCGACCATCACTTCGTCGGAATCTGTTCCAAGGAAGAACTGCTTCCTTGACTGAAATGCCCTTTGCAACTCCATCCCCACTAGCTGGAAGAAGTGATTCGCTGCGAAGTTCGGCAATGGTTGAACCAACTGCAATTCTGGCAGCAGCCTTTGCTAACGCAACTCCTGTTGCCTTACTAACAAAAGGAACTGTTCTGGAAGCACGAGGATTCGCTTCGAGTACATACAAAACATTTTCAGCAATTGCGAACTGAATATTTATCAAGCCCCGAACGTCAACACCACGTGCAATCTTTTCAGTTGCCTGTCGAATTTCAATGAGCTGGGCTGGTGTAACAGTCATGGACGGAAGAACGCAGGCACTATCTCCACTGTGAATGCCTGCTTCTTCTATGTGCTCCATCACCCCACCTAGGAACAACTCATGGCCATCAAAGAGGGCATCAACGTCAATTTCAATTGCGCTATCTAAAAATCTATCAACCAAAACTGGATGATCCGGTGTTATATCGGTGGCACGTGTGATGAATCCACCTAGCGCGGCGTCGTCATAAACAATCTCCATACCGCGGCCACCCAGAACGAATGAAGGACGAACGAGAACTGGATATCCAATTCTTTGAGCAATTGTCAGTGCCTCTAATTGCGATGCAGCCATTCCAAATTCTGGTGCGGTTAATCCCTGCTCTTTGAGAATATTTCCAAAAGCGCCGCGTTCTTCGGCCAAATTGATTGCATCCGGAGAAGTTCCAAGAATCGTAATTCCGGCAGCTTTCAATCCTGCAGCAAGTCCTAGAGGTGTTTGTCCACCTAGCTGTGTAATAACTCCGAGTACCGGACCAGCAAGTGATTCTGCGTGCACGACTTCAATAACATCTTCTAGTGTTAATGGTTCGAAGTAGAGACGATTACTAGTGTCATAATCAGTTGACACAGTCTCCGGATTGCAGTTCACCATAATTGTTTCAAAACCTGCTTCGCGCAAAACAAAGGATGCGTGAACACAAGAATAATCGAATTCAATTCCCTGCCCGATTCGGTTTGGACCACTACCTAAAATGATCACAGCAGGAGTCGTGCGGGGCTTAACTTCACTTTCTTCTTCATAAGATGAATAGTGGTAAGGCGTGAATGCCTCAAATTCTGCAGCGCATGTGTCAACAGTCTTATAGACCGGACGAATTCCTAAATGATGACGTTCACGGCGGATATCTTCTTCTTGCAGTCCGCGCAGAGTTGCTATCTGATTATCTGAGAAACCGTTTCCCTTTGCCTCACGTAGTTTTTCAGCAGTTAACTCCCCCAGCTGCGTGAGTGCAAATGCCTGCTCGTTGATGATTTGAATCTGTCGCAAGTACCAAGGATCAATCTTGGTTGCTGCAAAGACATCCTCAATGGAAGCACCTGCCCACATCGCCTTCTGAACTTGCTGCAGACGATATTCGGTTGGAATCTTCATCGATACTAAGAGATTTGCTTTTTCCTGTTCACTAATCTGTGGCCAACTAAAGATTGCTTCCTTGCGCTCAAGTGAGCGTAGAGCTTTCATGAGCGCCTCAGAAAACGAACGACCAATAGCCATTGCCTCACCAACACTCTTCATCGTTGTTGTCAGGCGAGGGTCGGCATCTGCGAATTTCTCGAAAGCAAAACGTGGCACCTTAACAACTACGTAATCAAGAGTTGGCTCAAAAGAGGCTGGTGTTGTCTTAGTGATGTCGTTTTGAATCTCATCCAGGGTGTAGCCGATAGCCAATTTCGTTGCAATCTTTGCAATTGGAAAACCAGTGGCCTTTGATGCCAAAGCACTAGATCGTGAAACTCTAGGGTTCATCTCAATGACGATAATTCGGCCATTTTCAGGATTTACTGCGAACTGAATGTTGCAGCCACCGGTTGCAACACCAACTTCTCGAATGATCTCGATTGATAGATCTCGCAGCTTTTGATATTCAACATCAGTTAACGTCATTGCAGGTGCAACGGTGATGGAATCTCCTGTATGAGTACCCATGGGATCAAGGTTTTCGATAGTACAAACAATGACCACGTTATCCTTGTGATCACGCATGACCTCAAGCTCATACTCTTTCCAACCCAAAATCGATTCCTCTAGAAGGACCTCAGAAGTTGGACTATGACGCAAACCAGCGCCAGCAATTTGATTCAACTCTTCTTCATTAAACGCTATTCCAGATCCAAGGCCACCCATAGTGAAAGAAGGGCGAACAACAACCGGATAGTTAAGCTGAACTACAGCTGCGAAAATCTCATCCATAGTGTGACAAATAACGGACTTAGCTGACTCTCCCCCAACTTTTTCTACGATGCCTCTGAACAATTCGCGGTTTTCGCCTCGTTGAATCGCGGGAATATCAGCGCCAATGAGTTTCACGCCGTACTTATCCAATATCCCGCCCTCAAAAAGAGCAATCGCAGCATTAAGTGCGGTTTGGCCACCTAATGTTGCTAGAACTGCATCTGGCTTTTCTAGCGCAATAATCTTCTCGATAATCTCTGAGGTAATCGGTTCGATATATGTTGCATCTGCAAACTCTGGATCAGTCATGATTGTGGCTGGGTTTGAGTTGACCAAAATAACTCGAATTCCTTCAGCACGAAGCACACGACAAGCTTGTGTTCCTGAATAATCAAACTCACATGCCTGTCCAATAACAATTGGACCACTTCCTATTACTAGAACACTTTTAATCGAAGGATCTAGAGGCATTAGGCCTTCACCTTCTTTCCCATCAAATCAATGAAGCGATCAAAGAGATATGCAGCATCATGTGGACCGGCTGCAGCTTCAGGGTGATACTGAACTGAGAACGCTGCACCTTCTAGCAGTTGCAAACCTTCAACCACTCCATCGTTCAAACAGACATGCGTTACTTCACCAGGACCATAAACCGTTGTGAACTGAGCATCTGTGGGAGCTTTGAGGGCGAAACCATGGTTATGTGCAGTGATTTCCACTTTTTGAGTGTTCTTATCGATTACTGGTTGATTAATACCACGGTGGCCAAACTGCAACTTATACGTCTCAAAGCCAAGTGCTCGACCAAGAATTTGATGACCGAAACAAATTCCAAAGATAGGAATCTGTGCGCCAAGAACTTGTCGAACAAGTTCGATTGTTTCGGTCATGGTCGCAGGATCTCCGGGGCCATTAGATAAGAAAACGCCATCTGGATGAACTGCCTGGATGTCTTCAAAAGTTGAATCATGGGGCATGACATGCACCTCAACGCCGCGCTGCGCCAACATTCGTGGTGTTGCAGCTTTGATTCCAAGATCTAACGCCGCGACTACAAACCTCTTCTCACCAACTGATGGGACCACATAGGTCTTGGGAGTTGAGACATCTTTGACAAGAAAGGCACCTGCCATTTGAGGAGACTTACGAACTTCAACAACCATCTCTTCACGAGTCAGCTCGAGGTTAGAGAATATTCCAACGCGCATTGCACCGCGATCGCGTAAATGACGTGTGATTGCGCGAGTATCTACCCCTTGAATTCCAACAATATTCTGGGAGATCAACTCTGCTTCTAAATCATTTTCAGAGCGCCAATTAGAGGTTAATGAAGATGGGTTTCGAGCAACGAAACCAGCGACCCAGATCTTTGATGATTCATTATCTTGAGTATTCATACCGGTATTGCCAATATGTGGAGCAGTCATAACAACTACTTGCTTGTGATAAGAAGGATCTGTCAAAGTTTCTTGGTAGCCCGTCATACCAGTTTGAAATACAGCTTCACCAAAAGTGCGTCCAGTAGCTCCCCATGAGCGACCCTCAAAGATTCGACCGTCATCTAGGACAAGGAAGGCCTGCGCCATTACTGCACCACCTTGTCTATAACTTTTGAATCAATCATGGTTGCTCGACCACCAAAGAAAGTATGTGTTACTAATCCTGGCAATTCATAGCCATGGTATGGAGTATTGCGACTCTTTGAGAGAACCAAATCGCGATCTACGACCCAGCTCTTGGTTGGATTAATCACAGTTATGTGTGCGGGAGATCCGACAACAAGTTCTTGACCGTGATTTGAGTATCGACCGATTGCTGCCGGAGCAATGGACATACGCTGGGCAACACCGGCCCAATCTAAAAGACCACTTTCCACCATAGTCTTTGTCACAATTGAGAGCGCAGTTTCTAAGCCGATCATTCCAAATGATGCTTCAGCCCATTCACAATCTTTCGTCTCACTCGTATGTGGTGCATGATCCGTTGCAACAATATCGATAGTTCCATCGGCTAATGCCTCTCGCAGCGCCATAACATCATGTTCTGTGCGAAGCGGTGGGTTCACCTTGAAGACTGGGTCATATGAACTAGCTAAATCATCTGTTAGCAGCAGGTGATGAGGTGTTACTTCAGCAGTTACTTGAATTCCTCTAGCCTTTGCCCAACGAATAATCTCTACTCCCCCAGCAGTTGTAACGTGACAGATATGTAAACGTGACTGAACATGATCTGCCAACAAAACATCTCTTGCAATAATTGCTTCCTCAGCAATAGCTGGCCAACCTTTCAATCCCAATTTCGAACTGATAATTCCCTCATTCATCTGGGAACCAACAGTTAATCTCGGCTCTTGTGCATGTTGGGCGATTACGCCATCAAACTTCTTGATGTATTCCAAAGCTCTTCGCATAACTAAAGGATCAAAGACACAGTTGCCGTCATCACTAAAGACTCGAACACGGGCAACTGAATCAGCCATTGCTCCTATTTCAGAGAGTTGTTCGCCCTTGAGTCCCTGTGTGACAGCTCCAATGGGAAATACATCTACTAACCCTGCTTCTTGTCCTAAGCGATAAACCTGCTCGACTACACCGGCTGTATCTGCAACAGGTGAAGTGTTAGCCATTGCAGAGAGTGCTGTGAAGCCACCCTTTGCACCTGCTCTGCTAGCACTTGCGACAGTTTCACTATCTTCGCGTCCAGGCTCACGCAAGTGAGTATGAAGATCTACTAAGCCCGGCAAAACTACGCTGCCCTTGAGATCAATGACAGTTGCCGTTTCATCTGAAATTGATTTGGAAAAAGCTTCAATTCGACCATTGCTAATCAAGAGATCAGAGCTTGCCGCTCCTAGTACTTTGCCACCTTTAAGTAGAAAGCGTTGTGTAGTCATTAGTTGCTCCCTACTTCTAAAGGTCCGCCAGCAAGTAGGACATACAAGATAGCCATACGCACATTTACTCCATTAGTTACTTGTTCAACGATTACTGATCGAGCACTATCTGCAACATCAGCTGCGATCTCTAGTCCGCGATTCATAGGTCCTGGGTGCATCACGATTGCATGTTTGGCCATACTAGACATTCGCTCGGAATTGAGACCGAAGTAGCGTGCATACTCACGTGAGTTAGGAAAGAAGAGATCACTCATTCGCTCTTGTTGAACACGCAGCATCATGATTGCATCCACGTTTGGAATCACTGAATCAAAGTCGTATGAAATTGTTGCTGGCCAGCTCTCAACACCAACAGGAAGCAACGTGGGCGGTGCAACTAACACAACATCAGCACCGAGCAATGAAAGCAACAATACGTTTGAGCGCGCAACGCGTGAGTGCAGAACATCTCCCACGATTGCAATTCTCAATCCTTTAAGATCGCTTGCTCCCTTACCAAGATGTTTACGAATTGTGAAAGCATCAAGTAATGCTTGACTTGGATGCTCATGCGTTCCATCTCCTGCATTGATAACACTTCCCGACATCCATTCAAGATCTGCTAAACGCTGGGCTGCACCAGATGCCGAGTGACGAATGACCACCGCATCTGCGCCCATTGCTTGCAAGGTTTGAGCGGTGTCCTTGAGGGATTCACCTTTACTAAGACTCGAACCCTTGGCTGAGAAGTTAATGACATCGGCTGAAAGGCGTTTTGCTGCAGCCTCAAAAGAGATTCTTGTTCGTGTGGAGTCTTCAGCAAAGAGGTTGACAATCGTTCGTCCACGCAATGTTGGGAGCTTTTTAACTTGGCCGTCATTGATGCGTGCTAACTCTGTTGCTGTGTCAAGGATTCCGATTGCATCAATTGCGCTCAGATCATTGATGGAAAGGAGATGGCGCATTAGTTTGCCTCCCCTTCAATTACTACTTCATCGACGCCATCTATTTCAGTCAGTGAAACCCTGACTGATTGCTTCTCTGACGTAGGTAAGTTCTTACCAACAAAATCTGCTCTGATAGGTAGTTGACGATGGCCTCTATCGACCAGGACTGCCAACTGCACAGTGCGCGGGCGTCCTACTTCTCCGAGTGCATCTAGCGCTGCTCGAATTGTGCGACCTGAATACAAGACATCATCAATCAAGATGACATCTCGTCCTTGAATTCCTATTGGTGGGATTGATGTAGGCATGATTGCGCGAGGTGCGCGCAGGCGAAGATCATCTCGATACAAGGTGATATCTAAAGTTCCGTGGGCAATCTCTTTACCCTCAATCGAACTCATAATCGCTGCGATACGAGCAGCTAAGTGAGCACCACGAGTTGGAATGCCTAGGACGGTGATCTCTGAAGAACCATGATTCTTTTCTAAAATCTCATGGGAAATGCGAGTCAACGCACGTGAAATATCCTGTGCGGACAGGGCTACGCTCATATAAATCTCCTTCCCCACCTCGCAGGATGGGTCGTTAAAGGATGCGTGGGCGACTATATCAGCAGAATCTGTCCTCTGTGGATATCCAAAAATGCGTGTGGCATCACATGCCTAGCCTTGCCCCATGAACATAGAAATGGAAGAAATAGCCGCACGCCTTCGATCAATACGTCTTTCACGAAATCTGACCTTGGCTGACGTTGAAACTAAGAGTCATAAGCAATTACGAGCAGTCGCCCTTGGCTCCTATGAACGTGGCGATAGAACGTTGAGTGTGAAGAAAGCGGCTCAACTATCAGAGTTCTATGACGTCCCACTCTCATATCTCTTAACTGGACGTTCCCCCACTCAGAAGGCTGAGGGTGAGATTGTGATCGATTTGCGCAGAATCAAAGCGCTTTCCATCTCAGAGGAGAAGAGCACGCCAACTGCACAGATTCTCTTCTCGTTCCTCTTTGGGATTATCAAAGAGCGCCAGGATTTCAATGGGGAAATTTTGTCCTTGCGCAAGAGTGATATCGCATTTCTGACTATCACCATAGGTTGCACTCATGAAGAGTTCACCATGTATTTATCTCACAACAAACTGCTTTTTGAAACTAAAGGGACAAGTTCTCTTTAAGTGATGAGATTCGGCCTAAAACACCATGGATAAAGCCAGATGACTCATCGGTTGAGAGCTCTTTAGCCAAACTCAATGCTTCATCAATTGCAACACTGTCTGGAATATCAGCTGCCCATAAAATCTCATAAATACCTAGACGCAAGATGTTGCGATCCACATTAGGAAGTCGATCCATATCCCAGCCTTGGGCATAAGTCGTGATGAGTTCATCAATCTTTCGAGTATTTTCACTCACGCCAGTAACAAGAGAGCGTGTGTATTCTCGAATAGGCCTTGCATCTGGTCCCTCTTCAACAATATCTCTGAGGTTAAGAGTCTCCAAAGCATTAGTTCCCCGAATGTCAGCTTCGAAGAGTAGGTCTAAAGCTTGCTTTCTTGCTTTACTGCGAGCAGACACTAGTTAGCGCGGCCCTGGTATGAACCATCACGTGTATCAACCATGACAATTTCATCCTGCTTGATAAAGAGTGGTACTTGAATTTCAATTCCAGTTTCAACTGTTGCTGGCTTAGTTCCACCAGAAGAGCGATCTCCCTGGATTCCAGGCTCTGTGTAGGTAATACGCAAAGGTACTGATGCGGCTAATTCGATGTAAAGAGGATTTCCTTCGTTTACTGCAACTACGGCATCAGTGTTTTCGAGCATGTACTTGGACATATCCCCAACTACCGCTGCCGAAATAGTCATTTGGTCGTAAGTTTTGCTATCCATGAATACGAAGTCATCGCCCTCTTTATACAAATACTGCATGTCGCGCTTTTCTAGAATAGCGATATCAATCTTTACACCTGAGTTGAATGTGCGATCAATGACTTTTCCAGTAAGGACTGACTTGAGCTTTGTACGAACGAATGCTGGACCCTTACCTGGCTTCACATGCTGAAACTCAACCACTGTCCATAGCTGGCTTTCAATTTCAAGAGTAATTCCATTTTTTAGATCAGCTGTAGTTGCCACGGTTCAAGCTCCACTCATGTCTGTAGGTGATTATTTACGGCCATTGATTGTCAATGACAAGAGGTTAAGGATACCCGTATTTGCCGGGCGATTTTTCAACTTAGCCAAGCAGGGATTTAAGGGCATTAATCGCTAAAACATAGGAATTGGGACCAAAACCTGCGATTGTCCCTGTTGCCACACCAGAGATAACTGATGTGTGACGAAATTCCTCACGTGCCATTGGATTAGATAAATGAACCTCGATAAGTGGTGCCTTCAATAGCTCTGCTGCGTCACGGATTGCATATGAATAATGAGTAAATGCTGCCGGGTTAATAATTACTGGCAACTTTGCATCTGCTGCTTCATGGAGCCAACTGATAATAGTTGCCTCATCATTGCTCTGTCGCACATCTGCCTGCATCCCTGCTGAGGATGCACTTGTCTCGATCAAAGATTTGAGTTCTGCGTAGTTGAGATCTCCGTAAATAGAGGAATCACGAATATCCAAGCGAGCCAGATTCGGGCCATTGATAACCATGATCTTCATGAGCTAATTCTCTCATAAGCAGCTGCTAGTTCGCTTTCATTTGCATCCTCAATGCGCAAGGTCTCACCGATCGCACTGAGTCCCACGAATCGAAGTTGGTGGCCTCGTGACTTCTTGTCCAAAGCCAGAAGCGGATAGAGATGTTGCCAAGAATCGCGCGGATATGTTGTGGGTAATCCCAAGCTAGTAAGAATTTCTCTATGCAGTTGGATGCTCTTTGAATCCAGCAATCCTTTAACTCCTGCAAGTTCGGCGGCAAAAATAAGGCCTATCGACACAGCTTCCCCGTGACGAAGTGAATACTTACTATGAATTTCTATCGCATGACCCAGAGTATGTCCGTAATTGAGAACTTCTCTACCAAAGGATTCTTTGAAATCACTTCCCACAACATGGGCTTTAACAGCCACAGAGCGCGTAATGAGATCTTGGACCAGTACCGCATCCCCGCGAATCTCTGCTACGCCCTTACCGTTTACTAAATCAAGAATCTTGCCATCCATAATGAATCCACACTTCACTACCTCAGCTAACCCTGCCGAGAAATCTCTATCACTTAACGTGGTCAGCCACGAGGTGTCGATTAAAACCTTTTGTGGAGAATGAAATGCACCAATTAAGTTCTTTCCATAATCACTATTAATTCCAGTTTTTCCACCAATTGCTGCGTCGACCATTCCAGCAACAGTGGTTGGAACAGCTATCCAATCAATGCCTCGTAACCACGATGCTGCTGCAAAACCAGCAAGATCTGTAATAGTCCCGCCACCAATACCCACAACTGCATCAGAGCGCGTAAAGCCAGCAGCTCCTAACCAATTCCATAATGATTGCAGGGACTGAGAAGTTTTAGCACCTTCCCCATCAGCGACTTCAAAATAATGAATCTCAGTGTTATCTGGCTTAAATCCTTTAATGTGATCACGCATTGCCGATGAATACACAAGTGCTACGCGAGTGTAAGAATCAATTGAGTCTTTGAGGCTTGATTGCCAATCACAACCGACAACTACATCATATTCATGCTCTGCATGAACTCGGATAGTGTGAATCATAATTTTGCTGCAATCTCGTTAACTACTTCTTCCACAGACATGGAATCAACTTTAATGACAAAGGTTGCTAAAGATTCATAGATAGGTCTTCGTGTCTCTGCAAGTGACTGCCATTGCGCTCGAGGATTTGAGAGCAAGAGTGGTCTGTCACGATTAAAGCCAACACGAGGAGCTGCAACTGCTAATGAGACATCCAAAAAGAAAATAGGAGAAGTAGAGGACTTGAGAAGCTCTTGGGCTCTGGGTGCAATAGGTGCACCGCCACCGAGTGACAAAACGCAATCACTCACACTTAAAGATTGAGTAAGTGCTGCGAACTCTAAGTCTCGAAAGAACGCTTCACCTTTATCCACAAAAATATCTGAGATCTTATGGCCATATGAGGCTTCAATCTGATTATCCGTATCAATGAATTCGATTGAAAGTTTGCTGGCTAAGGCCGCGCCAACTGTAGATTTACCGCAACCTGGAGGCCCAATCAAAACAAGACGTGGCATCTTATGAAAAGTTCAGGTTCTGCATGTAGCTGTTGAAATTACGGCGTGTTTCGGTTACTGAATCACCACCGAATTTTTCTAGTACTGCCTCTGCTAGAACTAACGCCACCATTGCTTCAGCTACGACACCAGCGGCTGGAACTGCGCAGACATCAGAGCGTTGGTTAATCGCCTTGGCACTCTCCCCCGTAGCAACATCGATTGTGTCTAGCGCTTTAGGAACTGTAGAGATTGGTTTCATCGCTGCTCGAACTCGGAGAACTTCACCGTTAGACATGCCGCCTTCGGTTCCACCCGCGCGGTCAGTGCGGCGAACAATCTTTCCTTTGGCATTCTTTTCAATTTCATCATGTGCAACAGAGCCCCTGCGCGTTGCAGTTTCAAAGCCATCGCCGACTTCAACACCCTTAATGGCTTGAATGCCCATCAACGCTCCAGCTAAACGAGCATCGAGTCTGCGATCCCAATGAACGTGTGAACCTAATCCTGGTGGCATATTGAAAGCTAAAACCTCAACTACTCCACCCAAAGTGTCTCCATCTGCATGAGCTGCTTCAATCTCTTTAATCATCAACGCACTCGTTGCTTCATCGGCGCAACGAACGGGATCCTTATCAATTCGTGCCATGTCTTTTGGATCAGGCAGCGAATAATCATTAGGAACGCGGGCTTTTCCAATAGATAAAACGTGAGACAAGATTGTTATACCAACGCTTTGCTCGAGAAAACTTCTTGCGACTGCACCAAGTGCAACTCGGGATGCTGTTTCACGCGCACTTGCTCGCTCTAAGATTGGTCGTGCGTCATCTAAATCATATTTCTGCATTCCAACTAGATCGGCATGACCAGGACGTGGTCTAGTTAAAGGTGCATTGCGCGCTAAGTCTTTAATTTCATCTTCAGGGACAGGATCTGCAGACATCACTTTTTCCCATTTAGGCCACTCAGAGTTACCAACTTGAATTGCAATTGGTCCACCTTGTGTCAGACCTAGTCGAATTCCTCCAAGAATTGTTACCTTGTCAGCTTCAAAGTTTTGTCTGGCTCCTCGGCCATAGCCAAGGCGTCTGCGCTCTAAGTGACGATCAATATCTGCCGTCGTAATTTCTACCGAGGCAGGGATTCCCTCAATGATCGCACTGAGTGCTTGACCATGAGACTCACCCGCAGTTAACCAACGCATGTGCCTATTCTTGCAGAAGTTAGCTCTGACTCGTTGCCAAATAAAGGCTTGTTCCAAGAAATATCGCTGGAGCCATAGCAATTGTTCGGGGAATCACCTTGGAATAGAGCCATATGAGCACAATCTGAATCAGCGCGATCATAAAGATTGATAGCAGCAGAAGTTCAAATTCTTTAAATCTGGATAGTTGTAGCATCAGAACAATTAGGCCCAGCAACTTGCAATCCCCCATACCAACGCCGATAGCCGACATGAGAAATAGAGTAACGAGAACCACCAGTATGAAAATCAAATCTGGAACACCCCGAAAAACCACTAGAACCGCGACCGCGTAGGCATAGAGCTGCAGATAGATGTTAGGAATTTTGCGTGAGGCAATGTCTGCGATGGATATTGGTAATGCGAAGAGGAGATATAGCACTTCTCAAGAGTAGGACTTTCAAGCATCTGCTAAAGTCGTTTGTGGATTACTTAAGGGCTGCTAACCCAACTTCACGTAATTTTGCATACATGAGCGCGGAGTCAAAGGCCGTGCCTGAAAAAATAGCAATCTGAGCTAAGGCTTGGTGAATTAAGAGATCTAAACCATCGATAACACTTCCCCCACGCGAGGCCCACAAAGATGATGCAGGTGTTGGCCAGGGTTTATAGAGTGCTTCGAAATATGGAGCGGAAGTTTTTGCTGGTAAATCAATTGAATCTGTCACGCCGGCTGGTGCTGTGCTAATCACCAAATCAGCATCGGCGAGAACACTCAAATCATCCCAGTTGAGAAAACTTAATTCTGACTCGATCACCGCATCTGACATGGCCTGCACTCTTGCCAGTGAACGATTAATAACTGTGATTTGCGTACTTGAATTATCACATGCAGCAGCTGCCGCACGCGCAGTAGCACCCGCTCCCAAAATCACTACATGACCCTTAACTTCAACGTTGTGCATCTTGAGTGCGTTAGTAAATCCAATAACATCTGTTGAAGTAGCGTGCCACTGCCCTGCTTTTCTATACAAAGTATTTGCACTATTGATTCGCTTTGCTAAATCATCAACATGATCTGCATAAGCAATCGCTTCTTCCTTCAACGGCATAGTCAGTGAAAAGCCCGTCCATGTTTCATCTCTTTCACCCATAAACTGAGCCAAAGTATCTGCCTTCACTTCTATCGCTTCATAGCTTGCCTTCAGACCCATTTGTGCATAGGCGGTGCTATGTAACAGTGGGCTTAGGGAGTGTGAAATGGGAGATCCTAGGACAGCGGCTTTTATCATTTAAATGCCCCTGCCTTTCTGTTCTTAACAAAGAGCGCTTTCCAAGTCAGAAATTCATCATGAGAACGAGTGAACCGTGTGTCCCCAGGTGCAACTGTAATGAAATACAGCCAATCCCCGTCGGCAGGTTTCAACGCCGCAGCAATAGCCTCACTTCCTGGATTTCCGATCGGTGTTGGTGGAAGACCATAATTTCTATAGGTGTTGTAGGGAGACTTAATCAGCGTGGAATTAGTGCTCAAAAAGATTTCTCCACGAAGTTTCTTCACATAGTGAACCGTGGCGTCTAACTGCAGTGGCATAGAAATTTCCAGGCGATTTCTGATTACTCGAGAAACCTTATAGAAATCACCAGCGCCCCCCTCGGCTTGGATCAATGATGCGATGGTCAAGAGTTGTGCGGGAGAGTATTTTCCCTTTGCCGCTAAAAGTTCTTGTCCCATAGCTTCATCTGAAAAGCGATCAACCATCGCTTGCACGGCCTCTAATGCACTTGTTCCCACAGGAAATGAATATTGCGCTGGGAAAAGTAGACCTTCAGCATTTGAAAATCCTGAAGGCATCACAACTTTCTTGAAAGCAGTATCTATATCCCTTTTTGTGAATCCATACTTGAGTAGAGAGTCGATGACTTCACTCTTCCAACCACCTTCGACTACCTTAATCAAATTCGGAATGCGTGCGGGGTCAAGCAGTTGGGCCAAAGCCTGACGTGCAGAGATTCCGAGATTTAGTTCATGTGCACCAGGTGCAACTTGGGCAGAACGAGGATCTGCAACCGCTGCCCTAAAGTACGCCAGCGCGGATTTGGTTACTTTGTTCTCATAAAGTATTTGCCCCACCGCAGATCCGCTAGCACCAGCTGGAATTTCAATAACTACAACCGGTGAATTAGCGTCTAAGTTGGCTGTTGGGAAATCTGGCGCAGATGAGACATTGGATCTCACTGTGTGAATTGAAAGGCTAAGAAGGGCAACGAAGAGAAAGGCTGAAACCACACGGATGAGAGGGTTGTTGAATATCTTCATCCTTTGTTCTTTTCAATTTCTAGAGCAAAATTAAGAATCTCAACTGCTGCTGCTTGATCTATTGAAGCGCGTGCATCCTTGCTGTTAACACCTGAATCGCGCATGCCGCGCGTGGCGGCAACCGTACTTAAGCGTTCATCAATGAGTGTCACGGGAGACGATGTCATCTCGCTCAACTCTTTTGCAAAGTTTGCCGCCTTTACGGCTGACTCACTTTCGCGTCCATCCATGTGTGAGGGTTTCCCGACGTAGATATGAATTGGTTCGTATTCAGTGAAAATCTGAGCCAGTTGGGATTTAAGTTTGCTATCAGTGGCTTTCAATGTCGTCAGTGGCGTAGCCAGAATTCCATCGGGATCACACACAGCAACTCCGATTCGCACATCGCCATAATCAAAAGCGATTCGGCGACCTCTTTGCATGGAGTGATTATCCAACGAGAGCGTGTGAAATTGCCGCTAATGCATCAACTGATTTAGCAGCATCGGTTCCTCCGCCTTGAGCGAAGTCATCTTTACCGCCTCCGCCTCCACCTAATACCGTCGAACCAATCTTTACCAGCGCACCTGCTTTTACTCCACCAGCACGAGCAGCATCACTTGCCGCAACAACTAGTACTGGCTTGGAATCATTGACACTTATGAGTGCGACGACACTGTTTGCAGCCTTTGAACGAAGTTCAAGTGCGATCTTGCGCAAATCATCACCAGAGATGCCATCTCCCAAAAGCGCTGTGATAACTGTTGTTCCATTCACAACCTTTGCGCCCTTTGCTATCTCGCCAACTTGAGATAGTGCTTGCGCAGAGCGCAACACACTTAGCTCTTTTTCAATCTCTTTCATTGAGTTGATGAGGCCGTTAATACGCTCTGGAAGTTCTTCTACTCTGGCGCCCTTAATGATGTCTGTAAGAGAGTTAAGCAAGATGTGTTCGCGAGCTAAGAAACGATAAGCATCAACACCCACAAGAGCCTCAACACGTCGAACTCCTGCACCAATAGATGATTCGCTCAAAAGTTTAACAACACCGAGCTGACCTGATCGAGAAACGTGTGTTCCTCCGCAAAGCTCACGTGCCCAATCACCAACACTGACAACACGAACTTGGTCTCCATACTTCTCACCAAAAAGTGCCATTGCGCCAAGTTTCTTGGCGGCATCTTGTGACATCACTTCAGCGCTCACTTCGAGATTATCTAGCAGCAGCGTGTTAACACGTGATTCAACATCATTGAGTACTGATGCAGGTACGGCTCCTGTTGCCGGAAAATCAAAACGGAATCTTCCAGGTGAGTTTTCAGATCCAGCTTGTGTGGCAGTCTCCCCCAAAAGTTCACGGAAGGCTTTATGCACCATGTGGGTTGCGGTGTGTGCACGAGAAATAGCATCACGACGTTCAACATCGATTGCAGCTTGTCCTTGCGAACCACTTTCAAGTGATCCAGAGAGAACACGACCTCGGTGAACAAAGACACCTGGGACGGGAGTTTGTACATCATCAATTTCCACAACAGCGCCATTAGCCAAAGTGATCGTTCCACCATCAGCTAACTGACCACCACCTTCTGCATAGAAAGGCGTGCGATCTAAAACAATTTCAACTTCTTCCTCTGCTCCAGCAGATCCAACTAAATTACCATCCACCAGAACTGCAGTTACTTTCGCTTCACTTGTCAGATGTGAATACCCAATAAACTCGGATTTTCCATTCTTGTCAGCCACTTGGCGATAGACGGATAGATCTGTGTGGCCACTCTTCTTAGCCTTTGAATCTGCCTTAGCGCGATCCTTTTGTTCCTTCATCAGACGGCGGAATCCGTCTTCATCAACTTCTAATCCTTCTTCGCGGGCCATCTCAAGAGTTAAATCGAATGGGAAACCGTATGTGTCATGGAGTTTAAAGGCATCCTCGCCAGGTAGAACAGAACTCTTACTCTTCTTCAGGGCTGCACTAGCAACATCAAAAATCTGTGTTCCACTCTTAAGTGTTTGCAAGAAACTCTCTTCTTCAGAGACACTCACAGAGAGAATTCGCTTTGAATCACTTACTAACTCTGGATACTGAGGACCCATCGCACCGATTGCTGCCACAGTGAGCTCAGACATTATTGGATCCATTGAACCAAGCAGTCGCATATTACGAATCGTGCGGCGCATCATGCGGCGTAGAACGTAACCACGGCCTTCATTTCCTGGTGTTACTCCATCACCAATGAGCATCGCTGAAGTTCGAGCATGGTCAGCGATAATGCGAAGTGAAACATCTGATTTTTCAGATGAACCGTACTTAACGCCTGTTAACTCAGATGCCTTAGTCAAAATCTGCATCGTTGTATCAATTTCATAAATGTTTTCAACGCCCTGCAATAGTGCTGCCATACGCTCTAGACCTAAACCAGTATCGATACTCTTTGCTGGTAGTTCACCAAGAATTGGATAATCATTCTTACCAGAACCAACTCCGCGCTCATTTTGCATGAACACCAAGTTCCAGACTTCCATGTAGCGGTTTTCATCTGCAATTGGTCCACCTTCTGCGCCATATGCAGGACCACGATCGTAATAAATTTCAGAACAAGGACCACATGGTCCAGGAACACCCATTGACCAGAAGTTATCTTCCATATCGCGACGTTGGATGCGCTCTTTTGGAACACCCATCTTGGTGTGCCAAATGTCTGCAGCCTCATCATCATCCAAATAGACCGTTACCCATAAACGATCTTCTGGAAAACCATAACCACCATCATTAATCGGACGAGTTAACAACTCCCAAGCAAGTGCAATAGCACCTTCCTTGAAGTAATCACCGAAAGAGAAGTTTCCACACATCTGGAAAAATGATGCATGGCGTGTAGTTTTTCCAACTTCATCGATATCTAATGTTCTTACACACTTTTGCACTGATGTTGCACGCTTGTAAGGCGGGGTAATCTCGCCTAGAAAGTAGGGTTTGAACGGAACCATTCCTGCGTTAACGAGTAAGAGGTTTGGGTCATCAGCGATAAGAGATGCCGATGGAACAACGGTGTGAGTTAATCCTTGACGGTTATCTGATTCAAAGAAGCGCAGCCAGCGCGAACGGATCTCGGCGGATTCCACTTGTGGGGATCACTCAGCCTTCTTCTTAGAGC
>ENA-ORFA01000447-ORFA01000447.1-marine-metagenome-genome-assembly--contig:-NODE-447-length-17529-cov-2.471006_pt1 | contig 17529 bp, 16 predicted proteins | sample MGYA00248621_ERZ508587 | MGnify/ENA primary metagenome ERZ508587 (study PRJEB26250, sample SAMN06266239) | marine metagenome | isolation source: Columbia River Estuary | place: USA:Columbia River Estuary... | reverse complement strand
CCCAATCCCACGGCTGATTCGGGTCGTTCGACGACGGCAGGCTCGAGTAGCGGCGAAACCGGCGGCACCGAGCGCAGCGGCGGCGCGAGTGGCAGTGGCAGCGCGAGCAGCAGTGGCAGCGCGAGCAGCCGCGGCGATGAGGCAGGCGGCGAGGCCACCACGGCCGAGGAGCGTCGTGCCGTGCTCAGCGGGCGCCTCGAGAAGTCGCTCGGCGATTTCGACAAGACGCTCGATGAGGAACAGCGACGAACCGCCGAGGAGCGTGATGCGCGCGCCGCATCGGGACGCAGTGCGCTGCCCGAGGATCAGGACGGTGCAGGGTCGGGAGGCAGTCGCGGTGCACGCGAGGGTGACTTGCGCTCGGAGCGCACCGCACAACAGGGCGCAAGCGGTAGCAAGGACGCTCCCGGTGGTGACGCGCAGGATCGTGGCACCGTGGCCGGTGGTAGCGGCAGCCCCGATCGTGGCATTCCCTCCGGCGAGGACGATGACATCGTCGCGCGGCGACTGCGTCGTGCGGCCGAGCAGGAGACCGACCCCGAGTTGAAGGAAAAACTTTGGAAGGAATATGCCGACTACAAGCGCAACGTGCAGGGCAAGGGCTGAGCGTATGCGTGCAGCGATCCGCTTCGGTCTGATGGGTCTTGCGGCGAGCGCGCTCGCCGGTTGTGTGGTCAACGAAACTCGACCGTTGCCCAAGCTCGAAGCCGTGCAGGCGACGCAACAGATCGCCGAAACGGAACTGCTCGATGTGGGCATTCGCGAGTTCGACGCGGGTGTGCCCGAGGAACTCAAGGACAACACGGAGGCACTCGACAAGCGCCGCATCTATCCCGAAGTCCGCAAGGCCGAGTCGCGGCTGCTCGCGGTGCGTCTGCGCACCACGCTCGAGGCCTCGGGGCAGTGGGGTGCCGTACGCGTCGTGCCGGAGAGCGTGAAATACGTCGACGTGCTCGTCACGGCGCGCATTCTCGAATCCACCGGCCAGGATTTGTCGTTGGCCGTGACGGCAAAGGACTCCGTCGGTCGCATCTGGATCGACAACAAAACCTACTCCGGTGACGCGGATCTGGGGTCCTACAAGACCGATGCGGCCCTGCGGGCGCGTGATGCCTTCCAGAACGTCTACTCTTCGATCGCCAACGATCTGCTCGCCGCGCGCGAACGGCTCTCTGGTGCAGAGCGGCGCGAGGTGCGGCAGGTGGCGCAGTTGCAATTCGCCCGCGACCTCGACTCGAAGTCCTTCGGCGGCTACCTGCAGAAGGGAGCAGGTGGTCTCGAGCGGATCGCTCGGCTGCCGGCAACCGATGATCCCGCGCTCGTGCGCGTCGAGAAGATCCGCGAACGTGACATGACGGTCATCGACACGCTGGACGGGTACAACACGGGATTCTCCGAGCAGTTGTTCGACTCTTATGGCGCGTTCCGTCGCACGAGCTACGAGGCCATCGACAAAGAAGACCGTGCGCGCTCCCAGGCGACCACGCGTACGGTGCTGGGCGCCGCCGCCGTGCTCGCCAGTATTTTCGTCAGCAGTCAATGCAGCGGTACGAACTACGATTGCCAACGCATCGAGGACGCGGTGCGCACCGCCGGTGCGATTGGCGGCACGGCGGCCGTGCTGTCGGGTATCCAGAAATATTCAGATGCAAAGAACGCGGCTCAAGAGGTCAAGGAATTGGCCACCAGCTTCGAGAACGAAGCGGCTGCGCAGGTGGTCGAGGTCGAAGGTCGCTCGCTGAAACTGACCGGTACCGCCGAAGAACAGTATCGCGAGTGGCGTCGGTTGCTCGCCGAGATCTACCGCGAAGAGCGTGCACCCGAGCAGCCCGCGCCTGCGACCGCGCCTGCGACCGCCAAACCTTGAGATCACGTGACGGAATTCGCGAAAGGTCAACGGCTCTGCGCGCGCTTTCTGCTCATCGAGGTGCTCGAGCAGAGTGCCTGGGGTCAATTGTGGCGCGCGATTGACGAGCAGCGCTCGCTGCAAATCGCCCTGAAGGTCTTGCCGCTGCCGAGTGCCGACGAGGCGACGGTCTGGTCGCTGATGCAGCATGAGCACGCTGCGTCGCAACGTCTGGAGCACCCCGGCATTCTGCGTGTCGAGGCGCCGGTCCGCGACGAGGCGGCGCTCGTGTTGCCGATGCCGCTCGCGGCCGGCGATGTGCGTGCCTTGCGCGGCAAATCCTGGACGCAATCGATCGTCGTTTTGCGCGAACTGGCTGAGGCTTTGGTATACGCCCACTCGCGCGGGGTCGTTCACCGCGATTTGAAGCCGGGCAATGTGCTCATCGATTTCGATGGTCGCGCTCGTCTCGCCGATTTTGGTGTGGCCTCGCTCGATGGACTGTTGCCGCCGCAACCGCTGTTCTCAAAGTTCTCCGCGAGCCCCGCGTTGCAGCGCGGAGCGCTGCCCTCGGTTAGCGATGACGTTTACGGCTTCGGCGCGTTGGCCTACGAGCTGCTATCGGGGTATCCACCGAACTTCCCCGACGGTGCAAGCGGCGCAACGGCGCGACCCGCGACGATCCCGAATCCTGCCGCGCCGATCCCCGAGGCACTCAGCGAGTTGGTGCTGAGCACGCTGGATCCGGATGCAAATCGACGGCCACGCGATATGGGCGAGGTGCTGCGGCGCGTCGCCGCACTCGAGGCGAGTCGATTCGAACCGGTGACGGTGGCGCGCATCGTGCCCTTGGAAGTGGCGGCGGCTGAGCGCGATGAACGCGCGCCGCGGCAGCGGTCATGGCTCGCATGGGTGGGCGTAATCGTGCTGGCCGCGTTGCTGCTCGGCGTGTTTCTCGTGCTGCCGCGTTTTGCCACTATCCCTTCGGTGGTCGATGTCGGCTCAGGCCCGGCGCCCACGCAGACGACACCGGCGGCGGACTCCGAACGCGAACGACGACAAGCGGCGTATGAGGAGTCGCTGGCGAAGTTCACCACCGAGTTCGCCACGCTTGATGGGCTGGGTGCGGGAGTGTGGGGTGGCGCGACGTTCGCGGCCGCACGTTCTCTGTCGGAATTGGCCGCCAGTGCGGCGGCCGATGGCGATTACGTGTTGGCACTCGATCGTATCAACGTGGCCGTGCAGCGACTCGAAAGAGTCGGAGCGGATCGCCCGGCAGCGCTCGAGCGCGAGTTGAGCAAAGGCGAGACGGCGCTCGATGGTGGTCAAATCGAAGTGGCCCGACAAGCTTTCGAACTGGCGCGACTCATCGAGCCCGAAAATGCCCGGGTCGGCATTGGTCTGGCGCGGGTCGCAGGTCTCGCACCGGTGCTCCCCGCTTTCGTCGAGGCGGAGACGGCCGCGTTATCGCAGGATCATCTGTTGGCGCTGACCCGATACGAGGAAGTGTTGCGAGCGGATCCGCGCAATGCGGGTGCCCGCGAAGGCGCGGCGCGTGCGCGTGCAGCGCTGGGGTCTGATCGATACGCGCGTGAAATCGGTGAAGCGCTTGCCAAGCTGCGAGCCGGGCGCGATGTCGAAGCGCAGGCTGCAATCGATCGTGCGCGGGCCTTGCGGCCGGGCGCTGCGGAAATCGGTGCAGTGAGCGCGCAGTTGTTGGCGGCAGGGGAGCGGCAAAACCTTGAAGCCGTCCGCGCGCAGATCAGCGAGTTCGAGTCGGCCGAGCGCTGGGCGCAGGCCTTGGCGGCCTACGATGCGTTGCTGGCGCGTGATTCGACAATTCAGTTCGCGCGTGCGGGCCGCGCTGCCGTGGCGCCGCGTGCCGAGCTTGCGCGGCGCCTCGATCAACTGCTCAATAATCCCGCGCGCCTATCGGCCCCCGAAGTCAGGCGCGATGCCGAGCGCCTGCTTGCGGAGGCCGGCAAGGTTCAGGGCGCAGCGCCGGTACTCGAGTCGCAGACCACGCGGCTGCGCGACACGTTGCGGCTCTACGATCAGCCGGTGGCACTCGTGCTGCAGTCTGACGGTCTGACTCGCGTGACGCTGCAGCGGGTGGGTGGCATCGGCGCGTTCACGCGCAAGGAGCTGAGTCTCAAGCCGGGTCGCTACGTACTCACGGGCGATCGACCGGGGTTTCGTGACGTTCGCCGCGAGTTCACGGTCCTGCCGGGTTCGACGGGTCTCGTCGTCGATGTGCGTTGTACGGAGACCATCTCGTGAGTGCGTTCACATTGCAGGTCAGCGAGCCGGGCGGGCCGCGCGAGTTGTCCTTGCCCTGCAGCATCGGTGGTGACGCCGATAACGTGCTGATTGTGCCGGGCACGGCGAGTGGCGAGCAGGCGCAGTTGCTGCAGTGGGGCGGTGAATTCGGCGTGCGCGCATCGGGTGCCGTGGCTTTGCGCGTGAACGGTGTCTCGCTCGCGGCAGGTGAGTTTCGGGCGCTGCAGCCGCAGGACGTGTGCAGCGTCGGCAGCGCGCGGGTGATCGTTGAGGCTTTGCAGCCCGGTTCGGCCACGCTGTCGATCCGACATCTCGCCGGCAATGCGACGATTGAGCCGATTCGCAACGAGGCGCAGTCGAACGCCGAGTCCTTCGCAGACGATGTACGCATCGTCGCCACGGTCGTCGATGCACAGGCCGAGCCGCGAGTGGGCGCCTCTGTGGCTACGGACTCGCGCATGCCGCGACGGGCCACCGGTTTGATCGCTGTCTTGCTACTCGTCCTGTGTGCTGGACTCGCGGTGCTGGCCTCGAGGTTGCAGCCCGTCACGCTTGTGGTGCAGCCGGCTGAGGCTGATGTGTCGGTCAGCGGCTTGGGTTGGCGCGCATCGAACACGCTGATGATGTTGCCGGGTGAGCGCACCGTGACGGCAAGACTCCAGGGCTACGCGGATCTGCAGCGCACGGTCAGCGTTCGTGAGGATCAGCCACTCGAGTTGTCACTGCGGCTCACGCCCTTGCCCGGAATACTCGAAATCGACACCGGAGGTGTCGTCGCGCGCGTATTCGTCGATGGTGCAGAGCTCGGCAAGACCAGCGACGACATCAAGGTCGCAGGCGGCGAGCGTACGCTGACTTTGCGGGCCGATCGACATCTCGATGTCATCCAGCGCGTCAAGGTGACCGGCAAAGGCGTGCGTCAGGCGTTGCGTATCCCTATGCAGTCTTCGTGGGGTCGCCTCGAAGTGAGTGCCGCAGTTGGCGGTGCGACCCTGGCGATCGATGGCGCCGCGCCGCGTCCCTTGCCGGCCACGGTGGATGTACCCGCGGGCGTGCATCGGCTCACGGTCGCTGCATCTGGCAGCAAGGCGTGGCAGAGCGCCGTGCTTGTGCGCGCGGGCGAGACGACGCGAGTCGGCCCCGTCGTACTCGGCGCACCCGATGCGGATCTGCGGGTGACCTCGCGACCCACGGGCGCCGACGTGACCGTCGGTGGCGTATTCCGCGGTCGAACGCCACTGACCGTCGCCTTGCCTGCGGGCATGGAGCACGCCATCGGCGCTTCGCTGCAGGGCTATCGTGCAACGGAACGGCGAGTCGTCGCCGAAAGCGGCCGACGGATCGATCTCGCGCTGACGCTGCAGCCGGTACTCGTGCGCCTGACCGTACAAGGCGATCCCGTAGATGCCGACATCTGGGTCAATGGCGCCGAACGAGGCAAGGCACCGCTGTCGATCGAGTTACCCGCACGCAAGCATCTGATCGAGGCGCGGCGCAGCGGGCTGCAGACCGCCCGGTTTGAAGTAGACCTGTCGGCGGCAGTCGAGCGACGAGTCGATTATTCTTTGATTCCCGAAGGTCGGAAGGCCGATTGGAAGCCACCGCCGAGTGCCATGAAGAGCGATTCGGGTACCTTGTTGCGTCTGATACCGACGGGCAGCTTCACGCAGGGTAGCGAGCGACGCGAGCAGGGGCGCCGAGCCAATGAATTTTCGCGTGCTGTTACGCTGGCAAGGCCCTTCTATCTCGGCACGCGTGAGGTGACTAACGGCGAGTTCCGCCGTTTCCGGCCGGCCCACGCTTCGGGATTCATCGGCAAGCGCACGCTCGATCTCGATGGTCAGCCCGTGACAGGTGTGACTTGGAGCGACGCGGCGCAGTACTGCAACTGGCTGTCGACGGCCGAGGGCTTGCCCGTCGCCTACGAGCAGAAGGATGGCAAGTGGGTGCTGAAGCAACCGGTGACGGCTGGATATCGTCTGCCGACCGAGGCGGAGTGGGAGTTCGTCACGCGCTACGCCGGCCCCGGTATGCGGGCGCGGCGTTACGAGTGGGGCGATGCTTTGCCGCCGCCCGCCGGCTTCGCGAACCTCGCGGGCAGTGAGGCAGCGAGTGAGATGCCCAAAGTACTCGAGGCCTGGACCGACGATTACCCGGTGGTGGCGCCGCCCGGCAAGTTTCCGGCCAACATGCTCGGCATCTTCGACATGACCGGCAATGTGTCCGAATGGGTGCATGATACCTATGCCTCGTTCGATGCTGCGGGTGGTGGGACCGACCCACTTGGTCCGCCGAGCGGCGCAAGACATGTGATCAAGGGCAGTCATTTCAGGACCACGTCGTTTGCGGAGTTGCGCGCGGCGTGGCGTGAGGGGGGCGATGCGCCCTCGCAGACGATCGGCTTCAGGGTGGCGCGTTATGCCGAATGACGGTATGCGTAATGAACGAAGAAGCCCGGGCAGTGCCCGGACTTGGCGGATGATCCTCATCACCACGACCGGCGCGCTGCTCTGCTGGGGCGCGACGCTCGCCATGCTGCGCGCCGTCGCACAGGATGCGGGGCCCTCGACGCCGACTAACTCGGCGCAGACCAGCCCGTCGACGAGCACCAACTCCGCTGCCGACACGAACGAGGCCGAAGAAGTCGCGCGGCGCACTGCACCGCCCAAGACCTCGGACGACGAGTTGCCCGAATACCGCGATTCTGCAGACAACAATATCAGCCTGCCCATCGACATATGAAACGCAAACTACCCAACGAATTTCTTTTCACCATCGTTGCGCTGCTCATCTCCACGGTGATCGTCCACGCGATGTACGTCCTGCACGTGAGGCCAGTGGCCGAGGCTACGATGCGCGCCGATCGCGAGCGCATGCTCAAGGATCCGAACTACGTGCAGCAGCGTTCGATCTACGTGGTCATCAAGGACTACGAGCAGGAGGCCGAAATCATCCTGATGCTGTGGGCACTGGCGATTCTCGGATACAAGGCCATCGAACAGCGCCGCGAACGTCAGGTGCTCGAGGCGGAATTACTGCGCTTGGCGGACGGCATGAAGATCCTTCCTGAGGACACGCGGGAATACGCGCGTCAGCTCGAAAGCCTGCCTGAAGAGACGCGCAACCTGCTCGTGCCGCGTGCGCTGCTTGCGGCGTTGGCGCGCTTCGGTGCCACGCGCAACGTGCAGGATGCCTCCACCGTCGCGCACGGCGTGTGTCAGTCCGAGGCAGATAGGCTCGATTCCGATCTCGCGCTGCTGCGCTACATCGCTTGGGCCATTCCGGCGATTGGCTTCATCGGTACGGTACGCGGTATCGGCGACGCCTTGTCGCAGGCGCACAAGGCCGTCACGGGCGACATTTCCGGTGTGACCGAAGGTCTGGGTGTCGCCTTCAACTCGACTTTGATCGCCCTGTTGCTGTCGATTCTGCTGATGTTCCTCATGCAGCAACTGCAGCAGGCGCAGGAGCGGCGGGTGCTCGATACCGAGACCTGGCTCGATCAGAAGATCGTGCGCAATCTGCAGGCGCGTTCGTGAGCACAGCGGGACTGCATTTGAACGACGCTGCGCTGGCACTCGCCATCGCAGGCGAGCTGAACTCGGTGCGGCCGTCGATCATTTATGCAGATCCCGCGGATGCACGGCGTTTTGGTACCGATGCGATGGCCACCGCGCGCCGTACGCCGCGTGCCGTCAGTGCCGATCATTGGTCCTTGCTCGGTACCGCGAGTCCTGCCTCGCCCGCCATGGCCCTGACACTGGCTCGGGCTGAATTACGCGGGCGCCTCGCCGAGGCGAATGTCGATCGTGAAGCGGCGGTGCAGGTGGCCGTGCCGCCGGCGTTGCCCGTTGCAGCACTCGCGCCTCTGCTCGGGGCGCTACGCGCCGATGGCATCACCGTGGGTGGATTCCACGATGCGGCATCGCTGACGGTTGCCGCGCTCGGTCTGCAGCGCAGCACGCTGGTCGTACAGCTCGGCCAACAGCACGTGGCTGCGGCGAGGGTAGTGGTCGAGTCCGGCGAAGCGCGTACGCGCGCCTTAGCCGTACGGCGGGGTTCCGGTGCGGCGGCCTTGCAGCAGGCCTGGCTGCAACTGGCCAGCGAAGCGATGGTGCTGCGCACGCGCTTCGACCCACTGCACGATGCAACCTCCGAGCAGCAGTTGTTCGACCTGCTGCCGCAGGCGTGGGCGAGCGCGACCGCGACAGGTTCTGCGACCATCGAACTGCCCGCTGCAGGTGAGCCGCGCAAGATCAGCCTCGCTGCCGAGCAGTTTGCCCACCGTGCTCAGAGCATCTATCGAGATCTGCTTGCTGCCCTGCAGGAGGTTCGCCCCGTTGGTGCGGTCGACGTGTTGCTCGATCGCGCGCTGCTGGAGTTGCCGGGCCTGCGCGCCAAGCTCGATGAACTGCGCGGCTGCCGCGTGTTGACCATGAGCCCGGGTGTTGCCGCACGTGCGGCCTCGCTGCAACAGACAATGGCTGCCGCCGACGGCAGCGTCACGCTGCAGCGCGGCCATGCGCTCTGGAGCACGCCGCTCGAGAGCCCGCTGGAGTTGCCGCGATCCGACGGGACGATCGCTGCACAGAGCCCGACGCATTTGCTCTGGGAGGGCCGTGTGGTCAGTCTGCCGCGAGGTCGACCTATCGAAGTGGGGCGCGAGGTCGACAGTGCGGGAGTGCAAGTCGGCGAGGGCGTCGCCGGCGTATCGCGGCTGCATTGCTCGCTGCAGCGGGATGAGCGAGGCGTCACGCTGCAGGATCACAGTCGTTACGGCACTTGGCTGAACGATCAGCGTGTTGTCGGTCGCGTCAACGTGCTCGCAGGCGATCGCATGCGCCTCGGCGATCCGGGTATCGAGTTCGGGTTTGTTGCGGTGGGGGAAGCGGATGGCCCGTCGCAAGGTTGAGGTCTTCAGCCTCTCGTTTCTCGATGTGATCTGTTGCGGCTTTGGTGCCGTCATCCTTTTTTACACCATCATCAGTGCGCAGAGTGGCATTGAGCGAACTCGCAAAGCGGAAGATCTGGCGGCGCAGGTGTCCAAGCTCGAGGAGGAGGTGCTGACGGGTGCGCGCAACCTCGTGCGCCTGCGCAATTCTCTGCAGATGACCGAGAGCGAGACGGTCTCGGCCTCCTCTCGTGCCACCCAGCTCATCGAGGAGCTGCAGCGCAAGCGCGAGGAAAGTTTCATCTACGACTCCGACACGCTCGCCAAGCGCGAGCGTGTCGAGAAGCTCAAGGCCGAGGTACGCGCACTGCAGGAGAGTACGCGCCGGCTCGAAGCCAGCGCCAAGGTCGATACGCCACGCGCCGAGCGGGTCGGTGCGGGCAAGTCCATGGCCAGTCGCCGTTACATCACGGGGTTGACGCTCAAGGGTCGGCGCATCCTCGTGCTGCTCGATCGCTCATCGAGCATGCTTGACGAGGATCTCGTCAACATCATTCGTCTGCGCAACTCACCGGAGGCGAGCAAGCAAGCTGCTTCGAAGTGGCGACGTGCCAGCGACATTGGCGCGTGGGTCGTCGCGGAAATCCCCGACACCTCCCAGTATCAGGTGTACGGCTTCAATACTTCGGCGACGCCGCTCCTTCCGGGTACGGAGGGGCAATGGTTGCCCGCCAAAGACGAAGCGCGCCGCGATCAGGTGCTCGATCGCATGGCGGGTCTCTCGCCCGAAGGTGGCACAAGCCTGATCAACGCCTTCGCCGCGATCCGTGCCATGCCGCAGCCGCCGGATCAGGTGATCCTCATCACCGACGGTCTACCGACGCAGGGCGCAGCGGCGCCGGCGCTGCGCAAGTACGTCGATGCAGCGGCACGGGCTCGCCTGTTCGACGAGGCCGTGCGCGGACTCAACCGCAATATTCCTGTCGATGTGATTTTGCTGCCGATGAAGGGCGATGTGCCGGCGCCGCATCGGTTCTGGGGACTGGCGCGCATGACCAAGGGGGCCTTCGTGATGCCCTCGCCGGATTGGCCATGAGACTTAAACGCCGCGAGACAGAGGTCTTCAGCCTCTCGTTCCTCGATGTGATCTGCTGTGGATTCGGCGCGATCATTCTGTTGCTGGTGCTCTCCGAGTTCGGGCAGCCGCTCGTCATCGAGCGATCTCGCGAGGATCTGCAAATGCAGCTGAAGAAGCTGCAGGAGGAGCTATTCGTGATCCGCGGCGAGTCCGAAGTGCTGCAGCGCGAGCTCAAGGGGCGGGTAGACAAGCTCATGCGCGAGCGTCAGAACCTCGCTAAGGCGGCCGGTGAAATGTCCGCGTTGCGCGGCCAGTTCAATACTTCTCGTCAGGATGCGGCGGTGAGCAACATCCTCGAGACCGAGTTGCTGGCCGCGTTCGACGAACTCTCCGAGCAGAACAAACGCCTCGTTCAGGCCTCGCGAACCCGCCGCAGCATCACTACTCAGGCTGTCGGCGGCATACCCGTCGACAGTGACTACGTGATCTTTCTCATCGACACCTCGGGCAGTATGCAGGGTGGCCACTGGGAGACGGCGATCGAGGTGATGCGCGAGATCCTCGACATCTACCCGCGCCTGAAAGGGCTGCAAATCGTTGATGACAATGGGCGAGAGCTCTTCGCCGGGTCTCGAGGGCGCTGGCTTACCGACAGCGCGCCGCTGCGCACGGATATCGTGCAGCGCATGCGCAGCTGGCGCAGCTTCAGCGACTCGAGTCCAGCTGACGGCATCGAAATGGCGATCCGAAACTACTGGTCGGCAGACAAGCGCATCAGCATTTACGTGCTCGGGGACGAGTTCACCGGCGAGAGCATTCAGAGCGCACTGGATGCGGTGGATCGCATCAATCGTCCTGATGCCTCAGGCCGGCGCAGGGTGCGCATCCACGCAGTCGGCTTTCCGGAGGCGCCTGGCATGACGCCATTTACAAACATCCGGTTCTCCGCCCTAATGAGAGCCATGTGCGAGCGCAACGACGGCACGTTCGTTGGCCTCACCAACACCAAGTCCTGCGCAATGAGCATGAACATCGGAGGGGTGATCACATGCGTCGGTGGCAACTAGCCGGAGCGGGTGTCGCAGTGCTGTTGGCCGGTTGCGGTGGCGTGACCATCGCGCCGAAACCGGTGTTGCCGAAGGCGCTCGTGCAGGAAATCCCCGCGACGGTGGGACTGCTGGTGCCTGCCGACCAGAGCAGCTATGCGCACTCGGAGACCCGAGCGGGCGTCGTCTGGAGCGTGGCACTCGGGCAGGGTCAGCAGGTCGTGGCACGCGAGGTACTCGACAGCCTGTTCCGCGAGGTACGCGAATTCTCTGAACTCGAGGCGGCCCGCAAGTCCGAGGGTTTGCAGGCCATCTTCGAGCCGCGCATCGAGCAGTACTCGTTCGCTACCGCCCAAGAAACCGGCGGCGATTACGTCGCGGTGACCATCCGTTATCGCGTCAATGTGCTCGCGCCCGATGGCGTGCGGTACGACAGCTTGACGCTGACGGGCTACGGCACCGGACTCGCCGAAGGGTTTGGCTCGGGCGGCCCCATGGATGAAGCGACGCGTGCCGCGATGCGCGATGCGGCCGCCAAGTTTCTTACGCAGTTCCCGGAGTTGCCGCTGGCCAAGGAATTGTCGGCGGGCACCAAGCTCGTGGCAGACCCCGCCGAGGTGCAGACCCGATTGGCGGCTGCCCTCGACATCGACGTGCTGCCGATCCGCGAATCGCGCCGCAGCAACCCGAGTTGGCGTCCCGGCGCAGTGATCGGCAACGATGCACCGCCGCTCATCGTGCCGGGTGCGGTGCCTCCGGCGCCGGCGGCGCCGGGTTCTCCTTCGGAATCCTGACGAGCAGGGTTTCGCGGAACGGCACGCCCTCGGTCTCTGCCGGTTCGCCGTTCTCGAGGCGCGGCGCATAGCGTGCGCGGCGCAGTGCGAACGCCGCCGATTTCTGCGTGGCGTCGGGGGCGTCCGATGACTCGACCGCCGGCTCTATGACCTTGCCGTCGCGCCCTACGTGCACGCGGAAGCGCACTTCGCGGGCGACATACTCGGTGGGATCCGTGGGCCTCAGGCGCGAGGCAGCTGTGGCCGGAGCACGATAGAAGAGCAATCTCGGCGACTGCAGCCACTTGCGCTGCTCCGGCAGGGCGTCCAGCGCCTTCCAGGCATCGGCATAGTGTCCGAAGGCCCGACTGCCGTTGCCGGCGATCAAGTGCCAATCGCCGAGTTGGACCAGCGTCTCACTGCGCAATAACGCATCGATCGGTTTCTGTGCATCGAGGATGGCCAGCGCGAAGCGCAGGGCGCGCTCCCCGTCGTTGTTCAGACGACCGGCGCCTGCATTGGGTGCAAACAGTTCCGTGCCGTCGCCCATCTCCGGGCCTGCCGTCGTGGGTTCGATCTCGGGACCGTACAGTGCTTCGAGAAACCAGGTTCGAGCCAACCCGCGCAAGGCCGGTACGCCGAGCACCGGCTTGGTCGGTGAAAGCTCTTCGGCCAATTGCAAGGCGCGCGCGTGCAAGCCGCGCGCAGTGGCGTAGCGGCCGACTGACTCATACCAGCGCGCATAGCGATCGAGTGGTTCGATCAGGCGCAGATCCTTCTTTCCGTAGGCCGTTTCCACGACCCGAAAGGCGTTCTGGTGTTCGCGCTCCGCTTCGCTCAAACGATCGGCGCCCTCCAGTGCCTCGATCAGCGCATCGACGAGATCGAGTTGCTCGATGTTGTAGAGACCATCGAGGTTTCGTGACAAATCGACAGCGCGCTTGAGCGCGATGGTGGCCTCGTTGGGCTTGCCGGCTGCGAGCCAGGTCTCACCCAGTCCCTGCAGCGGGCGTATGAGTCGACGATCCGCGCCCGACAACTGGCCGTCGATCAAGCGCACTGCTCGCTGATAGGCGATTTCGGCGGCGACGAAATCACCGCGTCGATAGGCCACCGTGCCGAGGTTGGTCAGCGGATTGACGAGTTCCGCTGCGTCTTTGCCGAAGCGATCTTCGGTGCGCGTGACGATTTGCGTTGCCAGTGCCGCGGCTGCAGAGAGATCGTTGCGCTCAAGCGCCTGCTTGAGCGCTGCCTGATCGGCGAGCCGAGCATCGACTTGGGGTGGCGACGGCGCAGCGGCGGCGGCCAGTGGCATCGTTGCGGCCACTGACATCACCCAAAGTGCGCTGGTCAGCGCTTTTCGAAGAGGTAGTGGGACACCAGCCATTCGCGTCCACCTCGATAGCCAAAGAGTTCCGCACAACTCATGAAGAATACTCGCCAGTACACCCACCAGCGCGTCGCATGCTCTGCGCCGTAGGCCTCGGCGAGGACCGGCATCAGGGCCTCACGCCGCGCGTCCATCTTCTGCAGCCATGCCTCGGAGGTGAGCTGATAATGCCGCCCATCGACATGCCAGTGATCGGCGAGGCGAAGATCCTTCTGGAAATAGTGCAGCAGATCGTCACTCGGCATGATGCCGCCGGTGAAGAAGTAACGCGCCATCCAGTCAGATTCGTCCCGTACCTCGAAGGTATAGGCGAAGCGATGATGCGTGAAGATGTGTACAAACAGCGTGCCACCCGGGTTCAGCCAGCTGGCGATGCGTCCGAGCAGGGTCTGGTAGTTGCGCATGTGCTCGAACATTTCCACCGACACCGCACGATCGAAACGGGTGTTGGCATCGAACTCCAACTGATTCACATCGCAGGTGACGATGGTCAGGTTCTTGAGTCCGCGCTCGGCCGCACGCGCGTCAATGAACTGCTTCTGCGTGCGCGAGTTCGACACTGCCGTAATTTGCGAATTCGGAAAGTGCTCGGCCATCCACAGCGACAGCGAGCCCCAACCGCAGCCGAGTTCGAGGATCCGATCACCGTCCCGGAGTCGTGCGCGTTCGCAGGTCAACTTCAGCATGCGCGCTTCAGCGGTATCAAGATTGTCGGCGGCGCGACTGACGTCGAAGTCCTCGTAGAAGCAGCTCGAATACTTGAGGTGCTTACCGAGCGTCTGCAGATAGAACGCCGTCGGCACCTCATAGTGCTGTTCGTTGGCCGCGGCCGTATGGATGGCGATCGGGCTCTCGCGAAGGCTGCGCACCATCGCCATCAGATGCTCCTGCTGGGATTGCGGATCACCCTTGTCTTCTTCTTGCAGCCGTTGCTGCAGCAGCGCGCGGATACGGTTGCGAATCAACCAGTCGGGCACGCGGTCGGCCTCGAGAAGTCGCATCGAGAGGGATGGGGCGGGTTCCTGACTCATGGAGGCGATTGAACCTTCAGGCGTTGCGCGGTGTGCTCGAGCACCGGGATGAGCGAGCGGTAAAGTATATAAATAACCGGCGGGCCGATCAGTAACCAGCCGATCGAGCCATGCAGGATCGCATCCCGCAGGATGACGATGGCCTGCCATACGCCATCGGCCAAAATGCGCAGGCCTTCCTCAACCGTGAGCGGTTGACGCGGCGCGCCGATCACCCACTCGCCGGCTCGTACGAACGGAATAATGAGTGCCAGCTGTATCGGCGACATGAGATGGCTCACGAGCTGTATGGCGGCGAGGTTGAGGCGCCTCGCGAAGGCGATGAAGGTCAGCAGCGGCGTCGAGACGCCCAGTACCGGAAACACACCGACGCCCGCGCCGAGTGCGAGACACAGCGCGAGCTCACGCGGCGACAAGCCTTGCTTGAGCAGGCCCAGCAGCGGATCGATCACGCGTTGGCGGAAGAAGTTTCGCATCAGTGGTGGTGAATCAGTGGTGGTGCATCAGTGGTGGTGCATCAGTGGTGGTGCATTAGCGGTCGTGCATCAGCCGTTGCGGCGGGTGAGCACGGCGGCAGCGGGTTCATCGGGGCCGAGGCGAGCGAGCTCGCGCAGCACGTAGGCGGCCATGGCCATGTTGCCGAGCAGCATGATGGCGACGAACCAGACGATGCGGGGCAGCACACGCTGCTCTTTGTAAAACACCCAGACGTAGAAGGTCAGAAAGCCGTAGTACGCGTCGATGAGTGTTGCGATGGTCCACCAGCGATCAGGCTCACTGACGAGTCCCTGCCACTCCCAGACTGGTTGTTGCAGGCTGGCATAGCTCGTATAGGCGAGGAGGCTCAGGAAAATGAAGCCGAACAGAGTTTTCAACAATGGCTTGCTCATAGTCTTCCCGTGCGCAGGTCGAGTCGTGGAGCGGCTTGCACCAGTGCAGCCCCAATCAGCAGGGCTGCAAAGTCCGAAGGGTCTGGGACGCGCCCCGGCACCCATTGTTGCAGGAATTCGCAGCCGACGGCGACCAGGAGCGCTAGCAGCAGCGGCGGGAACGAGCCGGTGCGACTGGTGCTGGCGAGCCAGGCGAGGCCGATGCCGAGGAACAGGCGCTCGAGCAGCGGCAGCGCCCCGGGGTCAACGATTTCACCGGTCAATTCCGCAAACGGTACCCAGGTCGGGGCGAGTTCCGCTGGCGCCGGCGTTACGGGTGTGAGCGCGGCGGCGATGAAACCGCATCCGGCTGCAATGAAAAGGCCCGTCTGACCGGTCTTGACCCCCTGCGATCGTCCAAGCAGCAGCACCGGCAGGGCCAACAACAGGCCGCCGCACTCATCGAGCGTCAGATGTTGTCCGACGAATAGCAATCGTGCCCCGAGCGACAATCCCAGCAGCGCGATGAACCAGGGCCAGAAGGAGTCGCGGCGCATGAGAGTGCGCACGAGCGCGCCGAGGATCACGTAGCAGGCAAAGTAGGCGAGCAGTCGACTCGGCGATAGCGGGATGCTGAGGCTGTAGTCTATCGCCGCGGTGATCCGCCCGGGTCGAAGTCGCGGCACGAACGGCGCCAGGTGCGACACCAGCCAGAGTGCAATGAGCAGGCCGAGTGCGGGCCCGATCTGCAGGCGTTGCAGTCGAGCCGACAGGGGGCGTACGGGCAGTGCTTGGTAGGCCAGCGCGAGCACAGTACCGAGCGCTGCACTGATGATATTGAATACCCAATCCGCGAGACTCGGATCGCGTGGCGGCAGCGCGTGCTGGGCCAGCTCGACCCCGAACGAGAGCGCGGCGGCCGCGAGCACCGGCGCCACGAATCGTTGTAGCCGGCTGCGACGATCGGCGAGCGTCATGGCGGCGACGAGCCCGAACGGCACATAGAGCAAGAGATTGACGAGCATGTCCCGCTGCGAGGCAGCCCGCCATTGCAGCAGCCGTGTCTAGCCTTGTGCGAGCTCGGTGCGCAGGCGCTCCAGATCCCAATCGAACGGATACAGCGAGGCGCTCAGGATCAGTACGGTCCAGCCTGCGAGCAACCACAGTTGCAGGCGGACGAGTTGCGGATCCTGTCGACCCGACATGGCGAGTGTCAGCCCGATTTTTTGCCGAACAAACGCTCGAGCTCCGAGAGGGAGTGATCGATCGCGCGTTGGTCGGGCGGCGTGTAGGCAGCGGCGCGTGGCTTGAAGTGGTCGCAGAAATTGGCGCGGTCTTTCTGCCGGACTTCTTCGGCCGTGGGTTCACGACAGTGCTTGGCGATGCGGGTGTCGTAATCGACACACATCCGGCAGACGTGCAACTCCGCGCGGCAGGCCGGACATTCGTCGAGCCTGCGCAGGGGCAGCGACAACGCCGCGAGGGCTGCCCCGCATTTCCAGCAGACAAGGTCGTGGGCCATCGCGGGGAGCCTAGCCCGTTTGCGCCCGCTCCGCCAGAAACGACCGCAGTGCCTGACCCGTATGGGAGCGGCCCTTGCGCCGGGAGAGTTCCTGCGGCGTGGTTTGTGCCACGAGTCGTCCCCCGCCCGCTCCAGCCTCCGGCCCGAGATCGATGACCCAGTCCGCCTCGGCGATGACATCGAGGTTGTGCTCGACCAGCACCACCGTATTACCCGCGTCGACCAGGCGATGCAGCACGTGGATGAGTTTTTCCACGTCGGCCATGTGCAGACCGACTGTTGGTTCGTCCAGCACATACAGGGTGTGTTTCGGTTTGGCCCGCAGTGGTGCGCGCAGATCCGTGCGGACTTTGGCGAGCTCGGTGACGAGCTTGATGCGTTGTGCTTCGCCGCCCGACAGAGTCGGACTGTGTTGCCCGAGGGTCAGATAGCCAAGGCCGACGTCGCAGAGCAGCGACAACACATGGTGCAGCGCCGCGTGCGGTCGAAAGAACTCCGCCGCACTTTCGATGTTCATGGCGAGCACATCGCCAATGCTGCGCTCGCGGTAGGTGACCGCGAGCGTCTCGGCATTGAAGCGGCTGCCTCGACAGCTGTCGCAAGTCACTTTGACATCGGGCAGGAAACTCATTTCAACGGTCTGCACGCCCTGGCCCTCGCACGCTTCGCAGCGACCGCCTGCCGTGTTGAACGAGAAGCGGCCGGGGCCGTAACCGCGCAGGCGCGCTTCGGAAGTGCCGGCGTAAATCTTGCGGATCTCGTCCCAGATGCCGACGTAGGTGGCCGGACACGAGCGAGGCGTC
>ENA-ORFA01000441-ORFA01000441.1-marine-metagenome-genome-assembly--contig:-NODE-441-length-17590-cov-3.722321_pt1 | contig 17590 bp, 16 predicted proteins | sample MGYA00248621_ERZ508587 | MGnify/ENA primary metagenome ERZ508587 (study PRJEB26250, sample SAMN06266239) | marine metagenome | isolation source: Columbia River Estuary | place: USA:Columbia River Estuary... | reverse complement strand
GCGCGCTGTCTCTGGATCGCGATAGATCAATGCGCAACAATCAAACGGTCCAAAAAGCCATTTGTGAGGGTCAACAATAAAACTGTCGGCCATCTCAATGCCAACAAACAAGTGTCGAACGCTTGGTGCACAAAGTGCGGCGGCACCATAAGCGCCATCGACATGAAACCAGGTGCCAAGTTCGCGCGCCTGCTCGCCTGCTGCAACCAAGTCGTCGATCACACCGAGATTCGTGGTGCCAGAAGTTGCAACGATCGCACAGACACGACTGCGATCTTGCGGCTCAAGTTTTGCAATTGCCTCGCGCAAGTTGGCGCCAGACATTCGGCCTTGTGCGTCGGCTGTAACTTTGACGACGTCTGCGTCCATCGCATTTGCGGCCAGACCGACAGATGAATGTGCACCCGAAGAAGAAACAATTATCGGGCGAACACGATCAAAGGCGCCTTTGCCCATTTGTCGCCAACGCCAACGCGCAGCGATAAGTGCAGAAAGGTTGCCGGCCGTACCGCCGCTAACAAAAACGCCTGCACTTGATGCGGGGAAATTCGCCAGGCTGGCGACCCATTGCAATGCCTGATTTTCTGCATACACCGCACCAGAACTTTCAAGCCACGAACCTGCATAAATATTTGAGGCGCTTAACACCAAATCGAATAGCACCGCGCTCTCAGTTGGTGCACCAGGCACAAACGAGAGAAAAGATGGATGGTCGACGCTGATGCACGCGTGCGAAAGATGTTCGGTGAAAATCTCGAGCGCTTTCAAACCACCGAGACCCTCTGGGGTGATCGTGTTGCCAACGAGTGTCTGTAGTTGGCTCAACGTTTTTGGACCATCTAATGGTGGTGGGTCAAGTCGAATTCGCTCGAGCGCATATTCAAGAACGGCGTCAGCAAGTTTCTCGCTGTCTTGGTCGTGGTAGTGCATCCAATAGCCGTCGGACTCGTTGCCCGAGGCGGGATGCTGTGGGAGATTTGTCACCATTTTTTGTTATCCACGATGGCGAACTCTACTTGCGTCGAAAGGTATTCTTAAAACATGGCAAACAAACTTTGGCTGAAATTTTCGGTTGTTGCGCTGGTCGCAATTCTTGGGGCATGCTCTTCAAGTTCGACGAGTGCGCCAGTAGACCTTTCGCCAGAGGCCGCAGCAGGTCGAGAAATTTCAATAAATGCAGGTTGCGCGAGTTGCCACGGTGCAGATGGAAACGGCAATGTCGGCCCAAAATGGATTGGCCTGGCCGACTCGCAGGTGACACTCAGCGACGGCACGGTTGTAACTGCCGATGATGACTATCTATATACGTCAATTAAAGAACCGGGTGCGATGAAGCGTCGTGGCGCGGTTGGCATTATGCCGTCAAACAAGTTGACCGATCAAGAGATCGCCAGCATCATTGCTTATATTCGCGCGCTGAAATAATTTTTAAGCGAGTGTTACGAGTTCGAGCCACGACTCGTTGAAATAATCTTCTTGCCCGTCTGGCATTAGAAGAACTTTTGTCGGCGCGAGTTGCTCAACAAATTCAGCGTCGTGACTGACCAAGACGATGGCGCCTTCCCAGCTCGACAAGGCATCGGCCACCGACTGACGACTTGACGGGTCAAGGTTGTTGGTTGGTTCGTCGAGCAAGAGCAAATTGTTTTTGCCGACCATCATCATTGCCAAGGCGAGTTTTGTTTTTTCGCCACCCGACAACGTTGCTGACTCTTGATAGACCTTGTCACCCGAGAGACCGAACATGCCGAGCATGCCGCGCAACTGAGTTTCAGTCAGGCCGAGCGCCGAAGGTGCTTGGTCGCGCATGTGATCGACGAGTGAACGCTGCGCGACAAGGTTGTCGTGCTCTTGGGCGTAATAACCAACTTGCACGTTGTAGCCGAACTTGACTTCACCGTTGTCGGGTTTAACTTCGCCAGCCAAAATTCGTAGCAAGGATGTTTTACCAGCACCGTTCAGACCAAGCACAAGCAATCGTTCGCCCCGACCCAAATCAAAACTGACGTCATGAAAAATATCTGGGCCACCGAATGTTTTTCGAAGACCATCAACAGTCAAAACTGTTTCACCGCAATGTGGCGGCTCGGGAAAGCGAACTTTCATAACGCGCGCACCGCGAGCTGCGTGAACCCGAGTTTCTTCAATTCGCCCAATACGTTTTTCGATACTGTGCGCCATCGCAGCTTTGCTGGCTTTCGCGCCGAACCGATCGACCACACGTTGCAGGCGATCGATTTCTTTGCTCTGTTGAGTCGCCTTTTTGGCTTGACGAGCTTCATCTGCCTCGCGCGAAACCAAATATTGCGTGTAGGTGCCACGGTATTCAACGATCAAGCCCTCTGAATCTTCATCGGCACGATCAAGATGCAAAACACGAGTAATCGCCTCGTCAAGCAACTCAAGGTCGTGACTAATTACGAGCAACGCGCCTTTATAGGCACGCAAAAATTCGAGCATCCAAGTTTTTGCATCAATGTCAAGGTGGTTGGTTGGCTCGTCTAACAACAGCGTGTCGCTACCACTGAACAAAATTCGCGCAAGTTCGACTCGACGCCGCTCACCACCAGACAGAACACCTAGCGCGAGACTCAGACGATCGGACTTCAACCCCAGACCCGCGGCGATTGCTCGCGCTTCGCTGTCAGATGCGTATCCGCCTTTGAGTGAAAAATCTTCTTCGGCTTTGGTGAACTTGGCGACGTTTGCATCGCTTGAGTTTTCTTCTAAAGCAATGCGAAGTTTTTCGATACGCACGATGTCTTCGTCAATGCCGCGCCCAGAAAGAATGTGCGAGATCGCGGTGCGCGCGTCGAATGATCCGGCAATGCGAGGGTCTTGAGGCAGATAACCGAAACCACCTTTGCGATTGATGACACCTGATTTTTGTTCGTTGGCGCCACCCAAAACTTTGAACAACGTCGTTTTGCCCGCACCATTGCGACCAACGAGGCCAACTTTGTCGCGGGGCATCACGGCAAACGATGCGCCGTTGACGACGAGCTTGCCGCCGATTTCAACGCATAGATCTTTGACTTGAAGCACCCGTCAAGGCTCGCACCTCATTTGCGCCGAGACAACCTGAAACATGGGCTGTGTCGTTCTTAAATGTCATAGTTAATAGTGCGTTTGACGCCGTAGAGCGAGTCGCTATCGCCTATTGTCGTGTTTATGGATGGAGCAACACTTGTTTTAGTTGGTGTGGCAGTTGCAATTACTTGCATGATGCTTGCAGTTTGGGGCGTGAGTCTGGCGATGCGCGATGCATCGATCGTTGATATCGCGTGGGGATCAGGTTTCGTGCTCGTGGCGTGGGTGACCTACTGGTTGAGCGATGGAAATTCAACGCGCAGTTTGTTGCTGACTTTGCTGACAACTATTTGGGGTGGACGCTTGGCGTTTTATTTGGCCAAACGAAACTTGGGACATGGCGAAGACTTTCGCTATCAGTCGATGCGTCGCAAACATGGGGATCGATTTCCAATCGTGAGTTTGTACACGGTGTTTGGTGTACAGGGCCTGTTGATGTTTATCGTCTCGCTACCTGTTCAACTTGGCCAAGTGCGAACCGAACCCGGTTTCGGAGTTCTAGGTGCGCTCGGTGTTTTGGTTTGGGGCGTAGGTCTTTACTTTGAGGCAGTCGGCGATGCACAACTTGCGCGCTTCAAGCGCGACCCAGCAAACAAAGGACTAGTCATGAATCAAGGTCTGTGGCGCTACACCCGTCACCCAAATTATTTTGGTGACGCTTGTGTTTGGTGGGGCTTGGGTCTTATCGCCGCCGAGTCGTCAATTGGTATTTTTGGTTTTATCGGGCCGGTAGTGATGACGATTTTGCTGGTCAAGGTTTCTGGCGCTGCAATGCTCGATCGAGCATTGCTTAAGCGCAAACCTGGCTACGAAGAATATGTCGCCACGACGAGCGGCTTTATTCCGCGACCACCCCGCCGCCGTTAACCGAAACTACTTTGAGCGGACGACGGGATTTGAACCCGCGACCCTCACCTTGGCAAGGTGATGCTCTACCACTGAGCCACGTCCGCATTTATTGCTTTTACTTAAGGATTTGAGTTTAGCAACGGGTCAGCGGTACTCAACACTTCTTTGTTTATCTTTGCGGAGCTTGACATGCGCACCACCCCAGCGAGAGATGCGAGCACAATGGCGCCACCGATGACTTGCACGAGAGAGATCTGCTGACCGTAAACGAGCCACGCACCAGCGGATGAAATGACTGGCCCGAGCAACAAAATCAGCGACGAAACTGAAGCATCAACATATTTTTGTGCCCACAGCATAAAACTGTGGCCGATTGTGCCAGAAAAAAGTGTCATAGCAATTAGAAAACCAAGGTCACGCCAAGTGATTTGCAAGATGTCGTTGCTTGTTAACAATGCATACGGAACGACAACAAAAACCTGAATCACACTCACGCCAAACAAAAACTGCCATGTATCGACACCATCGACACGGCGACGCTTTGATGAGATGAAATAGGCGGTCCAAGTGAGTGCATTGACCAATGCGAGAAAGTCACCGAACAAAGATGAGCCTCCGGTATTGCCGGCGCCAAAAACAATGGCCGCAACACCTGCAAAACTCGTAAAAGCGAGCACAACCTGCGACTTTGAAATCTTCTCATTTAAAAATCGTGGCGCAACAAAAAGCACCATCGCAGTTGAAATGTTGCCGATGATTGTGGCGTTGGCTACTGACGTAGTTGTAATCGCCGTGAAACCAAAGATTGTTGAGACGCCAAACAAAATGCCAGGCACCAAAACCGACCTAAATAATTTGTCGTTGATTTTTGCGCCATTGCGTCGCACGATTAGATATAACAACGGCGGCCAAAAGAGAACCCGATAAAACAAAACCGAATTAATTGAAATTGACGGAGCCAAAAACAAAAGTGGACCAACGCCCCACGCGAACACGGCAATAAAAACCGCTAGAACTGGTACTGCAGCAATTTGTTTGCGCGCGAGCGCAAGAACTTTCATTTACTACGAGAGTTTCATTTAGCCGGTGGTCGCAGATCTATCCGTATGTTTAGAACACCGTCTTCGATTGAGGCAGTGGCGTCGCCGAGCATTGCGAAATCTTGAAAATCATTTTGTGCCTGCGCCAAAAAGTGCTGCCGCTCTTCGCCTGCAACTGGGGGCAACGGCCGGCGCTTCACCGAGGCGGCACGCTCACGAAATCGTTCAATCATTGCTGCGGGGTCAAATGTTTGAGCCATAAAAATATTTTAGTTCGTCTCGGGCGACTCGGTCGCACGATCAATAACTGGCATTGCCCGCACTGAATTAAGCATCTGTTTTCGCTCGGCGTCATCAGCCTCGGCAAAATCACGCTGACTCATGACCTCGAGCGGCGCCAAAGAATCTGGCTCGGGTCGCGCGCTCTTCCAAAACCAAACTGTGGCCCAAGTCAGACCGGCGGCCACGAGAAGCAAACTCATGGCTATAAAGTTCAGCGAAACAGCGAAAACGACAACATCAAAGTTCATACGGCTAGATGCCAAACTAGTCGTTGATGAATAGCGATTTGCTCAACCTGCTTTCAACGCTCGCCTTCTTTGGTGCCGGCTTTGCTCTGCTCAGGTGGATCAACAGATTTGAGCCGCAGTGGGTCTCGCGTGACGGCACGAGGTTTAGCGCCCGAATGACCGAGGATCGTCCAGATGCAACCAAATGGGCAGATGTACGCGTAACAGTCGATGCAACGCGATTAGTTGTTTACGGACGAGGTCGACGCGGAAAATCTTTTCGCGGGCGTTGGAAGATTAGCTATTTCACCGACACTGAAGATTTGAAACGCCGCCACTACGTCGTGATTAACGAGATTGATAGCGACGATCGGGCAATTTTACGAGTGCCGGCGACAAGCAGGTGTGTGGCCGCACTTGACGCAATCGTCGCTAAATAAATTTCAGGCCGATCTAGATTGCGTGTTTGGTGAGAAACTCTGTAATTGGCTTGCCTACTTGATCAAGGTTGATTAGAAACGCATCGTGCCCGTGCGGAGAATCAATTTCGACATAATCGCAAGTTCCGCCGACGTCGTTGATCATGTCGCGAATCTGTTTTTGTTGATATGTCGGATACAAAATATCGCTTGAGATACCAACCGAAAGTACAGGCGCTGCAATTCGCGAGACTGCATTTTGTAGAGTGCCGCGACCACGAGCAATATCGTGTAGATCCATTGCTTTGCCAATGATCAAATAACTATTCGTGTCAAAGCGACGAATGAGTTTGTCGCCGTGGTGGTCAAGATAGTTTTCAACCTCAAATTTGTCCCATAGACCAAGACCGTTGTAGTCGGCATCCATGTCGGCGAGTTCGCGACCGAAACGGTCGGTGAACACGTTGTCGCTGCGAAATGTGACCTGAGCAATCATGCGTGCGATCGCCAAACCCTGCCACGGGCCTTCACCAATTGCGGCGTCGTAATAGTCGCCACCCTGCCATTTTGGGTCAAGACGAATCGCGCGACGCCCAATTGCGCCCCAAGCGATTTGCTGAGCGGTTGCTTGCAAACATGTTGCTATCGGCACCAACGTGCGAACGCGATGCGGAAAGGTGATCGCCCACTCAAGCACTTGCATGCCGCCCATTGATCCGCCGATTACTGAGTGCCAAACATCAATGCCGAGCATGTCGCTGACACGTACTTGTGCACGCACCATGTCGCGCACTGTGATTACCGGAAATCGTGAACCGTATTGTTTGCCATCTTGCGGATGTAGCGAAGCAGGACCCGTTGAACCTTGACAGCCGCCGAGTGAATTTGTACAGACAACAAACCATTTGTCTGTGTCGATCGCACAACCAGACCCAACGAGACCCTCCCACCAACCTGGAGTTGGCGAACCCTCTTCGGCGCTTCCTGCTGCATGCGAGTCGCCCGTCCATGCGTGACACAACAAAATTGCATTCGATTTTTCAGTATTGAGTTCGCCCCAAGTTTCGTATGCGATGGTGACGTCTTGCAAAGTTTTTCCGCTGTCGAGCGCAATCGGTCGATCAGCAGGAAAGTTCAAAAACTTTCGAGTTCCAAAAGGTTGCCCAGCATTCCACGCACCAGTCGCGGGATAATCAAATCTGGCCATTGCTGAACTCCTTTCGTTGCTGATTGCACGCAGAGCCGCGAGGAATCGCATTTGGAGTTCGGCCCGTTGCTCCGCCGAAGCGGAGCCACATCCCCACCCGAAGGTGAGCTGGCACCGTGGGCTTCAACCCCGGTTGCCGGACCATTTGGTCACTCCTGATGCAACACTCGCAACCCACGCCTAAACGTTGATTGCCGTATCAACGATAGCGGGATAGCGTGGGGTTTAACACGCGGGCGGAGTTGGGGTCTATTCGTGTTCGTCTAGCGCGCATGCAGCCGTGCCACCTGGCAGATGCTGGCGATTTTTTGCAATCACTTTATAAATTGCGGATGAAATCAGCCGCACCACAGGCAAGTCGATGGCGACACCAAGTATCGCCCAACCGAAATTACTCGAACGCAAAAGTGCGGCTACTGCCCTGCTGCCAGAGCGAACTCTTGAATCACGAAACACCCACTGCAACGCCGCGTTACATTGCTCGGTTGTCAAGCCAAGTTGAGCCAAGTCTGCTTTTTGGTGCGCGACAATTTTTGCTTCAGTTTTAATTCGACGTTCAATGAACCCGACACAGCGTGCACAAAACGCACAATCACCATCCCAAATTAGAAAATCTGATGTGAGCGTGTTCACAGGTCTAACGATAGTTCGCAAAACCCAGATGAGACGTTTGAAACTGCCGTCACAGATACGCTGAAACATCATGTATCGGTTTTTATTGCGACCAAGTTGGGTGTTGCTACATGTGACAGTCGTCGCGACAATCGTGCTGATGATCAACTTGGGTCTCTGGCAGTTCGATCGCTATCACGAACGACTCGACTTCAACGAAATCGTGTCGGCGCGCATCGAAGCCCAGCCGCAAGATCTGAACGAATTATTGCTTGAAATTGAAACTGGCACCAAGACAGCAAATGAGGCCGAGTGGCTAAATGTTTTCGCTTCTGGTGAATATCTCGATGAACAGACTGTCAACGCGGTCAACAGATCGCAAGGTGGCTTTTCTGGTGTTGACCCACTCACGCCGATGCGAATTGCTGGCGGCAATCAACTAGTGCTCGTCAACCGAGGCTTTATTGCTCAAAGCGCACAGAATCAAGAATCTGCGCCGGCACCAGTCGGCACTGTCGAAATTTTGGGTCGCGTGCGTGTTTCAGAAGTGCGAAAAACAGGTGGCTTGAGCGACCCTGCTGATGGTTTGCTGAAAGAAGTAATCAACATCGACCTCAATCGTCTTGGTCAGCAGATTCAAGATCTCAACACCGAAATCTTTATCGAAGTTTTGAAATCAAACCCAGCAGACTCAATGTTGTTGGTGCCGATTGCAGACCCAATACTCTCGAGTGGTTCGCACTTGAGTTACACCGCGCAATGGTTTATCTTCTCGGTGTTTGTTGCCGCCGGCTGGGTGGTCGTCGTGCGACGAAAACTTAAATCAAGCTAAGTTTTCGACGAAGCCTTCGAGCTGTCGCAAGTTTCGACACTCAAAAACACCGTCGGTGTGGGCACCGTATTCGCCGACAATCGAATCGCCAGTATTCCAATAAGACTTTGGCTCGGGGTTCAACCAATAAACATGGCGCGCTCGCTTGCGCATTTCTTTGACCACCCAAGACTGTGCGGCGTGATAGTTGTTGCGCGCATCACCGAGCAACAAAATCGTCGTCTTCGAGTTGATGTCTTTGCCATATCGTTCAAAGAACACCTCAAATGCATGGCCGTAGTCGCTATGGCCGTCTACCCAAACCACATCGGCTTCGGTATTTACTTTGTTGATCGCTTCGCCAATATCTTCGGTCGCTTTGAAATATTTCGTGACTTCATCAATGCCGTCAATAAACACGAACGATCGAACTTTTGAGAATTGATGCTGAATCGCATAAACAAACATCAAAGTGAAACGCGCAAACGCCGCCACACTGCCTGAAATATCGGCAACCACCATCAGCTCAGGTTTGGCAGGGCGCGGGTAACGAAACTTCGGGTCGGCTGGTACTCCGCCATAACTCAAAGAGTGACGAACCGTATTGCGAAAATCGAGTGGACCTTTTCGACCGTGACGACGCTTTCGCGCCAAACGTGCTGCGAGTTTTCGTGTCAACGGGTAAAGAGCCTTCTTTAAACTTTGCATCTCGTCTCGACTTGCGTGCATGAACTCAACGTCTTCGGGCAGAGGCTTGCGCAAGGTTTTGGCCATTGCCTCGGCGCCACGATCGGCCACAAGTCGGCGGCGAATTTCTGATTCGACTTCTTGCTTGAACTGTTCAATCCGACTTTGGAATTCGTCTTTTTCAAGTCGCTCTTCAAGAGACGAGAGTTCTTGTTTGCTCATCTCGCGATTTGCGTCCATCAGTTTTTGCAACATGTTGTCAAGATCTAGATTGCGCAATGTGCGATACAAGTAGTACGTGCCGCCCACTGGTCGTCCTGGCTCCATGCCGGCAAAACGCTGCACAGACTGTTTTGCAAGAGCACGCATCATCGCTTGGTCGCCGCTCATCAAAGCACGCATCAACATCGCTGCGATCTCTTCTGGGGTCAGCGAATCCATTCCGCCACCCGAACCCTTGCCTTCACCCTGGCCCTTTACTTGATCGGCCTGCTCTTGCATCTCTCGCCAGAAATCATCTGGCTGACCTTCTGGGTTGATCTCATATTCAGGTCCGCGAAGCGAAAAATAAACTTCAAAAATTGTTTCAAACACACGCCAGTGAGCGTTATTTTTTACCAGAGTCGCACCAAGTGCATATTTGAACGCATCTCGATCTTCAATCGGTATCACCTTGACGGCTTCCATTGCGTCAAGATTCTCGGTCAAACTTACGGGCAACCCCGCGCTTCGCAGCTCAACGATGAAGCCCGACATCAGGTCAAGCACAGGCATCGCGCAACCTCACTTAGTAACTGAAAGTTCTTTTGCCGCTTTGGCGATGTCGGTCTGGTATTTCAAGAGAATATGCAAAGTCTCTTTGGCTTCTTTTTCATCGATTGTTTCGATACCCAACAACATCAGAGTGCGCGCCCAGTCGAGGGTCTCGCTGACTGACGGAGCCTTCTTCAAATCAAGTTGGCGAATGCTGCGCACAATGCGGGCAATTTGATCCGCCAAGTTTTCGCTGATATCAGGAACCTTGTTCAGCACGATTTCTTTTTCGCGCTCAAGATCTGGGTAGTCAACATGCAGATAGAGACAGCGGCGCTTCAACGCTTCTGAAAGTTCGCGAGTGTTGTTCGAAGTCAAGAACACCAACGGAATCTGTTTGGCGGTGATCGTGCCGAGTTCAGGAATTGAAACTTGATACTCAGAAAGAATTTCGAGCAACAACGCCTCAGTTTCAACTTCGACGCGGTCAACTTCGTCAATCAACAAGACGACCGGCTCTTCGCTCGTGATCGCCTCGAGCAACGGACGCGTCAACAAAAACTCTTCGCTGAAAATATCGTCGTGAACTTCGCTCCACGAATCGCTGGTCTTATCGGCCTGAATGCGCAAGAGCTGCTTTTTGTAGTTCCATTCGTAGAGCGCCTTTGACTCGTCAAGACCCTCGTAACACTGCAATCGAATCAACCGCGCGCCAGTCATCTCGGCGACACTCTTTGCGAGTTGTGTCTTGCCCGTACCTGCAGGGCCCTCGATCAAAACTGGCTTGCCCAATCGGTCAGCCAAATACACGACGCCGGCAATGCCGTCATCGGCGAGGTAATTTTCTTTTTTTAGTCCGCTACGAACGGAAGATACATCTTTAAAGCGTGGTTTCACCCGCATAACCCTAGCCGTCAAGGCTTGCCACAACTAAGCGCAACGACCGCATAAATCGCAATACGATTGACCCTCATGGCAACGCCCACTGCCCGATCGGGTCTGCTGCGAGCCAACCTTACGGTCGCCGCCGGCACGGCCATCAGTCGCATCACTGGCGTAATTCGCATCATTGTGTTCGGCGTAATGGTCGGGCAGACCGCTCTGGCGGATGCATACGATGCCGCCAATAACGCCCCGAACGTTGTCTACGAACTTTTGCTCGGCGGCATTCTTACTGCGACGCTCGTGCCACTTTTCACTCGACAAATGCAAGATGGTGACGACGATGCATTGAGCGCAATTTCAAGCGTCGCGGTCAGTGCACTGGCTGCGTTGACGGCGATATCTATTGCTGTCGCACCGCTTATCTTTCGCCTCTTTTCACTGAACCCGTCAAGTGAAATTGATATTGAACTATTTCGCCAGACAGGCACGCTGCTTACGCGCTTGTTTTTGATACAAATCTTTTTCTATGGCGTGACATCAATTAGCAGTTCGATCTTGAACGCTCGCAAACAATTTTTTGCCGCCGCATGGACGCCAGTTCTGGCGAATCTCGTCACGATCGCCACATTGTTAATGATCAATAATGTGAGCAAAGTTGATCCACCAACTTTGGGCGAAGTTACAACTAACAATCCGTTGCGTTGGCTGCTGGGTTTGGGTTCAACTAGCGGCATCATCGTGATGACGATTGCGATGTTGATCGCCCTGCGACGAAATGCAGTACGAATCAGATGGAACTTCGATCTCAAACATCCGGCAGTTCGACAATTGCTCAGACTTTCTGGTTGGGCTGTTGGTTATGTTGCAGCAAATCAGATTGCGCTAGTTGTGATCAAGAATTTGGCCAAGCCAGGTAGCGGCAATGTCGACGCTTATTCGAAGGCTTATACGTTTCTTTCACTGCCCCACGGCTTGCTTGCTGTCTCGATTGCCACAACGTTTGTGCCCGAACTTGCTCGGGCAGCAGCAGACTCAAACACGAAAGAATTCGCTCGCAGGTTTATTTCAGGTGTGCGACTCACAGCATTGGCGACAATTCCTGCATCTTTGGGTATGTATGTTTTGGCCAAGCCACTTGTGGCGATGCTTTTACAACACGGCAACTTCAGTGCCGCAGCAACAGTCAACACCGCTCGGGCGCTTGCTGGTTTAGCACTCGGGCTTGCGGGCTTCTCGATCTACCTATTCGTGTTGCGCGGCTTTTATGCGCACAACGACACCCGAACACCATTTTTTATCAATCTTTTTGAAAATGCATTGAACATTATTTTCGCAATTTTATTTGTCAATAAATACGACGTCTTGGGTTTAGGTCTGGCGTTTTCAATCGCTTATTTAATATCTGCCGTCGTGGCGTTGTTTATTTTGCAACGCAAGACGAGTGAAATTAATGCTCCCAAGATTTTGCTTAATCTTCTTCCAATTGCGTTGAGTGCCGCAATTATGGCTGTTGTTGTAAAGATTCTTAGCCAGCAAATCGCAGGCGACAAAGCCACGGCGGGCTTGCAAGCCACTTCACAAGTTGTGGTTTGCGTTGTTGTTGGTGCGCTTGTTTACTTGGTGATGATTTTCGCCCTGCGAGTTCGCGAACTACGCGAATTAACTGGCAAGCACGACTAAGTCGTCGCGATGAACAACCTCGACTGAAACACCCTCGCCGAGTTCGGTGCTCTTTTGCCCCGCACCTGCGCTGGCTTGAATCGAACTCACACTGGCCATGCCACGAGCGATTACATTGCCCGACGAATCAATCACTTCGATCGTGTCGCCAACTGCGAAATCTCCCGTAACGACTTTTACGCCAGCATGTAATAGCGAAACATTTCGACGCAACAACGCATCGCGCGCTCCGTCGTCAATTGTCACCGACCCTGTTGCTTGCGCGGCAAATGCAATCCATAACTTTCGAGCGGTTAGCTCTCGTTTGCGTGGCAAAAACTGAGTGCCAGCCCCAGCCACTTGATTGACAGCATCTACAACAACGTTTGGGCGTTGCGCAGAAGCGATGACCGTGCGCACGCCTGACCACGACGCGATGCGTGCTGCAGCAAGTTTTGATGCCATACCACCGCTACCGCGATCATTTACTGAACTGCCAGCGCGTACCGACAATAATTCGTCGTCGGCTTTTACAGTTTCGATGAACGTCGCTGATGAGTCGAGATTCGGGTCGGCGGTAAACAAGCCTTTGAGATCGGTCAACAAAACTAAAACGTCAGCCGAGATGCTGTGCGCCACGAGTGCGGCGATTCGGTCGTTGTCGCCAAAACGAATTTCATCGCTGGCGATCGCGTCGTTTTCATTTATAACCGGCACGCAACCCAACTCGAGCAATCGCACCAAAGTTTGTCGAGCATGCAGATATTGATTGCGGTCAATGAAGTCGTTTGGCACGAGCAATACCTGTGCACCAACCAAATCGTGGCGATCAAGTTGCACGTTGTATTCCTGCATCAAGCGACTTTGACCAGCCGCCGCTAGTGCCTGCAGAGTCGGCATGTCGGTTGGACGCTTGCCAAGTTTCAATGCTGCGACACCGCCTGCCACCGCCCCAGAGGTCACAACTAAAACTTCATGACCCAAGCTTCGTAACTTTGCGACTTCATCACACAGCGCACTGACTGCGGCCGAATTGATGTTGCCCTCTTGCGTCGTGATCGACGATGTACCAATTTTTACAACTACACGCATGACTATTGCTCGGGTGTGTAGTCGAACGAGAATGTGCCGATCCACACAACAGCACCTTCAGTTGCGCCTGCGCGCGCCAACAATCGTGGAATACCAAGTCGTGACATGCGATCGTCGATGTAGTTCAGCGCGTCAGCATTCGTGATGTCGTTCAGTGCGATTGAGCGCTCGATATCGCGACCGTGCAGTCGAAACTCGTTTGCGCCGATGCGCTCAACTCGAGTGCCTTGTGGCTCAGGACGAAACGTAACTGGCCCAATCGGTGCTGGTTCGGTTGTGCGAGCCTGCGCCACGAGTTCGGCCAACTTGTTCAATACATCACGCACGCCATCGCCAGTTACGGCAGAAATTTTTGGGCCATTGAATGCAGCAATATCTTCAGGTGTGGCCGAATCTGTTTTCGTTGCTATAACTAGCCGTGGGCGATCTAAAAGTTCTGGCTGATAGGCCTTTAATTCACGCAACAAAATTTCTTCTTGTTCAGCTGGTGGAATTTCTTCCATTGACACAAGATCAATCAACACGCACAACACTCGTGCGCGCTCAATGTGACGCAAGAACTGATCGCCAAGACCTTTGCCTTGACTTGCACCTTCGATAATTCCGGGAATGTCGGCGATGACGAACTCGGTCGTGTTGTTCAATCGCACGACACCCAAGTGTGGCTCAAGAGTTGTGAACGGATAATTGGCGATTTTTGGTTTCGCCGCCGAAACAGAACTAATAAATGTGCTCTTGCCCGCATTTGGAAAGCCAACGAGTGCAACATCGGCCATTAATTTCATCTCAAGTTTCAACCAACGGTCGAGACCGTGTTCGCCTTGTTCGGCGAACTTTGGCGCACGACGACGATTCGACAAAAAGCGCGCGTTGCCACGACCGCCCTCACCGCCTTGTGCCGCGAGCCAACGCGAACCATGAGTTGCAAGATCGGCAAGCGTGTCACCGGTGTAAAGATCTTTGATGACTGTGCCTTCAGGAACTTTGACGATCATCTCTTCGCCACGGCGACCGTGCAAGTCTTTTCCCATCCCTGAAACACCGTCTTGCGCGCGTCTGTGCGGATGATCACGAAATGCCAACAAACTCGCTACGTTGCGATCGGCTTCAAGCCACACCGAGCCACCGTTGCCACCGTCGCCACCGTTTGGTCCACCGTTAACAACCGGGCCCTCGCGACGAAAACTGACGCAGCCACTACCGCCGTCACCTCCGCGAACATTTAATTGGGCTTCATCAACAAAGGCGCTCATTGGTCTCCTGTTTGAGTCTGCGTGGCGAAAGCAGGCTGTTTAAGGCTACAAGCGACAAACTGAGGTCACCCTTTGCCTAGGGTTGTGTCAATGGTTAATGAGTTAAGTAATGACACTTCAAGCGAGACAACGAAGTCACGCGCCGAGGCGTGGGCCGAGACGATGCACGGACACACGGTTGATGCAAGTAGCGAGATTCGCCTTGCCCATGTTGACTCGTGGGCCGGCACGGGCACGCGCGATCTAGTTGATCGTCGCAAACGTGAAGAGATTGAAGATCGCAACTTAACTGTTCTGGCGACTCGAAGTTTCTCTGCCGGCAACCGCGCAATCGAAGAAGAACCCGACAAATTTCGCACATGCTTTGAGCGCGACCGAGATCGCATCCTGCATGCTTCTTCTTTTCGAAGATTGGCTGGCAAAACACAAGTTTTTGTTTTTCCTCAAGATCACCAACGCACGCGATTGACTCATGCACTTGAAGTTGCCCAAGTCGCAACATCGGTAGCACGCGCGGTCGGCGTGAATGTTGCGCTGACTGAGGCAATCGCGCTCGGTCACGATTGCGGTCACGGGCCTGGTGGTCACGCCAGCGAAGACGCGTTGTCGCCATATGTCGATGGTGGTTACGACCATGCAACTTGGGGTGCCGACGTCACGCTCGTGCCGCTTAATTTGTGTGTTGAGACTCTTGACGGCATTCGCAATCACTCGTGGTCGCGACCTGCGCCAAAAACACCCGAAGGCGAAATTGTTTCGTGGGCAGATCGAATCGCATATGTCTGTCACGACTTTGAAGACGCGGTTGCTGCTGGTGTAGTCACAGTCGATGCGTTGCCCGAGCAAGTGCGGGTTGTTTGCGGCACACGTCGCGACGATCAACTACGAGCGTTTATAAGCGCAATGATTAATGCAACTGCCACGACTGGTCGCATTGCAATGACTAGTCAATGCGCAGATGCGCTCGCTGTGTTTCGAAAGTTTAATTACGAAAATATTTATATGCGTCGCGAGTCGCGCGCTCAGGCCGAATCGGTAATTAGTTTGCTGCGCGCTCTTGTTGAGCACTATGTTGCGAATCCAAAGTTGATGTATGCACCAGGCGAAAGAGAATTGTTCGACCCGAATAGTGCCGAAGCAACGAAACTGGCCGTCACCTATGTTGGTGGCATGACAGATCGATTTGCCTGCCGTCAAGCAATGTCGCTTCTCAACTGGCCCGAATCACAACTCCCCCAAGGCATCGGCACATAAACTTTGCCACGGCGATGATGTTCGCGTCGCCTAGATGTAACCAATTAAGCGCCTAAACTCGCAGTCATGTCGTCTGTGAATGTTGGTGTTGGTGTTAACGCTGGCATGCGCGCTGGGATCTCAAAATATTTTTTGAGCTTCACGGCAGTTGGTTTCGTGTTGCCGTTATATCTTTTGCTTCTTTCTGGGTTTCCATTCTTCGATGCAGTCAAAGTCGTATCTGTCGTCTTGATTCAAATTGCCGCGGGAGCATCAATTTGGTTGAACATCATGAACCCACGAAGTGTCGCGGCAGTCGAGTCTGTGGGCATGGGTCTAGCCCTTGGCTCAATTTTCGGAGTTGTTGGTCATCAACTATTTCTTTTCACGCCGATTCGTTCATATGGTTGGCTGTTGCCCGTCGTTGTTGCTTTAGTTGTTCATTTCTTTTCACGTAAGAATCAGATCACACGCGAGAGCTTTGCTGATAGTGAACTTTCAAGCTTGCTCTTCGTTGTTCTCGCAGTTGTTGTAATTCTGACTCAGTGGTGGTGGCTTTTGCCTCTTGCTTTGCCAACTGGGTTGGCGCTCTACATGCTCTCGGCCACGGGTCAACGCAAACTCGCTGGTCAAGTTCGCACGGTTTGGGTTGTTACCGCAGTTCTTTTCATCGCCGCCACTCTCATAATGCTTTATCTCCGACAACTAAACCTCGACTGGTGGATCCGCTCCTGGGACGTAACGATGTTCGAGACAAAGTCATATTCAATTGCCACCCTCGGTTCAAGCGGAAACTTGTCGCTTGCGGGCTACCCGATGAATTATCACTGGTTCGCAATCGCGTGGCTCGGCTCTTTGACAGTCGTGTGCGACTTATCTCCTTGGCTTTCTATTGCGCAAGTTTCGCCTGCTTATTCAACAGTTGCAATTGGATGCTTGATTTTGGCAATTAGCAAACGCACATCTCCTAACTGGATAACCAAGTTTGCGATTCTGTTTGTGTTCTCGTTTGCTACTTCTGCATATTCTCCATCCAACCCACCAAACATAATTTCATTGGTGTGGATATTCGCTGGCTTCGTAATTGCTGATGAATATTTCTCTAAACGGCAAAATAAAATGCTCGTAGCTTTTGGGGTAGTTGCAATTTCTGCGTTCAGCGGCAAAGTAAGCGCTGGCTTTACACTCCTTGGCGCATTTGCTCTAACTGATCTTTGGCTCGCGATTAAAGACAAACCCAAATTATTTGGCGCAGCTATTCGAACCATAATTCTCGCCACCGCTACCGTTGCTGCTTTCTACATCGTCATAGGTGGCCCAAACCGTCTCGGAAACAATACGATTCGATTGAGCTTTCGCTGGCCAGGTATTGAATTTGGTGTTGAGTCAGAAAGAAGTAATTTAATTTACGCCATAAAAAAAGCCCGAATAGAAACTATTCGGGCTTTTTTATTTTCGCTAAAGAACTACTTATTTTCAGTAGCCTTCATT